>B570J13884_100002_pt1 | contig 44253 bp, 53 predicted proteins | sample LakMenEpi05May10_FD_13884 | JGI IMG/M metagenome (IMG submission 13884)
GATTATGTAGATTTCTCAGCTAATTTAGGAACTATGGCAACTTATACTATTATGTTTTGGGCAAAGCGAGACGCTGAAAACAGAATGCCAGTAGCAGCAAGAACCAATGCTTCATTTTATTGGTACGGTGACAATAGTTGGTTCTACACTCACGGGGGAGCAACCGGAGAATACTATTATAGCAAGCCTACAAGTATCCCACTCGGAACTTGGGGATGTTATTGCGTATCTTATAACGGTTCAAATGTATCAATATATCGGCAAGGTGTTTATCAGGGTCAGCAATCAACTACCGGAACAGCAGATTGGTCAGTTGGCTTGCGTGTAGGTTGGTGGCAACCGGGAGGTGCTTATGCGTGGCAAGGTCTCATTTCTAATGTCATGATGTACAACACTGCACTAACGGCTGACCAAGTAACACAGAATTTCAATGCTACCAGAGGGAGATATGGAATATGAGTTTAACAGAAGAAAACGGTCTAACATATGTTACGCTTGATTTGAGCGAAGCATCATCGTTAGACTTTGAACAGATAGAACAAACATCAATTGATACGCTTCGTATCAGTGTAGATGGAACTAAAACAATTGTCAAGTGGATATCTGCCAATGGTGTTCCTAGCTCAGTAGCAGCATTGACATCAAAAGGCCCATACATGACGCATGATGAAGCACTAGAACTAATGTCCACTGAAGCCTGGACTATTGATATTCCTTTGGTATAATATATGGCCCTAGCGCATTCCCCTTCTATAGTAACTACCGGGCTAGTATTATGTGTAGATGCGGGCAATCCTAGATCATATTCGGGGTCGGGTACACAATGGAATGATGCTACAAGTAGTGGTTTTAATTTTGCTCTAACTAATGGTCCCGTATATTCAAGTAGCAATTTGGGATCATTTACGTTTGATGGCGTAAATGACTTTGCAAGCGCAAGTGACAACACTGCACTTAACACACAAACTCCTACAGTTGAAGTATGGGTTAAGACAAACGCAACTACACAAAATGGATTCTGGTTCGAAAAAGGAACTGTAAATTCTCAATATGCATTGTTTCAAGAAGGCGGTTTGATACAATGGAGAATGAATATTGGGGGTGTCACAAATCTTTCTACAACTACTGCATCATTTATGAATACATCTAATTGGTTTCAGGTTGTAGGGACTTATACATCTGGTAGTAGAATACTTTATATTAACGGTGTCCAAGTAAATTCAGATGCACAAACCGGAACAATATCAACTAATGCAAGTGGGATGTACATAGGGTCTTATAACTCAGGCGGATATTACTATAATGGAGCATTATCTATTTGCAGAGTGTACAATAGAGTATTGTCAGCCGCAGAAGTGCTACAAAACTTCAACGCAGCACGAGGGAGGTACGGCATCTAATGGCACTCGGTCACTCTCCTTCTGTAGTTACTAATGGGTTAGTGTATTGCGCCGACGCTGGAAATCCTCGCAGCTATAGCCCTAATACATTTCCTATTCCGCTAGATATATTCGGTTGGAGTGGCACCTCTGCTTACGCAGCAACATTATCAAGAGACTCTACTACCTCACCTAGTCCAGCAGGTGGAATTCCCTTGAAGATGGCTATCTCTGGAGACGATCCACACATTGCCTCATATAATTCGTCACCTTATAATGTATCAACTGCTGCAAGCGGCCAAACTTGGACGGTAAGTGTGTATGTTAAAGGATCAGTTGTTACTACCGGCGAACTATTTATTTTTGGGGCGGACTCAGGCGGCGGCGACTTTACATTTCCTGATTACGGCGCTGGCAGCATCGCTATAACTACTGATTGGACAAGAGTAAGTTATTCGTTCACCTTCTCAAATGCAAACGTTGCTTTCATACAATTTAGATTAGACGGAACTCCTACAGGCGGCACCGGCACAAACATTTGGTGGGACGGTATTCAAGTAGAACAAGCATCAACTCCTTCTAGTTTTAATCCTATGAAAAATACTAACCGTTCTAATTTACTTGATAGAAGCGGTAACGCCTTCAATAGCACATTAACTAACGGACCAACTTATAATACATCTAATTTAGGTAGTATCGTATTTGATGGAGTTAATGATTTTTCTACCGTTACCCCGACACCGACAGTATTGCAAGGTAATCCTGATCTAACAGTTATGGGCTTTTACTACCGAACTGGTAGTTTCTCAAGCAAAGGTTTTTGGGGTATTGGCGGCTCAAATGCAGGTGGCACTGCACAAGGAATTTGCAATTGGAACTATAATAACACTAATGAAATCACAGTAGATAGTTGGGGTCAAAGTACTTTCACGACCGGACAAACTTATCCACTGAATACATGGATTGGTGTGGCGTGGAGAAAGGTTGCTGGTCCAATGACAAGAGCAAATTGTACTATTTCAATTTTTAACGGAACTATGACTAATTACACAGCAGGCGCACTAACAATCTTAAGAGCGGAAGCTGGAACTAATCTTGCTATAAATTCAATTGGTGGAATAACACTAGGTTCTATTAGTGTAGACACTGGCTACTGTTCTCCGGTTAATATATCTAATCATTATATCTACAGTAGAGTATTAACTGATACAGAAGTACTACAAAACTTTAATGCACTCCGTGGAAGGTATGGTATATAATGGCTCTCGCACATTCTCCTTCTATAGTTACTAATGGATTAGTACTTGTTTATGATATGAGCAATACGGGCCGTTCCTGGAAAGGCGCCCCCACTACAAACCTAGTACCAAACCCGTACGCTAATTGGAACGGATCTAGTTTTGTATTCGGTGGTTATAATTATGATGCTACCGGTACACAAACCTATACTTACGTCACAAATGTTTCAAATCCAATCGGTTCTCCCGCAGTAATGCAATATACTACCGGCACAACTGGCTATAAATATTGGGCAGTTCAAGGTACTGTAGCGACAACAGGCACTCATACCTTTTCGTATTATGCTAGAATCATCAGCGGCCCGACAGCTACCTCTAATCTTAGTAATAGTCAATTGTGGAGATCAAATGGAGTTGACCAAGCAGTTACTGGCGATTGGAATCCAACATATACTACTGAGTGGGTAAGATATTCAACTACTGGGCCGTGTACTGCGGGCACAGTGCTAGATTATTTCCCGATACATTCCGGCGGACTAACGGGTGGATATACAATTCAGTATTGTGGATTTCAACTTGAGCTTGGCACGTATGCAACACCGTTTGTCCCAGGTACAAGATCAAACACACAAGCATTATTAGACCCTACTGGTCAGGACATTATTACTGCGACAAGTTTGACATATCCATCAGATGGGTCGTTTAGCTTCAATGGATCAAATAATTACCTAACAGTGTCTACTTTTGCAACCAAACCAACAACTGCGATAACCTGCGAGTCTTGGATTAGACCTACTAAACCGACGGTAACAGGAACTATTAGAGGAGGATCAATTTCTTCAACTAACAGTATGTATTTGGGCATTATTGACTCGACTGACGGAGGAGTAACTTTTTCACTGCACTGGGCAAATCAAACATCCGTGAGTAGAGTAGCATCGTATAACGGCAGTGTTCCTAATAATGCATGGTCTCACATTGTGGGAACGTATGACGGGTCTATCATGAGGGCCTATTTAAACGGGGTGCAAATATATTCTGAAGCACAAACCGGAACAATACCCGATGCAACATATGTGTTAGGAACTTACGGCTTAGGCCTCACTGACGGCGTGCATAACTTTAATGGTTTATTACCTTTAAGCAGGATCTATAACAGAGCCCTAACAGCAACAGAAGTAATGCAGAACTTTAACGCATTACGCGGAAGGTATGGGGTATGAGTGTAGCATCTGGTCCAAATATTGTTGTTCCTATTGATACTGTCAGAGTCTTTGCAACCTCTGGAACCTTTACACCTGCGTTTACGGGAACAGTTGAAGTGTTAGTAGTCGCTGGCGGCGGAGCCGGCGGTGGCGGCATCGGAGGCGGCGGCGGTGGCGGCGGCGTAGTGTATATGCCTGCCGTGTCAGTTACTTCAGGAACTCCATATACTATTACTGTGGGTGCTGGCGGCACCGCAATAGTATATTCCAGTATCAGCGGCAGCGGAGGAGACTCTACTGCATTTGGAGCAACTGCTAAGGGAGGCGGAGGTTCCGGAGTACACGATTCAGGTGCCGGCGTAACTGGTGGTTCTGGCGGAGGCGCAGCATCAAATAACAGCGTATTAAATCAAGGCGGCACTAGCAGTGGAAATTCATTAGGTTCAAATACCGGAATAATTTACGGCAATCGTGGCGGAAATATGACAGCCGCCAGAACTAGCGGACCCACAGCAGCAGCAGGCGGCGGCGGCGCTGGTGCAGCAGCAGCAGACACTAATAGTAACACTGTTCAAAGTAGTCCCGGTAATGCAAACGGTCGCGGTGGAGCCGGCGTTGTTAATAGTATATTAGGTACAGTATATTACTGGGCTGGCGGTGGCGGAGGCGGCGGCTATTATAATGGCTATGCCGGTGACGGCGGCATCGGCGGCGGAGGTGGCGGAAGTTGTTCAGGAGGCATTGGTCCAACTAATGGTGGTGGTAACGGGCTGAATTCGGGCATCGGAGCAGCAATTGACACCAATGGCGCAGCAGGCGCTATGAACACCGGCGGCGGAGGCGGCGGAGGCGCTTGGCAAGTTACCTCCGGCGGTGCTGGCGGCTCAGGAATCGTAATCATAAGATACAATTCTTCACTGGGATCAAGTACCGGAGGCGCAGTTGCTTCAGTAGGAGATATGGTAGTGTGCGTAGATGCTGGAAATCCGCTATCATATCCTGGATCAGGTACATTTTGGAGAGACGTTAGTGGTAGCGGCAATAACGGGACGCTTGTTAATGGCGTTGGATATAACTCAGCTAATTTAGGATCTCTAGTTTTAGATGGAGTAAATGATTATGTTAGTTTGGGATCGTTTTTCACTTATCAAAACTTTACTATAAGTGTGTGGGTAAACCCAGGTACTACGCAAGTTCAATATGCAGACATTTTTGATAACTCGCACACCGGAACACGAAGCTTTGTGCTACAACAAGACAGCACGAATACAAATGTTTATGGATTCGGCACACATGACGCTACCGGCGGTATAAGTGCTGTTGGAGGAATTTCTCTGACAGCCAACATTTGGACTAATATAACAATGACGTTTACTCCTTCTGACAGAGCAATTGTGTATGTTAATGGTGTATTTTTAAATCAAGGCGATCTTGCAAACAATAGAAACATTTTATATGATGGTCAATCATTAGATATTGGCAGATGGAATTTAGGCGATAGAAACTGGAATGGAAAAATAGCAAGCTTTGTAGCTTACAGCAGAGTGCTTACCGCAGTAGAAATACTACAAAATTTCAATGCACTAAGAGGGAGATTTAATTTATGACACATTTTGCTAGAGTACAAGATGGAACTGTAACGGAGGTTATAGTCATCGAACAAGATATGATTGATACTGGTTTGTGGGGCCCTCCCCAAGAATGGATTCAAACTAGTTACAATACCCACGCCGGTGTTCATACGCAAGGTGGCACACCATTAAGAAAGAATTATGCTGGTGTTGGTTATTCATATGATGAAGCTTTGGATGCATTTATCCCTCCGAAGCCATTTGATAGCTGGGTACTTGATGAAACTATTGGTCAATGGAAAGCCCCTATAGACTACCCCGATGATGGTAATGCATATGTTTGGAATGAAGCAGTTCAACAATGGGAACTGTCTACCATTGAACCATTAATGGGAGAATAATAATGGCAATCGCTTCCGGTCCAAATATCGCTGCTCCTACTGATACTGTCAGAGTTTTTGCAACTTCTGGAGTCTTTACCCCGTCCTTTACAGGTACAATTGAAGTTCTTGTAGTTGCCGGCGGTGGTGGGGCCGGATCAGATATGGGAGGCGGCGGCGGCGGCGGAGGCGTCATTAGCAATACGAGTGTATCAGTAACCTCAGGTACACCAGTAACTGTTACAGTTGGTGCTGGAGGTGCAGGAGCCCCTGCAGGTACTGGTGGACACGCAACTACTAAGGGAACAAATGGCGGAAATAGTATATTTGGTAGCAATACTGCTGTTGGTGGTGGAGCAGGCGGAACATCATACTATACGTTTGGTAACAGTTTTGGTAATAGTGGTGGCTCTGGCGGCGGCGGGTCTGGTTATAACAACGGTGTAACCCCTGCATTGTCTACTGGAACAGGCTACGGTGCGTCTGGTACCGGTACTGCCGGACAAGGAAATCGCGGGGGCTGGGGTAACAGTTCTTACTATAGTGGTGGTGGTGGTGGCGCTGGTGGCGCCGGCACTGATGCGAATAACACACCCAATGGTGGCCCAGGCATAGCGAATGGCATACTCAATCGTAATCTTTTTTGGGGCGGTGGTGGAGGTGGCGCAGCATATAGTTTAAGTGCAGGAGGTAACGGCGGCGTTGGTGGAGGTGGTGGCGGCGCAGTCGGAGTGACTACTGGGGGAACTGGGTATAATAATGGTTCTCCTGGAGGTGGCGGTTCTCCTAACTCACAAACAAACACTCCGGGCGGCGATGGTGGCCTCAACACGGGCGGCGGCGGAGGAGGCGGCTCCCACTATAACTTCACGAATAAAGGCGGTGACGGTGGATCTGGAATTGTAATTGTCAGATACAATTCTTCTTTGGGAGAGAGTACTGGAGGAGCACCTATCTCAGTAGGAAATATGGCTCTATGCTTAGATGCTGCTAATCCTAATTCAAACGTAGGCAATCGCTCTGTCATCAACTGGAACAACTGGGTCACTGGTTCAGGCAGTATTACTGGTTATAGTCAAAACGGGGCAACGGCTGAAAACGAAAGAGTAGTTGCAAGTAATCCATGGGGTAATAATGCAGTTGTTTGGGAAGCAAGACCACTAGCAGAAACTAATGATGACGGTGGCTGGAACACAGCAGATTTTGCTATAGACAATACTCAACTATATCGTTTCTCAGTATGGGTTCGTAGAACATCAAGTACCGGTGGCGGCACATTTTATTTAGGTACTGGAAGTAACGGCGGCCTGCGCAAAATGAGTGATGATACAGCAGCAGACAATCCGTATTGGGAGTGCAGCGGTACTAGTGGGTTAGCACAGAATACTTGGTACTTGTTTGTAGGTCATATATATCCAGCCAACACTACATTCACTGGTAGAAATCCTACTACTGGATATTATACTATTAACGGTAGAGCCGGTGATATAAACGGGTGCAACATTGGCACCGGTGATTTAAAGTGGAATTCCAATTCAACTACAAGTCTACATAGAACGTATTTGTATTATTGTGCAGATAACACTACAAGATTACAATTCTATCAACCAAGAGTAGATTTGTGTGATGGCACAGAACCTAATATCCAAGAACTACTGCAAAACGCAGGCAATACGTGGTATGATATAAGCGGCAGTAACAACAACTGTACATTTCTAGATTTGCCTTCTACTAACAATGGGTTTTATACTTTTAACGGTACTAGTAATTACGGTACAATTATCAATAACGCTACTTTGAATTTTGCTTCTGCTCAATCGTTACAGATAGTAATGAGACACACATATACCTCAGGTAGAAGAAATCCATGGGACCAAGCGTATGGCGGGTATGGTACTTGGACACACGAACAAGGCGAAAACATCAGCGGCTTCTACGGAAATGCAGGATCAAACGCTGAACCATATGTGGGGGTAGGAAGCCCGACAACCCCTAGAAGTGTTTGGAATGTAATATCTACTGTTAGAAGCACTAGTCAATATAAATGGTATCTAAATGGAGCGTTGAGTGTAACCACAGCTAATCCATATGGGGTTTTAGCTAACACACCAGCCAACATCACCATAGGTAATGGCTATGCAGGATTTTGGCAAGGTGATATGGCTATGGTTACTGCTTACACTAGGGCACTATCTGATGCTGAAGTAGCACAAAACTTTAATGCTATACGCGGGAGATTCAACTTATGAGTGTAGCATCCGGTCCTAAAATAGTTACTGATGGATTACTGTTTGGTTATGATATGTATGATCCGCAGTCGTATAGAGGAGCAGCCGTATCAAACCAATTTGCGGTCCCTACTCCCGATGGTAGCAATAATGTTGCCTTTCAAGTTCAAGGCACCGGAACGTTTCAGCGAACATATTCAGGAACATTTGATAACTACTCTATTACGAATAATGATGTAGTATACCGATATGATTTAGTTGCAGCAGGCGGATGCTATTACCATGGCAACGATGTTAGTATTACTGCTGGTCAGTGGGCAACGTTTACATTTGATTATTATATTTCCCCGGGTGCTGGCGGATATCCTGTTACCAACTATCTCGCTAATTTTGAATCGGCAGTAAGTAACTCAGCAGCCGATCCTACGCCGACAGTAACCGGCGTTTGGAAAACGGCTACATTTACTGCTCAGGCCGGATCTACTGGCACATGTAGAATGTTATTATATCCAGGTGCATGTAACGGAACTAGTTTAGCTACTAGTGGATTCATTCTTTATAGAAACCCTCAGGTATTAATTAGTTCATCTAGTAACTTTACTGCTCCGTTTGTAGGTCCGTTTGGCTCCAGAAGCTCAACTAATGCACTGCTAGATGTTACTGGAAGTAGAACAATAACTATCAATAGTTTAACCTACGCATCTAATAATACATTTAGCTTTAACGGATCAACCGACTTCTTAACTATCCCTACAATTAGTTTAGGTAATGGAAATCTGCCATGGACTGTTAGTGCTTGGGTTAAAACTACTACTGATGCAACCGGTCTTGGTCAAGGTTCAATACTGTCCAACTTAAGTGGCGGACCAGTATACTCAGCTTTATGTGTAAACAGCGGAAAGATTGCATATTGGACTTATCAAAACTCTGCATGGGCACAGAAGTTAGGCGTTGGTACAACTGTCAACGATAATAACTGGCATTTGCTAACTTGGGTAAACAATTCTAATAGTACGATGGCTATGTATGTAGACGGGGTATTAGACAGTAATGTGGCAAACTCTACATCAGGAAATAATAACCCGGTTGATACAATAGGCAACTCTTGGAACGCAAAATTTGCAGGTAGCATACCCGCTATACAAGTGTATAATGTCGCACTGACAGCAGAACAGGTTGCATTAAACTTTGCTGCATTTAGAGGGAAATACGGAGTATGACACAATTAGGAAACAACATTGACCCTGCAACTCAAGCAATAAGAATTTCATTCTGTACCACTTGTGAAGAAAACATTGAACTACCCTATCCAAAATGTAGACTTAATGATATTCCACTTTCAGTGCAAACCTCAGAAGAACAAGAAACATGTCCGCTCAGTAAATGGTGATAAGTATAGTGTGATCAACGTATTCTTATTAGACTATTATACTCGCCTTCGGGCCTGGCATGATCTTAGAGAATCTTTAAAAAATGGTGATACACAAACCATATGTGTTGAGGTCGATAGATTTTGGCAACGAGCACCAATCAGTTCTCACTACCTGCATCCAGCAGATGTAGTAGATTGGCCCGGACCTTGGGAACTTATTAGTGATAATGATTATTGCAAGTATTCCCGAGCTTTGGGAATGGTATACACGCTAATGCTATTGGGTATCAACGACATTGACTTTGTTGACGCAATAGATTATAATAGAGAAAATGTAGTATTAGTTTTAGTTGATGACGCAAAATATGTGATGAATTACTGGCCTGAGTCGGTATTAAATACATCTCTCGCAGAATTCACAATAACAAAGCAAATCAATATCAGTTCATTAAAAAAGAAAATAGGCAACGAATGATTAATGTAAAGAAACGATCGGGTAACACAGAGCCGCTTGCCCTGGAAAAGTGGCAACAACAGATTACAAAGGTGTGCAATGGCACGGCTGATGTAAGTCAATCCATGATAGAAATCAAAGCACATCCACAGTTTTATGATGGCATCACTACACGAGAGATTGATGAAATCACTCTTAGAGCTATCGTGGACTTGATTGATGTTGAAAGTAATCCTGATGTTGGACACGTTAATTATCAATACGTTGCTGGTAGACAACGACTTTCTATGCTTCGTAAAGATGTTTACGGAGACTACCAAGTACCACACTTGTATGAAATTGTTAAGACTAATGTAGCAACAGGCCTATATACTAATGAACTTTTAGAATGGTATTCCGAAGACGATTGGAATAAGATGAATGACTTCATCGAACATGAAAAGGATGAGGAGTACTCATACGCAGCAATCGAACAGATGATTGAAAAATATCTTGTTCGCAATAGAGCAACAAAAGAAATCTACGAAACTCCACAAGTTCGCTATTTGATTGCGGCTGCAACAATATTTCACCGTGAAGAAGCTAGCAAGCGCCTCAAGTTTATTAAGGAATACTACAATGCAGCGAGTGATGGTCTGTTTACCCTGGCTACTCCTGTGCTTGCTGGTCTCGGCACTCCAACTAAACAGTTTAGTTCTTGCGTCCTTATTCGCAGCGACGATGATTTGGATTCGATTTTCGCTTCCGGAGAAATGATGGCTAAGTATGCTAGCAAACGAGCTGGCATTGGATTAGAAATCGGCAGACTTCGCTCCCTCGGTTCGCCTATTCGAGGGGGCGAAATCATGCATACTGGTATGATTCCGTTTCTAAAGAAGTGGTTCGGTGACTTACGTTCTTGCTCACAGGGCGGAATTCGTAATGCATCGGCTACTGTGTTCTATCCTATCTGGCACTATCAGTTTGATGACTTGATCGTTCTCAAGAACAATCAGGGCACCGAAGAAACCCGTGTTCGTCACATGGACTATGGTGTTGTTCTTAGTGCATTCTTTTGGAAGCGGTTCAAGAACAAAGAGAATATCACATTCTTTGATCCAAACGAAGTGCCTGATTTGTATGAAGCATTCTATCAAAATACAGCAAAGTTTGAAGAACTTTATGTGAAGTATGAAAAGCGTAAGGATTTACGTAAGAAGGTAATGAGTGCTGAGGAAGTCTTTAAGGGAGGCATTCTTAAGGAACGCACTGACACAGGTAGAATCTATCTTGTGTTCATTGACAACGTTATGAATCAAGGTCCGTTCGACCCTGAGTATCATACAATCTATCAATCAAACCTCTGTGTCGAGATCCTTCTTCCCACAAAGTCATTCAAGCGTCTAGATGATCCTGCAGGACGAATCGCACTTTGTACCCTCGGGAGTATGAATTGGGGTGCGTTTAGAAATCCAGAAGATATGCGTAGAGCATGTCGGATTCTATTGCGCAGTCTAAACAACATTCTTGATTATCAGGACTTCTTGTCAATTCAGTCTAAGCTGTCAAACGATGAGATTAGACCAATTGGTATTGGTGTAACTAATCTTGCATACTGGCATGCCAAACGTGGATACAAGTACGGCGAATCAGAAGCACTACAAGACGTAAAGAGTTGGGCAGAACATCAAACATATTATTTGATGGAAGCCAATGTTGAACTTGCTAAAGAACGTGGTAAGTGCTTAGACAGTGACAAGACTCGTTATGGTAACGGAATCTTCTCTTGGGAGCTTCGCTCAAATGGAGCTAACGAACTAGCTGACTTTACTCCTGAACTTGAATGGGAAACGCTTCGTGCGGACATGGTAGAATACGGGGTGCGTAATGCTACAGTAGGTGCAATTGCTCCAGTAGAATCAAGTTCAGTAGTTATCAATTCTACTAACGGAATCGCAATGCCAATGAGCTTGATTAGTGTTAAGGAAAGTAAGGCTGGGTCATTCATTCAGGTTGTCCCTGAATATCAAAAGTTGAAGAACAAGTATCAGCTTATGTGGGACCAAACAGATTGCGTAGGTTATCTCAAGACCTCTGCTGTTCTTGCTGCTTATATGGATCAGTCAATCAGTACTGACACATTCTATAACCCTGCTCACTTCCCTGATAGAAAAGTCCCAACTACTCTTATCGCAAAGAACTTGATGCTTGCTCATAAGTGGGGAATTAAGACTCTCTATTACAGCTTGATTAACAAGAAGGGTTCTAAAGAAGAGGAAGATGAAGCACCACTAGAAGTTATTGACTTCTTTGAAGATGATGGTGATTGCGAAAGCTGTAAATTATAATGTTAGAAACAATTTGCGATATTTTAAAGGATGCCTATGCTCGTAACTGGATTACTAGCCGCGACGGCAACATCAGTATTCGCCATCATGACCGTGACCACTTCTATATCACACCTAGTGGTGTAAGAAAGCAGACACTACAGCCCGATCAATTCAAAAAGATTGGGTTAAATGAGAACGGCTGGCAAGTTTTACCCTACACCGCTATCTCTAGTGAGCTACAGCCAAGCGGAGAGATTCCCCTGCACTATGGCTTACTAAAAGCTTTAGGTCAGCACAGTGATGACATTCGTGTTGTAGTCCATGTTCACCCTACATACTGTGTTGCTGCAATGCACGCCGGTATTAACTTGAATGAGCTTGTGATACACTTCCCTGAGTTGGGCAGGTACACTAGAGTCGCTCCAAATGTAGGCGATGTTCCTCCTATCAGTGAAGAACTTGCTACACAATGTCATACTAACTTAGGACTTGACAGTGAAGGCAATATTGCTTATGACATTGTAGGCATTAAGGGGCATGGTGTAGTTGCAATTGACACTACTCCCTGGCGAGCATATGAACATATTGAGCGTCTAGAACATATTTGTAAAATCGTATTAGCATCGGGGAATTATTAAATGAGCAAGAGTCAATATAATCTAACTACAAAAACAGACTATCTTAACCGCAAGATGTTTCTTGACCCAGCAGGCCCTGTAACTATTCAACGATTTGAAGAAGTAAAGTATCAGAAGCTACAAAAGATTGAACAATCAGCCCGTGGATTCTTTTGGGTTCCGGAAGAAGTTAATCTCTCTAAAGATGCTAATGATATGAAGGATGCAAGCGAAGCCGTTGCTCACATCTTTACTAGCAATGTTCTTAGACAGACTGCACTTGATAGCTTACAAGGCAGAGCACCAGCGCAAGTCTTTACTCCTGTCTGCTCTATACCTGAACTTGAAGCTATTATGAGCAACTGGAGCTTCTTTGAAACAAATATTCACTCTCGTTCATACAGCCATATCATTCGCAACATCTATAATGTTCCTAAAGAAGTGTTCAACACAATTCATGACACTCAGGAAATCATCGATATGGCTTCTAGTGTAGGTGATTATTATGATAAGCTACATGCTCTTAATTGTAAGAAAGAACTTGGAATAGCTGTAGCCGAACAAGAACATATCAATGCAATTTGGCTAGCTCTACATGCTTCTTACGCTCTTGAAGCTTTCCGCTTTATGGTATCGTTCGCTACAAGTCTCGCAATGGTCGAAAATAAGATGTTCATGGGTAATGGCAATATCATCAGTTTGATTCTACAAGACGAACTCTTGCACAAAGAGTGGACTGCTTGGATGATTAATCAGGTTATCAAAGAAGACCCTCGTTTTGCTAAGGCAAAGATTGACTGTGAACATGAAGTTCGTAAGATTTACGAAGATGTAATTCGTGAAGAAAAAGAGTGGGCTGCATATCTCTTTAAGAAGGGTCCAGTAATCGGTCTCAACGAAAAGATTATGATGGATTTCGTTGACTACAACTCCGTAGACGCTCTTAAGCAGATTGGTATTAAGTATTGGAATCCAGCGCCAAAGACTACTCCTATTCCTTGGTTCAACAAGCATATGGATACCAGTAAGAAGCAAACTGCACTTCAAGAATCAGAATCAACCTCATATGTAATCGGAGTGATGAGTGATTCACTAGATTACGATGAACTACCGAATTTATAAGGAGAAAAATAATGAGAGCAATTGTATGGTCAAAGGATCACTGCCCCTATTGTGTGCAGGCAAAGACACTTCTAGAACAGAAGGGTATTGAATACGAAGAAAAGAAGATTGGTGAAGGGTACACTAAGGAAGACTTGCTTGAAGCAGTTCCTAATGCACGTACCGTACCTCAGATTTTCCTCGACGGAGAACTCGTCGGTGGATTTACAGAACTTCGTGCTAAGTTTTTAGCAGAAGCAGCATAAGAAAGAAAAAAATATGACAATTAAAGTTGGAGAAACCTATACATTCAAGCTCACGAGCGGTGAAGAAGTTGTAGGAAAAGTTACTGATATTCAAGATAATTATCTATCCTTAAAGGATCCAGTATCAGTTGCCCCCGGTCCCCAAGGATTGGGATTGATACAGAGCATGTTTACCGCAGATCCAAAGGATCCTGCAAGACTAAATATTAATAACGTAACTATCTTTGCATTGACAGATGACAGTGTTAAGGTAAAGTATATTGAGGCTACTACTGGTTTAGTGGTCCCGGACAAGAAGTTAATTTTAGGATGATATATGGGAAAACCACTAAGTAGAATAGGCGATATTAACACGGGCGGCGGAAAGATTATTAGAGGAGCAAAGACTGTCTTCGCTAACAATCGTCCGGTTGGACTGCACGTAAGTAAAATAACTCCTCACCCTGCCGGTGGTCCACATAAAGCATCGGTAACCCTTACTGGAAGCCCAACTGTATTTGCTGAAGGTGTTCCGGTATTAAGAGTTGGGTCAAGCACCACATGCGGTCACCCGATAATACAGGGTAGCCCTACTGTATTTGTGAGTTAAAAATAATATGGCTGATACTGGAACACAAAGTCCGCTTGGAATTAACGTAGTTGGTTCTTATCTACAAAATCAGGGTTTAACAATCAATCCTATAGCAGCATCTTATATGGGTGCTAGTAAAACAAATACCGATTACACTTTTGGCACATTAGTTAGCGGAACATGTTTAAGAATGCTCACTTGGGCAATCAATGATGCATATCTAAGAACTCTAGTGACATCTGGTGTTTATAATAATCTTATTGCAATAGGGTCAGCATCAATTCCTGCGTTAGGTAACTCAAAACCAGCCTCATATGTTGCGATTGATCCAGCTGGTATATGGGCACGACCTGCAGATTCAGTGACCCCATCTATTTCAGAGAAGTACGGAATTCAGCAGGGTGTCTCCGGTGCATTGCCCGGACCTGCAACTTCTGGATATAGCATTACGAGTGCTACTAATCAGGGTCAGGAAGCAACCTGGTTGCCATATGATAGTTCCAACCCGAATGCAGCCGTCACTCAATGGGGATATATTAGACTACATGCATTACAAGCATGGAATGAATTCAATTGGAATGGAGGAGAAGTATCAGCAGCTAATCCGGAATATCCGGAGTTTTTGGCATCCTTTCTGTCTGCATTGTCGTTTGTAGAAAGTGTTAGCCAAACTGTTATGTCTAACCAAAATGCAAAAACGTTTTTGGACGGCACATTCAGTAACATGGACGATTTGATCAGTGCTGATGTATTTGGTGTAAATTTAGCAAATAAAGAATTTGGTCAGGATTTAGAAAATTTAGGAAAAATTCTTAACCTAAGTGATATTTCTTCTTTTGGATTACCCTCGTCTCTATTAAAAATATTAGGAGAAAACAACGCAGTAATACCAGATTTAGTATTAGCATTGTTGTCAGCAGGGTTAGAAAATACTGAATTGCAGCAACTAGTATCTGGAAAACTACAGTCCCCCACAAAAACACAAGAACGACAAATTTACAGCGCCTTCTTAATTATGGTTGGTGAAAACCTTAGCGATATAATAGCACCTCTACAATGTCAAATAGAGGGCTTAGAAAGCTTAGCAGATTTACTTGATGTAAAAAAACTATTCCCTAACAGCTATCAATCATTAACTGTTCCTAAGTACAACGGTGAATTAGGACTCCCCACTAATAGTAAAACATATTATCCTTTGTATATCTTCGGAGGATTAAATCCAGCATTAACTAGTCCTGATATGGATACTTATGTAGGAGCGCAGACACCTAATAATGTTCCCTCAGCAGTTTCTAGTATTCAATCAGTAGATAATACAGTAGCGTTAATCAAAGGATTTGGTTCGTATCTACGTGGCGTAATACCATTAGAACAAGCAGTTGCTGCCGGCGCGTTCTCATTTGCTATGCGCCAAATCAGAAACATTGATAGAGCAGACATTCAACAGTTCGCTAGAGCAGTCAAGTCCTTAGAAAGCACTATTGATTTTCCCCTTGTCAGTGGAACAAGTAAGCCGACTAGTCAAGAGGCAATCGACAGCTTACAACTAAAAGAAGCATTAGGTTCGGGACCATATGGCACTTATACTATGTCAGATTTCTTTGGTTCTATGTCCGGTCTTCCTTATCCATGGGAAAATCTATATAATAGAATGCTAGAGGCAGAAACTGATACATTAAAATCGATATATCGTGACCTATTTTTAGCAGTGTCATGGAAACCGGCTACTGTTAGTGTGCAGTATACCTCTTATGTAGTTGAATCTCCTCCAACTGTATTCACTACATATTATAATGTTACAGGTGTTACGCTTACTGATCTTGGTGGAGGATATGGTAGAGGCGGCGCAGCAGCACCTACTATTTCTATTAACGGTGGCAGTGGAGCAACTGCTACTGCTACTATAGAAACTGATGATTTTCTTGTTGGATCAAATGGCGGCGGCTTGTTTGGTAGAGTGACCTCAGTAGAGCTAACCAGCTCAGGAACTGACACGACTACTCTGCCGACCGTAACAATAGAGGCCCCGCCTACATCAAACGGTGGCGGAACAAACACCGCAGCCGGTACAACCGGCTGGCCAAGTCCAATGAATGCAGTAGTACAGAATTATATTGACTTAGCTAATGCAGAAATTTCATTAATTTCTCAGAATAATTTAGAAGTAACTCAGTTATTGAACACGTATTGGAATATATTAGGTGGTCAATTGGTTATTGAACAACGAGCTAGGTACACTGCATTGCCACCGGTAGCAGTACCTAAAGATTTATTTGCCTATCCATATCCATCGACTATCAATTCGTTTGTTGACTCTATTCCTACTATCGCACAAGATACTAAACCGCATATGTCTGCACAAACACTAGAAGCAATTTGTAATTTAGACACTTTGGGCGGACAAAGCGCGGTAGTTCAAATGAGACAAGAACGAAATCAAATTAGATTGATTTCTGCTGGAATTCCGTTAGATAATCATATTGCAGATACTATGTCTCTCATGGATGAGAAAACACTTACTACTAATGGAACTATTCCAGCGGCTATCAATAACCCAATTACAAGTCCTATTATTGATATAGTCAAAGAGGATCCGGGAACATACGGAAATGTTCTTGTAGGTGTAACCGGCTTTACTACCGCAAGTTGGCCTACAAATAAGCTTGGCAATCGTGTTATTACTCCTAGACCCAATGGCACGTATTTCCCCTCTGACTCAACCTTGATTGGGGAATTTTTAACCACAAGAACAACGTCACCGGGAGACATAACTCCTATTTTAAATGGAGTTTCGGTTGCGGTGGTAGGACCCACAGTTCCTTCTTCACTAAATCCAATTGTTAGACCGGACAGAATTATCATTTCTACTCCGGAGCAATTAGCTACAGATATTCCTTTTGAAGTAGATTCAGACTATACCGGGAGTACTCTATACCCGGCAGTATATTCAGTAAACGAAGCTATTGAGCGTGTAATTGAATGTAACTGCGATTGTTGGATTAATTAACCCAAAACACATTGCAAATCCCTGCAAAATATTCTATAATTCTTAATAAAGGAAATAATATGTCATACCTGTTTACCAGTGAATCAGTATCCGAAGGTCACCCAGATAAAATAGCCGACGCCATCAGTGATGGTGTATTAGATATGGTTATGAGTAATTTGGATCCAGCATTACGATGTGCGTGTGAAACGTTAGTAACAACTAATAAAGTAATTGTTGCTGGCGAGTTTAAAGGCGAAATTGATCCGCTAGATTTAGACTACATAATTCGTAAAGTGATCAAAAATGTTGGGTACGAACAGGAAGGATTTCATTGGCAAACCGCTGACATAATCAATTTGATGCACGGACAAAGTCCAGACATTGCATTAGGTACTGATAATTTCGGTGCAGGTGATCAAGGATTGATGTTTGGTTATGCAGTCAACGAAACAGAAAACAACATGCCAGCAGCAATCTATTATAGTCATAAGATTGTAGAGACCCTAACTCATTTGAGAAAGAATGACGGTCAAATTTGGATGGGACCTGATAGCAAGAGTCAAGTAACCGTTGAATATAATGACGATGGTACAATCAACAGAATTGATAAGATTGTTTGCTCATCACAGCATCACCCTGACGTTGATATCAGCGAAGTTCGTAATGGTATTGAACAGATTATTCGTGCTGTTGTACCAACAGATTTGATTGACAAAGAAACTAAGTTCTTGATTAACCCTACAGGTAGGTTCGTGATCGGAGGACCAGACGGTGACACTGGACTTACTGGGCGTAAGATTATCGTTGATACATATGGCGGCGCAGCACCACACGGCGGCGGCGCATTCAGCGGCAAGGATCCGACAAAGGTTGACCGCAGTGCTGCTTACATGGCTCGTTACATTGCTAATAATATTGTAGCAAGCGGCAAAGCAACTTGGGCACAGATTCAGCTTAGCTATGCAATCGGGGTTGAAGAACCAACTAGCTTCTACGTTGACAGTGATGGTGAAAGCAAAGACTTAGAAAAGTATATTCTAGAGAATGTAGATTTAACTCCTAAGGGTATTATTGAAAGATTTGACCTGTTTAGACCAATCTATAGTTCTACTACTAACTATGGTCACTTTGGAAAATCGTATCTCCCTTGGGAAAAAGTTGATCTTTTTAGTTGACATGATTATCAAAAACTGATATTATCAGTCATAAATAAAGAGCAACGAAAGGTTCTACTTATGGCTACCCCTAAAACTGTTCTTATTGGTGATCGTGTTCGTTATGAGTCTGCTGCTGGTACTATCAGTGGTGAAGTAGTTAAGATTATGCGGGCTCCCAACGCAGCGGGCAAACTAATTGATTGGATTTACGTTGAATATCCTAACGAAAAGTCTCCTTGCAACTACTCTATTGCCCGGCTTGCTGATACTTATCTTGAAACGATGAAGTTTGTAGTCACTTTCCGCGACTACACTCATGAAGAATCCGCTGCCGCCTAATATTCATTTTTTGGAAGAAAACGGTTGACATTGGTTACCCATTTTGCTATAGTAAATTATAAGCTGAGAAAACGGAGATATCAAATGTTTCAAGTCGGTGATATGGTTCAAGGTTATAGCTATGATGCACATGGCAACGAAGTTCTGATTGTTGGCGCCTATATGGACACTACTAATGATCCTGAGGAAATGATTCAGGACATCATCGTTCGCACTGCTGATGGTCGCACTGTTTATCTTGATGAACAAGGTGCCCGCCCCTATCGTCCTCGCTAAGGAGATTGTCTATGTGGACTCTTGCAAAAGTTCGTGATGGTTTTGCCGACCTCGGAAATGAAAAGTTTCATACCTTTGCTATCAAGTGTGACGGTGAAGTTATCGGTCAGCTTAAGTGGACGTATCGCCCCAAAAATGCAGGCGGCTACGCATGGCAGGGTAAGATTTTCAAGAGTAAGAAGCATTTTGGTATGGATGTTTCGTTCTTTGATAAGAATAAACAGAATGTTCTCAAGTGGTTTAAGGAGTATAAGTAATGAGTTTTTGGTTGATTGTATACCTGTTCACGCAGGAAGGCGAGTTTGTTGCTAAAGATATATATGAGTCTGCTAACAAAGAGCAGTGCGTAGAGTTTGCCGGACAAGTGGCTAAGACCATCGTCAACAGCGATTTGCAGGCGCAGTTTTATTGCACTAGCGATGAAGACTATCGCATTCAGCGTGGACTTGACCAGTGAAGTTTTGGCTCATTGTCTTCTTCCTCACTCCTGAGGGAGAGTATCTGTCTAAGCAAGAAATGCAACTTAGCAATAAGACTATGTGTGAATTGGTAGCTGAACAATATCCCGCTCAAGTTCGTGAAGGGCCCGTAAAGACTATCTGCGTATCCGATGACCACTATACAGGTAAAAAGCAAGATAAAAACGTACCGTTTGACTGATTAGGTCATTTTTCGGTTGACTCTTACCCAAAACTAGTGTAGTGTTAATTATAAGCTGTGAAAACGGAGATACGAAATGCAAGTTAAAGTTATCTATTTTGACCCTGCAACATCTGCAATGGACACTGTTGCTCTCGTGAATGTCCCCAAGCACCAGGTGGGCTTCAAAGAAGCGGATATAGATGCATGTGAATATGCTTTTACTCGCACACAGAACATTTTTGGTTCATGGAGTATGGGACCGACTTTTGAAGACGGTGAGCATAACGAAGATTTCAGCGAAAACGTTGAAGTTATCATGCCGCTCATGACTGTCGGTGGTCGCAAGTATGGTCATCGTAGTTCAATGATTGGTGACCTCTTTGTTATCAACGGTAACATCTATGTATGTGACACATTTGGATTCAAACTTTATGAAAAAGAACTCGTTTAAGGATAAATGTAAAATGTATTGGATTCATAAGAATTTTGGTTTCCTTCAACTCTCGTTCTATGCTGCAATCGGTGTGGGACTTTTAGTTTTAGGTTATCGTCCGTAACAATATGATAATGAAAATCCTAAGTAATCCCGACATTAAATACACTTGATGAGAATCAACGGTTTAATTTTTGGAGGGATGATAAACTCGGATGAGCCTTCTCGTCCGAGTGATATGCACGGAATTAATTTTAGTTCCGTGCGCCGCCATGCCGGTTCACACCGAATCGCTTCATTTCTTAGACAGAACGGAATTGATGTTGAAGTTATTGACTTCGCCCCAAGTTGGACGTTTGAAGAATTCAAAGAACTTATAAAATCACGAGTGAATGCTAACACTAAGTTTGTTGGTTTGGGTGCAATATTCAACATGAATACTGAAACCCTTTATTATTCTTTTACGTGGTTGAAGCAAACATATCCTGATATATTGATTGTTACTGGTTCTACAGAGTTTCATAATGTACACTTGATTCCTGCTGATTACATGGTAGTGGGTTACGGTGAACTTGCTATACTTGAAATCTTAAAAGGTACTGCAAAGTATAAAGAAGAAGTAATCGATAAAGAAGGAAATAAAAGAAGAACAGTTCACGCACTTCACGACTATCCTGCTTATCCAATGCGAAATCTTTCTATCGATTATGAAAAGAGAGATTTCCTACAACCATTCGAAGCCGTAACTATGGAAACTAGCCGCGGATGCAGATTTAAGTGTTCGTTTTGCACCTATCCGATTTTAGGAGTGAAAGATGACCACACTAGATGCACCGAAGATTTCCATGATAATTTGATGAGAAACTATGATAGCTATGGGATTCACCGATATTCAATCGCAGATGAAACGTTTAACGACCACAGCGAAAAGATCATCAAGTATGCAGACGTTGTAGAGAAACTTCCTTTTAAACCAAATTTTGGTGGATATATTAGGGCAGACCTGTTGCACACAAGACCGCAAGATATAGAACATTTAGCTAGAATGCAGTTCAATGGGCAGTTTTACGGAGTAGAATCATTTCATCGTCCTAGTGCATCTGCTGCCGGTAAAGGAATGGACCCAGCAAAAATTCAACAAGCTATTCTTGACACTAAAGATTATATCATGAAACATAATGGTTATTACAGTGGCACTATTAGCCTTATTGCAGGATTGCCATACGAAACAGAAGAAACATTAAACGAAACTAAAAAGTGGTGTGATGAACATTGGAAAACAAATCACCTAAGCTTTGCTCCGTTGTTTATCACTAGCACACATAATAATGTTAAACAAAGTACCTTATCCTCATCCTATGAAAAGCAAGGATATAGTTTAGTAGAGACAGATGAGATTATGCTAGATGAATCTCATCCTGATCTAAAGAGGATATTCCAAAGTAATAATGTTGTTCCTGAATTAAAATATTACATTAAGTCATTTATGCGTAACTGCGCGCCTACTATGTTATTATATCATTGGAAAAGTAATACAGGCATGACCGAACGTGATGCAATTCTTTGGATTGCAAATAATGTATGGGGCAAAGAAGACTACATGGACTTTGGCGTAGACCATTGGCGTATGGATGAATGGTATGTATACGGCAAAGATGATAAAGATATGCTAGGGTCATACAGAGATTTGGGAGGAGTCAGACCACCTCTTCAATCAAAGATAGACTTCATTGAAGATTATAAAAAGAAGAAACTTAATTATGTTTCAACGTGATAAGTATATAGATAGTGAGAGATACTGATGGATTTGAATAATATGGGTTCCGGCAAAAAACTGATTCAACGGGTTATTGAGTCCGGTAATATAAAAAGAATGGGCTGGACAAGGCAGCAACAGCAAGAAGCTGCCAACAAACAAAAAAATTCACAAACACCAAACACGAGAAACAAGTGAGCGACGACCGCAACAAGAGGGCAAAGCGCCTTCAGCATACTGCAAACGTAATTAAAAAGCAAATGCGTATTGCTAAAGCATTTGGATTGACTCATCTGTTAAAGCAGCCGCACAGGCTTGCGAAGCATCATGCACTAGATTGCGGCAATCCTAAATGTCAAGTGTGTCATTCAGAAAAGATTTTTAACAAGCCTACCCTACAAGAGAAACGTTTTGACCAAAGTTGCAAAACGGACAACCTAGACTCTTGACAACCCCCTAACTATCTGCTATAACTTAATCTTCGTAAAACACTAAGGAGACCTAAGTATGGTTAAAATTATCGTTGCCTTTATCTCACTCTTTCTCATTTTCTTTTTTGGGATTGATATTTTTCGGAAAATGACCGGAAAAGAAAAAATTAGCTTGACAAAGTGGTTAGGCTATAGTACATTGTGTTCGTTGCTAGCGATTGTTGCTGCAACATTAATCGTTCTACTCTTTTAAGGAAGTAAATTAAAATGAATCGTATTGCTAAGATTGCCGTTCTCGCTGGTTTGATGGCCACGACTGCTGCTTGTACTCGTATTGAAACGGGTGAAGTCGGCGTTCGTCGCGGCTTTGATAAGCAAATTCAAACTACTGAACTTCAACCTGGTTCAATCAACCAGACTNTGATCGGTGAAGTTCTTACTTTCCCGACTAAGGATGTTCAGGTTGATATCGCTGACTTGACCCCTCTCGCTAGCGATAACTCAACTGTTGCCGACTTTGATATGGCAGTTATCTATTCAATCAATCCAACAAGTGCTGCTGAAATCTATATTGAAAAGAATCGCGGATTTCACGCCGAAACTGAAGACGGCGACACTCTGTTGATGTATAACTACATTCGTCAGCTTGGTCGTAACGCTGCATACAAGGTTGCTCGTCGTTACGAGTCGTTGAAGATGGCTGACAACCGTGCTGAAATTGAACAGCTTATTCGTGCTGAAATCGTTGCTAGCCTCGCTGCTGAAAAGCTAGATGGTGCAATTTCAATCTCACAGGTTCTTGTTCGTCAGGTTAAGCCTGCTGCGAATATCGTAGCATCAGCTAACCTTTTGGTCGAGGCACAAAATGCTGAAAAGCAGAAGCAGGTAGAAGTTCGTACTGCAAAGCTTGAAGCCGAGCGTATTGCTGCTCTTAATGCTAACGCAGGCGCTACTAAGTACATGGAAGCAACTGCTCTTGTGACGATTGCCGAAGCTGTTAAGGAAGGCAAGGTCAATACGATCATCGTCCCTTACGACTTCAAGGGTATCGTTAACGTAAAGTAAGTATAATTGGGTAGGGGTATAGTGCTCCTACCCAATATTTTTTTAGGAGAAACTAATGATTGAACAATTACCCACAGTTGTTCCTGCTGTAACTTTTAAGACTCGTGTCCGTGATGACTCCATCGAAGGCCCGAATCCATATCGTTGGCAGGACGTAACTTCATATGATTATTTCGCTGGTAAGCGAGTAATCCTATTTTCGCTTCCGGGCGCTTTTACCCCAACTTGCTCAACTTATCAGCTTCCGGGCTTTGAGCAGAACTTTGACCAGTTTAAGGCTTTGGGCATCGATGAAATCTACTGCATGTCAGTGAATGATGCATTTGTCATGAATTGCTGGGCTAAGGATCAGAACATTCAGAACGTTAAGGTTATTCCAGACGGTTCTGGTGTGTTCACTTCACAGATGAACATGCTTGTTCAGAAGGACAATGTTGGCTTCGGAGTTCGTTCATGGCGCTATGCTGTTATTGTTGATAATGGCAAGATTGAACAGTGGTTCATTGAAGATGGCATTGAGCATAACTGCGAAACTGATCCGTATGGCGAAACTTCGCCTGAAACAATCCTTGCATACTTGCAGGGTTCTAATTAAGGGAAACGGGGCAAGTCCCCGTTTCTTTATATGTATGTTAATCCGATAAATACTATAAACGGATTAACGAATGTCAATACTAATATTGTCTAAAAAAGACGAGGACGAATACGAAAATCGTCGGCTCGTAGAAAGTCTTCGTGACTTAGGCATCCCTGCAACCATTTACCACCCAGATAACTTTGATGTTGTTGTGGGAAAAGGTACTGGTCATGGTGTCAAATACAATGGACAAGAGTTTGACATGCCTGATATCGTATTAGCCCGCACAGGCTCAGGCACCACAGAGTTCATCACTGCTATCGTTAGACAGTTTGAAGAAGAACATATCAAATGTATTAATTCTTCTGTGGGCGTAGAAATTGCAAAAGATAAAATGCGTAGCCATCAGCTACTAGCTAGTAAAGGAATGCCAGTACCTAATACAATGCTTGTTAGATTTCCCGTAGATGTAGATATTGCAGACAATCTTATTGGCTGGCCCTGTGTTGTTAAAATTATCAGTGGTAGCTATGGTGAAGGCATCTATCTGTGTGAGAATAAAACTGCATTTAAAAAGATGATGGAGTTCATCGGTAATCTCAATACGCCAAAGACATTGTTAGTTCAAGAATATATCGGTGAAAAGCCAGGCGAAGATTTGCGTGTATTAGTCATCGGTGGTAAAGTTATCGGTGCAATGAAAAGAATAGCTCCGCCCGGAGATTTCAGAGCAAACATATCTAACGGTGGATATGGCGAGCCGTTTGAAGTTAATGGTGAAATTGAATATCTCGCAAGAGAAACAGCGAGAATCTGTGGATTAGAAATTGCGGGTATTGACTTATTGTTTGACAAAGATGGATACAAGATATGCGAGGCTAACTCTGCCCCCGGCTTTGAAGGATTTGAAAAATACTGCGGAATAAATGTAGCAGAGCATATTGCCGAATATATAAAGTATAAGACATCTTTGAAGCGGTGATAACTAAACCAATTTTTACAGCAGACATCCGACCGCATAAATATGTTAGTGAAAAATGTCTACCTATTTCAGCCAAATTATTCTTCGGCGTTGCCAAATGGTAAAATAACTTGTTGGCTACCATATGCTGTCGCAGTACTTTGGAGTCATGCTGAACAAAATGATGTAGTCAAAAATAATTACAATTTAGCTGACATCTTTTTTAGTAGAATACCTGTTGCCCAAGTTATTGAAAGAATGGACAATCCTAAAATAGCAGCATTTAGTTGCTATACATGGAATTGGGAATATACGAAAGTTGTAGCCAAAGCGATAAAAGAACAGTATCCAGAATGTTTGATTCTTTTCGGAGGACCGCAGATACCAGAGGACCCAGAAAGAAAGTCATTTTTTGAAACCCACCCGTATGTGGATTCAGTCATAATTGGGGAAGGAGAAGAGGCTTTCCTTCAAATGCTACTAACTGTTCACGACAATGGTGCACCTGATAAAGTTATAAAATTTCCTAGAATGAAAGAGCTAGTAAGCCCAAGCCCGTATGCGTCTGGTATCTTTGAAAGACTAATAAGAGAAAATCCCAATGTTGAATGGAGCGCCACGTTAGAAACTAATAGGGGCTGTCCGTATGGATGCACGTTCTGTGATTGGGGTTCACTAACACAAAGTAAAGTTAAGTGCTTTAGTGAAGAACGGGTGTTTAGTGATATTGATTGGCTTAGCAAACATAATATACCCTACGTATTTTTATCGGATGCAAACTTTGGCATACTAGTAGAACGAGACATGCGGATAACAAAATACTTACGCAAAACTCAAAATCTTACTGGTCAACCAGGCACCGTATATGTTACTTGGGCTAAGTCATTTAAGAAGAAAGAAACTCTTGATATAATTAAAGAATTCTATAAGGGCACTGAGGTTAACGGTTTAATAATTTCGTTACAATCCATGAATGAACAAACGCTAGTAGATATTAGACGTTCTAATTTTCAACTCAATGATATAGAAAACGTAGCAAAAGAATGTAACAAAATAGGACTTATTCCTATAGTTGAACTTATACTGGGTCTCCCCGGAGAAACTAAAGAGTCTTGGAAAGATACTTATTATAAGATATTAAGTTTGGATGCTGAATTTAGTGGAAACCAAGCGCATTTACTAACAGTTTTAGAAAACTCAGAGATTAACAATTCTATGCAAAAGAAGATACATGGAATAAAGACTGTAACCGTAAATAGACCTTCGCCAAACGGACTTGCAGTTGATAATGAAATTATAGAAAAGGAAGAGATAGTATGCGCAACTAATACTATGCCGTTCGATGATCTAGTCGAAAGCTACATGTTCACCTATATTATAAGTATGTTCCACAGCACTGGCTGGGCCAAAATCATAATATTTTATTTAACAAATAATAATATCATGCCACTCAGCCAAATTATTAGTAAATTGGAAAATTGTTTAATTAATGGTGACGGTTATCTTTCAACTGAATATCATAGAGTGAAGTCATTTTTTGCAGCATTCTTAAGCAACGCGGAATACAAACAGGAACACCAAGATTTAATTAACAAGTCTTACGCTATTCCTCTAGCGAGCCTATCAAATTTTTACTTAAATCATGAGACAATTATAGAAGAACTCCGAAATATATTTGATATTGAATATACCGGGCTTCCCAAAGATATTCATGACTCACTTTTTGACATACAATCTGCACTTATGTACTCACCTAAAAAAACATATCCATACAGTATACCTGACCCATATGGCATATATGAGAGTGCGATGAACAATGAAGTGACTGGCCCTTCCTTACTAAATATAGAATATCTTCATGAGCCTATAATAGACACCGATCCAGAAATATTATTCATGCGATTAATCATCGGTAAAAAATTAGGACGAAGCAATACACAAATTACGATAGAGAGAACAAATGAAAAAGATGTATACTAATAAACCGATTATAATCACAGAAGACAATCCAACCACTATACCTGAAAAAGACGATAAAAAAGAATCAAAAACCTTGAGGACGAGGTTCGTCAATTGAAGGAACAACTTCACAAAATGGCTTCCGCCCTGCAACTTAATAGCAGGCAGTTTCGTCGCACTACTACTGACATCAATAATCTTACAACGGCGATTCATAACGTAAAAAGAGGTTGACATCTGATTCATAGTTTGCTATAAGAAGACTATGACAAAACGATACGCATATTTTTTCACCCGTCAAGATATCTTTAAGGAGTATCAGCTTGTGCAGACTGCACACGTTGCGTACAAGTTAGGGTCCGCGTTGGGTAAAGATGCTGATGCAGATAATACATATTTTACCTGCGTCGGAGTTAGGAATCTTGAGGCACTTGTTGCGGTTGAAAAGATTCTGTTTGAGTTCGGGATTAAGTATGAACATTTCAGCGAACCCGATTTGAATGGTGGTGAAATGACTGCAATCGCAGTTCACCCCATTGATGAAGATAAGCGGGATATTCTTCTCGCATTTAACCTTTTGAAATTTTGAGGATACACTAATGAAAAATGCAATATATCATAGTTGGAATTTTATCTTTGACTACAACAAAAGTCCATTGCGACATATACCCGAAGGCAATATTAGGCATATGGTATATCAAGTTTTGGGTTGGATGTGGGCTATCGCCTTCTCTATTGCGACCGGTACATATGCGCTTATGGGAGTGAATCTAATCGCTCATGCTGTCCTTATCGGTGCAGCAGCCTTAACGGTTGCGACATACACTACTGCAACAGTAAAACCAGAATTGTTTGTGCGTAAGTCAGGATGGGGTCGTAGTGCGACCGGAGAGCATGAGTAAGATGAACGTATTAAGGTCTGTTTGGGCACAATATGGCATCAGAAAAGGTGCTACGGTGTGTGAAGATGACCAAGGATACTTTGTTCGTTATGCTTACACCATGAAAACTGTCGGTGAAAGTAAACGATATAAAAGACTAAGTACCGCATATAAAAAAGCGGAACGATGGTGTAAAGGAAATGATGAATGAATGATACGATGATTGGTTTACTGGGATATGCAGGACTTATCGTATGCCTATTAGTAATAGTAGGATTGTTCCGTAAATGATGTTTCTACTTATTTTTCTGATTGCTATTGCGGTTGGATTTACTCTGTTTGCATTACTGCGCGGACTTACCGCGTTTTCACAAGAACAAACAACTGAATCTCGCACACAGCAAACTCAAATGATGTTTTCAAGAGTTAAGTGGCAAGCAATTGCCGTAATATTGGTAGTAGTTGCTGCCGCAGTTTTTTCTAATTAAGGAATATAGTAATGGCATATTTTTTGAAGAACGGTACTAGCTTTCGTGTTTCCAGCAAGGAAGCAATGGACCTACACGAGAAGCTTCCTGCAGGCAACTACACCGTTGCTGTAGACCCGATGGGTAACCTCTATCTTGAATCTATCGATGATTTTGAAATCCCATCTAAGATGTATGGTAATACCCTGCGTCATACTGACCGCATTATCAACTCGTTTTGGAAGCGCCCGCAACAGACTGGTGTTCTGTTGAACGGTGAAAAGGGTTCGGGTAAGACTTTGCTTGCTAAGAACATCAGCGTTGAACTTGCGAAGGAGGGCGTTCCTACTATCGTAATCAATCGTGATTGGACTGGCGATGGTTTCTTCAAGCTGTTACAGGACATTGACCAGCCGTGTGTCGTTCTCTTTGATGAATTTGAAAAGGTCTATGACCACGAGAAGCAGGAAGAAATCCTCACACTGCTTGATGGTGTGTTCGGTTCAAAGAAGCTTTACATCTTGACAGTGAATGACAAGTGGCGTGTTGACTCGCACATGCGTAATCGTCCTGGTCGTATCTTCTATCTGCTAGACTTCAAGGGTTTGGATCAGGTGTTCATTCGTGAATACTGTGAAGACAACCTCGTTAACAAGCAATACATTGACCAAATTTGTTCATTGACTAGTTTGTTCGGTGAGTTCAACTTTGATATGCTTAAGGCACTTGTTGAAGAAATGAATCGCTACGACGAGACTCCGACCGAAGCACTTGAAATGCTCAACGCTAAGCCTGAATACGATGAGGGTGCTAAGTACGAGATTAAGTTGGTTGATGGTGGTAAGGAAATCAAGTCTGTTAGTCCTGAAATTTGGCGCGGCAACCCGCTAGCTATGAAGGGTGTCAACATTGAATATGATCCTGATCCAAATGATGATGACTCTGATTGGGTTGACCTTCGTTTTGCCCCTGAGCATCTTATCAATCTGAACAGTCAGGAAGGTAAGTTCATCTTTGAAAGCAAGGGTGCCCGACTGATCCTTACACGAGCGAAAGAGAAGGCACTGTTTGACTACAGCCACCTCGCTCTTTAATTTCGCATTTGATGTAGACGGTACGCTGACTCCTAGTAGACAGCGTATCGCTCCATCGTTTGAGGAATGGTTCCTTTCATTCTGCCAAACTAATAATGTCTATCTTGTGTCCGGAAGCGACTACGAGAAGACGCTAGAGCAGCTTGGCGAAGAGATATGTAATACTGTCAAAGGTGTCTATAGCTGCTGCGGAAACGCTCTCTATGTGAGCGGAGAACTACAGTATGTCAACGACTTTGCATTGACTATCGAACAACATGAATATCTTGAAAGCCTATTGCAGTTGAGTTCCTTCCCAAAGCGGACGGGTAACCATATTGAAATGCGCCCCGGTTCTTGTAATTTCAGTATTATTGGACGCAACGCAGACATGAATGAACGTTCTGAATATTTGGAATACGATACTCGTGTAGATGAACGAAATTTTTACGCATTCCTTATCCGCGAAAATTTCCCAATGCTAGAGGCTACAGTCGCGGGCGAAACAGGAATAGATATTCATCCTGTAGGAAAAGATAAGAGTCAGATAGCAGAACATATATCTCCCTTTGTATTCTTTGGAGATAAGATATACCCCGGTGGAAATGATTATACCATTGCCCAACATGCAACTAAGTATTATAATGTTTCAACTTGGGAAGAGACATTTGAAATTTTAAAAAAGGAGTATAGATAATGTTAGAATGTTTAATTTTAGGCGATAGTATCGCAGTAGGTACTAAGATGTTTGCACCTAAGGAATGCGTATCGTATTCCAAGGGTGGTTATAACACATGGCAGTGGAATAAGAAGTGGGGTAACACTCCATTGAATTCTGAAATAGTTGTAATTAGTCTTGGTACCAATGACCATAAAGGTGTTAAGACTGAAAAGGAACTTCGCAAGATGCGGGAACGAGTTCGCTCAAACCGAGTAATATGGGTTATGCCCCCTTGCAATCCAAAGTTCTGCAAATCAAATATCAATGTAATCGTCACTAAGTTGGCTAATGAATACGGTGATCAAGTCATTGGTACCAAACACGTTCAGCCAGATGGGGTTCACCCTAGCTGGAAGGGCTATAAAGAAATTGTAAAGAAAGCAAAATTATGAATTCACTAGTACAACCTAGCAATTGGGTTACTACTGTAACCATCAGCTTGCCTGACTATGCATCGCAGTTGGTAAACAGACTTGAATCTGTTATGAAAGATACTAGTCTTTCTACTGTAGAAGCACATTCTTGTGCCCTTGCTGCTTCTTTAGCAGTAGGATACGGTGAATTGGCTCTTGAAATTTCAATGAGCGATGAGCTTAGAGGAAATGATATCCGCGAAGAAGTGGCTGCGGCTGTAATAGATATGACTTTTAGCAATATCAGCGGAGACCTCTTAATCACTGACCTCAAGATTACTCCCTATGCCTTAGCTGTTTCTATGATTCTCAAAGATGAACTTAGTATTGAGGTTATTAGGAGTGGGTTGATAGAGTTTGGTTACACCAATGAACAACTTGTGGATATTGCTAAGATAGCAGGTTTAATCCCTGCTATTGGTAAGTGCCTTATTTAATACCGATTAGCATAAATCTCGTATACCCGTTATCATCGCTATATCTAATCTCCTTCTCCCCGGAGTAAAGATACTTTGATAACGGGTATTTTAGTGTCAGGTCTTCCAACGACTCATTAGAGTTGACACACTTCCAAACATCATCGTCCGCTGTCTGTACGTCACTTGATTGAATACACACCATAGTGCCGTACTCAAGATTCTCAAACCAATCATTGCCCTTCATATGCTCCGGTGAGCAGTTGATTACAAGGTCGTAGCCTGCTAAATTTACACCATTTGCGTCCGCTATAATGTTCTCAACCTTATAATCCTTACCGATTCGCCATGCTTCGGTAAGCTTGTCAGCAATCTCTTTTGTCTCCGGGTCAATGTCTACGCCCAAAATGTATTGATATCTATCCGCGTTTCGTGTTAGAAGCATAAATGAAAGCACGTTGTACCAGCTACCTAAGATAGCAATCTTGATGTTAGCATGGACAAAGCGTTCAAGTTCTTTGCAAAGCCAGACTTTGCTTTGGATTTGACCGTGAGAGAAGGAATCGTAATTCATCTTCTATTTAGAGGTGAATTAGGGGTTGACATAGAAAGCTAACGGTGCTATAGTTAATTATAAGCTGAGAAAACGGAGCTCGTTCAGAAATTAATTTCTGACTAAGGTCATTTTTTTCTTGACAACAGTTTTGAAATGATATATAAGAGTATATGTAATGCAGATTTGACGAAAAGTTGAAAAACTACCCGTTAAAATGCACTATTATTAACCAGGACTAAATAAACTTACTATGAATACTACTTGTAACATATCGCTGAAACAGCATATACTCTGGGGACAATTATTGGCTCCGATGGGTGCAGTTGCGGCAGTATATATTACAAGCAATCGCGGCGACTTTACACCATCAGTGGAACAAGAGCCCGGCGGATAAGTAGACATAGTTAAACTAGTTTATTTAGACCCCGGGAACTCAAGTTCTTGGGGTTTTCCATTTAGAAGTGCAAGTCGGAACGAGGCTGCAAAGCACTATAAAAAATGAACGGGCGGTGGTAATGATGGATTCACTTTGCGGTGATGAAAAAACTATCAGATGAGGACATTACGATCCTCTCAAGCGGTCAATCCTGAAATGCCAGGAAACATAGATCGCTTATCAACAAAAGGCTAACCATTCATTATTTGAGAACATTCACTGTTAAAAAATGCACCGGCTTTGTAAACCGACTGGCACCTTTGAGTGTCCTCTAATAATGAATGATATATTGCCCGATAGATCAATTGGTAGATCGACTGACTCTGACTCAGTAGGTTCTAGGTTCGAGCCCTAGTCGGGCATCCAAAATATTTGACATTGCTCTATAGAGCATATATAATACACGTATATTGATGCTGCCCCATCCTCTAATGGTAAGAGAGCGGACTTTGACTCCGTCAATCGAGGTTCGAGTCCTCGTGGGGCATCCAAAGAGAGTAAGGCTGCTTGCATGTTACAACATACTTTTCCTATTTTTTATGGCAATAGAATTGCTCTAGTAGAGAACACTACTTTTCACTTTTATGGCAGTGATTCCAAAGAAAAGTTTTTCACCAATCGAGCAAGATTAGGTGAATCTTGGAAATACTACGATTCGCTAGTTCAGCTTACATATAAGTCTGACAATTATGGTTTCAGAAATCATCATTCTTTAGATGTTATTCAACACGCCCCCTATATCGTGACAATAGGCTGTTCACATACTATGGGTACTGGGATTCATCATGAAGATACGTATTCTTGTCATCTTGAAAATTTAGCAGGAATTCCCGTCTACAATATGGGATTAGGAGGTTCCTCTAACGAAGTTAGCTTTTTAAACCTAGTTTGGTTACTTACTAATTTCAATCCTCCAAAAACAATTGTATTTCAACAAACAGGAATGTCTAGATTTCCATTGATATCCCAAAATAAAACGATATCATTTGAAGGGCCGTGGTCTGCAAAAGACAATAATGATTTACGTGATTTTATGATTTTATCCGACACATTCGGATACAATAATACAAAGTTTCTACTGTTAGAAATTATGTTACGACAATTGACTACTAAGCACGGAGTAAACTTATATGCTATTCCTGATCAAATATCTGTACTACGTGCCAACACTTCATGCAGTGAACTAGCAAGAGATCTAGTGCATAGCGGTAAAGACTTTAATGAATTTTTAGCCAAATATATTTGGTCAAATATTTCTAATAAATAGCATGACGCTGTTGTAGCTCAGTGGTAGTAGCACTTCATTGGTAATGAAGAGGTCGAGAGTTCAATCCTCTCCAACAGCACCATACTTGCCCCAAAGTTTTTCATAAACTTCTACAGAATGGTCATCACTCACTTTTTGAAGTGAGTGATTCCAAATCAAATCTTCTATGTATGGGTTTACTTTGTTGTTATACGTGTCTGCTAAATCAGTAAATACTTTTTTATTGTTAATCACGGATTTAGTGAGTTTGTCTCTATGCAGATCTTTGTTGCTTAATAAATGCAACACATTGTCAACGCACATTCTAATTACATCTTCTTCTGGTCCTACTAATGTTTCATATGGATGTTTTACTGCATACTGAAAGGTATCAAATCCTAAGGAATGCAAATATTCATACGTTTTTTTGTAGCCTATTAGCACGAAGGGATGAAAATTATTAATTGTTTTCCAAGTTTTTTCTGTGATAAACCAGTAATACTCAGGATGAAATGTAGTTTCAGTAACTAAACTAACAGCCGTTTTAGCATACATTTCGGCTGTAGGGCTAAACGCAATTGGATAAAAATTAGTAGTGCCCGTTCCAAAGTTTGGTGAGACATCATCAATTTTTCTAACAGTATCGGTTATAAATCTTTGATACGCATCATCAGACATATTAGGCAAATAACAACGCACTGCATCTTCTAGATGAGACCCGTAATGCAATGACCATTCGCACTTAGCGAGTTCATTTCGCTGGTACAAATCGTATAATGTAAATATTCGTTGTTTTTTATAAGGAGTTCCTATTTTAAACAATATTTTGTCATTGTCTAGATTAGGACCAAACTCAGGATTCTCTGATTTATGTACTCTACACAGCAAAGAATCATATAATACGGTATTTACAGTGGTCCAATGATTGGGTTCGCTGTAACTATAAACATCTAACAGTAGCACAACATTGTCTTGATTAGGAGTAACTCCTAGTATTTCTAGTGCAGTTAGGATTTTTTCATGCGGCCATATTTCCCATACCGCAGATAGTATTATTTTGTTATCTTTGTCACTGATTAATGCTTTCACCCTTTCAATGCCTTTAGGAATTGTAAATTCATGATAGAGGTTAAAATACGGGATTAAGTCTACGTAGTAAATATTCATGCTATTATTTATCGGACCCTTAGTTCAGCTGGATAGAGCGTCTGTCTTCGAAACAGAATGTCGGGGGTTCGAATCCCTCAGGGTCCACCAAGTTAATGCCCGCGTAGCTCAGCTGGATAGAGCATCAGATTACGAATCTGAGGGTCGGAGGTTCGAATCCTTCCGCGGGCACCAATTTCATGTACGCTAAGTGTTACGGTAGCACGACTGGTTCCAACCCAGTTAGCGTGGGTTCGACTCCTACAGCGTATGCCAGTTTATGGTGATTGTAGCTCAGTTGGTTAGAGCGTCGGTTTGTGGTACCGAATGTCGCGGGTTCGAGTCCCGTCTTTCACCCCAGTTTCATGCACCCTTAGCTCAGCGGTAGAGCATTTCCTTGACATGGAAAAGGTCACTGGTTCAAACCCAGTAGGGTGTACCATTATTACTAGGTTGACAAGCTGCTTGATATATAGTATACTAGTATATGCACAAAGAGATAGACATTGTATGAAAGAACATGAACCACATTATCACGAAGATAAGAAGACCGGACTGTTAGTTCGGTGTATGAATTCGTGTTCAAATTTGATTACTGATTATAGATTTTGGATTGGCGTAACTATCAGCTATCCATTAGAACACTTTCTCTGGGAACATGTCTGGCCCTTCAAGCTAGTAATGCATTTTCTCGGACTTTAACTTATGGCGGCGAGTGATACCCACTGCAATAGTGACGAACAACCGTTACCGCTGCCCTCCAATCTTATGCGTCCGCATACATGGACTACCTTCCGAAAGTAGCCCCAGTATAGAAAAAAAGCGGGCGCGCCATTTCAAGGAGTCGTGCTAGAGTGGCCGATTAGACTATCTTGGAAAGGTAGCGTACCGAAAGGTACCGTGAGTTCGAATCTCACCGACTCCACCAAACCCAACGGGGTATAGCGCAGCCTGGTAGCGCACTTGTCTGGGGGACAAGTGGTCGTCGGTTCAAATCCGGCTACCCCGACCAATTCAACGGGAATTAGGAAAGTCTGGTTTAATCCGCCTGGTTTGGGGCCAGGAGATCGTAGGTTCGAATCCTACATTCCCGACCAGTTTATAGAGTACCCTCATATGCTGAATAAATACTCGTGTATGACTAAAGAGCATAATTTAAATTCTAATCCAACATTCTGTATGTTAGGTCTTCTACACACTTATGTCTCCCCGAACGGCAATGTTATGCCCTGTTGTGTAGGCGATATGTCAAAAGAATCTTTAGGAAACATCAATGAAGTTTCTGACTGGAACTCAGTGTGGAACGGAGAACGGTATAAAGAATTTAGAAAGAATATGGTTCAAGGGGAGAAAAATCCCGCTTGTTCTTTTTGTTATGACACAGAAAAGTTCAGTAAGTCTAGTGCTAGAACAATAGCCAATGCAAACTATTCTAAAAACTATGATGAGTACATGGATAAACTTCTCCCGTCAGGAGAGTTGAAAACTAATAAACTAAAATATCTTGATTTTAGGTTCACTAATAAATGCAATCAAGCATGTATTACTTGCAATCATGATTTAAGTTCTAGTTGGTTTGATTTGATGAACAAGTTAGGTTATCCGATTGTAGGAACAAAATTTATTGAGCCACAGGATAAAACTCTAGCATATAAGTTGATAGATGATAATATAGAAAGTGTTGAAACTATATACTTTGCAGGCGGCGAGCCACTGTTATCAGAATATCACTGGTACACGCTTGATAGACTAATAGAAAATAACAGATGTAAAGAGGTAGAATTAAGATACTCCTCTAATTGCAGCACACTTCGCTATAAAGATAAACATATACTAGACTACTGGAAACAGTTTAAGTCTGTTGTTGTAATAGCAAGCGTAGACGAAGTACACGACAGATTCAATTACATACGCTGGCCCGGTGATTGGGAAACTATATCAGAAAATCTTAAGAAGATTCAAGAGTCATTTGAGCAACTACGCAACGAGGATGAAATGACTCACCTGCTAGTATATTCGCCGGTGATAAGTTCTCTCAATGTTCATCGCTTGAAAGAAATGATGCAAGAAATTATAGATAAGCAAGCGTATCAGTTTTCTATGGCACAGGACAAAAACGCAATTTTTGAATATTTCCTATTTTGTAATTTGTTAAGAAATCCAAATCATCTTAGTATTATTAACATGCCACAAGAACATTGGGAAATGGTTGAACTATCATTGGACGAGTTTCAAGTTTGGTATTGCGATACTATTATTGCTAACACAGAGTATTATGTAGTAAAAACTGAAATGCTCAACGAAGGAATCAACAAAATAAAAGAACTGCGAAAAATGAATCAGCAGGATATGGAATTTTTTGTTCAACCTACAGAAGACCATTTGAAGCATATGCGAGAATATTCTAATATGGATAGAGTCAGAGGAACCGATTTCATGAAGACGTTTCCTGAGCTTGGTTGGCTATACAAATAATAAAATTTTGGGGCTTTAGCTCAGCTGGGAGAGCATCTGTCTGGCAGACAGAAGGTCACGGGTTCAATCCCCGTAGGCTCCACCAAAATATGGCCCGGTCGTCTAGTGGCTAGGACACTGCCCTTTCAAGGCAGAGAAGCGGGGTCGGAACCCGTTCGGGCTACCAATAAATAGCATAGGAGGAATTATTCTATGTTTAAAAAAGTATCTTTAGTAGCACTGTTATTGTTAACCAGTTGTAATCCCGCGCCTCAGAAAGGTGCCGATGGATATAGGTTTGGTGAAAAGCAATATGAAAAATCTACAGTGCAAATTAAAATTGTCACTTATAAATCACAAGCTGATTTACAGAAAGTACTAGGTAATAGAGCAGATGTTGCATCTAAAGATGTCATAGCGTTTAGTGAACTTAAGCCACCGTTTGATACATGTACGATACATATGGTTGATCCCAAAGTTGAGTATCAGCCTGAATTTGTAGGTCACGAAATGCTACACTGTTTTTATGGACAGTGGCATAAGAACAATAAAACAACATAAATTCATTGGTCTGTTAGCTCAGTTGGTTAGAGCGTTGGCCTGTCACGCCAAAGGTCACGGGTTCAAGTCCCGTACAGATCGCCATTTAAATGCTCCTGTAGCTCAGTTGGTAGAGCACCTGATTGAAGATCAGGGTGTCGGCGGTTCGAACCCGTCTGGGAGCACCAAATTTTACTCGTGTGTGTACGGTGACCATATGTGACCCTGTTTCATTCTCAAACCAAACAGGAGTGTACCTGATGTCCGTAGCAGTACTATTGAGTTAGTATCGGTAACTAAATTTGAGACACTAGTTACGGCGAGTAAATACATTATGTTTGATGATGAAGTAACAATACTTGATGATGTGTTGAGCATTGAGGACTGTGATAGCTTAATTGCCTACTACACAAGTTCTCTGCTAGAAACCGATCACGGATATAACTATCCGTTCAAAGCGATTGTCCCTCATTATACACGCAAACCGGTAGATGATTTCATTAGAGAGAAAGTTTCACTCATAATGAAACATGTACCTGAGAATTTAATGGTGCAACGTGCCCACATTGAATGCAGACAAAATGAGCATATGGCTCATCGTGATATGCAAGCAGGTGAATGGGGATTATGCACAAGTGTTCTCTATCTAAATGATAATTTTGATGGGGGACAAACTTTTATTACTAGGTCTAACGGAGAAAAAGTTGAAGTTCAACCTAAGCCCGGAAGAGTTGTAGCATACAATGGTCATAAACTTGAGCATGGTGTTACACAAGTTAGTAATGGATTAAGATATACGTTGCCTATATGGTATACGATTAGACCACAAGACTTACCTAACAGTTTGCTTTGGTGGTTATAAAGATTGCGGATGTGGCGGAATTGGTAGACGCCCCAGTTTTAGGTACTGGTATCGTAATGGTGTGGGGGTTCGAGTCCCTTCATCCGCACCAAATTTCAGAAATCGGAAGAAGTCATCGGTCTAGAACGATGCTTCAAGGCACACTATGAGGGTCTATAAACAAGTACCTGAACTGCTGAACCGACACTACTAAGCAGTTCCGGCTGCTGAACCATGTTACATAGGGGATCATGATATCCGCCAGCTATCGTACATGTAAACAAACCGGATCAATTTACTGCCCCGATGGTGGAATCGGTAGACGCGGAAGATTCAAAATCTTTTGCCCTTAGGGCGTGGGGGTTCAAGTCCCTCTCGGGGCACCAGTGAGTTGACTAAGACGAATTACTTATAATGTGTCTTCACTGAAGAAAATAACAATTGACTTGTAAATTTTGTCTTTCGGAACTTGGAAAGAATATACAAGTTCAGCATTTTCAATTGCACAACCAAGAAATACCGGTTCATCTGCTGAATGACTTTCAATTAAGGTACAATCTTCTGGATGATAACCGTTTGGATAGTCAGGTAGTCTAGGTGAATTTAACGGCGCAGAATAAGCACTGACAGTTGACCCTATTTCTTCTAAAGGAAGTACAATACAACTATTAGGCGTTGTTCCCTGATAGTATTCATTTCCTCCTTGCGTTTCGAGGTATAATACATTTATTATTGATAAATTTAGTCCCGCAAGAACATTAGCTGTTATGGGTAACTCTGCCCCTGTTACCATGAAGTAATAAATATCAGTCCAAGCTTCTGCTGACGGCACGGCTATTATACGAAGTTCCAAGTGTGACTTGAGTTCTTCAATACATGCAGTAAAGTCTACGTTGGTTAAGGGTGTAATAATGTTGTTCATGATATTATTTATCAATAAAGATATTTTTTTTAATTTTACAGGGTAGCCCAGCGTCACTTCTTGCTGATATAGTATAGTGGTATTACTACGGATTCGTAACCCGTTGACAGGAGTTCAATTCTTCTTATCAGCACCAAATTACTAAATAGTAGTTTGGAGATTACTATGTTTAGAACACTTATACTATCAGCAGCATTATTATTTTCTTTCCCTGCATATGCACAGGTTCAGAAAGAAACAACAGGTTCATTAGGTGGAACAGTTATCAATGATGATAACATTGTTCTTACTGGAGCCTTCAAGCATGTTACTGACACCGGCCCTAGAGAATACTCATTTGAAAGTGATATTCTTTATAAGAGTGCTAACGGCGTAACTTCTAGAGAGCAGATTAACGCATTTGCTAAAGTCAATCAGGACATTCATCCTAAGCACTATCTACAAGTTGGTGCAAGATATAGACACGATCCAAGAACATTTTCAGAAGATCAAGCAGTATATAGCATCGGTCACGGTTTCAGACTCGTAAAGACTGATAAAACTAAAATATCAAATGAACTTAGCGTTGGCTTCAAGCACGGTACAGGTGGATACAGCGATGTAGTAGTTCGTGAAAGTGTATGGATTAGTCACAACCTTAGTAAAACAGTTTCAGTTTCAAATAAGTTTATGATTGAAGAAGGTTCTAGAACCTTCATTCAGAACAAAGCTGAAATCAAATACAAGTTAAGTGAGAAAACTAGTTTCTCAATTCAAGACTTGTACACAAAAGATTGGCGTGAAGACAACACCGTATCTTTTGCATTCACATTTAAAATCTAATACTCCCTTAGTTTAGCGGTAAAACACCTGGCTTATATCCAGCATCGTCTCCAGATTAGAGAGCGTCACAGGTTCGAATCCTGTAGGGAGTACCAATATGCCCAGGTGGTGGAATGGTAGACACGCAACGTTGAGGTCGTTGTGGGCGAAAGCCCGTGAAAGTTCGAGTCTTTTCTTGGGCACCAAAAATTATATAGTAAATATAGATATGAATACGCTAGTCGCCATATTAACATCAGATAAAATTGACAAGCTTGAACGCTGCATCAAATCCGTATTACAACAAACACCACTAAGTGATATTGTTGTGATCATAAACACTGCGGATACACAATACGCAACGTCTGCTCAACACACTTGTAAAAAATATGGTATTAGATATGAGGTTACCATATCTAACGGTACTCCCGCAATGGGTAAAAACTCTGTTCTCGATTTCTTTCTCAATACAGAATATGATTACCTCACGCAAATAGATGGTGATGATTATCTTACTCCAAATGCCATCGATAAGATTCATAGTATAATACAAAACAATCCTAATATAGATATTCTTGGTCTTACTAACAATCCTATGACATATCAAGGTAAACAGTATATGGTACAAGAGTTTTTTGAAAGTTCTGATATCTACTCATTCGCAGGAATAGACGGTAGAGAAGCACTTAATTTGATTGCATTGGGAAAGTTTATGGTAAACCATCTTCCGTGGAATAGAATTTTATTGTATTCTAGACAATGTGCCGAATCGTTTCGATTTGATGAAACATTCTTAGGAGCGGAAGATATAGTAGCATCCTATGAATTATATTATAACTCAACTTTAAAATATCTTTTTACACATGAACATCTTTACATGTACGATTTAGAACCAAACGGCAATTTCAATACGTTTCTAGCAAATTCTACCGAAGTAAAGAAGATTCATATGAAACTTAGGACTGTGGTAAATGCATCTAAAATATAAAATTGACTTACTTAGGACATACAAAGTATTTAAAAAGTTGCGCAAAAATCCTACAAATACAATTTTTGTTTTTGAAATACTGCACTCAACAAATTCGCCTTCTCTTAAGTGGACATACTCTAAATTACTTCAAACTTCTTATGGTGGTAGAACGGCATATGATTCAGAAGAAATTTCTAGTTACTTTGGCACATTAGCTGAAAGGCCAAACAGTTCTGTTGGTAAAGAATGTCATAATTTATTTCCCAACCAAGAGATTCTGCTTAAAATAAGTAGAAGAAAAAATAAAAATAATGATTGGATTGAGGCTAAACATCCATACAACTGGATGGCAAGAAGATACAGAGACACGCACGACACATGGCATACACTTACCGGTTATCCTGCTAATGATATCGGAGAAATGAGGCTTGCGATGTTTTCGTTTGCACAAACAAAATCTATTGGTTGGTTTTTAGTAAGTTTTGCTATCTTGTTGAAGTATGGTGTTACCAAACGCAATGTGATGTTGATGTTGACTGCATATCAAAACGGTAAACAAGCTAAATTTCTTCTCGCTGAAAACTATGATGAATTATTCAGCGAAAATTTAGAAGCCGCACGAGCAAGATTGAACATAAATGCGCAAACTCTTTAAAATTGATAGTAGTTATCCTCTAGAGGAATTGGCAGAGTTTTGTAAAAACGCTGATTTGGATTCTAGGGATGGAGCAAGAAACATGGAGTACAATGATTGGGAAAACAAACCTCATACTTTTCTATACCTGCTATACAAAGAAAAAAGATTTGACGGTGCATTGAATGGTTATGTAATTTGCAAAGAAAATGAGCAAATTATATGCGGTCAAGGATATTATCTATCCGAGATAGATAATATGATTTGCTGCGGTGTTCGTAGTTACACAATTCCTGGAAAAAATTGCGGAAATACTCACGGTGACATCAAGGATATGATCTATCATGAAGTAAGCGCATTAGGTGCGGCTGGATGCTTTTTATCATTCAATGAATACAATTACGAAAACGTTGCTAGATATGTAAAAGTCAATGATCCTAGTAATTACCTAACGTCATATATAGATGATGACGGGCAATGGTGGTCTAGACCTGGCAGAAAAATACATCTCCATGAATCATATGGACCAATAAGATTAAAAGATACTAAGCAGTGGATAATCTATCACCTGTTTAGGCCGTCTGATAAAATATCTATACTGGAGCAATTGAAAAACTTGGACTGGTACGAGTGAAGGATTACAGATGTTAGTATTATTCGGTGATAGTTTTACTGCTGAGTGGCCCAGCGACCCCAAAAATGCCACTCATTCGACTTGGTTTAAAATGCTAGCCGATAGGTTAGGAATAGAATATAAAACATACGGTGAGCGTGGTACTTCGTTTGAGTATTCAACCTTAAAATTTTTTGAATATTTAACCGGGGACGATTATGATCCAAACGATCAGATCATATTTGTTTTAACAGACAGCTATCGAAGTCCGGTTGTTGCAGAAGAATTTGTTCCGATGTGGGCAGCATTCACATTTTCTAAAGTGTTTCCTGAGTATTTTGAAGCTGCCCCGCGACAAATGATAGCTAACCTATCTGAATCGAATGAACATTATAATAGATTTAAGAATTTTTACAAAGATTGGTTTTTACTAAAAAATCAAGATTTAATTTCGGCGCAACGGTACATGCTATTACATACATTACATAGCCTGCCTAATAACACGGTATCAATTAGTGTAGACGTGGATGAAGCATCTATCGCAAAACATTTCCCCAAACATGCTAATTTTTCGTTGATTGAAGTTAGTGGCAACGAATTTTCTGACGGCACATTGTGGGATTTTATAACAAAATATGGTCCCGATGATTTTAGACTGAATCATCTACACGAAAAAAATCATCATGTCTTAACGGATGCAGTATATGCATATCTAACTGATGATAATTTTTTAGATTTCAGTACATCTTCTTTCCATAAAAATTTGTTTTCCGTAAAATAGAACAACAACATATTTATAGATTTCGGTTGCGTTAAGTACGATTATAGTGTATATATTAAAGACAGTCTAAATATTTTTAAAAAAGGAGCATAACATGGCAGTACTAGCCTTAGACGTATCGGGTATCCCAAGAACGTGGGTCTCCCACGACGAAGCAATTTCGTATCATGCAAAGAACTTGGTTGCCTGGACTCTAGGCGACGTTATTGCTAGATATAGAGGCGGCTATCAAGATGATGGTACGCAGAGTTATATCGAAACTCCCAGCATCATTGCTGTTAAGGGTGAAGGTTTTAACTTCAAAAAGCACAACAAAGTTATCTTGACTAACAAGACGCTGTTTGCCCGTGACCGTAACATGTGCGGATACTGCGGTGTTCAAATAGGCAATCATAGTAAGTTAAGTCGAGACCACATTGTACCTAGGTACCACGGTGGTATTGACGAATGGACTAACGTTGTTACTGCTTGCATCCCTTGCAATCAAAAGAAGGGTTGTAAGAGTTTGAAGGAATCTCGTATGGAACTGTTGTACATTCCGTACGCACCCAACCACTACGAAAACATGATTCTCCAAAACCGCAGCATTCTTGCTGACCAAATGGAGTATCTGTTGAGCGGTGTGCCCAAACACAGTAGAATTGTTCAATTAGCGGCTTGACATTTATTTGTCAAGCTGCTATAACAAGATTAAATAGTTTATAGAGTTTATTCCCTAATGGCGCAGCGGTAGCGCAGTTGACTGTTAATCAATTGGTCGGTGGTTCGAATCCATCTTAGGGAGCCAGTTTCGAATAAGCAGTACCGTCTGCTGAACCAACGTGTATACCCAATGCATTATACGTTGAAAACAAAACGGCAAGTTTGACGCAGGGTGGAGCAGTGGTAGCTCGTCTGGCTCATAACCAGAAGGTCGTCGGTTCAAGTCCGACTCCTGCAACCAGTTTGAATGTAATGGAAGTTCCTGTGGCGACCAAGCGATTGGGGGAAGATAGGAACGTAAAGAGCGAAATTACCGACAGTAGCGTGTCGACACCTCAGTTGCCATTACATTCATCAATATATC
>B570J13884_100003_pt1 | contig 39506 bp, 35 predicted proteins | sample LakMenEpi05May10_FD_13884 | JGI IMG/M metagenome (IMG submission 13884)
GCCAGTTAGTTGAATGGTAGCTTTGATATTTTCAAAGAGGAAAGTCTGGGCTCCACAAGATAACAGTGCCAGCTAATAGCTGGCGAGGGTGACCTCAGGGATAGTGCCACAGAAAATAAACCGCCTTATCAAGGCAAGGGTGAAAAGGTGTGGTAAGAGCACACCGGGTTTTTGGTAACAAAAACCGCATGGAAAACCCCACTGGGAGCAAGACCAAATAGAANCAACANGATTTAAATTTATTTAAATCTAGCCTAATCTTGGGTGAGTTGTTTGGGTTGGTTGCTNGAGTCTATTGGCGACAATAGACCTAGATAAATTACCGTTTTCAANGACAGAACCCAGCTTACAGACTAACTGGCAATTTAATAATCTNCCTTAAATTTTATCTAATTATTTTAATTGATATTTAATAATTTTTATNAGAACAAAATAAGAACAAAAATGTTAATTTAATTATACTTTTAAAGCGCTTCTCCATTGACTTACTATTATATACCATGCTATCCCATGATAACCCATAAATGATAAATATTAAATATATTAGAATCAATTTATTGGAAATTTTTTTTTTAAAAAAATAAATGTTTATATCAACGTTCGAAAACAAGTTAGACAAGAAAGGCAGAGTGTCAGTGCCAGCTAGCTTTAGATCTCATTTGTCATCCTTAGGATACAATAGCGTTGTTTGTTACCCTTCATTTACAAATTCATCAATTGAATTTTGCCCTCAAAGTAGAATTGAAAAATTAAGCGACAGCATAGACAGTCTTAGTCCCTTTGAAGAAAATAGAGACACATTTGCAACCTCGATACTTGCAGACAGCTTTCAATTAAATTTTGACTCTGATGGAAGAGTAGTTCTTCCAAAAAAACTTTTAGATCATTCTGGAATTAAAGAAACAGTAGTTTTTGTAGGACAAGGAAAAACATTTCAAATGTGGGAACCTCAAAAGTTCTCAAAATTTAGAGAAGAAGCAAGAAAAAAAGCTAAGACATTAAGATCAGATTTAAAATGGTCTTAATGAATATTAATAAATAACAACAAAGGGAAAAACAAATGACAATCAAAATAAACGTACCAGAATTAAGAGAATTAAAACCTAGAATAGTTGTTCTAGGAGTAGGAGGAGCAGGCGGTAACGCTATTAACAACATGATAGACTGCGGAGTTCAGGGTGTTGAGTTTGTTGCAGCAAATACTGATGCGCAAGCTTTAAAACATAATAAAGCTTCATGCAAAATGCAACTTGGAACGAATTTAACTAGAGGACTTGGAGCAGGTGCAAAATCAGATATTGGACAAGCAGCAGCAGAAGAATCGTTAAATGAATTAATAAATCTTTTACAAGGTGCTAACATGGTTTTCATTACCGCTGGAATGGGTGGTGGAACAGGAACAGGTGCTGCGCCAGTAATTGCTAGAGCAGCTAAAGATTTAAATTTATTAACAGTAGCAGTAGTAACAAAACCTTTTATTTTTGAAGGTCCTGGAAGATTAAAAGCCGCTGAAAGAGGTTTGGAAGAATTAAAAAAATATGTTGATACTAGTATTATAATTCCTAATCAAAATTTATTTAAAGTTGCTAATGAGAAAACTACTTTCCCTCAAGCATTTAAAATGGCCGACAATGTTTTAATGCAAGGCGTTAGAGGAATAACAGATTTAATTGTTAAGCCGGGTCTTATAAATTTAGATTTTGCTGATATTGAAACAGTAATGAAGGGTATGGGCAAAGCTATGATGGGAACTGGAGAAGCAGAAGGAGACAAGAGAGCAGTAATGTCTGCAGAAGCAGCTTTAGCTAATCCTTTAATTGATGATTATTCATTAAAAGGAGCAAGAGGTCTTCTTATTAATATTACAGGTGGTAATGATATTACTTTATTTGAAGTAGATGAGGCCGCTAATAAAATTAGAGCAGAGGTTGATCCTTCAGCTGAAATTTTAGTAGGCTCTACTTTCGAAGATGCTTTAGATGGAAAAATGAGAGTGTCAATTGTTGCAACTGGGTTAGGTGGAGAAGCAGCCATTAATAATAAGCCAGTAGTTAGTATGATGAGACATATTAATAATAGAAACAACGGATACAGCACTGTTTATAATAAACCGCAGCAATCTTTTGTTCCAAATTATGTAACTCAATCAGCTCCTCAAGCAATGACAAATGGAGCGACAGCTCTTGATATGTATCAAGAAACTTCACATGTTGCTGAGATAAATAATCAAGCGCTGAATCATATGAATGTTCAAGAAGAAGCGGTAAGTTCTAACACTTCTCAAGAACAGAATATTTCTACTCAGAATTTGAGCGCGTTAAATGAAAAAGAAAATGCGCAAATAGTTGAAGAGGTTACTTCTTTTCCAAAACTATTTTCTGAAGATGAAAATTTAAAAGGCATTTCTAATGATAAAGAAGGCTCTTCTCAATTCTTTAAAGATTTAGGACATGATCTTACCGACGCAGAAAAAGCAGATTTAGAAATTCCTGCTTTTTTAAGACGTCAAACTAATTAGAGAATAATTAAAGATAAAATCTTCCCATGTCACTGGAATTTAAACATATTCCAGTGATGTCGGAAGACATTGATAGAATATTAACCCCTTATAAATCTGGTCTGTACATCGATTGTACTTTTGGGGGCGGAAGCATTACTAGAAAGATATTATCTAAAAAAAATACAAAAGTTATTTCTATAGACCGAGATAATTTTGTTGAATCATTTTCAAAAGAAATAAGTAAAGAATATAAAAATAGATTCGAATTCATTATTGATAGGTTCAGTAATTTAGAAAATATTTTAAAAAAACGTAATTTACAAAAAATTCCAGTTGCAATTATTTTTGATCTTGGTCTTTCCTCTTTTCAAATTGATAACCCTGAAAGAGGTTTTTCTTATCGACAAGATGGATTGTTAAAAATGACAATGGGAAAAAATAATATTACAGCCCATGATATTATTAATAAACTTGAACAAAAAGATTTAAGAAATATTTTTAGTTTGTTTGGAGAAGATAAAGATTCAGGATTAATTGCAAAACTCATTGTGCAAAAAAGAGAAGACAAAGAAATTAGCTCAACACAAGAATTAGCAGAGATTATTTTAAGAGCCAAAAGATATAAAAATAGTAAATATAATAAAGTAGATTCCTGTGCAAAAATTTTTCAAGCAATTAGAATGGTTGTTAATCAGGAATTAACCGAACTTTATGAAGGCTTAATTTCTGCAATCAAAAATTTATCTATAGATGGAAAAATAGTTGTTATTACTTTTCACTCTTTAGAAGATAAAGTTGTTAAAAAAGTATTTGATTTTTTTTCAAATAAAAAAAAAGGAACCTCTCGTTATTTGCCCGAAAGTAATGAAAACGAAAATCTTAATATATTAGAAGTTAAAGATAGAAAACCGATTATTGCATCAGAGAAAGAAACAAGAAATAATAATAGAGCAAGATCTGCAAAATTAAGATATGCAATCAAGATACAAGATCATTCTTTTGAATTTAAAAGATCGCATCTAAACCTTGAAAAATATTTTCAGTTAGAAGAGGTTATACATGCGTAAAAAAATAGCAATCGTAGTATTTATCGTCATTTTTGGAACAATATGTGTTTCTTATATTAAGAACAAAACCCGCGATCTTGAAAAGGAAATATTAAAATTAAAACAAGAACAGACAGATTTAGTTGAAAAATTAAAGAATGAGAAGTTAGAAAATAATTATCTTTCTGCTCCAGAAAGAGTAAAAAAATTAGCAAAACTTCACCTATCTCCAGAATATATTGAAATGGATAAAACTAATTTTAAATACTTAAATGAAAAATAAATTAGACAATAATAAACAAAAGAGTTTCTATTTTCAGAATTTTATCAATAACGATAATAAAGATAATATTAATAGTAGTTATTCCTTATTTAATTCTAGAGCAAATTTAGTATTTAAAATTTTTTTCTTTGTATTTTTAATAATTTTATTAAAACTTTTATATCTTGGCATTAACAAAAGTAATGAGATTAATTTTGACGATTTTATCACTGACAAAGACTACAATGAAAGAAGAGATATCATTGATAGAGCTAGTTTATTAATTGCTAAAAATATTGATATTTATGATCTTGTTTTAAAAGTTGATAAGACAAATAATTTACCTCAACTTTTAATTAAATTAAAATCACAATTTCCAGGATTAAATATAAACGAAATTCAAAAAGAGAGTGTAGATAAAAAAAGATTAGTTCTAAAAAAAAAACTTGATCATATCGAATATAAAAAAGCGATTATGTTAGGAGAGCCTGCAATAGAATTAAGCAGAAGGCAGGTTAGAATTTATCCTCAGAGAAATTTATTTAGCCACGTGCTAGGCCAAACTGATGAAGACAACAAGGGAATCTCTGGCATTGAAAATCATTTTAATAACCAAATATTAAATGCTAAATTTTCTGACAGTTCTTTTCAAATTACACTAGATACGGTGATACAATCGCAAGTAAGAGATGCTTTAGAAAAAGCTATTTCAGATTATTCAGCAAAGGGGGCAGCGTCACTTCTTATGAACGTTAATTCTGGAGAAATAATATCATTAGTTTCTTTACCAGACTTTGACATCAATAGACGCACATTAGTAAATGATGAGAAATTTTTAAATAAGATTACTCTTGGTGTTTACGAATTAGGCTCAGTATTCAAGGCTTTAACAATTGCCAATGCATTAGAGTTAAAACTTGTTGATGAGAACACCTTATTTAAAAATCTAGAAAAACAAGTATATAATTGCGGCATTTCACAGCCAATTAATGAACATGATAAAAATTTAAAAAGAGATCTGACTACTACAGAAATTTTAGTAAAATCATCAAATATAGGAACAGTAAAAATAATAGAAAAAATTGGAATTGAGAATTATAAAAATTTTTTAACAAAGTTAGGAATATTCGAAAAAGCGTCTGTTGAACTTCCAGAAAAAGGGAAATCTTTACCCGTGAAATGGAATGACTGTACCTTAGCAACAGCTTCTTATGGTCATGGAGTGAGTACTACACCAATCCAATTAGCATCAGCTTATGCCACCTTAGTGAACGGTGGATATAAAATTTACCCAACACTTGTAAAACAAAATCAGAATACAAAGAAAGAGAGAATTATTACTGAAGAAACAAGTAAGAAAATGGTTAAAATGCTTAGGAAAGTAGTCGACAAAGATGATCCTATGCAGGGCACTGCAAAAAGAGCGGACGTTAATGGTTATTCAGTTGTAGGAAAAACAGGAACTGCAGTTAAAGTTTCCAAAACATCCAAAGGCTATTCTAAAGATGTTATGACTGTTTTTGTATCAGCATATCCTGAAGAAAAACCAGAGTATTTATTATTGGTTATGATTGACGAGCCAAAAGCTATTCCTAGCAAAGGTTTTTATAAATCAGATTCAGGATGGAACGCTGTTCCTACCGCAGGGACTATTATAAAAAGAGTTGGACCTATTTTAGCTTCAAAGAATTATAATATTGCTCTTAATGTTAAATAAAAAAAATAAATTTTTAAAATTTCAAAATAGAAACTTTTCTATCAATTCAAAGAAAGTAAAAAAAAACGATATTTTTTTTGCAATTGAGGGGTCTAAACAGTCAGGAAATTTATACTCATCAGAAGCTTTATCAAGAGGAGCATACAAAGTTGTTACAAGCAAAAATATAAGAAATAAAAATTACTTAATAGTAAAAAACGTTAGAAAATTTCTAGCTGAAGCATGCTCTGCAAGGTACAAAGAAAAACCAAAGAATATAACTGCTGTTACTGGAACAAATGGCAAATCCTCAGTCGCTCATTTTTATTTTCAGATTTTAAAAAATCTTAAAATAAACTCAGCAACCATTGGTACCCTTGGTATTTTTTATAAAAATAAAGTAAAAAAAACTAATCTTACAACACCAGATATAATTACAATTCATAAAGAATTAAATTTTTTAAAAAGAAATAAAATTGATAATGTATGTTTAGAAGCTTCTAGCCATGGTCTTCATCAAAATAGATTAGATGGCATTAATTTTAAGGTGGGAATTTTTACAAATTTTACACAAGATCATCTGGATTATCATAAAAATTTAAAAAATTATTTAAAAGCTAAACTTTATCTTTTTAGTTCATTATTAAAAAAAAATTCTTTTGCTATTATAGACACAGATATTCCTGAGTATTCTATAATCAATAAAATCTGTCAAAAAAGAAAAATAAAAGTTTTATCTTTTGGATCTAAAGGAAATACAATTAAATTAATTTCTCATCATTTTTTAGGAAAGAAACAAATAATAAAAATTAATTTTTTAGATAAAATATATAATATTAGAATAGATCTAATTGGAGATTTTCAAATTAAAAATTTATTTGCGGCAATGTTAGCGTCGTATGTATCTATTAAAAATTCAAATAAAATTATTAATACTTTACCAAAAATAAGATCTGCGACTGGTCGAATGCAATGTGTCGGCTATAAAAAACAATCAGCTGTAGTAGTCGATTACGCTCACACTCCAGATGCTTTAAAAAAGAGTCTCCAAACATTATCAAAGCAGTTTAATAAAAAAGTAGACGTTGTATTTGGCTGCGGCGGTGACCGAGATAAAGGAAAAAGATATAAAATGGGTAAAATAGCAGATCAATTCGCTTCTAAAATATATCTAACAAATGATAATCCTAGATCTGAAAATCCCATTTCTATTGTTAAACAAATTAAAAAAGGATGTTTAAGATCAAAAGTAATATTAGATAGAAAAATAGCAATTAAATCTGCTATTCAGAATCTAAATAGTGGTAGTATTTTATTGATTGCTGGTAAAGGACATGAAAATTATCAAATCATAAAAAATAAAAAAAAGTATTTTTCTGATCAAAAAGTGTCTAAATTTTTTTTAAAATAAAATGACAACGAAGCTTTATTCAGGCGAAGAACTTAATACAGTTTTCAATTCAAATATAAATAACAAGTTATTTTTTAATAAAGTTGCAATAGATAGCAGAGAGGTTTCAAATAGAGGAATTTTTTTTGCAATAAAAGGAGATCATGACGACGGTCATCGATATGTTTCAGGAGTATTAAAAAATAAAAATAATTTAGCGATCATTAGCAAGGGACCTAAAAATACAAGATCAATAAGGAGCAAAAATACTTTAGAAAGTTTAAGAAATTTGGCGTCTTATGCAAGACAGAGAAGCAATGCTAAAATTGTTGCTATAACTGGCAGCTGTGGAAAAACCTCATTAAAAAATTTATTAAATAGTTCACTAAGCAAAATTGGGAAGACACATTGCTCACCAAAATCCTTTAACAATCATTTTGGAGTTCCTTATTCGTTAGCAAATTTAAGTTCTGATAATAAATATGGAATCTTTGAACTAGGCATGAGTTCAAAGGGAGAGATTGATAACCTTGTTAATTTAGTAAAACCAAATATCGCAATTATAACTAATATTGGTCCAGCTCATTTGGAAAATTTTAATAATGTTAAAGGAATCTGCAATGCAAAAGCAGAGATTATGAATGGCATTTCTCAAAATGGAGTTATTATTTTAAACAAAGATGATAAATTTTTTAATTATTTAAAAAAAATTGCAGATAAAAAAAATATTGAAATTTTAACTTTTGGTTTTTCAAAATCAGACATTCAGATTAGAAAAAGTTCAGCAAAAGTATCTTTTAAAATAAAAAATAAAATAATTACTTTTAAAATAAATAATTTCAATAAATCTTATTTATACAATGTCGCAGCAACATTATGTGTTCATCATTACTTAAATCATAATATAAATTTTTTGAAGAATAACTTTAACAATTTCAAAATTCCAGAAGGTAGAGGAAATGAAAAGAATATTAAAATTAAAAATAAAAAAATTATTTTAATAAATGATAGTTATAACTCTAATCCAACATCTCTTAATGAAGCGATTTATAATTTTTCATTAAGAAAAAAAAATAATCAGAGAAAAGTTTTGATTATCGGTGATATGTTGGAACTTGGTAAACGATCTAAATATTACCATCAGCAAGCAGCAAAAATATTAAACAAAACTAATATAGATAAAGTTCATTGTATTGGTTCGGAGGTTAGGCATACTTATCAAAAGCTTAATCGTAGCAAAAAAGGGCTGTTGGTTAAGAATATTAGTTTTCTTAAAGAAAATATTTTCAATCTTTTACAGAATAATGATATTTTATTAGTCAAATCATCAAATAGAATTGGTTTGTTTAATTTTTTTAAGAAATTTTAATAATGCTATATTTTTTTTTTAAATATTTTTCCTCAGAAATTAGCGCTTTTAATGTTTTTAAATATATTACCTTTAGAACAGGAATATCAGTTGTCACTTCATTAGCATTTGTACTTTTGGTTGGAGAGAACTTGATTGCTAAATTAAAATCATTTCAAAAACATGGTCAACCTATTCGAAATGACGGCCCTTTATCTCATATAATAAAAAAATCAGGAACTCCTACTATGGGGGGATTAATAATTATTTTAAGTATTTTATTTTCAACTTTGTTGTGGGCTGATCTTACAAATAAATATGTTTTAATATTAATTTTTTGTTTATTAAGTTTTGGAGCAATTGGTTTTGTTGATGACTATATAAAAGTTGTGAAAAATAATTCTAAAGGTATTAGCGCAAAATTAAAATTGTTTTTGCAAATTTTAAGTGGCACAATTGTTATATATTTAGTAATTTTAAATACTGAGGCAGAACTTAATTACAAAATTTATTTTCCGTTGTTTAAGAATTTTGTCTTAAATATTGGAATTTTTTACTTTATATTTGGTCTAGTAGTTATTGTTGGATCGTCTAATGCTGTTAATTTAACAGATGGCCTTGATGGACTTGCGATTGTTCCTGTCATTCTAGTTGCATTAACTTTTGCATTTATTGCTTATGTATCGGGCAATATTATTTTTTCAAAATATCTTCAATTAGCTTATATAAAGAACACAGGAGAAATCTGTATTTTTTTAGGGGCAATGATAGGCGCCGGTTTAGGATTTTTATGGTTCAATTCTCCCCCAGCTAAAGTTTTTATGGGGGACACTGGTTCGTTATCTTTGGGAGCAGCACTTGGAGCGATTGGTATTATAACTAAACATGAAATAGTATTAGCGATTGTCAGTGGTCTCTTTGTGCTAGAAGCTTTGTCAGTTATCATACAAGTTGCTTCTTTTAAATTAACAGGAAAAAGAGTTTTTCAAATGGCCCCCTTGCATCATCATTTTGAAAAAAAAGGTTGGAGCGAATCTACAGTTGTAATTAGGTTTTGGATTATAGCTATAGTTTTTGCTTTAGTAGGTCTTGCATCTCTTAAATTAAGATAATGCTCTCACTAGAACAGTGTAGCAAAAAAAAATTTTTAGTTTTTGGTCTTGGAGTCAGCGGACATGCAACTTTATCTCAATTAAAAAAAAATAAGGCAAATATTGAGTGCTGGGATGATAGTAAACAATTAAGAGAAAAATTTAAGAATAAATATCGAGTAAACAAAAATTGGTTTAAGAGTAGTTATGATTTTATAGTTATATCCCCAGGAATTAATATCTATTCACATTCAAAAAAGTTATTTTTTTATAAAAATAAAAACAAAATTATTACTGATCTGGATTTATTTTGTAGTTCTATTAAAGATCAAAAAGTTATTATGGTGACTGGCACGAATGGCAAATCTACAATGTGTAAATTAATTTATGATTTGTTAAAAAATTCAAAAAAGAAAGTTTATCTTGGAGGAAATTATGGAACTCCCGTCTTAGATTTGCCATATAAAGAAAAATCCGCGATTTTTGTGCTTGAGCTGTCATCTTATCAGCTGGACTACTCTTCACGTCTACCAAGTTCAGTTTCAATTTTATTAAATATTAGTCCGGATCATCTCGAAAGGCATCAAAATTTTAGCAAATACATCTCAGCCAAGCTTAAAATTTTTAAAGGATTAGAAAAAACAGGCATCGGTTTTTTAGATTTGAGTAGCGACAAACAATCAAAAATATTTAATATTTTAAAATCTGAGAAATATAATCAAAAAAATATAGAGTTAATTAAAAAAAATATTCATCACAACATTAAAGATAATTTAATTAGTTCACCGTTGAGAGGACTTCATTTTAAAAATTGTCTTTATATTGCGCTACAGATTGCCAAATTGTTTAAAATATCAAAAAATGTTTATTTAAAAACAATTAAAGATTTTAAAGGACTTCCTCATAGACAAGAAATTATAAAAGTAAAAAATAATATAACTTTTATAAACGATTCCAAAGCCACAAATTTTTCATCAACAGAAGTTGCTTTAAATAGTTATAAAAATATTCACTGGATTCTTGGAGGCCTCGCTAAAGCAAAAGACAGGATAATTGTTAGCAAATTTAAGAAATCTATATTGAGAGCTTATATTATTGGAAAAAATATAAATTTTTTTCTAAAACAAATTAAAAGTACTGTAAAACACAATACTAGTCACACTCTTAAGAATGCATTGCTATCAGCTTTAAGGGAATCAAAAAATTACCCGAGTTTAAAACAAGTTATACTGTTAAGCCCTTCAGCCGCTTCTTTTGATCAGTATAAAAATTTTGAACATCGCGGTAATACTTTTAAACAGTTAGTAAAAAAATATTCATGATCAATTTTGGCAGAACTAACACAAATCAACTAGCTTTGTGGTGGCGGAATATTGATAAACTACTATTTATTCTAATAATCTCTTTAATGCTTTTAGGAATATTTTTTGCCTATACTTCTACGTCCAGTATCGCTTCAGAAAAAATATATAAAACAGATTATTTTTTAATAGCAAAGCATATTTTATTTGCTTCTATTAGTTTTTCAATTTTAGCCTCATTGTCTTTATTGGATGCAAAGCAAATAGAGAAATATTGCATTTTAGGTTTTATAATCACCTCTTTTTTATTGTTATCAGTTTTAATATTTGGCGTTGAGGTTAAAGGATCTAAAAGGTGGATCAATTTGATTTTTTTCAGATTTCAACCAGTCGAAATTTATAAGCCTTTTTTTATTTTATTATGTTCTTTAATTATTTCTAATTCAAAAATTGGAGATCTTAAATTAAGAATTTTTTATAGTTTTTGTGTATTATTTTTTTCTTTATTATTATTATTAAACCAGCCTGATGTGGGCCAAAGTTTACTTATTTTTTCGGTTTGGCTAATTTTAATATTTATTTCCGGAGTTAGCATTGTTCTTCTTATTTCTTTAGGATCCGTTATCTTTATAGGAATTGCATCGGTAATATTATTATTTAGTGAAAGATTTTCTTATATTTTTAGAAGATTAAAAACTTTTATCGACCCTAATAAAGGAGATAATTTACAAACACAAAAAGCACTAGAGGCAATAAAACAAGGCGGATTTACAGGAAGAGGAATAGGCGAAGGAATATTAAAAGAGAGGGTTCCTGAGGCACATACAGATTTTGTTTTAGCAGTTATTGGCGAAGAATTTGGTATTTTGATGATATTATTAATTTTTTTAATAATAACTTTTATTTTTTTACGAGTTTTTTCGCAATTTAATAATGAAAATAATCTTTTTAGAAAATTAGCATTAATAGGATTGTCCTGTTTAGTTTATTTACAGTCCATTATTAACTTGGGGGTTACTTTGAATATACTTCCAAACAAAGGAATGACTTTTCCTTTCATAAGTTACGGAGGCTCATCTATGATTGGTACTGGAATAATATTTGGAATATTACTTTGTTTTACTAAAAGAAAACTATCTTAATGAAAAAGATTTTAATTTGTACTGGTGGGACTGGAGGACATATATTTCCAGCAATATCTCTTGCTCAATCTTTAGAAAAAAAAAATTTCAATGTAGATGTTGTTACTGATTATAGGGCAAAAAAATTTATAAATAAAATTAGTATAAAAAATATTAACTTTATTAATGTAAAAACACCAACAGGAAAGAGCGGTTTAGCATTAATTTATTCGATTTTTTTAATATTTATTTCATTTTTATATTCAATTTTTTTTATTTTATTTAAGAAACCACAATTGATTATTGGTTCAGGTGGTTATGTTTCTTTTCCAGTTTTATTAGCGGCAAGATTACTCAATAAAAAATTTGCTATTTACGAAACAAACTCTGTAGTTGGAAGGGTTAATAAATTTTTTTTAAGCAGTTCGTTAAAAATATTTACAGGATACCCATTGAAAAATTTAAATATTAATAATGATAAAAATATTTTTGTTGGACAGCTAATTAGAGAGCAAATTTATATAGCAAAAGATAGCAGTTCTTTTAAAAAAGATAGTAATTTTGATTTTACACTGCTTGTTATTGGTGGCAGTCAAGGTGCAGAAATTTTTAGCAAAGCACTACCTCAGTCGTTAAATAAATTATTTAATTTAAATAAAAAAATAAGAATTTTTCATCAAGTTGGTAATAAAGAACAAGAATTTAAAATAGATCTTTCTTATAAAAATAATTCTAATGTTACCATCTTTAACTTTGAGCCAAATATTGAAAAGTATATGACGCTATCAGATTTAGTTATTACAAGAGCTGGTTCTTCAACATTATCAGAATTAGCTTTTTTACAGATACCATTTATAGCCATCCCATTTAAAGACTCATTGGACAATCATCAATTTTATAACGCGGATTATTTTTTTAGAATGAATGCTTGCTGGCTTATTGACCAGCAGGATCTAAACAGCGAAAAATTATTTGATTTAGTCACAGAATTGATCCTGAACAAGGAAAAGTTACTTGAAAAAAAGAGCAAATTAAAAGAATTATCCAAAAGAGATGTTAATGAGATTTTTGAAAAAGAAATTAATAAAATTCTAGCATGACTTTTAAAATTACAGCCAATGATCAAGTTCATTTTATTGGTATAGGAGGAATAGGAATGAGCGGCATTGCTGAAATCATGCATAATATTGGTTTTAAAGTTCAGGGCAGTGATCCATCAAGAAACAATAAAAATATAAAAAGATTACAAAAGCTTGGATTGAAGGTTTTTTTTAATCACGCAAAAAAAAATGTAGGAAATTCTAAATTAGTTGTATTTTCGTCTGCAATCGGCAAAGACAATCCTGAATTAAAAGAGGCAAAAATAAAAAAAATACCAGTTATTCAGAGAGTAGAGATGCTTTCTGAGATTGTTAAGTTAAAAAAAAATATAGTTATTAGTGGAGCTCATGGCAAAACAACAATCACTTCATTGATATCAACGATCCTGTCTAAAGCAAAACTAGATCCAATGATTATTAATGGTGGAATATTAAATTCAATTAATTCAAACGCGTTGTTTGGAAAAGGAGATTGGGCGGTAGTTGAAGCAGATGAATCTGATGGTAGTTTTTTAAAAATACCCATTACTTATTCTGTTGTTAGCAATATTGATAAGGAACATTTAGATTATTATAAAAATTTTAATAATTTATATAAAAGTTTTGAAACATTTATAAATAAGACACCTTTAATTGGTAAATCATTTGTTTGTACTGACGATAAATTTTTAAAAAAGATTTTAAGAAAAAAGAATAAGTCTAATATTATCACTTATGGTTTTGGAAATGGATCAGATCTTCATCCTTATAATGTGAAGAATTCGGGAAAAATGATGTTTTTTAATATATCTGTAAAACTCAATAATAAAATTGAGCATATTAAAAACATTGAATTAAATTTATTAGGACGACACAATGTTCTTAATGCAACCGCTGCCATTGGTGTTGCTAAAAGTTTAGGTATTAAAAATAATATTATCAAAAAAACTCTAAAAAATTTTTTGGGTGTACAAAGAAGATTAACTAAAATCACTAATTTTAGAGGAAGTGATATTTATGATGATTATGCTCACCACCCAACAGAGATTACTTCGGTTTTGAATGCTATTAAGTCAGGTTTTAAAGGCAAAAAAATTGTAACAGTATTTCAGCCCCACAGATATTCAAGAGTCGCTTCTTTAAAAAAAGAATTTGCAAATGCTTTTAAAGATAGTGATTTAGTCGTGTTATGTCCTATTTATGCAGCTAGTGAGAAGCCAATAAAAAATATTAACCATTATGAATTGGCTAAGCTAATCAAAAAGAATTCAAAAAAAGATGTTATATGCATAGAAAATCAATTTGATTTAGAAAGATTTATAAAACGTCATACTTATGGAAATGAAGTTATTGTTTGTATGGGTGCTGGAAGTATTAGTAGTTGGATTAGAGAAATTGCTATTAACTTAAAAAATGAGCATTAATTTTTATTCGCAACTCAAAAAAAATCTTCAAGGAGAGTTGAGAGAAAATTTTGATCTATCTAAATCTAATTGGCTCGGAATTGGTGGAAAAGCAAAATTTTTTTTTAAACCAAAAGATTTAAAAGATTTACAAATATTTTTAAAAAATAATAACCAACATCTTCCAATTATTGTAGTCGGCTCTGGTTCAAATTTACTAATTAGAGATAAAGGATTTGACGGGGTGGCTATTAAATTTGGAAAAGATTTTGATTATATAAAAATTAATAATGATATTATAAATTGCGGACCAGCAACCCAAAAATCACTTTTGGCTGAATATGCAGCTAATAATAATTTAACTGGTTTTGAATTTTTATATTGTATTCCTGGAACGATTGCAGGTGGCGTAGTTATGAACTCAGGTTGTTATGGTAGCGATATATCCAAAGTAGTATTGAGTATTTCAGTAATTGATATGAATGGAGAGATTAAAATTATTAATAACAAAGATATTAATTTTTCTTATCGTCACAGTTCTCTTACTAAAAATCAGATTATTACAAATATTGAAATGAAAGGATCTTTTCTTGAAAAACAAAAAGTATTAGAAATAATGAAGAATTTAAAAAATAAAAAAGATACTGAACAACCGCAGAAGATTAAAACAGGCGGTAGTACTTTTAAAAATCCAAATAATTCAGATAAAAAAGCTTGGCAATTAATAAAAGAGTCTGGTTGTGCTGATTTTAAGGTAGGCGGAATTAAACTGTCTAATTTACATTGTAATTTTTTAGAGAATTTAGGTAAAGCAAGCTCTGAGGATGCAGAAAATTTAATTGAAAATATACAAAATGAAGTTTTTAAAAAAACTAATATAAACTTAGAGCTCGAGCTAGAAGTTGTAGGAACAAAATGAAAAAAGAAAAAGTTACAGTTTTAATGGGCGGGATATCTGCCGAAAGAGATGTGAGCTTAGATAGCGGTAAAGCCTGCGCAAAAGCGCTTGCCGAAATTGGTTTTGAAGTGACAAGTTTAGATGCAAAAGACGATTTTATTGAAAAATTAATTAAGAATAAACCTGATAAAGTTTTTAATGCTCTGCATGGAAGATTTGGAGAAGATGGTTCTATCCAGGGATTATTAGAACATTTAAAAATACCCTACACTCATTCAGGAATCTTATCTTCAGCAATTGCTATGGATAAACTAACATCAAAAAAAATTTTTAAGGATGCCAAAATTAGTTCTCCAGAGTATCAGGTTATTAAAACTTTAGAAGATTTTCAAAGTTCAAAAATTGGCTACCCTTGCGTTGTTAAACCAAATAACGAAGGATCAAGCGTAGGTGTTTATATTTTTAATGAACCGAAGAAATCAGATGAAGAAACAATTATCTCTCTATTGAAAAAATACACATTTTTAATTCTGGAAAAATATATCCCCGGAAGAGAGATACAGGTAGCAGTGATGGGCTCAAAAGCCTTGGGTGGGATAGAGATTGTACCGACAAGATCTTTTTATGATTATGAAGCAAAATATTCAGCTAACGCTAAAACAAAACATATTATTCCTGTTAAAATAAATGAAGCTGATTATAAAAAGATTTTAGATATGGCTTTGCAGGCTCATAATATTTTGGGTTGCAGAGGAGTAACGAGATCAGATTTTAGATATAATGAATCTGATAAGCTTAATAAAATTTACATTCTTGAAGTAAATACTCAACCAGGCATGACAAGTTTATCTTTAGTTCCAGAGATTGCTAATTATTACGGAATATCTTTTAATGAATTAGTTAAATGGATAATTAATGATGCCTCTACTAATAGATGATCAAAACAAAGAGATATATTTTTCTCACTTTATTAATTTTTCTTACAACATTTAATCCAGAGCTTCCTTTACTAAAGCTTGGTTTTTTTATTATCAAAACAGTTAATGTTTCTGGTTCAAAAAATACTGATATAGAAAAACTTAAAAAACAATTCAATTTTTTAGTTAACACTAGCATTTTAAGTGTAGATCATAAAAAAATGAATGAAGTAGTTTTGCAAAATGAATGGATACATTTTGTAAATGTTAACAAAAAATTTCCATCAACAATTAATGTCGTAGTGGTAGAGCATGAACCTTTTGTCTTTTGGAAAAAAGGCAATAATAATTTAATAATTACAAAGGAATTTACCTTAATAGAAAAATTTAATTTGAATAATTTTTCTAATCAGACACAAGCTAGAGGTAATTTTGATATTGAGGATCTTAAAAAACTTTATAAAGCATTAAATAGTAATAATTTTGACCTATCTAATATCACTAGTTTTGAATTTATAAATTCTGAAAGATGGGATTTGTCTTTAAAAGGTAATAAAAAAATTATGCTCGGTAGACATGATTATAATCAACAAATTAACAATTTAAATAAAGTTCTTATTCAGTCCAAAGATGAAAAATTTACATATATCGATTTAAGGCTTAAGAACAAAATTTTTGTAAAATAGGTAATGATTCAAAAAAATGAATTAATCGCATCTATAGATATTGGCTCTTCAAAAATTAAATGTCTGATTGCAAAATTAAAAAATAATAAAATTGAAATTTTAGGAAAATCGATTGTTGCATCAAAAGGTATTACAAAAGGACTGGTTACAAATTTTCATGAAGCAAATTTAGCGGTACGCGAATGTTTAGAAATTGCTGAAAAGCAAGCTGGTATTGCATTAGATAATATTATTGTAAACGCAGAATTTGAAAATATCTCTAGCAATTTATTAACAGAGTATAAAAGTGTGCATGGTGATCAAATAGAACATGAAAAAGATATTCAGGGCTTGATTCATATTGCTGTAGATGAAATCGTTAAAAATAATAAAGATAAAGCAATTTTACATATATTTTCATCTAATTATAAAATTGATAAAAAAATTAATGTTGAAAACCCAGTAGGCTTTAAAGCAAATATTTTTTCAGCTGATATCCATGCAGTTTTAGCAGAACACTCTGCTATTGATAATTTAAAAAATATTATTAATTCCTGCGAATTGTCAGTGGAGAATTATATTTTCGGTACATATGCCTTAGGTCTTTCTTTTTTAAAGCAAGAGGATTTAAACGACGGAGTTATTTGTATTGATTTTGGTAAAGACAAGACAAGCTTTGCCGTATTTGAAAATAGCACACTTTCGTATGTTGGTGTAGTTCCTTACGGATCAAATCAAGTTTCAAAAGATTTAGCTAAAGTTCTGGATATTAAAATAGAAGTTGCAGAAAGAATTAAAGTTGAAAGTGGTGAATGTGTTATAAATGAGAATATTAAAGATAAGATTGAATATTTACCAGTTCATTTATTTCCGGATGATGATTTTAGAAAGATCTCTAAGACAATGGTTAATACTATTATCAATTCTAGGATAGAAGAAATTTTGCAGTTAGTTTATAGAAAAATTAAATCTTACAATTTAATTGATATAAAAACTAAGAAAATTTATTTATCTGGGAGAGGATCAAACTTAGTTGGTTTAACAAATTTAATAAAAAGATATTTTTCACAAAGAACAGAGCTTGTTTTACAAAAAAAACATGAAGATCAAAATTTAGTTAATAATTTATCCCAAGATTTTCTAGTTTGTTATGGAATAGTTAAAAACTATTTTTATGGATTACCCTCAGAGGCTTTGCCAGTTAAATTTAAAAATACAGGCTTTTTTTCAAGACTTTTATCTATTTTTCAAAAGTAGAAATCGTAACAAAAGGTGATTAGCTATTGTTATAGATTTTACTAAATATCTATTTCATCAAAGATATGTATCAAAAGACTTTAAAGTCAAAAATCAATTTCAAAGGCGTGGGTCTACACAGTGGATTAGTTGCTAATCTTTTTGTTAAGCCATCAGCTCCTAATTCAGGAATAACTTTTGTTAGAGTTGATTACAAAGGAAAAGAAAAAATTATCCAAGCTCATATTAGTAACGCTTTGCCTGCAAAATTGTGCACTACTATTTCTAATAAACATGTTTCAATTTCAACTATTGAACATTTAATGTCTGCTTTATCAGGATTAGGCATTGATAATGCTATAGTAGAAGTTGATAGCCAAGAATTACCAATTTTAGATGGAAGTTCAAAAGAGTTTGCAATTGCCATTCAAGATGTTGGAACTACAGTTCAAAGTTCTGAAAAAAAATATATTAAAATTCTAAAAAAAATTATTGTTAAAGATAAAGATAAATCTATTTCAATTGAACCCACAAATAAAAATAAATTAGAAATTGATTATGAAATTGATTTCCATGATCGTGTTATTAAAAGACAAAGTAAAAAAATAGATCTAGAAAAAAATGGATTTATGGAAGTTCATGATTCCAGAACTTTTTGTCTGCAAAAAGATCTTGAAAATATTTTTAAGATGGGACTTGCAAAAGGTGGTTCTTTAGAGAATGCAATTGTTGTTTCAGATGATAAAGTTCTAAACCAAGATGGCTTGAGACATAAAGATGAATTTGTAAGACATAAAATTTTAGATTGTATTGGAGATCTATATTTGGCTGGTTACTCACTTATTGGAAAAGTAAATTGTTATCAAGGTGGCCATGATATGACTCGCAAATTATTAGAAGCGTTAATCAAAAATAAAAATGCATGGAATTTAGCAACACAAAAAACAAAAAATTTCTCTTCTGTTAGTTCTTATTCACCAAATCAACTTGTAGTGAATTTATAATTTTAGTGGTAAAACTTAATTAAAAGAAATAATAAAACTTTTAATTTTAATGTTTAAACTAAAAAATAATTTCCATATTTTATTAATCTTTTTTCTTGTTCTAAGCTGCTCTTCGTCAAATGATAAACCTTTAGTCGCTCCTCCAAAAGAAAAAGTTAGTCTACCTAAGTTATGGGGTTTTGCGATGGATGATTTTAATGAAGGCAGAGCGGAAGGAGCAATTGAAAAGTTTAAGATGGTAGAAAAAGATTATTCTTATACAGAATGGGCTCCAAAATCTTTATTAATGATGGCATACGTTTATTACGAGGCAAATCGGTGCACAGATACACTTTCAGTACTTGAACGTTACGTAAAATTTTATCCAAATAACTCTGAAAGAGTTTATGTAGAATATTTAAAAGGTGTTTGTTACTTTGAAGAAGTAAGTGAATTTTCTAAAGATCAGGAAAAAACTGTTAAGGCGATTAATCAATTCAAATTTTTAATAAATAGTTATCCGAATACCGAGTATGCAGACGATGCAAAATATAAATTAGATCTGTTAAACGATTTAATGGCCGGAAAAGAAATGTACGTCGCAAGGTATTATATGAATAAGCAAAAATGGGCAGCAGCAATCAATAGATTAAAAACAATTGTAGATAAATATCAAACAACAATTTATATCGAAGAGGCCTTATATAGACTGGTTGAAATTTATCATAAATTAGGTTTAGAAGAAGATGCAAGTAAAGCTGCAGCAATTTTAGGTTATAATTTTAATTCAAGCGAGTGGTATAAAAAAAGTTATTTATTAGTTTCAACAAATCAGACAACTTTACCTAAAAAAGATAAATCTCTTTTAGATGGTTTTAAAAAAATACTTAATTAACTTTTAATGAAGTCTTTATCTTTAAAAGAGTACAAAGAAAAAATTACTTTAATTGAAAAACTAAATAAAGCCTACTATCATAACGATAAACCATTAGTTTCAGATGCTGAGTACGACAAAATTAAAAAAGATATTTTAGATTTTGAGAAAAAAAATCCTGAAATTGCAGATAAAGATTCTCCAACAAAAAAAGTAGGTTTTGCACCTTCAGAAAAATTTTCTAAAGTTAAGCATCTTGTGCCAATGTTATCTTTAGATAACGCTTTTACAAAAGATGATGTAGAAGACTTTTTAAAAAAAATTAGAAATTATCTAAACTATGAAAAAGATACCGCTATAGAATTAACAGCAGAACCCAAAATTGATGGTATTTCTGCATCTTTAATTTATAAAAATAATAAGATTATTCGCGGACTTTCAAGAGGAGATGGTGAGTACGGTGAAGATATAACAGAAAATTTATTAACGATTAAAGATATACCGCAAATTCTTCATGGGGAGAGCATAGATAAAGAATTTGAGATTAGAGGTGAAGTTTATATAGGAAAAAAAGATTTTGAAAAAATTAAAGATGATTTTGCAAATCCTAGAAATGCAGCAGGAGGATCATTAAGGCAAAAAGATTCTAAAAAAACAGCTTTAATACCATTAAAGTTTTTTGCTCATAGCATTGGCGATATTGATGAAAAAAAATTTAAAACACATATAAATTTTTTAAATTTTTGTAAAAAAATTGGTTTTAAAATAAATCCACTTACAAAAACTTTCGGTTCAGTAGACGAATTAATTAAAGGTTATCTTCATATTGAACAAATAAGATCCTCTCTAGATTATGATATTGACGGTATTGTTTATAAAGTTAACGACTTAACCTTACAAAAAAGACTTGGAAGTTTATCATCTTCACCTAGATGGGCCATTGCTCATAAATTTTCATCTGAAAAAGCTACAACGATTATTCGTAAAATTGAAATACAAGTTGGAAGAACAGGAGCCCTAACTCCAGTTGCAAAATTAGATCCAGTAAATGTTGGCGGCGTTTTAGTATCCAATGCAACATTACATAATGAAGATGAAATTATTAGAAAAGATATCAGATTAAACGATACGGTTATTATTCAAAGAGCAGGCGATGTTATTCCTCAGGTAGTTGAAGTTATTAAATCTAAAAGAGACAAAAACAGCAAAAAATTTATTTTTCCAGACAAATGTCTATGTGGTCGACCTGCAGTTAAAGATTATAACGAAACTTCAAAAAAATTAGACGTAGTCAAAAGATGTACAGACACAGGATTCAATTGTGAGTTTATGGCAAGAGAAAAAATTAAACATTTTGTGTCAAAGGAAGCTCTTGATATTGAAGGTTTTGGAAAAAAAATTGTAGAAGATTTTTGGTCTTTAAATTTTATTCGTTTGCCCCAAGATATTTTTACTCTTGATTATAAAAAAATAGAAAAATTAGAAGGTTGGGGGGAATTGTCAGTTAGTAATTTAAAGACAGCGATTGAAAAAAGTAAAGATATTAGCCTTGCAAAATTTATATACAGTCTTGGCATACGTCATATCGGTCAAGAAAATGCTAAAAATTTATCACGTTATTTTGTTTCAATAAAAAATTTTTTAAAACTTTGTAATCCAGATCTTTTAATGAATGAAATTAACAGTTTAGATGAAATCGATGGAATTGGTGAAACTCAAGTTGAATCGCTAATACATTTTTTTAAAGATAAAAAAAATAATAAAGTTGTTCATGAATTAAGTAAGATTTTAAATATCCAAGACTTTATAGAAAAGAAAATTGATAGTTTTTTTTCTGGAAAGAATATTATGTTTACAGGAGGATTTTCTACTATGAGCAGATCTGAAGCTAAGTCATTAGCGGAAACTTTAGGAGCTAAGATATTAAGTTCTGTTAATAAAAAATTAGATTATTTAGTTATTGGTTTGTCCAAACCAACAAAGAATAAAGTCGATAAAGCTAAAGAATTAGGCGTTAAAATTATAGAAGAAAAAGAGTGGTTAAAGTTGTCAAGAAATAGCTGAACAAGCTTCAGTTAGCAATTTAAGTTCAGTATTATTCATAAAAGGTTTTAGAATATAAAAGATTTTTTGATGATAGTTATTAATCCAATTTATTTCATTTTTATTTAAAAGCTTTTTATTAATACAATCTTTATCAATTGGAACCATTGTGAGATTTACAAATTTTGAATGATTACCATTAATTTTTTCACAATAAATTAAATTTTCAATTCTTATCCCAAAATCATTTTCTTTATAAAATCCAGGTTCATTTGAAAGAATCATTCCAGGTAATATTTTATGATTATTAAATGGAGATAATCCTTGGGGTCCTTCATGTACATTTAAAAAATAACCAACCCCATGACCAGTGCCATGTGAATAGTTGTGACTGAGTTTTAGTAAAGGGGCTCTCGCAACTCTGTCTATATGTTTTCCTAGTGTAGATTTGTTTATTTTGTATAAGGCAACCGCAATATGACCTTTAAGAACATTTGAATAAATTTTTTTTTTGAAATTTGATATTTCCCCGATAGCTATTGTTCGCGTCACGTCAGTAGTTCCATAGAAATACTGACTACCCGAATCTAAAAGATATAAATTATTACCCTTAATTGTTTTGCTTGTTTTGTGACTAGATCTGTAGTGAACAATTGCTCCATTTGCTGCAAATCCTGAAATGGTACTAAAACTTGGATATAAAAAGTCTTTGTTTTGTTTTTTATAATTTTCTAATTTATTCTGCGCAGATATTTCAGTTATCTTAGTTTTTTTATAATTATTTTTTAGCCAAAAAATAAATTTAGTTAAAGCAATTCCATCAAATAAATGAGCAATTTTTGCATTACTGATCTCTGTTTTATTTTTAATAGCTTTTAATAAATAGATAGGATCTTCAATATCAATAAGTTTGTTCGAAGAATGGATATTTTTTTCATAATAAAAACTACATGTTTTTTTATCTATTAAAATTTTTGAATTTTTAATCTTTCTTAAGTAGTTAACAAATAATTCTTCTTTAATAAAAATTACCTTCTTTTTGAAAGCTTTTTTAATTTGAGGTGTAATTTTTTTAATATTTGTAAAAAAAATTATTTTACCATTTTTATTAAATAAAATTTTTCCATTTGTAAGTGGACTATATAAAGCGTCAGATCCTCTTATATTTAATAACCATGAAATATTTTCAGTAGCCGTTGTGAGTAAATAATGAATATCTTTTAACTTAAGAAATTTACATACCTTGCTAATCTTATTTAAATAGTTTTCTCCATGATATTTCTCTTCTAAAATGTAAAATTTATTATTGTTAATTTTTTTTTTATTTTTCCAAATTATATCAATTAAGTTATTATTTATAGGTTTTGGTTTAATTAAACTATTTGAAATAATATTTTTTAGCGTACTTGAAGTAAAAAGTTTTGGATCGAATCCTAAAGTAATTTTTTTATTTAAATTTTTAAGAATATAATGAGGTTTAATTTTTGGAATTTCGCAAATTTCAAAATTTTTATTAATTTCAGCTTTTGCTTGAAGGGTGTAACGACCATCAACAAATAAATAAGATTTATTTTTTAAAATTAGTGCGAGTCCTGCTGATCCAGTAAATCCAGATATAAATTTTAATCTATCCTTATTTTTAGGAACGTATTCTCCAAAATACTCATCATTTTTTGGAATTAAATAACCATCGCAGTTTTGTTGATTTAATATATTCCTTAATTGATTAATTTTGTTCATTGCTTTTTTTTATAAATTTATCAATTATTTTTTTTTCTCCAAATTTTTTAAAACTAATAATAAGTTTATTATCTTCAATATGAATTACTTTTCCATTACCAAAATCATCATGGGTTACACTTTCGCCGACTTTAAAAATAGTATTATTATTGCTGTAGCTAATTCTATTAAAATTACTTTTATTTTTTTTTGCTTGTTTTAATCTTTCCCAGCCAGGACTTCTTGAGGGTTTGTCGTAGTCAATCTCTTGATTAAAATCAAAATCATTCTTTTGGTACTCTGAAAAATGGTTTTTCATGTTGATATTATCTTTAGGCAGTTCTTCAATAAAACGAGAAGGAAGTGTTGGCATCCAGTCTATGTCTCTATCTCTCTTCCCTCCATAAATTCTCCTATTATTTACAAAAGAGATAAATAATTTTTTCTTTGCTCTGGTAATTGCAACATAGGCAAGTCTTCTTTCCTCCTCAATTGCCTGATGACCTTTTTCATCAATTGATTTTTGATGGGGAAATAATCCTTCTTCCCATCCAGGTAAAAAAACTACATCATATTCTAGTCCTTTAGCGGCGTGCATAGTCATTAAATTAATTTTCTCACCATTCCAATCTTCATCTAAGGAAGTTTGTAATGAGATATTTTCAAGAAAATCTTGAAGGCTACTATAATTTTTCATTGATAATATTAATTCTTTTAAATTCTCTAATTTACTGTCAGCTTCTGGCGTTTTCTCATTCATAAGCATTTGTGAATAGCCAGATTCATCCAAAACTCTTTCCGTTAGTTCATAATGAGTTATTTCTTTCGATAATTTTCTCCATAACTGAATGTCGGTAATAATTTTTTTTAAACTTAATATAGTTTTGCCAGTTGGATTTTCTTGTTCGCAATATATGAGTGACGCTTGTTCTAAATTAATATTTTGCTGTTTAGCAATTTTATGAATTTCTTTTAGAGTGGCATCTCCGATTGCACGTTTTGGAGTGTTGATAATTCTTTCAAAAGCAAGGTCATCATTTTCTTGGTAAATAATTCTAATATAACAAATAGCATCTTTTATTTCTGCTCGATCATAAAATTTTAATCCTCCAATAACTCTATAAGGTAAATTAATTTTTATAAATCGATCTTCAAACTCTCTTGTTTGAAAAGCAGCTCTAACTAATATGGATATTTGATTAAGCGAATGTTCTTTTGATAAATTCTTTTCAATTTCATCTGCAACCGCAACTGCCTCGTCATATCCATTATTGTAGCAATTTACTTCTATCAAATCCCCTTTAGAATTTTCAGACCAAAGTTTTTTTCCAAGTCTGTCTTCGTTATTAGAAATTAAAGAAGAAGCCGTATCTAGAATATTTTGCGTTGATCTATAATTTTGCTCTAGCTTAATAACTTTTGTATTAGTATTTAGTTTGTCAAAATTTAAAATATTTTTAACTTCAGCGCCACGCCAACTATAAATAGATTGATCATCATCTCCTACGCAGCATAAATTATTATTTTTTTTAGATAATAAATTTAACCAAATATTTTGAATAAAATTTGTGTCCTGATATTCGTCTACAAGAATATACTTAAAATTATTATGATATAATTCTAAAATTTCAGGCATAGTTTTAAATATTGTTACGCAATGCAAGATTAGATCTCCAAAATCTACGCAGTTCATAATCTTTAATCGTTGCTGATAAATTCTATATATTTTTAATGCAGTATCTTTAATGTAGTTCTCATTGTTAACTTTAACTTCACTAGGAATAAGACCTTTGTTTTTCCAATCATCTATAAAAGCAGCAACTAATTTGGGTGGTATTTTTTTTATATCAATGTTTTCTGATTCAATTATATTTTTTATTAATCTTAGCTGATCAAGAGTATCTAAAATTGTAAAATTAGATTTTAAACCCACAGCTTCAGCATGGCGTCTTAAAATTTTATTACTAATTGAGTGAAAAGTTCCAAGCCAAGGTATAGAAGAGGATTGAGCGCTAAGAAGTTTTAATATTCTTTCTCGCATTTCATTCGCAGCTTTATTAGTGAACGTTACGCAAAGAATCTGACTAGCCCAACATTTTTTTGTTTCTATTAGATGAACAACACGAGTTGTTAAAACTTTAGTTTTACCAGATCCTGCGCCAGCTAAAATTAACAAAGGCCCGTCTGTATGAATAACAGCTTCTTTTTGTTGATTATTAAGGTTTAATAAGTAATTTTGGCTAGTGGAATTCATAAAATCAAATAGATCAAGTAGTTAACATAATATTTCGAAAATTAAATGATTCTTAGGATATTAAAGTCATTAAAGTGGTTAAACTCTTTAAAGTCTTTTTATAATCATAAAATCTATAGCAGAGCGATGGTTGCTTTCGCAGCCGTTTTTTTTATTATTTTTTTATCACCATTTTTTATAGATCTTGACCGATTTAAACCTGAAATAGAAAATCAAATTCAGGAGAAATTTTTTATTAAGATTAAAATTAATGAGAAGATTACTTACAAACCGTTTTTAAGACCTCATATTGAGTTATTTTCAGTAGATATTTTTGAAAATAACAAAAAAGATGATGTTTACATTGGTAACATTTATAAAATTAATCTTCGTATAAATATTTTTAATATAGTTTTTAGAAACTTTAATATTACTGATGTTGAGGTAGTTGATGGAATTATTGAATTAGAAAATAATTATTTTGATAATTTTTTTAGAAATACTGATTCTATTAAAAATCTTAAAGCAATCAAAGTTCATAACTTAGATTTAAAATATTCTTCAAACAAAAGCTCTATTGAGATTAGCGATATAAATAGCGATATTGTTTTTGACAAAGGAAATTTAAAGAAATTTGATTTAACAGGAAATCTTTTTAATTTACCATTTGTAAGTAAGTTTCAAAGCGCAATAAATAAAGATAAAAGCGTTGGTAATTTATCCATCAAGTCTAATGATCTTAAATTTTATTTTGATGCAAATCTAATTGATATAAATTTTATAAAAAATGAATTTTCAGGAAATGCAAAAATTAGATTTGCAAATACTTTAAGTACAATTGGATTAAATAATTTAACTTTGCAATTTAATTTTGATTTAAAAGATGAGCACGTAGATTTAAAAAACATTTTAGTTAATTCTTTTTTATATAAAGGGGATGGTTCTGCTAAAATTGATTTTAAACCAAGACTTGCATTCGTTACTGAGTTTAATTTTATAGACACAAATTTTAAAAAATTGTCTAATAGTAATCTCAAAGACTATTTAGTGCATAATAGGTTATTTAATATTCATGAAGATTTTTATGGTGTTTTTAAATTAAATTTTAAAAATATGGTTACTAATCACAATCTTTTTTCTGATGCTAACGCCATTATTGTTGTTGAAGGAGGAGATGTTCATATCAAAGAATTAAACTTAATTTCAAAATTTAATGATATATTAAAAATCAATGGTCGCTTTATTACTCAGAATAGAGAAACAATATTTTTTTTTAATTCACAAATTGACCTCGTAAATATTAGAAATTTTTATAAAAACACTAATGGAGCAAGGGAAAAAATAGCTCTTTTACCGAATGCTAGTTTTTCTGGAAAAATGAAGGGAGATTTGAATATGAGAAAGGCAAGAGTCGTGGTGAACGAAATTATTGGAAATAGTAATAAAAAATTTAACAAAAATAATCTTAACGCTGCTCAAGAAGAATTCAATCTGCGCTTAAATAAAGATATTTTGAATGTTTTAGACCCAAGAATTTATAGTTTCTTGTTCTAATTCGGGTGAGTCATTTTTTTTGGATTAATTAATCGGTCGTATTCTTTTTCATCAACTAATCCGCTTTTCAGAGCTTCTTCTTTTAAAGATGTTCCATTCAGATGTGCTTTTTTTGCAATCATTGAAGCATTGTCGTAACCAATTTTTGGAGCAAGAGCAGTTACTAGCATCAATGAACTATTTAATAATTGAGAAATTCTTTTTGTATCTGCTTTAAGACCTTTTAGACAATATTTAACAAAGCACTCAATAGAGTCAGATAATAATTCAATTGATTGAATCATGCTGTGACCAATCACTGGTTTAAATACATTTAATTCAAAATGTCCGTTTGATGCAGCAATAGTTATTGTTGTGTGATTACCAATAACTCGTGTGCAAACCATTGTAACAGCCTCACACTGTGTTGGGTTTACTTTGCCAGGCATGATTGAAGACCCGGGCTCATTTTCTGGAAGAATAAGTTCAGCATAGCCAGCTCTAGGACCGGAGCCAAGAAATCTTATGTCGTTTGAAATTTTCATCAAAGCAACAGCAAGAGTATTAAATGCACCAGATAAATTTACTATTGGCTCATGACTTGCAAGTGCCTCAAATTTATTTGGAGCAGTTCTAAACGGTAGTTTAGTAATTTTTTTAATCTCTAATGCAATTTTTTTATCAAAGCCTTTTTTAGTATTAATGCCTGTACCAACAGCTGTCCCGCCTTGAGCAAGGAAATACATTTCTTTTAAAGCAATCTCTATTCGTTTAATGCAATTTTTAATTTGCATGTGATAGCCTGAAAATTGTTGTCCCAAAGTTAGCGGGGTTGCATCTTGAAGATGTGTTCTTCCAATTTTAACGATATTTTTGAATTTAGTTACTTTTACGGCCAATTCTTTTTCTAATAATTTTAAAGAGGGAAGAAGTCTTTCTTTTACATCAATAGCAACAGCTATATGAATAGCGCTTGGGTAAGTATCATTTGTAGATTGAGATTTATTAACATGATCATTTGGATGAACAGGCCTTTTTGATCCTATTTTTCCACCCAAAATTTCTATTGCTCGATTAGAAATAACTTCATTAACATTCATATTAGTTTGAGTTCCAGAACCTGTTTGCCAAACTTTAAGTGGAAAATGATTATTAAATTTTCCTTTAATTACCTCATCTGAGGCCTTGATAATTGCTTGTGCAATTTTTTTATCTAAAGATTTGAATTTAAAATTAACAATAGCAGCGGCTTTTTTAATAATGGCTATAGCTCTTATTATCTCTATCGGAACTAATATTTTTCCAATTTTAAAGTATTTCAATGAACGCTCAGTTTGAGCACCCCAATATTTATCGGCTGGAACTTTAATTTTACCAAAACTGTCAGATTCAATTCTTGATGCCATATCAATATTATCTTATATCACTAATGATAATTTTTAATAGTTGCTAATCAAGTAAAATTTATGAATGTTGTAATTATAGGCGCTACTTTCGGTATAGGTTACGAACTTGGTAAAAAATACTTAGATCAGTGTGATAATTTAATTTTATTAGGAAGAACTCAGGAAAAATTACAAAATTTAAAATTAGAATTTAATTCAAGAAGAACAAAAATATCAACATTTTCTTTAGACGTTACAGATAAAGTAAATTGTCAGAGAATCGTTAATGAAATTATAAAAGAATTTAAAACTATTGATCTAGCTGTTTATTGCTCTGGTTATTATGAGCCGCATGATACCTTTGATATTAAGTTAGATCTATTCGAAAAAACTTTTGCAGTTAATTTTTTTGGTATGATCAACTGTTTTTCAATTTTACTACCTCATTTTAAATTACAAAAATTTGGTCATCTAGCAGCTATCAGTTCACTTGCAGGACTTGGAGGATTGCCAAACTCTTCATCTTATGGACCTTCAAAAGCAGCTATGATTAATTATTTTGAGTCTATCAAAATTGATTGTGATAAAAATAATATTTCTCTAAGCATTATTAATCCTGGCTTTGTTAAATCAAGATTAACAGAGAAAAATTCATTTGATATGCCATTTATTATGGAAGCAGATAAAGCTGCTGAAATTATCTTTGAAGGTCTGTTAGGCAAAAAGTACGATATTACTTTTCCAATTCAGATGAAAATTATTTTTAAAATCTTACAAATTTTACCAAGACCTATCTATTTTTTTTTAGTCAGAATCTTAACCAAAAATATTTAAATGTTTTTTGAAAAACATGTTTTTTGTTGCATTAATAAAAGACCAGAATCTAATCCAAAAGGTTGCTGCAGTTTAAAAGATTCAGAAAAATTACAAATAGAATTAAAAACAAAGATCAAAAACTTAAAACTTAATAAAAAAATTAGAATTAATAAATCTGGCTGTTTAGATCGATGTGAGCTTGGACCAGTAATGGTTATCTACCCAGAAGGTGTTTGGTATTCTTTTAAAAACTCAGAAGATATTGATGAGATTTTAAATTCTCATTTATTGAATAACAAGACTGTTGAAAGATTAAAAATATAATTATTATTTTAATGCTGTCGCGATATCTTTTTTAAGATCAGAAACTGTTTCCAAGCCAATAGAAAGTCTTATTAAATTTTCACTAATACCAAGGGATAATCTTTCATTTTCAGTCAAAATACGATGAGTCGTTGTAGTTGGGTGAGTTACAATTGATTTTGTGTCACCTAAATTATTAGAGATATCAAATATTTTTAATTTATTTATAAATTTAAATGCATCTTTCTTTTTTCCTTTAATTTTAAAACTTAAAATTGTTCCACCAAGAGTTTGTTGTTTTTTAGCAAGCGAGTATTGAGAAAAACTTCTTAAAAATGGATAAAATACTTTTTCAATTTTTGAGTGCTTATCTAAAAACTGAGCAATTTCTAAAGCAGCATTAGATTGTGCCTCCACTCTAATTTTAATAGTTTCTAAACCTTTTAGCAAAACCCAAGCATTAAAGGGACTGATAGCAGGTCCAGTATGTCTTAAGAAAGGTTTTAAAATATTTTCTTTAAATTTTGTTGAAGATAATATTGCCCCACCTAAAACGCGTCCTTGTCCATCAATATGTTTTGTTCCAGAATAAACAATAATATCAGCACCCAATAAAACTGGTTTTTGTAAGACTGGACTTGCAAAAATATTATCTACAACAGTTGTGATTTTATGCTTTTTTGCAATATTACAAACGGCTTTAATGTCGATTAACTCTAAAAGTGGATTTGAAGGAGTTTCAAAGAAAAAAATCTTTGTATTTTTTTGAATGGCTTTTTTCCATTCACTTATATTTTTTCCATCTACAAATGTTACTTCAATCCCATATCGAGGCAGAATATTTTTTATAATCTCTTTGCAAGATCCAAATAAAGCAGCAGATGAAACTAAATGATCTCCAGCTTTTAATTGACACATTAATGAAAAGAAAACAGCAGCCATTCCACTTGCTGTTGCAAAACAATCCTCAGAACCATCTAGAACCGCTAATCTTTTTTCAAATATTTCAACGGTAGGATTTGAATATCGAGTATACTGAAAACCTTTCTTGCTACCTTTAAAAATAGCTTCAGCTTGTTCAGCGCTATCGTAAACAAATCCTGATGTTATACTGAAAACCTTTCTTGCTACCTTTAAAAATAGCTTCAGCTTGTTCAGCGCTATCGTAAACAAATCCTGATGTTAGAAATAACGCTTCAGAAGTCTCATTAAACTGACTTCTGTTTAATCCTCCTCGGATTAAATTAGTGTTAGTTCCAAGTTTTATTTTTTTCATTTCTCGGTTCTTAATTCCTTCGCTGCTTGCACCATAGTTTCAAGTGCACTTATTGTTTCAGGCCAGCCTCTAGTTTTAAGTCCGCAATCTGGATTTACCCAAATTCTTTTCTTATCAATTAACTTAGAAGCTTTTTGAATAAGTTCTTTCATCTCATTTTTATTTGGAACCCTAGGAGAATGAATGTCATAAACACCAGGTCCTACTTCATTTGGATATTTGAACTTTTCAAATGTTTTTAATAATTCCATTCTGGATCTAGATGTTTCTATGGAGATAACATCAGCATCTAAAGCAGCAATAGCATCAATAATATCTTCAAATTCAGCGTAACACATATGTGTGTGAATTTGAGTTTCATCTTTCGCTACAGCGGCAGAAATTTGGAAAGCTTTAACAGCCCAATCTAAATATTGCTTCCAATCGCTTTTCTTTAGAGGCAAACCTTCTCTTAAAGCTGGCTCATCAATCTGAATCATTTTAATTCCATTGTTCTCAAGATCTTCAACCTCATCTCTTATTGCAAAAGCAATTTGTAACGCTGTATCTTTTCTTGGTTGATCATCTCTAACAAAAGACCATTGTAAAATTGTTATTGGACCAGTTAACATTCCTTTAACAATTTTCTTAGTTTGGTCTTGAGCAAATTTTGACCATTGAACCGTCATAGATTCTGGACGAGAAACATCTCCAAAAATAATTGGGGGTTTTACGCATCGTGAACCATAACTTTGTACCCAACCACTAGATGTAAATGTAAATCCTTTAAGTTGCTCACCAAAGTATTCAACCATGTCATTTCTCTCAAATTCTCCATGAACAATAACGTCGATATCTATTTGTTCTTGTTTTTTTATAGCATCGATTGTTTTTGTTTTAAGAAAATCCTCATATTCTTTTAAGCTTAATTCATTTTTCTTAAATTTAGCTCTGGCATTTCTTACATCAGATGTTTGAGGAAAAGATCCAATAGTTGTTGTTGGATATAAAGGTAATTTAAATACCTTAGTTTGTATTTCAGATCTTTTAACAAAGTTAGATTTTCTATTTAAAATCTGCGTTGTAATATTTTTAGCTCTTTGTTTAACTTTATCATCATGAATTAATTCAGATGTTGCTCTGCTTGTGATGTCTTTTTTATTTTCATCTAAGTAATTTTTGATTTCATTGTTACCTTTGTTTAATGAAATTTTAATATGATTAAGTTCAATAAGTTTTTGCTTAGAAAATGACAGCCACTTTCTAATTTTTTCAGGAACCTTAGTCTCCAAGCCTAAGTCATAAGGGGTATGCAGTAATGGACAAGAAGATGAGATCCACAAGTTTTTAATATTTTTTGAATACTCTGTTACTTGCTCAATTTTTTTATTAACATCAGATTTCCATATATTTCTTCCGTCAATAATCCCAATAGAAATTGTTTTATTAGTATTTTTTAAAGAATCTATATTTGAGATTTTTCCGCGTATTAAATCAAAATGAACACCATCTACATCACTTTCTAAAATTTCTTTTTCAACTTCAGAATCTATTTTTTCAAAGTAAGTTGTTAAAATAATTTTAGACGAACCAGCAAATTTCTTTAATTGGTTTAAAGTTTTTTTGATAAGTTTAGTAAAATCAGCATTTTGGTTTTTTACCAATATAGGCTCATCAATTTGAATCCACTCAGCACCCTTTTTATTTAAACCAGATAAAATCTCAGCATAAACTGGAAGTAAATTATCTAATAAATCAATGCTTTTGAAAGATTCATCTGTAGTTTTACCTAGGCTTAAAAAAGTAAGAGGACCCAGAATAATTGGCTTGGTATTAAAGCCTAATTTTTTTGCCTCATCAAATTCATCAAATGGTTTGTTTGAACTCAACTTAAATTTTTGATTTTTTGAAAATTCTGGCACTAAGTAATGGTAGTTAGTGTCAAACCATTTTGTCATTTCAAGCGCAGGNACATCTAAATCTTTTGTTTGAGAGCCACGCGCCATTGCAAAATAAGTTTTAAAAGAAACTTTATCGTCTTTATGTTTGTATCTTTCAGGAATTGAACCTACNAAACAAATTGTATCTAGAACTTGATCGTAAAAAGAAAAATCATTTGAACAAATATAATCAACACCATTNTCTTTTTGTGTTTGCCAATTATTTTTTTTTAATTCACTNGCNCACTTAAGTAAATCATTCTCAGAAATTTCAGATTTCCAATATTTTTCAAGAGCATTCTTTAATTCTCTTTTTGGACCTATTCTTGGGTAGCCAATGCAGTTTATTTTTATCATTATATATATATCTCCTTTTGGTTAAAAAATTGGTTTATGTTTTTATTGTATTCTTTTTGCTCTATTTTTTTTTCGTTTAGTAAATTTTTACAAACCGCATATGTTAATTCATATTTATTAAGAGTGTAAAAATGAAATTCGTTAACACCTTCAGCTTGTAGTTTATTTACTAAGTTACTAGCTATATCTATGCCAACAAATTTTTCTTCTTCTTTTAAATTAGAGAATTTATCTTCAATCCATTTAGGAATAATTGTTCCGCACTTTAAACTAAAATCTTTTACTTTCTTGAAGTTATCAATAGGTAAAATTCCAGGAATAATAGGTGCTTTAATACCTAGTGCGATTGATTTGTCTCTAAATCTTAAAAACTTTTCGTGATCAAAGAAAAATTGGGTTATGATTTTATCGGCGCCTTGATCTACTTTAATTTTTAAATTTTCTAAATCTTCGTTTTCATTTTTAGATTCCGGGTGTTTGTCTGGGTAACCAGCTACTGCAATTTCAAAATTACCTAATTTTTTTAAACCTCTAACCATATCGGCTGCATTGATGTAGCCTTTCTCATGGGGTTTATATTTTGAATCTTTTTTTCTTACATCACCACGCAATGCTACAATTTTATTAATTCCATTATTTAACCAATCAAGAGCAATAGTGTTTATTTCTTCTTTGCTCATATCAACGCAAGTAAGATGACCAGCAACTGGCGTGTTAGAATTTTTTTTTATTTTTTTTACTAAGTAATCACTTTTATCTCTTGCTCCACCCCCAGCACCAAAAGTCACAGATACAAACTTTGGATTAAACACTTCAAGTTTAATAAAGCTTCTCCATAGAGTTTCATCAGCTGTTTGATCCTTGGCTGGAAAGAACTCAAAACTAATATTTAAATCTTTGCTCATAATTCATTCTAAACAAAGGTTTTTTTGGAATTTTTTCGAAAAAAACCACCAGGCAAAGCGGCGGTTATAATTGCATCGCTTTAGCTGGATTTATATAGCGCCCGCAATTTGAAATAACTCGGCGCAGAAAATTAAATAACTTTATTAAGATAATTAGTCAATATAGATCTAGATTTATCAATGATACCAAACAATTACTTACTATTTGTTCAGTTAGTTACAATACTTTTTATTACTCCTGGGCCACAAAGAATTCTAATTATTACTAATTCAATGAACTATGGTTTTCCAAAAAGTTTATGGACGGGCTTGGGAGATGTTTCCGCCAATGCAATTCAAATGATATGCGCAACATTTGGCGTTTATGCACTAATAAAACCTCATCCACAAATTTTAGATACCTTCAAATGGATTGGTGGATTGTATTTAATTTATTTAGCAATAAAGTTTTTAGGAAGAAAAACGAGCGTTACAATAGATAAAACATTCAACACTCGATCAGCATTTGATTTATTTAAAGATGGATTTATTTCTGCTTTGTTCAGTCCGGGTGCTATAGTTTTTTTTGTAGTTATGTTTCCTACTTTTTTAGATCCTAATAATAATTTTATGATTCATTTTACAATTTTAATGACAACTCATGTGTTTTTAGACTTTTTCTTTCTGACAATTTATGCTGGTGTTTCAAGTAGAATTGCAATTTTTTTAAAAAATTATCCGAATTTAATAAGTAGATTATCCGGATGTGCTTTGTTATTTCTAGCTTATAGAATTTTAAGCACCAAAATTAATTTATGAACAAAACATTTGATCAACATTTTAGACAAGGATGTATTGTTGGAATGGGAATTCCAGGAATTAGTTTAGCAGCAAGTTTTTTTGCATTAGGAGCTCTTTTTAAAAATACAGGTCTAGATGCTACACAAAGTTTTCTTTCAACCCTAATTAGTTTTGCATTACCGGGTCAGGTAGTAATGGCAGAGACATTAATTGTACAAGGAACTTTTTTAAATATTTTTCTATCAGTGTTTTTGACAAATGCCAGATTATACCCAATGACTATAAATTTAATTCCGGTTATTAGAGAGCAAAATAGACCAAGATGGCATTATTATATAGTTGCGCACTTTATAGCAGTGACAAGCTGGGTTCATATGCTTAACAATTATAAAACAGTTGAAAAAGAAAATCGTTTTAGTTTTTTTTTAGGTCTTAGTGCAACACTTTGGATTATGTCAACCATCACAACAGTCATTGGTTTTTATACTGCAGGAGTTATTAGCAAAAATATTTTTATAGCAATTATTTATTTAAATCCGATTTATTTTATGTGCATGATTGTTGCAGGTCTTAATAAAAATTATATTATTTTAACAGTTGTTTTGTCAGTAATTTTATCGCCACTTCTGTTTTTAGTGACACCAAGTTGGTCAGTTTTAATTGCGGGAATAATTGCAGGAATAACGTCTTATTTAATTTTTATAAGGTAAAGCATGACAGCAAACTATATTTACATAGCAATCTTACTCTCAGCTGCCGCAACTTATATGTCTAGATTTTTAGGCGTATTATCTGCAAAATATGTAAATGAAGAAGGCAAGTTATTTAAATTTGTTTCGTGCATTTCTTATGGAATTTTAAGTGCATTAATTGCTAGAATTTTTATTCATCCAGTTGGAGCTTTAGAGCAAACATCAACATTTATTAGAATTTTTGTAGCAGGACTTACTATTGTTGTTCTTTTTCTTTCGAAAAAGAATGTTTTGTTATCATCATTTTTTGGGATTATTTTATTTGGTATTTTAAATTTTTACATTCATTAGAATGAAAAAATTATTAATTTTATTTTTCATTTTATTTTTTTCATCAGTTTCGTACTCACAAGATAAAAAATATGCATATTTTGCTGGAGGCTGCTTTTGGTGTATGGAAGCTGCCTTTGAAAAAATTGATGGAGTAACCGATGTTGTTTCTGGTTATAGCGGGGGCACAAAAGCAAATCCAACATATGAAGAAGTTTTAAGAGGTCGAACAGGACATATTGAAACTGTCAAAATAACTTATGATCCGAAAATAATCTCATATTTAGAATTGCTTAAGAATTTTTGGATTAATATTGATCCATATGATGGAAAAGGACAGTTTTGCGACAAAGGTAATAGCTATACTTCAGTAATATTTTACCAAAACAATGAAGAAAACAAATTAATAGATCAATCTATTAATGAAATGAAATCACTAAATAGAAAAAAAATTAAAACAGCTTTTGTTGAATTTAAAAATTTTTACCCAGCAGAAGATTATCATCAAAATTATTATAAAGAAAATGCAACGCATTATTATTCTTATTTACTTGGCTGCGGAAGACCGGCTAGATTAAAAGAAATTTGGAAATAGTATTAAATAATTTTCCAAGTCCCAGAAGCCGTTGCAATTAAAATATTTTTTTCAAATAATTCAGCAACTACAAAAACCAATGAATTAGTTTTTTTTGATATTTTCACTTTACCAACCAAAGTATCACCTTCTTTTGATGCCGAGATAAATTTTATATCTAATGCAATAGTTACGCATCTTTTTCCATCAATTACATGATAAGCAGCTGAACCCATACCATTATCAAGTATTGCAGCTATATATCCCCCATGACTAATACCACCTGAATTTAGATTATAATTTTTTACTATTGCACTAAATTCAAAAGAGTCTTCTGAAACTTTTTTAAAATCAATTCCACCAATGTGATTAATAAATCCTTTTTTACTAACTTCAGAAGCAAAATTAGAATTATTCATATTAACTAATTTTTTCTGGAATAAATTTTAAAACTATTCCATTGTTACAATATCTTTTACCTGTAGGTTCTGGACCATCATCAAATAAATGTCCATGATGACCTTCGCATTTTGCGCAATGATATTCTGTTCTTGGATAAACTAATTTAAAATCAGTACTTGTTCCAAATGCCCCAGGATAACTTTCAAAGAAAGAAGGCCATCCTGTGCCGCTATCAAATTTCATTTTTGAACTAAAAAGTTTATTATTGCAGCCAACGCAGTAGTAATTTCCTTCTCTTTTTTCTTCATTTAATGTGCTTGTGTAAGCTCTTTCCGTGCCTTCATCTCTAAGCACATTATATTCCGTTTCCGAAAGAATTTTTTTCCAGTCTTCTTTGCTTTTGGTCATTTTTTCTTTTGCTAATGTTATTTTAGTTTTTAAAAAATTAATTAGTGACACTACTGTAAATATTTTTTTAAAAAAATTCTTTTATTAATAAACTCATTAGAATCATACAATCTAAAGTAGAATATTATATTACATCTAGTTTAGCTTTTTTTTTAATCTATAATTTAAAAATATAAACAATTTAAAAAGGATTAATATGTTTAAAAAAATAACATCAATTTTAGCAGCGCTACTGTTTACAGTCAGCACTTCTAATTCAGCCGAGTTTATAAACATTTTAACTGGTGGAACATCAGGTGTTTATTACCCACTTGGATCGGCGCTTACAAAAATTTATGGAGACAATATTAAAGGCTCTAAAGTTCAAGTTCAGGTAACAAAAGCTTCTGTAGAAAATTTAGTTCTTCTTCAAGAAGGAAAAGGTGAAATAGCTTTTGTTCTTGGTGATTCAGCAAAAGATGCTTGGGAAGGTAAAGAAGATGCAGGTTTCAAAGGCAAACTTGATAAATTAAGAATTATTGGAGCAATTTATCCAAACTATATTCAAGTCGTAGCTTCTAAAGACTCTAAAATTAAAACTTTAGCAGATCTTAAAGGAAAAGGACTTTCAGTGGGCGCAGCAAAATCTGGAACTGAATTAAATTCTAGAGCTCTTTTTGCAGCAGCTGGCATGACTTATAAAGATTTAGGAAAGATTGAATATCTTCCATATCAAGAGTCTGTTGAACTAATTAAAAATAGACAGTTAGATGCTACATTGCAATCAGCTGGTCTTGGTGTTGCTTCATTAAAAGATCTTGCTAACTCATTAGACATNACAGTTGTTTCTGTTCCAGATGCAGTTGTTAAAAAAATGGGAGCNCCTTTCGTTTCTGGAAAAATTCCAGCTAACACATATAAAGGACAAACTGAAGACGTTAANACTGCAGCTGTAGTTAATTATTTAGTTACACGTAAAGATGTTTCAGATGCAACAGCTTATCAAATGACAAAGTTGTTTTATGAAAATCTTCCAGCATTAGTAGCAGCTCACTCAGCGGCTCAAGCTATCAATGTAAAAGACGCGGCTAAAAATCCGCCATTACCAATTCATCCTGGTGCTATTAAATATTACAAAGAAAAAGGTTTAATTAAGTAATATTTAAAGATGAAAACTAATTATTTTTTTAATTAGTTTAGATTGGGAAAGTGAATATAAATCAAAATATTTCAGATAATCCAGCCGAGAAAGACTCGGCTGGATTTTATGACCCCTCAACAGAAAGTTTTCCAACTTCTTTAGAAGGTAAAGTTTTATTTTATATTGCTATCACATTTTCTGTATTTCAAGTTATTACGGCTGCTCATTTATTAGATTTACCAAGTCAGATCTTAAGGGCTGTGCATGTTGGTTTTTTAGGATTATTAGGATTTCCATTAGTTTGTGCATTAAAAAAACAAAAAAGTTTATTTAAAATCTTATCTTGGTGTGCTGGAATTTTAAGTTTTGTAATCGCAATCTATCAAACAATTGAATATACGCCGCTTATTACTCGTTATGGAGATTTATTGCCAACAGATATTTTTTTTGGAGTTATTGCTCTTATATTAGTTTTAGCTGCTGCCTGGATCGTAATGGGTTATGCGCTTACATTAATTGCATCTATCTTCTTATTATATTGTTTTTTTGGAAAATATCTTTCAGGCATATTTCAGCATCGTGGTTACGATTTTAGACAAATTATCGAACACATGAGCTACGGAACTGAAGGGATTTATGGAATTCCCATTTATGTTTCTTGTACATTTGTTTTTTTATTTATTTTATTTGGTTCATTCTTAGAGCGAGCTGGAATGATCAAACTTTTCAATGATGTTGCCCTAGGTCTTTTTGGTCATACAAGAGGAGGTCCAGCACAAGTTTGTGTTGCTTCATCTGCACTAATGGGAACTATTTCAGGGTCAGGAATCGCAAACGTTGTGACTTCGGGACAGTTCACAATTCCTCTAATGAAGAAATATGGTTATTCACCAGCTTTTGC
>B570J13884_100005_pt1 | contig 31217 bp, 26 predicted proteins | sample LakMenEpi05May10_FD_13884 | JGI IMG/M metagenome (IMG submission 13884)
CCGGTTTTTTCTGCGTATGCGGTTTCACCCCACGCTTCTCCAGGGATTTTCAAAAACAAGCTGAATTATCCGGAAGGTTGCAACGAATGATTGAAGAGTCAATAAAGAACTGGCTTGAAACGCTGGAACTTAACCTTGAACAAAAAGTGTTATCGGGTTTATGCCTACGTCTGGCACAGTCCTTTGACCAGCAAAGCAATACCAGCACGGCTGCAGAACTCCGCAAGACCGTTTTAGAGCTTCAACGATCTCTCGGTAACTCGTCCGCAGAGATTGACCCACTGGAGAAGTTACTCACTCGCTAATGCTCCAGCTCCCGACTACTTTCACGCCTCCTCTATCGGATGACTTCATAACCGACGGGGATAAGCTCATCGAGTTTGCCAAGATCGCGTGGAGTAGCCCGGAGAGTCCAGACGGACTAGAACTTGACGAATGGCAGAAGTGGTTACTTCGAGCAATCCTCGAACGCTATCCAGCAGACCATCCAACCTTCCCCAATAGACTTCGGTATCGCCAGGTAGTAATCAGCGTCGGACGCCAGAACGGTAAGTCACTTATCGCAGCCATGCTAGGACTTTATGGCTTGCTACTTCACGAAGTCGGGCCACAGTGTATATCCCTAGCCTCGAGCACCGACCAGGCAAACATTGTTTACAACCGGGTTCTTTATGTCATCAATTCGAACCCATTCCTAAAGAAGAGATTTAAGCGAGCAACCGAGACTCGAGGAATTGTGACATCGGACGGAGGAGGACGCTACGACGTAAAGGCTGCAAAGGAAGCAGCTCTTCAAGGTATCCCGATTAGCTTCTGTCTATTCGATGAGCTCCACTTAGCTAAAGAAGGAATGTGGTCAGCAGCCGTTCTTGGAACTTCGCAACGTAAGGATGGAATTGTAGTTGGAATTACAACGGCAGGAGATCAGAACTCCAAGACTTTGATAGATCTATACAAGTCAGGCAAAGCAGCTTCTAATGGCGCAGAGGATCTAGAACGTTTTGGATTCTTCTTATGGGAAGCACCGGAGAACTCAAAGGTCGATGACCCGAAGGCAATCATGGCAGCTAATCCATCCGTCGCTGCAGGTCGAATCGAAATGGAACAAGTTATCTCGGACTTAAAAACAATTCCAGAACACGAAGCTAGAAGATACCGACTAAATCAATTCATCGCTGGATCCACGAACTCATGGTTGCCAGGAGACATCTTCCGAGCTGCAACAGGTCGAGGAGTTACCAATCTAACCGGAGGAGTCTTCGCCGTAGACATAACTACAAACTGGGGACACGGAACGATAGCTTATGCCAACGACATCGAGGACGTTCACGAAACAGAATTAGTCATGTCTTTGGTTAGTCCTACCGAACAACAACTCTTCAATGAGCTAACATCGCTTTATAGTAAACACAGCCCGCGAGCGATAGTGCTAGATGATCGCCAGCTACCTGGTCTAGCTAAGAGACTAAAAAACTCTGGGCTTCCAGTCTGGACACTATGGGCTAAAGAAGTCTCGTCAGCATGCTCGACTGTCTTTGCTATGTTTAGCACTGGCCTCGTTAGGCACAACAGCGATCCCCTCCTGGTCGCACAAATGCCTAACGGGGTCGCTAAATACTCCGGCGAGAGTTGGTTCATAAGTCGTAAAGAATCACTCGGAGACATCGACGCAGTAATGGCAACAGTCATGGCGTTGTATGTTTCATCACGCGCACCACACGCAACAATAGGCGTGTTCTAGTCGGTGGTCTGTGGTATCCTTGAGTCCAAATGGCAACTATTCTTGACAGGCTCTTAGGACGCAAGCCAGAAGTTCGCGCAGTCCAGCCTACAATCCCAACAAGACAACCTAGTATTGTCACGCCTAACACAGCTCTAAGTTTGACGGCCGTCTATCGCGCTATCCAAATCATTGGAACTCCGATTAGCAAGATGAGCATAAACACTTACCGCTTTGCAACTGGAGTCGAACTTAAAGTCGAAAACCCAGTCCTAGTCAATAATCCTTCACTAGATCAGAATCGCAGAGACTTCTTGTTCCAGACGGTTCTAGACCTAGCTCTTCTTGGTAACTCTTACTGGTTCAAGCAATACTCTTCTAACGGTCAGGTAAACAACCTAACCATTCTCCCGGCTGGTTCCGTTATGCCTTCTTATCCTAAAATGCAGGATGGCACAATCGATTACTCAACAATCGTTTATGACTACATGGGTAAGCGTTACACCAAGCGCGAGATTGAGCACATGAGAATCTTTAGCCAGGCAGGTCAGCTTGTCGGTATCTCACCAATCGCTTCTTGCTACAAAGACATCTCCGCAGCTCTTGATCTAAGAGACTACGCAGGAAACTGGTTTACCGCAGCAGGAGTTCCAACCGGAGTTCTAAAGACTAACCAAATGCTAAACAAGGCCGAAGCCGAAGAGGTAACAGCTAACTGGCATAACAAACAGCAAAACCGTCAAGTTGCAGTTCTAGCTAATGGCTTTGACTACCAGCAAATTGCTCTCTCTCCTAGAGACGCACTATTCACCGAAGTTCAAGATCAGCAAACCCAGAATGTTGCCAGGCTATTCGGTATCCCTGCCAGGTTGCTTCTAACTTCTATCCCTGGATCAAGCGACACTTACACAAACTTACTGGACGAGAACCAAGTTTTCTATCGCCACACCTTGCTTGCTTACACAGACGCAATCACAGACGCACTTAGCAACTGTCTACCTAGAGGCAACCGAGTCGAGTTCGACTTCGAGCACCTATTCAAGGCAGATGTTGCAGCACGTTACAACTATTACCAGACAGCCATCGCAGCCGGTATTCTTACGGTCGAGGAAGTCAGAACGAAAGAAGGACTAGATGTCTGAAATGATTACACGCGAGTTTCAAGCTCGCTTAGTTGAGACCGAAGAGAGAACTATTGTTGGTCTTGCAGTTCCCTACGGTCAAGAGATCGAGCTAAATGGAAACACCAAAGAACGTTTCGAGGCTGGAGCTATTCAGACCATCGAGGACGTTAAGTTGTTCTACGGCCACGAAGAGCCAATCGGTAAAGTTGTCGAAGGACGCGACACCGAAGCTGGCTTTGAAATCGTTGCTAAGATTAGCGATACTCCACGCGGAAACGAAATCTACACTTTGTTACAAGATGACGTGCTAAACCGTTTTTCGGTTGGCTTCTACCCGGTCAAAGACCGCAAGGAAGGCCAAACGATCGTTAGAGAGCAGGTAACACTCCTAGAAGTGTCAGTTGTTCCCTTCCCAGCCTTTTCAGGCGCAAAAATAACCGAAGTCCGTAGCGAGTCCGAGACCGAAGAGGTCGAAGAGGTTGCAGAGACTCCTAATGAAACAGAAAGTGAAACAATGGAAAACATTGAACTTGACGTTCGCACCGTGCAGGACGAGGTTGCAGAATTGCGCCGAGTTATCGAAGCAGGTCAGTCCGTCGAAACAGCAGCACCATCTACACACAAATTCCGCTCACAAGGCGAGTTTGCAAAGGCTCTAGTTACCGGAGACGCTGACGCAGTTCAGCTAGCCCGTGACGCAAGCACATCTGCAGACACCGTTGCCCTACCAGGCTTCATTGGTTACATCGACAACCTAATCGACACTAACCGCCCAACTCTATCGGCCTTCTCTCGCGCTGCACTTCCAGCTGCAGGTCTAACCGTTGAGTATGCACAGGTATCTTCTAACACTATTGCAGTTGGAGTTCAGTCCCCAGAGAACGAAGAGCTATCCTTCGGAAACCTAGTAATCGATTCAGTATCAGCTAACGTTGTAACTTACGGTGGCTACACTTCGATGTCTAAGCAGACCATTCAGCGTTCATCCGTAAACTACCTAGACACCGCTCTACGCGCTCTATCTATTGCTTACGCGAACACAACCAACAAGGCAGTAGTAGACCTAGTGGAAGCACAGGACTACACAGGCAAGCGTTGGGACGTTTCAGCTGGAACTTCTGAGGCTCTTATCGGTGGACTAGCAGACGCTTCTTCTTACATCTTCAAGGAGACCGGACTACGTCCAGAAGCTATCATGTGTGGAACCGGAGCTTACAAGTTCCTTCTACAAGTAGCTGGCGAAGACGGCCGTCCAGTAGTGCTAGTAAACGGCGCTGGAGTAAACAACATCGGATCAGCTAACATCCCAGGTCTATCTGGTCAGCTATTCGGTCTTCCAGTTATCGTAGACCCACAGATTGCAACTAACCGTTGCTTCGTGGCTAACAGCGCAGCCATCCAGACTCTAGAGTCCGCTGGCGCACCTGTAAGGCTATCTGCAGATGACATCACAACATTGACAGATTCAATTAGCGTTTATGGATATATGGCAATCACCATGCCATTCTCCGACGCTCTAGTTGTTCTAGACATCGTTTAATAGGTCAATAAATGGCTGTGACGTTGGAAGAGTTCCAGGCTTATGTCGGGACGGATGAGACCACATTCCCTCAAGAATGTCTCACCGCCGGACTTGCTTTAGTGACTAAGTATGTTGGTGCAGTAACTACCGTTCCGGTATCGTTGCACGATCAGGCTGTCCTAATAACTAGCTCGGAGCTCTTCCACCGTCGTTCCGCTCCTAACGGAGTTGCTCAATTCGCAAGCTTCGATGGTGCTCCCATCCGAGTTGCCAAGGATCCTATGAACGCGGTTTACCCGTTGCTTCAAAGATACGTAGGCTATGCAGTATGAGCGAGATCAACGCGTCTAAAGTCGAGTTCAAACTTGAACTAGCGGACGCAGGGTTGAACGTTTTGGAATACATCCCAGAACGAATCACTCCTCCAATAGTCATCATCAATTCCGCGCAGCCTTACTTGCAAACAGCACAGTTTGGCGAATGGAGTTTAGGGCTTGAAGTAGTTATGGTAGCTTCTACCGCGACTAACAAGATGGCAACCGAGAATCTAGACCAGCTAATCGAGGATGTTTTGAACGCAATCGAACCTTTGAAATACGTTCGGATAACTTCGGTAAACCAGCCTTACAATCTACAAACAAATAACGCCGAGTATCTAGCAGCGAACATGTTCGTCCAGCTAGACATCACACTTTAGAAAGGTAGCCTCATGGCCGCTTCAACAAGAATCAAAGCACAAAACATTATCTTCAAAATCGGAGCAACCGACTACGCATGCGACGCAAACATGGTTGAGCTAACTCTTGGGGACGCCCCAGGTGATGTTCAAACTTTTTGTGAGGTTAGAGTCGGAGGGGAATGGGCACTACAGCTAGACGGAATTACATCTGGCGAAGACACAAGCCTTTACCGCGTTCTGTGGGACAACTACGGCACCGAGGTTGCATTCGTAATTGCTCCTAACGGAAACACAACTCCAACCGCTGACACTCCTCACTACGAAGGTGTTGCAGTATTCAACGAGCTTCCACCTCTAAGCCTAAACAGCAACGAGACCGCTCTGTTCTCTGTTACTCTTCGCGTGAAGAACACTCCTCACGATCCAGCTACCAACAAATACTTTGGAGTAGAGATCGTAACAGCAGCCTAATCATGGCCGATGGAATTAAGGTCGCTGGTCTCAATGAGGCCATACGAGCTCTTAGGGCTATTGGGGTTCCCTCCGCCGAAATAGGCGAGGCGTCTCAAGAAGCCGGAGAGATTGTAGCTAACCAGGCGCGATCCTTAGTTCCGGTCAGGACTGGAGCACTCCGGGCAACTATCAAAGCTAAAAAGATAGCTAGAAAAGTTGTAGTTAGTGCAGGTAACAACACAAAGGTTCCTTACGCTAACCCCATTCACTTCGGATGGAACTACGATAAGAAGAACCTGCAAGCTAAGAACATTAGACCAAGACCGTTCTTTACTAATGCTTTACAAAGAACTAGGACACAGGTTTATCAATTGTTTTTTGCTAGCATGGAGAAGTTGTTCCAAAAGTATTCAAACCGCAAACCATAGGAGACACAGATGAACAAGTTTGACTTCGAGAGCCTAACTCTAGAAGAGGTAGAACTAATTGAGAACTTGACAAACTCAAGTATCGACCAGGCGTTCCAAGACGGCAAGCCTAAAGGCAAAGCCTTATCCGCTTTCGTTTGGGTAGTCCTCAAAAGGGATAACCCAACTTACAAGATGGAAGACGCCAAGAAGATTAGCTTGAAACAAGCACTTGAGATGATCAAGGGTGACGAAGAAAAAAAAGAATAAAGGAGCTATCCGCTAAAAGAATGGCGGAGTTCTGTCGGGTCTTTAACATGACTCCGTCGGAATACAAAGCTCTCAAGTTGAATGAGTATCTAGCATTCATGAAGACTTTACAAAGGGATTAACATGGCCGGAACTTTAGCTCTAAACGTAGAGATTCTAGGAGAGTTCAAAAAACTTACCGCAGCGACTAAAGGCGCGGAAGGAAATCTCCAGGGACTCAATAAGACGGCTGCTGGTATCTCCGCAGGATTCAATAAAGCTCTCGGAGCTATTGGAATTGGATTCTCTCTCAACTTCCTAAAGAACGAGCTAGAGCAAGCTTCAAAAGCTGCTATCGAAGACGTCAAGTCTCAAGAACTTCTATCTATTGCCATGATGAACACGGGCAAGGCAACGGAAGCAACTGTCAAACAGGCAGAAGATTCAATAAAGAAAATGCAACTCCAGTCCGCGGTTGCCGATGATATTCTAAGACCTGCATTCCAGAAGCTATTCATAGCAACTAACTCGGTATCCGAATCAAACAAACTTCTCCAGGTAGCACTAGACACATCCGCTGCAACTGGTAAAGACCTAGACTCCGTAACTCAAGCTATGGCAAAGTCCTTGGCAGGACAAGACACAGCTCTTCTAAAACTTATCCCTTCCCTTAGAGGAGTAGAAGACCCCCTAGCTGAATTGGAGCGGACATTCAAGGGAGCTGCAGAAGCAGCAGCGAACACTGATCCATACCAAAGAATGAACATCGTGTTTGGTGAGATTCAAGAACAAATAGGTATGGCATTACTTCCGCTTCTAAACGACTTTTCCACTTGGCTAGCTACTCCAGAAGGTCAAGAAAAACTCCAAGGCGTGGTAGATGGGATTATAGACATTATCGAGAGCCTGGTTCAATTAGTTGCTTGGGTAGATGACAACCAAGACTGGTTAGTTCCTATGGTTATAGCAATCGGAGCAGTCACTACAGCCTGGAACGTTGCAACCGCAGCTGTAAACACATTCAAAGCAGCTGCAGGACTATCCGCAATCGCCGGGGTTAGCACAGCCGTCGGAGCTGGAACTGTTGGAAGCCTGGGAGTCGCCGGAGCTGGAGCAGCCGTTGGTGGATTTATGCAGGGTGAGGCACTAGCCCAGCAATCTAGGATCTATGCAGGAGACGGTTATCAGCAGGGAGGCAGACTCTTTGGAGACGCATTCCAATCAACTTCTATAACTAACAACATAAACGTGAATACAGACGCAACGGCTCAACAGATAGCGGACGCAATCAATAGGGCTAACAGAGCAAGCGGAACGAACCTAATCAGACGATGATTCCAGACTTCAAAATAGATGAAAACCTAAAGGTTGAGTTTCTCATACCGGATGAAACTAGCAACTCTTTCATTCTTGGTATTAGCCTTCTTGGTGGATCTAACGTTCTTGGTGGATTAAACGAGTTCATTATTGACGTCTCTCTTTTAGGTGGCGAAGATGTTCTGGGTCCAAGCACAGGTCTCAAATGGCAGGAAGTAACTTGTTCAACAGCCAGGGCGAGTATCTCGGTTGGTGGAACAATCGAGGACTCCGTATTCTTCCAACCAGCCCCGGCAACCGCTAATCTAACTCTTCAAACCTTTGAACTAGATCCAACGGTGAACAAAAGCATTCGGGCTGGGACAAAGATAAGAGTTCGAGTCGAAAGCATAGACGTAGATCGTATTGTCTTCCAGGGATATATCGACACTATTGAAGTTACCTATTTACCTACTGGTCAGAACCTAATTGAGATAACAAGTTTTGACGCTTACAAGACTTTAGTAAACTCTAGGTTCCGAGTCTGGGATACAACTCCACTGGGAGCTTCCGCAACAACCAATGAAATCTTTGAACTTGTTGCTATTGAGAGTGGACTAGGTTTATCTGGGTTCTCTAAACCACTTCAAGGACTTATTCCAACTACTAACGAAAGCAACTTGCTAGTTAGCTCGGTAGTAAATGAAGCTCTTCAAGTCGCACTTGCACTTATCTGGTTAGATCAAGATACCGAAGAAATTGTTGTAACTCCGCGTCCTCTAAACACGGCGACTACTTACACTCCTGGCGAAATAGTAAATACAAACAGAGTTATCTTCTCGACCACGGCTGCCAACGCTGCGCACTTTTCTTTCTTGGGGATTTCTTCAACTACTTCTTGGATGACTGGAATGCCCTATCCATCAACTTACGCGCTTAGAAGAACTAAGAACGCACCTGGTAGCGGAGCATACTCTCGTATTCTAATGACGGTAGTAGAACCAATGCCAGTAGTAGTTGCTGGTGAGACTTACACATTCTCCGCTTATCTAAATTCTCAATTCTCATGCGACGCTTATCTTGGTTTGAGCTGGACAGATGAGTTTGGAACGTTTAGGGGAGCAGTAAACGGAACTATCTCTACTCTGCCAGCAGATACAACTCAAAGAAGAGAAGTAACCGGAACAGCTCCCTCTGGTGCTACTCGAGTAGTTGGAAGAGTTTACTACACTAGTTCTGGGGCTGTGGCTGGTCAGCATATTGATTTTAGTTCTCCGATGATTGAACTAGGAAGCGCAGCACAGACTTACTTTGATGGAAACACAATCGATGATCCTGGACCGGGTTTTGTTTATGAATGGTCTGGAACTCCAGAACAATCATCTTCTTTGAAGCGCGTGTTAGTTCCGGACCCTATAAGTGGTTATTGGGTTATTGGTAATGATCACGAAAGCGAAGACCATCTTTGCATGAGTCAAATAAACGTCTTCTCCGACGCGGACGCACTTTATAACTCTCTAAACGTAGAACTAACCTCTGATCCTCTAATCTTTGTAACTCGAAAGAACCAGGACTCCATAGACTTCTATGGTGAAGCTGCTATTGACCTAGCGATAAATACCACAGACGCAACAGAACTAAACCTTTGGGCAGATAGGGTATTCGTTCAAAACCCAGATACTTTGGTGAATCAAGTAGTCACTCCATCGATAGACAGACTAGGAACTCTTACCGAAGCTGCAGTGTTTACACCGGGAATGACGGTAGGTGTCAGCTATACTAATAGTCAGCTAGACATCGTTGGATACTACACCATAATCAAGGTCTCACATACAATAGATCCAGATAACTGGTTCACAACGCTCGAACTATGGAAGGAAGCCTAGTGGCTTACAAAGTATTTTCAAACGGAAGCGTTCTAAACGCCTCTGAAATAAACGACAACCTTATGCGTCAAAGCGTAATGGTCTTTAGCAACGCAGCAGCTAGATCTGCAGCACTTACAGTTCCACTAGAGGGAATGCTTACCTGGTTAGAAGACCAAAACCGCTATGAGTATAGAAACGGTGCAGGCGCTTGGGTGACTTTCAGTGGAGGTATTCTTCAAACTTTATCAACTACCAAAACTGACACTTTTACAACAACTTCAACAACTTATTCTGATGTAACAGGACTTTCAGTAACTATCACTCCGGCTTCTACTTCCAATAAAATTCTTGTAAGTGGTTCCATAAACATAGGTTCTGCTGGTTTCGCAACTAACGCTGCGTTTTTCAAATTAGTAAGAGGTGCGACTGACATAGCTATTGGTGACACCGCTGGCTCAAGAATTAGAGGTTACTCTGGAAGTGGAATAGACACCGCAGCAATGATGTCTTCTGGATTCCAGTTTTTAGATTCTCCAGCAACCGTCGCAGCTCTTACTTACAAGATCCAATTATGCACGAACGTATCCGGTCAAACTGCTTCCGTAAACAGATGGGTAACTGATACAGATAACAACTCACGTATTCGTGGCGTATCAACAATTACAGTTATGGAGGTAGCAGGTTAATGGATTTTTCATCAATTCTTGCAACTAAATACAAAGGTTCTGAATGGACTTTAGATGGCGATTCATACGAAGGTCTCACCTGGTTAAGTGAAACAAAAAAGCCAACTCAAAAACAACTTGAAGATTTATGGCCAGAAGTTGAGAGTGAATTAGAAGCTAAAGCACAAGCCATGATTGACGCTAAGGTTTCTGCAATTAGCAAACTAAAAGCCCTAGGTCTAACAGTAGAAGAAGTTCAGGTAGCTTTCGGGCTTAGTGAATAAATGGCCGAGGAAAAAACAAGCTCAGTTCGCATTACTCAAGGGGACATCTACAAAAAGCAGCTGGAGCATGGGGACATTCTTATCAAGGTTCTCGAGAAGCTAGATCACTTGGACGACGTGCCAGACCGCATTCGTGAGGTTGAACTAACTTTAGCTAGACTTGCTTGGGTAGAGAAGATTGCTTACACCGGGCTAACAGCTTCGGTTGTAGCTTTGATTGGCTTACTAATAAACTCGATAGGAAAATAATGACCGCTTGGTATCCAAATGTATCCGCAGTAATCGATAACGGTTTTGGTGGATCTAGAGGTGGGCTCCCAATCAACGGAGCTGTTATCCATCACGTCGCCGGAACTAACGGTCTGAACTACGTTGCAAACGCTAACGTTAGAAACTCTCATCCGACTTACCACATCTCTAATTCTGGAGCGGTCACGGGGATTGTAAATCCTGCTAGGAGACCTTACTCAACAGGTGGAACCCCAGATCCAAGTGCAGTAGCTTTCGAGATTGATAACTCATCCGTAGGTGGAGACTGGCCTGTATCAGACGCAGCTGTAAATGCTCTTATTGATGTAATTGTTTACCACGCTAGTCAATCACCCAGAGCAGGAAAAGGCTTTGCGCTAAACGAAAAATCTAGAGTTCAGTCCGAGTTCTTTATTTCATGGCACTCTCAATATAAAGCGACAGCCTGCCCAGGACCATTCCTAACATCACAGCTTGACTACATCGTGAGCGAATGCAACAAGCGAGCTTCCGGTAAACCATCTAAACCTAGTAAACCGACAACTCCGACAGCTCCATCAAAGCCAAGACTTGGCAAATGGCTTAGAAACGGATCTACTGGAGACAACGTCAAATACTTACAGGCTGCTCTCGGTGGCTTAAAGGTCGATGGAATCTTTGGTGCAATCACCCAGGCTGCAGTTCGCAAGTTCCAGAAATCGCAAGGAATTGTAATTGATGGAGTAGTCGGACCACAAACTTGGTCAAGACTCCCGTAAACGAAAGGCAAACTATGTTCAATTATTCACCTGAAACTCGCAAGGCAATTTACTCTGTTATTGCTGCAGTTGTTCCTCTTCTTGTAGTTCTCGGACTACTAAACGAAGAGCTTGCACTACCTATTCTTGACGTAGTGGCTGCAGTTCTAACCGTTGGTGGATCAGTTCTAGCAATTAAGAACGTTCCTAACAAGTAATGTCTTAGCCGTTCATTAGAATGACGGCATGGAGATCACACAGAAAATAGAAGCCCTTGGAGCTGCAAAGTTTCTAGGCACGTTCGAGCATGGCTCAAAAGAATGGCACGAAGCCCGTAAAGGTATCGGCGGTTCTGACATCGCGTCCGTAATGGATAAGAACCCTTGGAAAAGTTGCTACACACTTTACTGCGAAAAGACCGGGCTAATCGATTCAAACATCGAGCCTTCTATGCCTATGAAACTGGGCACGGCATTCGAGCCAGTTATTAGGCAGCTATTCCAAGAAGCCAATTCAGAATGGCTAACCGTCCATGAGACCGGAACTTGGGCAAGCGTCGAAGACCCTAGATCAGTGGCTAACGTAGACGGCATAATCGAGTGGAAGAACGGCAAGCTCTCCGTCCTCGAGATCAAGTTCACCAGGCAGTATTGGGATGAGCTTCCAGAGCACTATAACCTTCAAGTGCAACATTACCTCTGGGTTCTAGGTCTGGACTCGGCTATGGTTGTAGCGGTCGCAGGAGGCGATTGGAAGGAGTTTGAGGTCGTTCGGGATGATTCCCTTATTGAGACCATGAAAACCCGTCTACGGACGTTCTACGGCTTCCTAGACTCCAAGACAGCCCCAGACTACGACGGAAGTGAGTCTACTTATGAGACTGTTAGGGAGCTATCCGAAGGTATCGAGGAAGGTGAGCTAGAACTGGGGTCTCTATACTCCCATCTTCTCCAAGCGAAACTCGAGTTCGACCAATGGGATAAACAATTCAAGGCACACAAGTCTGCGGTGCTTGCATTCATGAACGGGACTAAGTATGGTCTGTTTCAAGGTGAAAAGGTTATCGCTTTACAAGCCCGTAACGGCAAGCCTTTCATCACATTCAAATAGGAGGAAAAATGGGTTTCGACCTAAGCAATTACGAGCCAGTTTCAGAACGTATTCAGAAGTTCTGGAAGACGTATCCAAACGGCCGTATCATCACAGAAATTAAACTAATCAATGAGCAAGAAGTTGTAGTTCAAGCTTCCGTGTTTACTGATCGCGAAGACCCTAGACCTGCAGCCGTAGATTGGGCACAGGAGACTCGAGGATCTAGCAACATTAATCGTTCTTCATTCTTGGAGAACTGTTCAACTTCTGCCATCGGTCGAGGACTTGCAACTCTAGGACTATCAGCTTCAAAGAACCGTCCAAGTCGTGAAGAGATGATCAAGGCAACCAGGGACTCCCGGAACTACATCGAGGAGGCTTCTGAAGCTGCAGCCAATAACGATCTTGAAACTCTAAGGGTTATCTACAGCACGGCACAGAAGTCACAAGTTGATAACGATGTTCTCGAAGCAATAAAATCTCTCGCAGATTCGCTAAAGGCCAAGTAAATTGGAAAGGGCTAGAAGCCACAGAAAACTTCTAGCCCGACGCGAAAGCGTCACCCAACCACGATGGGTTATCTAATAATAGCCTAGAAAGGCACAGAATGAGCCTAGAAGCCCTTTCGGCGGTCTTGCACCATTCACATAGCACCGGAACATCCAGAGCCCTCATGATCGCTTTGGCATGGCACTTGGGAGATGATCCCGAAGAAGGTTGCTATCCATCACAAACTCGCCTGGCTAAATTAGCTGGGTGCTCCGTTAGACAAGTTCAACGCAATCTCCAGAAGCTAGTCGAGCTAGGGGAAATTGAAATGTCGCAGCACGACGGAATCGGGTATCGCTTCGACCGAATCACAAATCGATACTGGATCACTATTGATTGCTCAGAGGGATGTGACGGGACTTTAAGTCATAATCTACGGGGCGTCAAAAAAGGCAAAACGGGACGGCGTTTAAGACTAGTCGGGGTGTCACCCACGACGTCACGGGACGGCGTAGATGTCGCGTTAAAGTTAACTAATAATTAACTTAAACTTAAAAGAACACTAGAAGGGAAAAACACAGAAATGGCACAAGTAACAATCTATGCAAAAGTAGCCGAGGTAGTAAACGAAGGTTATCCAAGACTTAGGGTCTGGGAGACTTACGACTTCAAAGGCGAACCACGCAATCGACTATGGACGGCTTGGTTAGATATACCTTGCAGCCTAAAAAAGGAAGACGAAGTAAAGATTCATGGCCACCTAAGCACGAAGGTCGGAACTTACAATAAGCCCGGTCAGGAGACTAAGCAGGTAGTTGAGCACTCTTTGAATAACTGTGAAGTCGAACTCACAAGGGCTGCAGAAGCCAAGACTCCAATACAGGAGATCCAAACCATTCTCGCACCAGGAGAACCTGCAGGATTACCGTTCTAAATGTTCCAACTGTTCGTTGCAGGAGAACCTAGACCTCAAGGGTCGAAGAAGGCATTCTCTCGAGGAGCTCACATAGTCCTAGTAGAAGCTAACAAGGATCTCCCTGCCTGGCGAGCGACCATGAAGCGAATGTTCGAACTCAAGATGATGGAGCTTGATTCTCAATTCGTGACGGCCGTCTCGGTCTCAATAATCTTCTGGCTTACTAGACCTAAATCAGTAACCAGGCAGTATGCAACGGGAACTTATGACATCGACAAACTAACTCGAGGAGTTCTGGACTCTCTGGAATCTGCCGGGGTAATCAAGAATGACAACTTAGTAGTGGATCTTGTAGTTCGCAAAACTTACGCAGATCAGCATGAATCGGGCGTCCAAGTGACCGTAGTTCCCTTTGATAACGATTCGATAACGGCTGGCGTGTCGGAACTCGACCGTAAGCGTAAAGGCTACGTTTAGAGTATGAAAATACTATTCCTCGATCTAGAGACTTCGCCAAACTTGGCGCATGTATGGGGACTCTGGGATCAGAACATAGCAATCACACAGATAGAGCGTTCCACAGAAGTAATCTGCTGGGGAGCTCGATGGCTTGGAAGTGACAAGGTTATCTTCAAGTCAGTTCATCATCATGGTAAAAAGGCCATGCTTGACGAATTACATAAAATAATGGATGAAGCGGATGTTCTAATCGGATGGAACTCTGCAGCGTTCGACTCCAAACACATCAAACGAGAGTTCATCGAGAACGGCTATCTACCACCTAGCCCGTGGATTGAACTCGATCTAATGAAAACCGTAAAGTCTCAATTCAAGTTTCCTTCTAACAAGCTCGACTACGTTGCTCAAAAGCTAGGCGTCGGAGCTAAGGTGCAACACTCTGGATTCCAGTTATGGCTGGACTGTATGGCCGGAATACCTAAAGCCTGGAAAATGATGAAGGAATACCAGATTCAGGATGTCAATCTCCTAATCGACCTTTACTACATCTTGTTGCCCTGGATAAGAAACCACCCACATCTAGGGGTGGCAAATGGAGAGCAGCTATCCTGCCGTAATTGTGCAAGTGAGAACCTAATCAAGTATGGCTATCGCTACACACAGCTCGGGAAGTATCAGCGTTATCTCTGCCAAGACTGTGGATTCAGTCTCAAAGGCGAGACAATCCTAACCTCCAGGCGATCATAACAATTCGGTAACAAAACGATTGAAATGATTGACAACACAACCACAGCAATAAAATTGAATTACCACTACACAGGAAGGAAACACATGAAATACCTACTAGAAGGATTCATGGTCTTAGCGTTTACATTCGCTATGGGCTACATCTCCTACGAGACTAAGGATGTCTGGCCGCTTATTGGAGCTATCTTCGTTGGAGCTCTTTACTTGATCGCAGACTGGTCGGAATAATGGCCGGAAAGATAACAGACGAAGAACGCAACGCCATCATGTTTGAAGCGATGAAGTTATTGCTCGATGACAACCTGGTATGGAGTGCAGACTTCGAGGAGATTCGCCCGGCACTCGGATCGCTATTCCTAAGAGCCATGTCAGTTCCAGAACTGGCGCAATTACTAACCACGCTAGCAGTAAGGATAATCAAAACTCATGGATAACGAAGAACGCGAAAGACTATCGAGCGAAGCAATCGAGAACATCAAGAAGTTAGTTCCTAACTATGACTCCCTTATGGACAACTTCAAGACAATGCTCGTTACTCGAGAGATGGAACAATACAACAAAGGCTGGGCAGGAGCTTACAAACACCTAAAGGATGAAATAGTAAAGAACATCGTGAGAGATGGAACTATCTCGACCAACGTGGATGTGAATCACCTGGAGAGAATCGTTAGGATTATCGAGGAAACTAAGTGACTAGCGAATGCCTATACTGCAACGAGGTATACGATCTCAAAGACCATTACGTTTGCCCGAATTGTGCAGTAAACACAAACACCAAGGGAATCACCGTCATCGTTAGTGATAAGGAGGAAGAATGAAGACACAATACACCAAGGGCTTTCAAGCTGGTATTGACTATGCAAGGAAGCAACTACTCGAGTTCCTAAACGCTCACCACGATCTAGGAGACATTCTAACATTCGAGGAGATAATCGAAGAAGTTACTAAATGGGAAACCACAGACCTAGAAACATTGAGAGGATTAGCAGATGGCAGACTGGCACGATACGACAGCGTGGAGGAATGCAAGGGCTTATGCGAAGACTGTTTTGGAACCGATCTGTGTCTCGTGTGCGAAGGAGCTAATAAATGAAGACTGGACAATCGACCACATCGTTCCACCCGGCAACGGGGAACCCAATCATGACATCAACAACTTACAATCGTTATGTAGATCCTGTAACGGACGAAAGCAAGACCGTGTCCTCCAGCGAATCACTTGGCGCAATCCTAGATTCTAAGGGGGGGCATAAAGGGGTATGGCATAGGCTAATGCTTGTCATCAATAGTCTGTTGCCATTGTGGATGAGACCAATAAAGTCTAAGAGGGCGCATAGAAGGGCGTATCTAGGGCTACGGCATAGGCTCTTCACTTATCGAATGCTATGGAGATCACATTGGAAGAATGCATTACTAAGGAAGTTAGGGCTGAAATGACCCATCCGGTTTTTTCTGCGTATGCGGTTTCACCCCACGCTTCTCCAGGGATTTTCAAAAACAAGCTGAATTATCCGGAAGGTTGCAACGAATGATTGAAGAGTCAATAAAGAACTGGCTTGAAACGCTGGAACTTAACCTTGAACAAAAAGTGTTATCGGGTTTATGCCTACGTCTGGCACAGTCCTTTGACCAGCAAAGCAATACCAGCACGGCTGCAGAACTCCGCAAGACCGTTTTAGAGCTTCAACGATCTCTCGGTAACTCGTCCGCAGAGATTGACCCACTGGAGAAGTTACTCACTCGCTAATGCTCCAGCTCCCGACTACTTTCACGCCTCCTCTATCGGATGACTTCATAACCGACGGGGATAAGCTCATCGAGTTTGCCAAGATCGCGTGGAGTAGCCCGGAGAGTCCAGACGGACTAGAACTTGACGAATGGCAGAAGTGGTTACTTCGAGCAATCCTCGAACGCTATCCAGCAGACCATCCAACCTTCCCCAATAGACTTCGGTATCGCCAGGTAGTAATCAGCGTCGGACGCCAGAACGGTAAGTCACTTATCGCAGCCATGCTAGGACTTTATGGCTTGCTACTTCACGAAGTCGGGCCACAGTGTATATCCCTAGCCTCGAGCACCGACCAGGCAAACATTGTTTACAACCGGGTTCTTTATGTCATCAATTCGAACCCATTCCTAAAGAAGAGATTTAAGCGAGCAACCGAGACTCGAGGAATTGTGACATCGGACGGAGGAGGACGCTACGACGTAAAGGCTGCAAAGGAAGCAGCTCTTCAAGGTATCCCGATTAGCTTCTGTCTATTCGATGAGCTCCACTTAGCTAAAGAAGGAATGTGGTCAGCAGCCGTTCTTGGAACTTCGCAACGTAAGGATGGAATTGTAGTTGGAATTACAACGGCAGGAGATCAGAACTCCAAGACTTTGATAGATCTATACAAGTCAGGCAAAGCAGCTTCTAATGGCGCAGAGGATCTAGAACGTTTTGGATTCTTCTTATGGGAAGCACCGGAGAACTCAAAGGTCGATGACCCGAAGGCAATCATGGCAGCTAATCCATCCGTCGCTGCAGGTCGAATCGAAATGGAACAAGTTATCTCGGACTTAAAAACAATTCCAGAACACGAAGCTAGAAGATACCGACTAAATCAATTCATCGCTGGATCCACGAACTCATGGTTGCCAGGAGACATCTTCCGAGCTGCAACAGGTCGAGGAGTTACCAATCTAACCGGAGGAGTCTTCGCCGTAGACATAACTACAAACTGGGGACACGGAACGATAGCTTATGCCAACGACATCGAGGACGTTCACGAAACAGAATTAGTCATGTCTTTGGTTAGTCCTACCGAACAACAACTCTTCAATGAGCTAACATCGCTTTATAGTAAACACAGCCCGCGAGCGATAGTGCTAGATGATCGCCAGCTACCTGGTCTAGCTAAGAGACTAAAAAACTCTGGGCTTCCAGTCTGGACACTATGGGCTAAAGAAGTCTCGTCAGCATGCTCGACTGTCTTTGCTATGTTTAGCACTGGCCTCGTTAGGCACAACAGCGATCCCCTCCTGGTCGCACAAATGCCTAACGGGGTCGCTAAATACTCCGGCGAGAGTTGGTTCATAAGTCGTAAAGAATCACTCGGAGACATCGACGCAGTAATGGCAACAGTCATGGCGTTGTATGTTTCATCACGCGCACCACACGCAACAATAGGCGTGTTCTAGTCGGTGGTCTGTGGTATCCTTGAGTCCAAATGGCAACTATTCTTGACAGGCTCTTAGGACGCAAGCCAGAAGTTCGCGCAGTCCAGCCTACAATCCCAACAAGACAACCTAGTATTGTCACGCCTAACACAGCTCTAAGTTTGACGGCCGTCTATCGCGCTATCCAAATCATTGGAACTCCGATTAGCAAGATGAGCATAAACACTTACCGCTTTGCAACTGGAGTCGAACTTAAAGTCGAAAACCCAGTCCTAGTCAATAATCCTTCACTAGATCAGAATCGCAGAGACTTCTTGTTCCAGACGGTTCTAGACCTAGCTCTTCTTGGTAACTCTTACTGGTTCAAGCAATACTCTTCTAACGGTCAGGTAAACAACCTAACCATTCTCCCGGCTGGTTCCGTTATGCCTTCTTATCCTAAAATGCAGGATGGCACAATCGATTACTCAACAATCGTTTATGACTACATGGGTAAGCGTTACACCAAGCGCGAGATTGAGCACATGAGAATCTTTAGCCAGGCAGGTCAGCTTGTCGGTATCTCACCAATCGCTTCTTGCTACAAAGACATCTCCGCAGCTCTTGATCTAAGAGACTACGCAGGAAACTGGTTTACCGCAGCAGGAGTTCCAACCGGAGTTCTAAAGACTAACCAAATGCTAAACAAGGCCGAAGCCGAAGAGGTAACAGCTAACTGGCATAACAAACAGCAAAACCGTCAAGTTGCAGTTCTAGCTAATGGCTTTGACTACCAGCAAATTGCTCTCTCTCCTAGAGACGCACTATTCACCGAAGTTCAAGATCAGCAAACCCAGAATGTTGCCAGGCTATTCGGTATCCCTGCCAGGTTGCTTCTAACTTCTATCCCTGGATCAAGCGACACTTACACAAACTTACTGGACGAGAACCAAGTTTTCTATCGCCACACCTTGCTTGCTTACACAGACGCAATCACAGACGCACTTAGCAACTGTCTACCTAGAGGCAACCGAGTCGAGTTCGACTTCGAGCACCTATTCAAGGCAGATGTTGCAGCACGTTACAACTATTACCAGACAGCCATCGCAGCCGGTATTCTTACGGTCGAGGAAGTCAGAACGAAAGAAGGACTAGATGTCTGAAATGATTACACGCGAGTTTCAAGCTCGCTTAGTTGAGACCGAAGAGAGAACTATTGTTGGTCTTGCAGTTCCCTACGGTCAAGAGATCGAGCTAAATGGAAACACCAAAGAACGTTTCGAGGCTGGAGCTATTCAGACCATCGAGGACGTTAAGTTGTTCTACGGCCACGAAGAGCCAATCGGTAAAGTTGTCGAAGGACGCGACACCGAAGCTGGCTTTGAAATCGTTGCTAAGATTAGCGATACTCCACGCGGAAACGAAATCTACACTTTGTTACAAGATGACGTGCTAAACCGTTTTTCGGTTGGCTTCTACCCGGTCAAAGACCGCAAGGAAGGCCAAACGATCGTTAGAGAGCAGGTAACACTCCTAGAAGTGTCAGTTGTTCCCTTCCCAGCCTTTTCAGGCGCAAAAATAACCGAAGTCCGTAGCGAGTCCGAGACCGAAGAGGTCGAAGAGGTTGCAGAGACTCCTAATGAAACAGAAAGTGAAACAATGGAAAACATTGAACTTGACGTTCGCACCGTGCAGGACGAGGTTGCAGAATTGCGCCGAGTTATCGAAGCAGGTCAGTCCGTCGAAACAGCAGCACCATCTACACACAAATTCCGCTCACAAGGCGAGTTTGCAAAGGCTCTAGTTACCGGAGACGCTGACGCAGTTCAGCTAGCCCGTGACGCAAGCACATCTGCAGACACCGTTGCCCTACCAGGCTTCATTGGTTACATCGACAACCTAATCGACACTAACCGCCCAACTCTATCGGCCTTCTCTCGCGCTGCACTTCCAGCTGCAGGTCTAACCGTTGAGTATGCACAGGTATCTTCTAACACTATTGCAGTTGGAGTTCAGTCCCCAGAGAACGAAGAGCTATCCTTCGGAAACCTAGTAATCGATTCAGTATCAGCTAACGTTGTAACTTACGGTGGCTACACTTCGATGTCTAAGCAGACCATTCAGCGTTCATCCGTAAACTACCTAGACACCGCTCTACGCGCTCTATCTATTGCTTACGCGAACACAACCAACAAGGCAGTAGTAGACCTAGTGGAAGCACAGGACTACACAGGCAAGCGTTGGGACGTTTCAGCTGGAACTTCTGAGGCTCTTATCGGTGGACTAGCAGACGCTTCTTCTTACATCTTCAAGGAGACCGGACTACGTCCAGAAGCTATCATGTGTGGAACCGGAGCTTACAAGTTCCTTCTACAAGTAGCTGGCGAAGACGGCCGTCCAGTAGTGCTAGTAAACGGCGCTGGAGTAAACAACATCGGATCAGCTAACATCCCAGGTCTATCTGGTCAGCTATTCGGTCTTCCAGTTATCGTAGACCCACAGATTGCAACTAACCGTTGCTTCGTGGCTAACAGCGCAGCCATCCAGACTCTAGAGTCCGCTGGCGCACCTGTAAGGCTATCTGCAGATGACATCACAACATTGACAGATTCAATTAGCGTTTATGGATATATGGCAATCACCATGCCATTCTCCGACGCTCTAGTTGTTCTAGACATCGTTTAATAGGTCAATAAATGGCTGTGACGTTGGAAGAGTTCCAGGCTTATGTCGGGACGGATGAGACCACATTCCCTCAAGAATGTCTCACCGCCGGACTTGCTTTAGTGACTAAGTATGTTGGTGCAGTAACTACCGTTCCGGTATCGTTGCACGATCAGGCTGTCCTAATAACTAGCTCGGAGCTCTTCCACCGTCGTTCCGCTCCTAACGGAGTTGCTCAATTCGCAAGCTTCGATGGTGCTCCCATCCGAGTTGCCAAGGATCCTATGAACGCGGTTTACCCGTTGCTTCAAAGATACGTAGGCTATGCAGTATGAGCGAGATCAACGCGTCTAAAGTCGAGTTCAAACTTGAACTAGCGGACGCAGGGTTGAACGTTTTGGAATACATCCCAGAACGAATCACTCCTCCAATAGTCATCATCAATTCCGCGCAGCCTTACTTGCAAACAGCACAGTTTGGCGAATGGAGTTTAGGGCTTGAAGTAGTTATGGTAGCTTCTACCGCGACTAACAAGATGGCAACCGAGAATCTAGACCAGCTAATCGAGGATGTTTTGAACGCAATCGAACCTTTGAAATACGTTCGGATAACTTCGGTAAACCAGCCTTACAATCTACAAACAAATAACGCCGAGTATCTAGCAGCGAACATGTTCGTCCAGCTAGACATCACACTTTAGAAAGGTAGCCTCATGGCCGCTTCAACAAGAATCAAAGCACAAAACATTATCTTCAAAATCGGAGCAACCGACTACGCATGCGACGCAAACATGGTTGAGCTAACTCTTGGGGACGCCCCAGGTGATGTTCAAACTTTTTGTGAGGTTAGAGTCGGAGGGGAATGGGCACTACAGCTAGACGGAATTACATCTGGCGAAGACACAAGCCTTTACCGCGTTCTGTGGGACAACTACGGCACCGAGGTTGCATTCGTAATTGCTCCTAACGGAAACACAACTCCAACCGCTGACACTCCTCACTACGAAGGTGTTGCAGTATTCAACGAGCTTCCACCTCTAAGCCTAAACAGCAACGAGACCGCTCTGTTCTCTGTTACTCTTCGCGTGAAGAACACTCCTCACGATCCAGCTACCAACAAATACTTTGGAGTAGAGATCGTAACAGCAGCCTAATCATGGCCGATGGAATTAAGGTCGCTGGTCTCAATGAGGCCATACGAGCTCTTAGGGCTATTGGGGTTCCCTCCGCCGAAATAGGCGAGGCGTCTCAAGAAGCCGGAGAGATTGTAGCTAACCAGGCGCGATCCTTAGTTCCGGTCAGGACTGGAGCACTCCGGGCAACTATCAAAGCTAAAAAGATAGCTAGAAAAGTTGTAGTTAGTGCAGGTAACAACACAAAGGTTCCTTACGCTAACCCCATTCACTTCGGATGGAACTACGATAAGAAGAACCTGCAAGCTAAGAACATTAGACCAAGACCGTTCTTTACTAATGCTTTACAAAGAACTAGGACACAGGTTTATCAATTGTTTTTTGCTAGCATGGAGAAGTTGTTCCAAAAGTATTCAAACCGCAAACCATAGGAGACACAGATGAACAAGTTTGACTTCGAGAGCCTAACTCTAGAAGAGGTAGAACTAATTGAGAACTTGACAAACTCAAGTATCGACCAGGCGTTCCAAGACGGCAAGCCTAAAGGCAAAGCCTTATCCGCTTTCGTTTGGGTAGTCCTCAAAAGGGATAACCCAACTTACAAGATGGAAGACGCCAAGAAGATTAGCTTGAAACAAGCACTTGAGATGATCAAGGGTGACGAAGAAAAAAAAGAATAAAGGAGCTATCCGCTAAAAGAATGGCGGAGTTCTGTCGGGTCTTTAACATGACTCCGTCGGAATACAAAGCTCTCAAGTTGAATGAGTATCTAGCATTCATGAAGACTTTACAAAGGGATTAACATGGCCGGAACTTTAGCTCTAAACGTAGAGATTCTAGGAGAGTTCAAAAAACTTACCGCAGCGACTAAAGGCGCGGAAGGAAATCTCCAGGGACTCAATAAGACGGCTGCTGGTATCTCCGCAGGATTCAATAAAGCTCTCGGAGCTATTGGAATTGGATTCTCTCTCAACTTCCTAAAGAACGAGCTAGAGCAAGCTTCAAAAGCTGCTATCGAAGACGTCAAGTCTCAAGAACTTCTATCTATTGCCATGATGAACACGGGCAAGGCAACGGAAGCAACTGTCAAACAGGCAGAAGATTCAATAAAGAAAATGCAACTCCAGTCCGCGGTTGCCGATGATATTCTAAGACCTGCATTCCAGAAGCTATTCATAGCAACTAACTCGGTATCCGAATCAAACAAACTTCTCCAGGTAGCACTAGACACATCCGCTGCAACTGGTAAAGACCTAGACTCCGTAACTCAAGCTATGGCAAAGTCCTTGGCAGGACAAGACACAGCTCTTCTAAAACTTATCCCTTCCCTTAGAGGAGTAGAAGACCCCCTAGCTGAATTGGAGCGGACATTCAAGGGAGCTGCAGAAGCAGCAGCGAACACTGATCCATACCAAAGAATGAACATCGTGTTTGGTGAGATTCAAGAACAAATAGGTATGGCATTACTTCCGCTTCTAAACGACTTTTCCACTTGGCTAGCTACTCCAGAAGGTCAAGAAAAACTCCAAGGCGTGGTAGATGGGATTATAGACATTATCGAGAGCCTGGTTCAATTAGTTGCTTGGGTAGATGACAACCAAGACTGGTTAGTTCCTATGGTTATAGCAATCGGAGCAGTCACTACAGCCTGGAACGTTGCAACCGCAGCTGTAAACACATTCAAAGCAGCTGCAGGACTATCCGCAATCGCCGGGGTTAGCACAGCCGTCGGAGCTGGAACTGTTGGAAGCCTGGGAGTCGCCGGAGCTGGAGCAGCCGTTGGTGGATTTATGCAGGGTGAGGCACTAGCCCAGCAATCTAGGATCTATGCAGGAGACGGTTATCAGCAGGGAGGCAGACTCTTTGGAGACGCATTCCAATCAACTTCTATAACTAACAACATAAACGTGAATACAGACGCAACGGCTCAACAGATAGCGGACGCAATCAATAGGGCTAACAGAGCAAGCGGAACGAACCTAATCAGACGATGATTCCAGACTTCAAAATAGATGAAAACCTAAAGGTTGAGTTTCTCATACCGGATGAAACTAGCAACTCTTTCATTCTTGGTATTAGCCTTCTTGGTGGATCTAACGTTCTTGGTGGATTAAACGAGTTCATTATTGACGTCTCTCTTTTAGGTGGCGAAGATGTTCTGGGTCCAAGCACAGGTCTCAAATGGCAGGAAGTAACTTGTTCAACAGCCAGGGCGAGTATCTCGGTTGGTGGAACAATCGAGGACTCCGTATTCTTCCAACCAGCCCCGGCAACCGCTAATCTAACTCTTCAAACCTTTGAACTAGATCCAACGGTGAACAAAAGCATTCGGGCTGGGACAAAGATAAGAGTTCGAGTCGAAAGCATAGACGTAGATCGTATTGTCTTCCAGGGATATATCGACACTATTGAAGTTACCTATTTACCTACTGGTCAGAACCTAATTGAGATAACAAGTTTTGACGCTTACAAGACTTTAGTAAACTCTAGGTTCCGAGTCTGGGATACAACTCCACTGGGAGCTTCCGCAACAACCAATGAAATCTTTGAACTTGTTGCTATTGAGAGTGGACTAGGTTTATCTGGGTTCTCTAAACCACTTCAAGGACTTATTCCAACTACTAACGAAAGCAACTTGCTAGTTAGCTCGGTAGTAAATGAAGCTCTTCAAGTCGCACTTGCACTTATCTGGTTAGATCAAGATACCGAAGAAATTGTTGTAACTCCGCGTCCTCTAAACACGGCGACTACTTACACTCCTGGCGAAATAGTAAATACAAACAGAGTTATCTTCTCGACCACGGCTGCCAACGCTGCGCACTTTTCTTTCTTGGGGATTTCTTCAACTACTTCTTGGATGACTGGAATGCCCTATCCATCAACTTACGCGCTTAGAAGAACTAAGAACGCACCTGGTAGCGGAGCATACTCTCGTATTCTAATGACGGTAGTAGAACCAATGCCAGTAGTAGTTGCTGGTGAGACTTACACATTCTCCGCTTATCTAAATTCTCAATTCTCATGCGACGCTTATCTTGGTTTGAGCTGGACAGATGAGTTTGGAACGTTTAGGGGAGCAGTAAACGGAACTATCTCTACTCTGCCAGCAGATACAACTCAAAGAAGAGAAGTAACCGGAACAGCTCCCTCTGGTGCTACTCGAGTAGTTGGAAGAGTTTACTACACTAGTTCTGGGGCTGTGGCTGGTCAGCATATTGATTTTAGTTCTCCGATGATTGAACTAGGAAGCGCAGCACAGACTTACTTTGATGGAAACACAATCGATGATCCTGGACCGGGTTTTGTTTATGAATGGTCTGGAACTCCAGAACAATCATCTTCTTTGAAGCGCGTGTTAGTTCCGGACCCTATAAGTGGTTATTGGGTTATTGGTAATGATCACGAAAGCGAAGACCATCTTTGCATGAGTCAAATAAACGTCTTCTCCGACGCGGACGCACTTTATAACTCTCTAAACGTAGAACTAACCTCTGATCCTCTAATCTTTGTAACTCGAAAGAACCAGGACTCCATAGACTTCTATGGTGAAGCTGCTATTGACCTAGCGATAAATACCACAGACGCAACAGAACTAAACCTTTGGGCAGATAGGGTATTCGTTCAAAACCCAGATACTTTGGTGAATCAAGTAGTCACTCCATCGATAGACAGACTAGGAACTCTTACCGAAGCTGCAGTGTTTACACCGGGAATGACGGTAGGTGTCAGCTATACTAATAGTCAGCTAGACATCGTTGGATACTACACCATAATCAAGGTCTCACATACAATAGATCCAGATAACTGGTTCACAACGCTCGAACTATGGAAGGAAGCCTAGTGGCTTACAAAGTATTTTCAAACGGAAGCGTTCTAAACGCCTCTGAAATAAACGACAACCTTATGCGTCAAAGCGTAATGGTCTTTAGCAACGCAGCAGCTAGATCTGCAGCACTTACAGTTCCACTAGAGGGAATGCTTACCTGGTTAGAAGACCAAAACCGCTATGAGTATAGAAACGGTGCAGGCGCTTGGGTGACTTTCAGTGGAGGTATTCTTCAAACTTTATCAACTACCAAAACTGACACTTTTACAACAACTTCAACAACTTATTCTGATGTAACAGGACTTTCAGTAACTATCACTCCGGCTTCTACTTCCAATAAAATTCTTGTAAGTGGTTCCATAAACATAGGTTCTGCTGGTTTCGCAACTAACGCTGCGTTTTTCAAATTAGTAAGAGGTGCGACTGACATAGCTATTGGTGACACCGCTGGCTCAAGAATTAGAGGTTACTCTGGAAGTGGAATAGACACCGCAGCAATGATGTCTTCTGGATTCCAGTTTTTAGATTCTCCAGCAACCGTCGCAGCTCTTACTTACAAGATCCAATTATGCACGAACGTATCCGGTCAAACTGCTTCCGTAAACAGATGGGTAACTGATACAGATAACAACTCACGTATTCGTGGCGTATCAACAATTACAGTTATGGAGGTAGCAGGTTAATGGATTTTTCATCAATTCTTGCAACTAAATACAAAGGTTCTGAATGGACTTTAGATGGCGATTCATACGAAGGTCTCACCTGGTTAAGTGAAACAAAAAAGCCAACTCAAAAACAACTTGAAGATTTATGGCCAGAAGTTGAGAGTGAATTAGAAGCTAAAGCACAAGCCATGATTGACGCTAAGGTTTCTGCAATTAGCAAACTAAAAGCCCTAGGTCTAACAGTAGAAGAAGTTCAGGTAGCTTTCGGGCTTAGTGAATAAATGGCCGAGGAAAAAACAAGCTCAGTTCGCATTACTCAAGGGGACATCTACAAAAAGCAGCTGGAGCATGGGGACATTCTTATCAAGGTTCTCGAGAAGCTAGATCACTTGGACGACGTGCCAGACCGCATTCGTGAGGTTGAACTAACTTTAGCTAGACTTGCTTGGGTAGAGAAGATTGCTTACACCGGGCTAACAGCTTCGGTTGTAGCTTTGATTGGCTTACTAATAAACTCGATAGGAAAATAATGACCGCTTGGTATCCAAATGTATCCGCAGTAATCGATAACGGTTTTGGTGGATCTAGAGGTGGGCTCCCAATCAACGGAGCTGTTATCCATCACGTCGCCGGAACTAACGGTCTGAACTACGTTGCAAACGCTAACGTTAGAAACTCTCATCCGACTTACCACATCTCTAATTCTGGAGCGGTCACGGGGATTGTAAATCCTGCTAGGAGACCTTACTCAACAGGTGGAACCCCAGATCCAAGTGCAGTAGCTTTCGAGATTGATAACTCATCCGTAGGTGGAGACTGGCCTGTATCAGACGCAGCTGTAAATGCTCTTATTGATGTAATTGTTTACCACGCTAGTCAATCACCCAGAGCAGGAAAAGGCTTTGCGCTAAACGAAAAATCTAGAGTTCAGTCCGAGTTCTTTATTTCATGGCACTCTCAATATAAAGCGACAGCCTGCCCAGGACCATTCCTAACATCACAGCTTGACTACATCGTGAGCGAATGCAACAAGCGAGCTTCCGGTAAACCATCTAAACCTAGTAAACCGACAACTCCGACAGCTCCATCAAAGCCAAGACTTGGCAAATGGCTTAGAAACGGATCTACTGGAGACAACGTCAAATACTTACAGGCTGCTCTCGGTGGCTTAAAGGTCGATGGAATCTTTGGTGCAATCACCCAGGCTGCAGTTCGCAAGTTCCAGAAATCGCAAGGAATTGTAATTGATGGAGTAGTCGGACCACAAACTTGGTCAAGACTCCCGTAAACGAAAGGCAAACTATGTTCAATTATTCACCTGAAACTCGCAAGGCAATTTACTCTGTTATTGCTGCAGTTGTTCCTCTTCTTGTAGTTCTCGGACTACTAAACGAAGAGCTTGCACTACCTATTCTTGACGTAGTGGCTGCAGTTCTAACCGTTGGTGGATCAGTTCTAGCAATTAAGAACGTTCCTAACAAGTAATGTCTTAGCCGTTCATTAGAATGACGGCATGGAGATCACACAGAAAATAGAAGCCCTTGGAGCTGCAAAGTTTCTAGGCACGTTCGAGCATGGCTCAAAAGAATGGCACGAAGCCCGTAAAGGTATCGGCGGTTCTGACATCGCGTCCGTAATGGATAAGAACCCTTGGAAAAGTTGCTACACACTTTACTGCGAAAAGACCGGGCTAATCGATTCAAACATCGAGCCTTCTATGCCTATGAAACTGGGCACGGCATTCGAGCCAGTTATTAGGCAGCTATTCCAAGAAGCCAATTCAGAATGGCTAACCGTCCATGAGACCGGAACTTGGGCAAGCGTCGAAGACCCTAGATCAGTGGCTAACGTAGACGGCATAATCGAGTGGAAGAACGGCAAGCTCTCCGTCCTCGAGATCAAGTTCACCAGGCAGTATTGGGATGAGCTTCCAGAGCACTATAACCTTCAAGTGCAACATTACCTCTGGGTTCTAGGTCTGGACTCGGCTATGGTTGTAGCGGTCGCAGGAGGCGATTGGAAGGAGTTTGAGGTCGTTCGGGATGATTCCCTTATTGAGACCATGAAAACCCGTCTACGGACGTTCTACGGCTTCCTAGACTCCAAGACAGCCCCAGACTACGACGGAAGTGAGTCTACTTATGAGACTGTTAGGGAGCTATCCGAAGGTATCGAGGAAGGTGAGCTAGAACTGGGGTCTCTATACTCCCATCTTCTCCAAGCGAAACTCGAGTTCGACCAATGGGATAAACAATTCAAGGCACACAAGTCTGCGGTGCTTGCATTCATGAACGGGACTAAGTATGGTCTGTTTCAAGGTGAAAAGGTTATCGCTTTACAAGCCCGTAACGGCAAGCCTTTCATCACATTCAAATAGGAGGAAAAATGGGTTTCGACCTAAGCAATTACGAGCCAGTTTCAGAACGTATTCAGAAGTTCTGGAAGACGTATCCAAACGGCCGTATCATCACAGAAATTAAACTAATCAATGAGCAAGAAGTTGTAGTTCAAGCTTCCGTGTTTACTGATCGCGAAGACCCTAGACCTGCAGCCGTAGATTGGGCACAGGAGACTCGAGGATCTAGCAACATTAATCGTTCTTCATTCTTGGAGAACTGTTCAACTTCTGCCATCGGTCGAGGACTTGCAACTCTAGGACTATCAGCTTCAAAGAACCGTCCAAGTCGTGAAGAGATGATCAAGGCAACCAGGGACTCCCGGAACTACATCGAGGAGGCTTCTGAAGCTGCAGCCAATAACGATCTTGAAACTCTAAGGGTTATCTACAGCACGGCACAGAAGTCACAAGTTGATAACGATGTTCTCGAAGCAATAAAATCTCTCGCAGATTCGCTAAAGGCCAAGTAAATTGGAAAGGGCTAGAAGCCACAGAAAACTTCTAGCCCGACGCGAAAGCGTCACCCAACCACGATGGGTTATCTAATAATAGCCTAGAAAGGCACAGAATGAGCCTAGAAGCCCTTTCGGCGGTCTTGCACCATTCACATAGCACCGGAACATCCAGAGCCCTCATGATCGCTTTGGCATGGCACTTGGGAGATGATCCCGAAGAAGGTTGCTATCCATCACAAACTCGCCTGGCTAAATTAGCTGGGTGCTCCGTTAGACAAGTTCAACGCAATCTCCAGAAGCTAGTCGAGCTAGGGGAAATTGAAATGTCGCAGCACGACGGAATCGGGTATCGCTTCGACCGAATCACAAATCGATACTGGATCACTATTGATTGCTCAGAGGGATGTGACGGGACTTTAAGTCATAATCTACGGGGCGTCAAAAAAGGCAAAACGGGACGGCGTTTAAGACTAGTCGGGGTGTCACCCACGACGTCACGGGACGGCGTAGATGTCGCGTTAAAGTTAACTAATAATTAACTTAAACTTAAAAGAACACTAGAAGGGAAAAACACAGAAATGGCACAAGTAACAATCTATGCAAAAGTAGCCGAGGTAGTAAACGAAGGTTATCCAAGACTTAGGGTCTGGGAGACTTACGACTTCAAAGGCGAACCACGCAATCGACTATGGACGGCTTGGTTAGATATACCTTGCAGCCTAAAAAAGGAAGACGAAGTAAAGATTCATGGCCACCTAAGCACGAAGGTCGGAACTTACAATAAGCCCGGTCAGGAGACTAAGCAGGTAGTTGAGCACTCTTTGAATAACTGTGAAGTCGAACTCACAAGGGCTGCAGAAGCCAAGACTCCAATACAGGAGATCCAAACCATTCTCGCACCAGGAGAACCTGCAGGATTACCGTTCTAAATGTTCCAACTGTTCGTTGCAGGAGAACCTAGACCTCAAGGGTCGAAGAAGGCATTCTCTCGAGGAGCTCACATAGTCCTAGTAGAAGCTAACAAGGATCTCCCTGCCTGGCGAGCGACCATGAAGCGAATGTTCGAACTCAAGATGATGGAGCTTGATTCTCAATTCGTGACGGCCGTCTCGGTCTCAATAATCTTCTGGCTTACTAGACCTAAATCAGTAACCAGGCAGTATGCAACGGGAACTTATGACATCGACAAACTAACTCGAGGAGTTCTGGACTCTCTGGAATCTGCCGGGGTAATCAAGAATGACAACTTAGTAGTGGATCTTGTAGTTCGCAAAACTTACGCAGATCAGCATGAATCGGGCGTCCAAGTGACCGTAGTTCCCTTTGATAACGATTCGATAACGGCTGGCGTGTCGGAACTCGACCGTAAGCGTAAAGGCTACGTTTAGAGTATGAAAATACTATTCCTCGATCTAGAGACTTCGCCAAACTTGGCGCATGTATGGGGACTCTGGGATCAGAACATAGCAATCACACAGATAGAGCGTTCCACAGAAGTAATCTGCTGGGGAGCTCGATGGCTTGGAAGTGACAAGGTTATCTTCAAGTCAGTTCATCATCATGGTAAAAAGGCCATGCTTGACGAATTACATAAAATAATGGATGAAGCGGATGTTCTAATCGGATGGAACTCTGCAGCGTTCGACTCCAAACACATCAAACGAGAGTTCATCGAGAACGGCTATCTACCACCTAGCCCGTGGATTGAACTCGATCTAATGAAAACCGTAAAGTCTCAATTCAAGTTTCCTTCTAACAAGCTCGACTACGTTGCTCAAAAGCTAGGCGTCGGAGCTAAGGTGCAACACTCTGGATTCCAGTTATGGCTGGACTGTATGGCCGGAATACCTAAAGCCTGGAAAATGATGAAGGAATACCAGATTCAGGATGTCAATCTCCTAATCGACCTTTACTACATCTTGTTGCCCTGGATAAGAAACCACCCACATCTAGGGGTGGCAAATGGAGAGCAGCTATCCT
>B570J13884_100018_pt1 | contig 19542 bp, 27 predicted proteins | sample LakMenEpi05May10_FD_13884 | JGI IMG/M metagenome (IMG submission 13884)
GAGCCTCCGCCACCGCTACTAGGATTTAAGAGTGCTGCTACTTCGGCATTAGCCACAGCTTGCGTTAATTCAGATTGCCCATATTCGCCATTTTCATATCTAGGCAGGTCGCCTTTATTTATCGTAGACATACTTAAAAGCGTGTGTAAAAATATACTATATTTACATTTTACGATACTTTTAAGTTTTATGCAAAAAAATTAAGGCGTTAAATAAAATTACTAACTCTAATTATTGCAGTAATTAATTTAAAAACTTCTTGCATTAATCCCGTATTTGGAGAGGGTTTGGTAATTAACGTTTCGCCAATGAAACCTACATCAAAATCTTTTACCCTCTCCCAAAAATCCGCACTTCTATCTTCTTCGTGGCAGTTTACATAGACCCACCCTAATGTACATCCTAAGTCGGTGATATGCTCTACGTCTCCATCTTTATTTAGCTTTAAGTAAACATCTATAATTGCACCATCCGGTAAAGTAAATGGTGTTTTTAACTTTATGTACCCATAGCCATTTTCTTTAACAGTAAATAAATTGTTAAATTCTTCCTCTAGCTTAAAAATTAACGCTTTTTTTACCTTAGCTTTAATTACCTCATCTGCTACAGATGTGTATTCTGACCTAATTACTAGTTCATGATTTTCATGCAAAAGCATAAATTCATAAATATCTACAGGAAGTGATTTAGACCTAAAACTTTCGCGCACATCACCAATATCAAACAACCCTAAATCTAATACTTTAGTTAGGGCGTTTTTTATTTTCCTCCCACTTACTCAAGAAATTTTTAATACTTTCTTGAGCGTGATTAACTTCTTCTGTTTCTAAATTACAGGTTTTGCAAGCGAGTCTAAATTCATGAGACATTTTAAATTACCTTTACTTTAACCTTTAACTTTCTAGAAAACTTAAATTGCCTGACTTCCAGTCTTCAGGATCGATAGACTTAATTTGTTTATACAACTCTTCAAGCTGTGCGACGCTATAAAGCTTGTCTACCCCTGCATTCACGCCCTGGATTTTGTTATTTTGGAGGAATTTAATAAACTTATATGTGTTCAAACCTTCCCATCCGTAATTGAGGTTTCGCTCCACTAATTCTGGGAAGTTAGCCTCTGTAAAGAAATACTCATACATTTCCTCAAACTTAATATGGGTTCTGCATTTCGGTAAATTAATTAACATTTTTTATCCTCCTAAACTAATTAAATAAAACTTAAAAAACTCTCTCCAAGAACTAACTCTCTCGCCAACGGGAAGAAAATCTTTACCTTGTTTTGTCCACAGTAAAAATTTATAGACTACTTTTTTGAGCTTTAAGTTACACCTATCTAAAAAAACAATAAATGCGTAAAATAACCAAAGTAATGGATAAACATCTGTCCTTACGCATAAATCACTATCCCAAAAACCCGGCACACGATAATAAGAAAAATCCATAGCCAGTGGCTTAAATTTAACGCCATCACTTACACAAACGGAATCAAATATTGAAGGTTTTGGCAAAATAAATATTTGCGGGCTGTCCTTAGTTATTTCGTAACGATGTTCTATATAAATCCCAGGATTTACTTCAGGAGTTATTTTCCCCACAAATTTTAGTATTAGCATTTTACTTTCTCACTTACGACTATTTTTAAATTAGGATATTGACTTACGACTTCTAGCCTATCATCTAAGCTAATTACTAAATTCTCATCTTCCTCATCTTTCCCTAGTATTTTTAGTTATTAGCCTCTATTTTAAAAACTCCTTGTAAAACTTCCCAACCGTCTCCCGTTATATTAGTAGTCTCCAATTTATCTTTAACATCAACTAAAGAAAATTCCTTAATTAATTGGCTAAAAAATATCCTAAAGAAACTAAAATGAAAAACTCTAACTCCCTCGAAACTTAATTCTACAATTTCCCCAGGGTGATCATAAAGGATATGCCCGTCGCCGTGACATATAGCATACTCACCAGTTATCTCAAAGATTTTAAGTTGCATTTTTTTTAACTTTAACTTAATCCTACTATATACTTTTTATATACCGCCGTCAATCCCCAAAAGTATTAAAAGTATTTTTTATCTCCTCACAAATTACTTTAATAAGTAATGGTGGTACAGAATTGCCAATTACATGAACATCCAAGGCGTTTTTGCCAGAAAATTCATAACTTGGCGGAAAAGTCTGCAATCTAGCCAAACACGCCACGTTTAAGCCTTTTACAACGCCATTTATGCTTACATCTATTAACTTTTCCCTATTCGCACCCTTTCCATCGCTTCCTAAAGATGCTTTTAAAGTCCAAATTGGTGAATCTTCCTCACGGATTTTATTCACCCCACTTCTTACGCCAACTCTTTCTACGACTACCTTGGCATTACTAAAGCCTTTATTCCTTAAACTTAGAGAGTTAAGTTGTTTTCTGGTTAAACTAACTTCTTTTAAATTAGGGATTAAATCTTCAATTGCTGAGTACCATCCTACCCATTCACCATTATTTTTACTATGCGTAGAACTAATCCTTACGGCAGGGAAATTTCTATAGTTAAAAATAGTAATTAATCTTTGGCGAGTTTGTGGCACGCCATAGTCAGCACAGTTAACTATCTCCTCAAAACTTATTTCATAGCCTAATTCCTTAAGGTAATTTTTAAATTTAATATAAACCTCGCTTTTAGCATAAGCCCTAACGTTTTCTAAAATTACATATTCAGGTCTAAATAAAGCATAAAACTTCCTTGTCTTCCAAATGACTTTTGCACTTTCGGAATTAGGATTTTTATTTAGTTTTAATTGGGAATACTCCTGACATGGTGGCGAAGTTTGGATTACTAAAATCTCATTATTCTTTTCCCTTGCCTCTTTTAATGGAATATGTTTTATAACACTTAGGATACTTACCTCTCCTATATCTTGGCAAATTACTTTACCTAAATTCTTCTCATATAATTCCGCCACTTTCTTATCCCACTCAATCCCCAGCAAAGGCATAAACCCAGCTTGGATTGCTCCCAAAGTTGAGCCGCCACCGCCGCTAAAATGCGAAAACCATAAAAACTTTTTCATTATTTCAAAACCCTACTTTCTATTTCTTTGCTAATCTCCAAAACTTTCCAGCGGCACTGATTTAGGTATTTAAAGGATTTATAATAATTTTTATAATCCTTACTTTTCTCCTGCGCCACAGATTGTTTTTCCAATATTTCTACGCTTTCTTTTATGTTATAAAGCATCTGCCACAATACCTCTATATGAAGTATTTTTATTGTGTTTAAAAATGGGTCATACATTACTAATAATTAACTCCTTAACTTTACCTCTTTCCGCGCCTTTACTATTTATCGTACCATTTCTCCAAACTTCATTAATTTTAAATTCATCCCCATTGTACAAATCTAAAATAAAACTATTGTGAGAATTGCAAAGTAAAAACTTTATTTTATTTTCATTGTATTCCCTACATACGTCTCTTAATTTAACTTGCTCATCTTCCCCAAACGGGCTTTTGTTATAACCATTAAAAGTCCCATGATAAGGTGGATCTAAAAATACAAAATCGCCAGGTTGAGGCAAATGACTAATATTAAAGAAAGATGTATTAACTACCGCTACATTATTACTGTTTAAGGCTAAGTTTGCCTCACTTAATAATATTGGCTGGTAAATCTTTTGTGTTAAATCCCCCATCGGGACATTAAACTCGCCATTTTTATTAACGCGATACATTCCTGATCTACAAGCCTTATTTAAGTAAATAAACTTTGCGGCATTATAAACATCTAACGTAAAAGTTTTGTTCCTTACTTCTTCAAAAAAAACCTTATCGTGAGATTCTGCAAATTCCTTTAAAAGAACTTGTTTTAATTTACTTAAATTATCCTTAACTTCTTTATAAGTATTCACTAAATCCGAGTTTAAATCACTTAACAAAGCCCTCTGTATTAACCCCGCATTTTGGAGATGGAAAAACATTGCGCCGCCACCTAAAAATGGCTCAAAATAAGTATTAAATTCGGCGGGGATTAATCCTAATTCTTCGTATTGAGGAATTAATCTAGTTTTGCCTCCTACCCACTTAAGGAATGGTTTAAAATTTTTATCTTTAACTATTTCTGTTAAACAATTAAAGTCATGTTCGTATTTTAATTTTGCATTATTGGGAAGGACGGTTATAGCTTGAGGGTTGTTGTATGCGATCTTCATAGATTTAAAATCTTTTGAGACAATTCATTCATTTCGCTAACCAACTCTTGATATTTTTTAAAGTCTGTAGAATTATTAATTTGCGAAAACTCTTGTTTGAATTTTTGAGTTAATTTATCCAACTTGATAATTAGCTTTTGCTTCTCCCATTGCTCCTCAGAATAAGCTTTACCGGAACACATATTATTTACTAAATCCAGTACACCATCAGATTTAAAAGTAAACTTATACTCCCAATTTGTATCTTCATTATTAGCATAGATAAACTTAGTGCCTACTTTAGTAACTATTAATTTAATATCTATTGATTTTTTATCAATAGGTTTATTTGAAGGCATCCAGTAAATGTCGCCAGGCATCCAGTAAATGTCGCCAATGTTTATTTTTTTTAATCCTTCCATAGTTACCTCTCTTTATACATTTAAAAGTATAATTATATAATACATGGTTTATATACCGTCGTCAAGTCCCAAAAGTAAAAAAATAAAAATTATGCCTAGTATTAATTTTTTCCAAAGAGTAAAAAACATTTTCACGCAAATCCTTGCAAGGATAAGAAAACCGCGAGGGTTTACAGGATCTTCTGAGTCTTTACGCTTAGGTCTAGCTTCTAAGAGGAATTTAAGCTTAGGATTACCGGAAATTCCCGTTAGAACAATTATGGGGGATGGCTATTTAACTCACCAATTGATAGAGATGTCAATATGGAATCCAGAGGTACGACACTCTAGTAGTATTTTAGCTAGGGATGTTTTTATTAGAGAAAATGGCGAAGTTCGTAGTTGGAAAGTTAACCCTAAGATGGATGACGTAGAAGTAGATAAAAATTTAATTAGTGTAAGTAAAGAAATGGCATCAAGGCAATTTGGAAAAGATTTAGTTCTAGGAGGTAATGCCTTAGAGCCAGGCGTAAGGAGGATGCTGAGGTTTGGCGATAGTTTTGCAGAATTAGGATTAAACTTCGACAGTAAAAATAAGAAAGATTACTTTATAGAAAAAATCCAATACCTCCCAACTTTCTCTATGTTTGTGGATGTAAATAGTGAAGGGGAACTAAAAGGAACTTATTCACAAAGGAAAATGATTAGCGAAAGTCCTGACGATAGGGTATTTCCTGATTGGAAAATATTGCATTTTAAATATGAAGAATTAGGAGCTTCAGGAAGGTATGGCGACTCCTTATTTTTACAGTCAGTTGAAGCTTACGAATACTTAAAAGAACACCGTCCAGATGTCGCCCAAGCTGTCCGAGCCGCCGCAATTTCTCCTTGGCTTCATCTCATGCCCGAAGGCGCGGATGAAGAATACAAAGAAGCTTATATGCTTGAGCATAAATCGCAATTAGCACAAGGCTTAATTTCCAACCTTTACTTGTTAAATAAAGCTGACGTAAGAAAAGCTTATAGTAATGGTAATGAAAGTCTTAAGGGCGTTTTTGATTATTGGATGAAGCTTAGGGAAGAGTTAGTGCCGCCTGGCGTACCGCTATGGTTTTTCCCAGGGTTGGGAATGGAATCAAACTCAGGTAAGGATATAGCTAACCAACCCGCATTGATGTACTCAAGAAATATCCAAGCTTTGCGAGGGTTGGTCGGAACTCAGGTTAAGTGGTGCATTAGCCTAGAGTATTGCATGAAATTCGGGTATGAATCGTACTATGAAAATGTCATTAAAAGGGGTGGCTTTGAATTAGATTGGGGAATTTGGGCAGTTAACGGACAAGAGTTTTTAATGAAAGCTCAAAACCAATCAACCCAAAATCAACAGTTAAGTGCGGGCGCAGGGAAGGAATAATTAATAAAAAAATCCCTTAACTTCTGGTGCTGAGTTAAGGGATTACCATAGTAAATAGTGAGGAGTGACTCAACTAAGAACCACGATAATATTTTAGCATAAATAATCGGGGTTTACGTTAAATTTTCCGTCCGATAAATCTTTTCCGCAATTTGGACATTCAGCATAACTCCCGCTAAAACCGTAATTGCCAAGAGATCTGTTTAATTGTAAAGTTTTTATTACTGTCGGAACTTCAGTTTTTAAACTTCCATAAATTTCTGCTGGCGTAGGATTGGAATCCCCAACCCATCCGCAACTAGGGCATTTTATGTATTTTATTTCTGGCATACTTTTTAATTACCTGACTATTTTAAAATTTCTACCGCGATAATTTTTTTATTACTTGTCCAAGTTTGCAACATTCTTTGTTCGGAACATTCCCTATCTAAAGATTTGATTCTTCGCCAACCGTCAATATCTTTAAAGTAGCTACCAACAATAGTGCCTATTTTTTTAACTGGCATGGCTTTAAACCTCTAAAGCTGCGTAATAATCGTCCCAAGTTTCGTCAATCACTTCATCAACAGTTTTTCCTCTTGCTAATTGGGAAAATCTATACTGTGTCCAAAATTCAAAATCTTCATCGTCTACATATAGCGGTCTACCATGAAAGGTCATCGCAAGCAGTCTCTTTTTTAGTAACTTGCTTTGCCATGCGACACTAAAATTAATTTGCATCGCTGTTTAATCCTTTTAAATCATCTTCATCAAAATAGAATGTTTTGCAAAACTCTTCTCTAGTTAAAGCCTTAAATTCGTTGTTAAAATAACTCCTGGCTACTTTCCAAATAGCAGACTCGAAAGTAATCTCTCCATTGCAATCTATCTGGGGTCGGTTTATAGTTTTTTGAAGGATTACACTTTTCTTACTAATTTTTATTATGGAAAAATGCGATCCACTTGTTAAATGCCTTACACCGTAAGAGAAATTAATTTCCGCTGATTTTAACTTTCCGTAATCTTTACCGCCAATCATTAATCTAATCTCCATTTTTATGTTCCTCTCTAATTTTCATTAAAATTTTTCCCAAGTGATTTTCGCCAACGCCGTCGTAAGTTTTACCCCAAATTCTGTCACCCCAATTATTCCATTCTATAATTTCCTCACTTCCCGTAGCCATTAATTTATAGTACCAACTTGTACCCTCCATGAATTTAAACCTTAAGATATCTTCCATTACAAGGAATTTAATTTCATCCCAATTGTAATCCTTCCTAAGCTTTACCTTTCTACCCATTTTTTTAGCTTCAGAAGGACTTACTTCAGATATTAACTTCCTTGTAGTTAAATCCTCCCTCTCGGTCTTCATAGCTTGAAAGAAATTTTCGGCAGTCCAGTATTTAATATCTTGGTAAATAAAGGGCGTGTCCATTGGCTCAAAATTACTAAACCAGTTTTTTGTCCAAGCCATAAATTACGAACCTAAAGATTTTTTAAAACCATCGTCCATTAATTGTTGATATTCTTTAAACTTTTCTGGATCTGTAGCTACAAGCTCGTAACCGAGTCTTATAATGTCCTCTGGCGAGTCACATACCCTGCCGCATATCGTAACAGGCTTGTAAGGAATAGGTTTTAATAAATCCGCGTACAAATCTTGTTTTGTAAGCATAAAAAAACCAGCTTTTATTTCATTCGCCAGTCCAGATGCAATTATTTCTGCAAACCAATAATCGGGATATCCGCCGCAAGCAGATTTTACTTGATCGCATTTGTTATTCCAATCTTCTTCGCTAGACGCGGACTTCATCAATTCAATTACTTCTGTTTTAGTCGTCTTTATATTCCTCTCTTACTCTTTAACTTCATTCTGGTTATACCACACCTTTCTATCGTCGGTCAATAGGTAAATTAAAAAATATAAATTTAGGATATACTGATATAAATAATTACTTACTTTATAGATATGCCTAAGCGTCAAAAACAAATAGATTTAACTTCCCAATCTGCGGAATTTATAAACCTCACCATAAGCCCCGGTGACACTTTTACATTCACACTCCAAAATATCCAACAGTTTTACGGATCGTTGGGAATTATTTTTATAGGCGACACACAGCAAAGACTGGGCTTATTCCCCAGTGGCTATTACTTATTTAAAATCCCCGCGGCTGGCAGCAAATTAGATTTAGTAATTAGCGCGGGGCAAACTATGGCCATGAGTGGACAAATCCCAATTGCCTATTCGGGAGAGATTCAGCTTATTACGCCATTGAGCCAAATTGATTCATTTAACTTTTCCGCCAATATTACGCCGGCGGATAAAATTCAAGTTATTACCGCATCATCAGTTGCCCAACATACTTATAGATTTTTAGGAGTATTAAGTGCTGCGCCAACTACAAGTTTGGCTCAATATCAGATTTATTTTAACTCAACCTTGACTAAATTTTTTGTTTACGACGGCGAGGGTTGGGTAGAAATAGTCTAAAAAACGTCAAGTAAAAATGGAGTTTTTAGGGAAACGTCACACAAATCGCGTCAAGCGTTTTCTTCTCTAATAAGGATTTTACCTGACGCTTTTACAAAAATACCCCTTTTTACCTGACGTGGGCTTAAAGTTAAAAATCCTCCAAAGTGCTTTTGTATAAGCCTTTGGAGGATTTATTGTAATTTACCTGACGGGTTTATTTGCCTACTTCCTTAAATAAGCACTTATCCGAGTCGCATCCGGCCGGGCCAACTTGAGAATCTTCTACCGCTACATTGCCCAACCTTATTTGCAAAAGTTCATCAAAACTACTATTTTTACGGCGAGCTAAAACCTCTCCCCATAAATCTTCATATTTTTCCTTAGAAATTGGCTCAAATGGCAGACGAGGGAAAGTTTCGCCACCGTCAAATCTTGCCAAAAGTGCCGCAGAACTATATCCGCCACAATTTTGGATGTTCTGGTAAAGGAGTTGTGCATATTCCCCAATTTCCTCTTGACGTATTTCCAAAGTTGCTGAAGTATTGTGAGTTGCGTAGTAATTTTGTACTTGTAGGTAAAAGTCAAATTGGGCTTTTGCGCTAAATTTGCTTATATCTACATCTTCCCCGATGTTATCCGCCCAGCTAGTTTTTGTGGGAATTTCTACCAACCATTCCGTAACTCTTGGGTCAAATGGATCGTTTAATAAATTACCCTCAGCATCTTTACAAGATTGGGAAGGAATAATACTGTAGCCATAGTCCATACAAGCTAAAGCTACTGCATCGTCTCTGCCAAAAGTAATCCGACGGATAAATCTAGCAGCTTTTGGAGGATGCCAACCAGGAGACGCGCCAGTTAAGAGACTCTTAGTCCCGCTTGGTTGCACCGTAGTACATCTATTGGGGCGTTTAAGCGAATGTGCATGACAGTATTCCCAAACTGCTTTATGGGCTTCATCTTTAAAAAGCGTCAGGTAAAATTCTTCCAAGGCTTTAAAAAGTAGTCCGTTGCAAACGCCGGGGTGTTTTATAGCAAATTTCCCTTGGCTTTTATTCCAATCGTTAATAATTTCAACTACCTCATCTGGGAATGTTTCTATCCAATTTTCTAAATCCTTTGATGTGATAAAGTCTCTGTCTGAGTATTCCTCCCTGCCGCCTTCCCACCAGCGCAACCAACTTTCCCCAAATAAATTAACGAAAAAGTCAAATAAGCCAGTAAAGCTAACGCCAACAATAGGGTCTAACTCCCTAGATTTTTGATATCTCTCGTCAGGGAATTTGTCATTTAATAGTACGGCTGCAATTAAACCCGCAGCCCTAAATGAGTCTCTTAAACTATTTAAGTCTTTTCCATCTAGCGTGTTTAGGTGTACTTCAGCGAGATCGCAGAAAAAATTGTTACCCACAATTTCTCCGCAATTATGCGCGACAAAGCCCTCTACTACACCCCAGTGCGTTATTGGTTCAGAAAAATCATAAACTTTTACAATCCCTTGTTTTTCTACTACCGATATTGAGGGAGAGGTTGCCAAGAGAGTTTTGGCAAATTTATCAATCTTGTACGAATGAATAAAGTTGATTTGGTTGAAGAATGAAAGTCTCTCTTTGTATTGCTGAATATTTACGTCGTAACTTTCTCTACATTGGTAAATACCATTAGGGAACGACACGGTCGTCGGACGGTTAACGGTTATATAAGCTTCTATGCCAAAGTCTGCTTTTAAAGAATCAACGATCTGTTCGCCCATTTCTCTACAGGTCGTCTTTAAGGTCACTCTGCCGTTTTTTAGAACACTGCCGTTAGCTGAATAAAGTCCAGACAAGAACGATGCTTTTATGTCTAAGTCCCAGCCTTTATAAGTGGATGGGAGTGCGCGAAATGGAAGGGTGTAAAGAGAAAAGTCGTATTTGTCAATTAACTCATTCAGTCCGTTAACATAAATACGCCTTTCGCCATGTTTCTTGCATTTCAAACCTTCCGTTTCTTGGAAAAATTCTAGGATTTCTTGATCCTTTTTACCTATGTTGACAGCAACACCTAGTTGCCCTTTTTTGTCGTTTTTCAAATCAGATAAATCAGATAATTGACCATCACCTTGGACAAATCCTAAACAAACGAATATTTTATTCTTATGCTCTGGCACTTTTAAGAATGGCATTAATCTGTCACCCGGTCTTAATTCAGATGCGTCAACTCTTTTGCCATCAATATTTAAAAAAGAGTGATCTGGAGTGCAGTGAATACTTCCATAAGCCCCCATTCCTACCCTTACGGTTTCCTTTTCACCTGAACACCATATATGAGATAGAGAAACATTGCCCTCTGCGTTAATTATCTCTACATCTTGACCGTCCAACGACTCGAATGCTCTGTAACCATCTTTAGTTAATATTTTCATATCCCCACGAAAACAAGGGTTGGTAGCGTACCTAGACATCCTTTCTTCCGCTTCAGCAATACTCAACAGCCCTAACTTAGCTAAAAAATTTAATGCTTCATTTAAGGACTTATTGTATAAGTCTAAAAACTTATTTTTTAAATCCTTATTAGAGAGTAAATCCACGTTAGCTCTAGCTACCGCTTCGCCAGCCCATTGAATTGCACCTTCACCGCTGTGGAATTGTTTTTGCACACTTTTTTTGACCTCTTCTAAAGTTGGGCGACGGTGATAAACTAACGTATGATTAGCCATTCTTAAGCAATCTTTGTCAGGATCTATTTTCCAGTTACCCTCATTGTCTTGTTGCCACAAGTTATCTTTAGCTGTTGCAAACTCTATATCTTCTGGCGAACCCTGTCTCATGCCCGCCGACCTTCTTATATTTCCGGCTACAATTGTAACACTAGCCTCATCAATTAACTTGCATAACTCTAAAGCGGTAAGTTGGCGACCTATAGCCCCGTTTAAAATCTTAGCTAATTTTCCATACATCCCAGCTAAAGCTATGGGATTAGCTGTTCCGCCAAAGCCTTTAAGTTTTTCCCCACTACTTCTTACCGCACCTAAGCAAACGAAAACTTTAACGTTTTTCGCTAAATCTTCCCTTGAAGACAACTCTAGAAGTGTAAGGTAAGAGTCTACCCAACCCTTACGGCTATCTCCAACAAAAATGTTAACTTGTCCGCGCGCGCCGCTAACGATAGTGTCATCGTGCCTGTTTTCTTTTTTTACAGTGCCAGGTAAATTAACAATCTCTACGCTTAAATTATTCCTTATAATAGGAAGATTTTTAATATATTTATCTTCCAACACTGCGCCAGTCCCGCATCCCTGCATAGCCAAATTCATCATTAAGCTTAATGCTTCCCAGTCTGTAATGTTTGTGGATGAGCAATTATAAGCACCGTAAACGTTTTCTGGCTTTTTTAACCAATCTGTACCACCACACCACAGCCATCTTCCACTACTTAATACTTTAAATTCTTCCTGCGATCGCCTAATTAAGTCACCCTCAGTCTTAGTTAATTTTCCCAGAGAAATTAATGCCGTAATTGTCCGGTCACAAACATCTTGCCATGTCTCTTTTTTACTTCTTGAATAAGTGCGGTAAAACACAGGTTTTGCGGACGGAGCATAAACTTCGTTAAACATTTTCTTAGAGGAGTAAAGATTTATACTTGTTTATAGCACATTCCCATAAAGAATGTTATAATAAGCACTAATCAGTTTTTTTAACCTTAAAAAAAGTGTCAGAGAAAAATGCAAGGTTAGAACTTAAGGATGGTGAAATTGCCGTAGGTCAAGCTACGCGATATTTTAATTTGGAAATTCTTCCCAACTTCTCAAAATCTTTAAATTTAAATAAGGATATGGAGGAAGAGGAGAGTGGGGAAGAAGTAGTAGGAAACTTAACCGCAAGTTTTGTTTTTTCTTCCGAATATCCAATCCTTAGATACGATTACTGGGAAGATGAGAGATATTACGAAGTTCTTTCCCATGAGCCAGGCTGTTGCAATACTCAAAGGGTTACAGAAGGTGTCTGCCCAATTCTTTGGAATCATAATTGGGATTTGCAACGCGGCCTAGTAATGGGGGTAAATTTCTCCCAAGGTAAGGCTATTTGCGATGTCCAGTACGACGACAACGCAGAGGGTAGAGACTTATATAACTTAGTCCAAAAGGGTACTCGTAAAGGTGTTTCGTTCATGTACCAAGTACAGGATGAATACACCGAACTTCCCAAGAAAGAAGCCGCCGCTCTTATTGAAAAATACGGACTCGCAGACAGGGGTTATTACCCAGTCAGGATAAGTAAAAATTGGGAAATATTTGAGATATCCCATGCAAGCGTACCCGCCGACCCGACGGTAGGAGTAGGTAAAAGCCTACAACAGCGCAATGGAAAAGATGAGCCTAAAATTATTCAAATTAAAGGTAAAAATATGCCTCCACTAACACCTTTAGAAGAAGTTAAATCTTCAACTCCCGACCCCGTTCCTGCGCTAGAGGAAAGGGAGATTGTAGCCGTAGCAGAGTTGAAGCCTCAAGGCTTAGATTTAGAAGCCGTTAGAAAATTAATTCTTGAAACAGTAACTCCAGTTCGGGAAATGAATTTAGTTCTAGAACAAGAAAAATCTCAAGCCTTAGCAGAAAATTCAAGCTTAAAACAAGAATTAGACCAAGAACGCGCCGAGAGATTAAAAGCCCAGCAATTAGCTGATACCCTTAAAGATATTTCGCAGTTAATTGGCCGCCCCGGATCTGAAGTCGTCCCCGCCGTTAAAAATACCCCAAAGTTTGCCATGCAAGGTTTAGCTAAAGAATTTATTGACTTATTTAACAGTTCCAAAGCCGAACCTACAGAAGTTCGCCACGATGGAATGGTTGCAGTCCAACGGAATCATAATGTTTTAGCTAGATTCATGCACGATCACTTCCGTGAAGAGCAAGCCACTAAGGGTTTGCGTGATTGGAAACACGCTCCTTTGGTTAAAGAATTAGAAAATTACTTTAAATCTTCTGAGGGTGGCGGATTTCTTTCTGGTCGTGCGGCCGGGCCAACTATCGGATCGAGCGGCAGCATTGGCGCAATTTTCTTGGATGTTCTCTCAGCTTTAATGAGAGAAACTCACAACTCCAATAATATTTGGTGGCAGTTTGCTTCCACTATATATGACTCAACATCTGCGCCCAATAAATCCATCCTGATTCCTCGCGCTAATAATTTAGCCGATCCTACAGATGTTAACGACTTCCTGATCAGCACAACCGACACCTATACCAGCATTAATTATACTCGTGGTACTTCTACAGATTCTCAAGGCTTGGAAATTACCACAGTCCCGCTAACTATTGCTCAATGGGGTCTAGGTTTAAGCACAGGAGTAGGCAACCGCCCTGTATTTATTCCAGAATTTACTGAAGCTACGTCATTAATTGACTTAATGGCAGTGTTGGATAAAGTATTAATGCAGCACTACTTCAAATTTGAAGATTTGATGGTGCGTAAGGAATACTTTAAGACAACTAAAGTTTATTACAACGATAAGGGTGAAGTAACGTCCGTTCCGGCTAACGTTGCCGCAACAGATGACGGTACTTTAACTGAAGACTTCCTGTCTTCTGTTTATTCCCAGCTTTACGCCGACCAATGGCCAACTTTGCCTAATAACAGTTACATTTTGACAGTTCCCCCTAAATCCTTAGACAATCTAAAGAAATCTTTAGGCAAGCTTTACTCTCCTGTAACTGAAGAACAACGCCAGAATATTTCTAACGTTCTCCGTGCGGCTTCTGGAATTGAAATCGGACAAAGCTCAGGTTACGTCGGTCAATATTGCGGCTTTGAAATTTTCTCAGGCAATACATGGGGTGTTGGTGCGCCAGGTGGATCTGATCCAACCGTAAACACAACTACTTTTGGCGCGGGCGCAACCGTTACTGAAGACTGTTTCGTATTTAGCTACGGTGCGGTCGGTCGCGGTATTGCATTACCAATGGAAGTTCGCGCTTCTGGTACAACTCCATTTAACATGGGAGAATCTTTTATCTGGATTAGCCGTGAACAAACTGGCGTTATTGACTTGGATGCAGCTTTAGCTTCCCCAGCAGGACAACAAACCCGTTGCGCTAAATTAAGAGTTGCGCGTAGGGCTGTTTAAGTTTTTTACCCTTAACTTAAGTTAAGGGTAACTTTTAAGATTAAATTTAAGGATAAGAAAGTGCCAGAAGAAAACGAAAATATTCCGGTTGAGGAAACTAAAAAACCTCCAACCAAAACTAAAACGCCAGCGGTAGAAGCAAAAGTAATAAAAAAAGCAATGGGCGTTTATTCTACAGAATACTTCAAAAGAAACAAAATTCCCTACTGCCAAAATTGTGGGGCGCAATACCAAACTAACCAGACAGACGAACCTGTTTGTGCAGAAAATTTTTCCAAAGATAATTGCCCAAGGCTAGGAAATTAATTAAGATGATTTTAACCGTACAGGAATTGAGAAATCTTTCGCCATCGCTGTCCGTCCTTGGTAATCTAGAATTAGAAGGACTTATTTTGCGATCTCAATCTCTGTGCGAATCATCCTTGGGCGCAAATCGGGAATTGGTAATTAAGGATTATGTATTAGAAAGGGTTTTAGGTTTAAATAAAATAGCCTTAGTTTATGCTCCCGTAACGGCAATTAATTTAGTAGAAGTTAGGTATAATAATTTATTTGTTAGTTTTGGTGATATCCCAGTTAGCCAAAATTGGGAAGTTTTACCATCAGAAAATTACTTTTTAATTGGAGATTGTTTAGAACTTAATAATTTTAACTATATAAATGCCAATATTATTAGAGGTATACGAAGGAGTCGTAGCAATAACGTAACTCAAGAAATAAGAATTACTTACAGCGCAGGTTTAAATTTTTCCGCAACTTCCCAATCCCAAGAGATATTAAAAATTAAATCTGTAATTGCAGCTATCGCAGAAGTTCTATATAGAGAGCAGAAGATAATTAAAGAAGAGAGTTCGCAGGGAGCGAAAATAGTCTACCAAGATTTTAATGATTTAAAACCATTTGCTAATCTTTTGCCGTTATTTTATAAATATAGACCTCGGACTTAAGATGTTAAATAACCCTAATTTAAAAATTAACTTACTCGCAGGTAATGGGAGCTTTACAGAAGATGATTACGGCAACCCCATTGAGGAGAAAACTAATGTAGAAGTTTTTGCTAGGGTGGCGCAATCCAAAAACCCTATTCATTATCAAATGCCAGGTATCCAAATTACTGATATTTTTCTTAATGGTAATATTTTAACTTTAAACAATAATAATATTTGGATGCCTTCAACTCTTCCTCTAGTTTTTGACTTAGAGATTGAGGCTAACGCTGTCTTGGATTTAGGCGATAGAGAATATGTAGGTAAGTTTAAATTCTTACCCATAGTACAGCCTATTTTTTCGTCTTTAACTATGAGGTTTGGAGAGGTTATTTTTGGATATTTAAACCTTTCCCTGAGAAATTAAATGTAATTTTTTATACCTTGTGATATAATGGTAAAAACAAACGATTGGGAAAAACTTGTAAATTTACCCAAATCTCAGGTAGCGACTTTTAAGTGGGACGTTGATTATGCAGCTAAACTGCATGAGGGATGGACTCTTAAGAGTGGTGAATCCGCACCAGCAAGGCCTTGGGTTTGGGTAACTGCCGATAGCTTTAATTTTAAGGAAGAATTTTCAAGAACAATTCTTAACTCTAGTAAAAGTAAGAGATTAGGGGATGCGATTAAAAACTCTTTTTTTGAACTTAGTAGTAATTTCGGCAACGAGATGCAAGATTCCATAAAAAGTCCCATTTGGAACTGGCCACGATACACCCTTCGTAAAAGTGGTGACTTGGTGGGAAGTCCACGAGATATCGTAGATTTAGGCGGCTTAATTAACTCTTACTCCCTTACCGTTAGATAAAAATGACCTCAAAAGAACTAAGGACGGAACTTTTAAATTTGCTCACAGGACTTGTGGGGACATATAAAGGCGGAGTTCCTATTCCTAGTATTTGGGTATCCGGTAGCGGAGTAAATCCGCCATCTAGTAGTAAGGATTAGAGATTTTGATTAACCACATCCCATCTGGCGATCCTCGCTCATCTTCTGCTGGGATGAAATATCACCCTAGACTTTGGGAAATCACCCTTAAAAATTGGGCAGCAACGCCTAATTTAAGTTTAGCGGTAGAGAGGATTAGGAGGGCTTATGTAACTTCAAGATTTACGAATACCCCGGCAGATGAAAAGGTGATTGAACAGGCAAGAATTTATATTGCCGACAGGGTGATGATTTAATTTTTTTAAAGGAAAAAATAACTATGCCTTTAGCTTACAACACTACATCTTTAGAGGGTTTTAGTGCAGGAATCTTACTATTGCCCAAAGGCACAAGAACTGTAGTCGCAAGAACTCTTACGTCTACAGTAGCCGTCGCTGTTGGCGCGACTGTAATTACTTGTACTGCTTCTGTAGCGACAGACTTAAAAGCAGGTATGGCACTATCCTTCTTCAAGGATGGGGATAAAGCGCGAACTTATGTCCTCATTTCGGAAGATGTGACCGTAGCGACTACAGCGACTAACATTCCCATCTTTAGTTCAAAATACGCGATCGCTACCGGAAGTACAGCAAGGATTGTTGATGATTTGCTCCCCATGTACGGGATTCAAGAGTTCCCCTTGGCCGCTCAAACAACCACAGTGGACACAACCAATACTTTAAGTGGCACTGGAACTGAGAAAAAGGCCATCCGTAGCGATAGAACCATCCAATTCTCTGGCGTAGAAAACCATTACGATTCCCCAGTTGGCGGAGATCCTGCGCTACAGCTTATTAAGCAAACCCAAAGAGATGGCGGCTATTTTGGACGCGAATTGTATTTCTACGCTGTCTATCCAGACGGCGAAATTATTGAAGCGGCTATTTTAATTACGGACTACAGCCAGCCCGGTAGTTACAACGAAGTTAAAAAGTATTCCTTTACCGCTCACTTGCAAGGGACTTCCTTTACTTGGGTCGACCCTTACTCATAATCAGGATACTAATTTTAAATGAAAGTCCTTGCAGATATATCTAAAAACATTGTTGCGTTATTTAACTGCCGACTTAATTCTAGCGAGACAAAAATTTTATGTGGCGCGGCGTTTTTTAGGGGCGGATTATCTGGAGAACTTTCATTATTCTCAGAAACGGGGGAAGAATTTAAGATAAAAATTCCCCCAGAAGTTAAAGACAACAACACAACCATAATTAACACAAACCTGGAGATAGAATTGTGCTAAAAGTAAAACCTTCCAATTCCAAGAAAAAAAAGGCAGAAATCGTCGCTGTCGGTACAGAAAATCACGGCTATTTGTATTTGCAAAGATTGGGCTATGTAAAAGCCGGTGAGTCGTTACAAGTTAAAAAATATTCGGCTACTAAAAAACAAGTTACTGGCGTAATTAATGCCGTAATTAAAGGTATTGCTAAGGATAAAGGTATAAGCAGGGAAGAAGCTTCGGAATACATTTTTGGTAAGGAAGTTGACGGGACTAGAGTTTTTCCCAGTGATCAAGATACAGTATTAAGTGAGTACGAAGAAGAATTAAGCGAATTAAACAAGAATGAAGTTCCAACTTTAGAAATTTGGAATTTTGTCGCCAAAACCATCATGGGAGGTTTTTACGTCGAAGGTAATCCCGAACCCGTATTTGTTCCAGGACGACTCGCTTATCATGTAGAACTACTAGAAAGTGTCTTAATAAATAGTGAAAAAATTAAGATCGAAGAGTTAGGATACCCTCTTCCTGATGGGACAAATATTAAATTCGGTGATGTAATTCTGGTAGTTAAAGGAAATCACGATTCTGAAGTCCAGGACGTAGTGATTGAGAAATCTCCCGGAAAAATTAAAGACGGAGAACTTGGATTCTTGTACGATAATTTTGACCGCCAGTATGTCCTAGGTTGCGAGAATTTAAGCTTTGCTGACATTGCAGGACTTCCCCAAGAATTAATCCAAGCCGTCTTTGAGTTTTACCAATCCGAAAGCCTCAATATTATAGAAGATCCTGAAGGTGAAAAAAAAGCACTAACTCCACTGGAGGAAGTGAAGAAGATGGATATGGAAGTGGAAGCGGACAAGACATTGACTGGTACACCATCTACCTCCAGATCCAAAAGCACGGAATCCAAGACAGTAGATTTAGTAGCTGGGTAAATTTCCTCCAACTTCCGCCTTTTGTAATTTTAGACACCCTATCAAGACTGGAAAAAATTGATAGGGTCAAGTCTAACGAAAAAAGCTTTGCAACAGCAAGGTTGGCGGAAGTGGTTTATGGGTTCTTGGGCGGTAAAAATATTTCGTGGACTGATTTTTTACCGTTCAAGAATGAAGTTAAAACCGACAAGGCGGGCATTAGTGAAGAAACAAAATCTTGTATTAAGTTTGCCTTTGAGAATAGTTTAGTTAGTCCTCAAGTTCTAGCCTCAATCAGTTTATTATTAGAAGAGTAAATTATATGGAATTACCACAATTAGTTGTTGAGTTAGTTGGTGATTACTCCAAGCTAATGGAAGATATAAAGAAGGCTAGGGTTGAGGCTATTAAACAAGCTCAATTTCTAGAGAAAGATCTTAATTTAACCATAGGCGTTAATGATGACTCGCTAAAAAACCTTAATAAACATTTTGACTTAAAGGTAACTCACTTTAAGCAAACACAAACTTATTTTAAAAACAATCCTTTAAAAGTTTTTGTTGATGACAGGGAATTAACTAACTTAAATAAGGAATTTAAAAAATCTTCCACTACAAAACAAAAAGTCACTCGCGTAGTGGAAGTGGATGAAACCGTTGTTAATAACAATAAAAAAAACACAAGTAATAATAGTGATAGTGGAGGGAAAAAAGAAAGTACAAAAGACGTAGTTGATGAACTAAAAAAAGGCTTTGCGGACATTAGGAAGCAAATAAGAGATCAAGCAACTGGCGAAGTTCTTAAAATTCTAGCTAAACCAGCTAAGGATTTTATGACGGGGTTTTCTGAAGGCATAGCTAATGATTTTGGCAAGCAAGTTTCTAAGGGACTTAGGACTGTATTCGCCAAACAATTAGGTTTGGACTTTAAG
>B570J13884_100019_pt1 | contig 19396 bp, 27 predicted proteins | sample LakMenEpi05May10_FD_13884 | JGI IMG/M metagenome (IMG submission 13884)
TGGGAAGAACGGTGCTATGGTAGTAATATTAGCACTATTATTTGAAGCCAAGGAAGTTCCATTAGCATTAGTTGCTGTAGCTGAATATGTTTGAGAAGTGTTTGCTGTATCAGCAATAACTACAGAAGTTGCATTAGCCGCTAAATCTCCAGATGAAGATCCATCTGATCCAGTAACATTATGTCGTGTTAATGCAGATCCTCCAGAAGCTCCTATTTGCCAGTTAATTGTATTTTGATTAACGCCAGCTGTTGCAGTGAGTGATTGTGGGGCTTGAGGAACTGTAGTTGCTGTAATTGATGACGATGTTGTAGCTGCTGAAGTTCCGTTGGCATTTGTTGCTGTTACGGTAAAAGCATAAGAGGTTGCTGAAAGAAGAGATTGAACAGTTACTGGAGAAGCTCCAGACCCTGAAAAGGAGCCAGATGTAGCAGTGTAAGATGTGATTGCAGAACCACCAGTTGCCCCGCCTGTTGCTGTAATAGTAGCTGCACCATTATTATATGGTCGTGCTGTTCCTACGTCTGCTACTGTTACTGTAGGTGCCTGTGGAACTGTAGTTGCTGTAATCGAGTTTGATGTTGTAGATGTTGAAGTTCCGTTAGCGTTTGTTGCTGTTACGCTGAAAGTATAAGCTGTTGCTGATGCAAGTCCCGTTACGGTTAGTGGAGAACCGCTAGAAGCAGTAAAAGAACCTGGGCTCGATGTAGCAGTAAAGCCACCAATTGCAGAACCACCATTTGATCCACCTGTTATTGTAATAGTAGCTGCACCATTGTTATATGGGCGGCCTGTTCCTACGTTAACCGCTGTTACGGTTGGTGCTTGTGGAACTGTTGTTACGGTTACTGCAGCAGAAGCAGCAGATGCAGCAGAAGTTCCTGCAGCATTAGTTGCTGTTACTGTAAATGTTGGAGTTGCTCCTGAAGCAATTCCAGTTACTGTCAAGGGAGATACTGCTCCACTTGCTGTCTGTCCTGTGCTTGCTGTTACTGTAAAAGAAGTGGCATTAGGAGAAAGGGCTGGTAAAGAAAACGCTACAGATACGGCACCGTCATTAAATGCTCTTCCTGTTCCAACGTTTGTTCCAACAACACCTGTTGGTGCTAATGGCTCCAAGAAGTCATTTGACGCTTGGGACTTTTTACCTATTCTCTTGCCTGATGCCATTCTTAATCTCCCATTTCTTATTAAATATTTGTATTACGCTGTCAAGTCTCCAAAGACAACCCATGTATTTGCTGCTCTCTTTAAGAGAGTTGCAGATGACCAAGTTGTGCGAAGCTTCAAGCCAGGTGTTGCATTTACTGTAACTGTTCCAGATACTGGGGCAATTGTTACTTGTCCCGCTCCAGTTTGAAGAATATCAATTGATGTTCCAATTGGATAATTTAGTGTAGCATCTGTTGGAATTGTAAGGGTAATTGGTGATGCTGAACCCATTTCAATTAGATCATCTCTTTCAGTTAATGATGAAAGTGTGTATGATGCTGTCTTTTGTGAAATTGGTGTTAAGGAATCTACCTTAAGTCCAAGGCTAGTTGTTACTGATGCCGCAAAGTTTGCGTCATCACCAAGTGCTGCAGCAAGCTCATCAAGTGTGTTTAATGCTGCTGGCGCACCAGATAGCAGTGCGTTTACTTGCGATGTTGCATCTGAGATTGCTTCTGCTTTTGCAGTTGCAATTGCGGTAGCCTGTGCTGTTGAAACTGGCTTTGCTGAGTCTGCTGTATTATCAACATTAGCAAGGCCGACATCTGCTTTTACTAATCCCGATGGAGAAGTAATTGTCTTATTAGTTAGGGTTTGTGTGCCAGTTGTTGTAACAAGCAAACTAGTGTCTGCAATTCCGTGAATATTTGTTGTATCGGCTTCGTGTGTTGAAAGCGCTGTTACCCCTGCTGTAAGCTGAGTTTGAATGGCTGATGTTACTCCATTTACATATCCAAGTTCTGTTGCATCAACTGTTGAAGAGATTGCTAACTTAGTCCAATCAATTGCTGCTGTGGCATTTATATCAGAGTTAACAATCGTGCCTGCAACAATTTTTGCAGAAGTAATTGAATCGTCTGCAATTTTAGCAGTAGTTATTGCTGCATCTGCAATTTTACCAGTTGATATTGCTAAATCTGCAACATCTGCTGTTGCAACTGCTCCGTCAGCAATCATTCCAGATGTAACTGTTCCAGATGGAAGAGTTACTGTACCAGTAAATGTTGGTGAGGCTAGTGGGGCTTTGCTATCAATCTGAGTCTGAATAGATGATGTAACTCCATTTACATATCCAAGCTCTGATAAGTCAACTAAGCCTATTGATGTTGTTGAAGGCAATACAACCGTGCCAGTAAATGTTGGAGAATTTAGCGGTGCTTTTAGATCCAAGGCTGCTTGAGTAGCAGTAGAAATTGGTTTAGCTAAATCTGAAGTGTCGTTAGCGTTTGTTAAGCCTACCATTGCCTTTGTAATACCAGACACTGTACCAGTAAATGTTGGTGAGGCTAGTGGGGCCTTTAGATCAAGAGCTGACTGAGCAGCAGTTGAAACTGGCTTTTCTGCATCTGTTGTGTTATCAACAGACCCTAGTCCAACCATAGACTTTGTAATACCAGATACTGTACCAGTAAATGTTGGTGAGGCTAGTGGAGCCTTTAGGTCAAGAGCTGTGTCGAGGCCTGAGATCTTAGATGTTGCAATTGCTGCTGCTCCGCTAATGTCTGAATCTACAATTGCTCCGTCGGCAATCATTCCAGATGTAACTGTTCCAGCTGGAAGAGTTACGGTTCCTGTAAATGTAGGTGAGGCTAGAGGGGCTTTTAGCCCAAGCGCTGTGTCTAGGCCTGCAATTTTTGATGTAGCAATTTCTGCGGCTGCATTAATATCTGCATTCATGATTGCTCCGTCGGCAATCATTCCAGATGTAACTGTTCCGACTGGAAGAGTTACTGTTCCTGTAAATGTTGGTGAGGCTAGTGGGGCCTTTAGATCAAGAGCTGACTGAGCAGCAGTTGAAACTGGCTTTGCAGAATCAGCTGTATTGTCTACATTTGAAAGTCCAACATCTGATTTTGTAATACCAGTAGGTGTGTTAATTATTGGCGAGTTCAAAGTTTTATTTGTAAGATTTTGAGTTTCTGTTGTTCCAACGACTACATCTGGAAGGCTTTTTCCAAAAATAGTAGTCAATGTTAATACTTCAATGTTGTTTATTTTAATAGATTTATCTGCAGGGATATTAATATTTTCTGAAACATCCCATGCTGATTTTGCAACGCTATATTTGATTGATTTATCAGTTGTTCCCTTTAATATAATTCCGCCGTTATCTGCAGCGGCATCTGTTGGGCTTGATGTCTGTCCCAAAACAATATCTTTATCTTGAACTGTAAGTGTAGTTGAATTAATAGTTGAAGTTGTTCCATTTACTGTCAAGTTTCCAGAAAGAGTTAAATTAACTGCAGTTGCATCGCCAGTAAGAGCTGGTGAAGATAGGGGTGCTTTTAAGTCTAACGCTGTAAGTGTGGCAGAAGAAACTGGCTTAGATAAGTCTGAAGTATTATCTACATTTGAAAGCCCAACTGAAGATTTTGTAAGGGCAGATACTGCGGTTGAAACTGCTGAATTTGCATATGTTTTTGTAGCAAGCTCTGCTGTATCTGCAATGCCGTGTACTCCTGTTGTGTCAACATCGTGAATTGAAAGTGCGGTTCCCGCTGCAGTAGCAGCTGCAGAAATTGCTTCTGATTTAGCAGTTGCTACGTTTGCTGTAGTTGCTAGAAGTGAAGTGTCAGCAATTCCGTGTACGTTTGTTGTATCTGCTTCGTGAGTAGCAATTGCTGCTGAGATTGCTGCTGTGGCGGATATTTCTCTCCAGTTGCCATTTGTGCTTGCAGGGGAAGAGGCAAGTACATATGTTGTTCCATTGTCTGACTGGATTGCAATATCGCCAGGTTCTGCGGTTAAAGCCAAACGTGCAGCTTCATTTGCTGCTGAAGAAACTGTAACTTTTGCTAATGGGGGTAGCTGTGCTGATGGAATAAATCCTGATGAGTCCAATGACGCAACACCATTTGCAACACCTTTAGTGCTTAAAAGAATATAATCGTCTACTGTTTGTGAGAGAGCATAGCTTAGTGAATTCCAAGGGGTGCTTCCATCTCCAAATTTAAAAGTATTAGTATCTGTTTCAATACCAATTTCTCCTGGTGCTAGTGTTGGGTTGGCGGCAACCCATTGACCTGCTTCGCCTCTTCTTAATTGTAATCTTACTGTTGCCATTTTGTTACCCCTTATATATTTTATTTATACTGCTTATTGTATCATTTATTGCTTTAAGATATGACTCCAGAGTCAAAAACCATAGAAACATCGGCATCTGTAGAAGATGGAGATCCACCATCTACAAACTTGCTTGTTACTTCAGGAGTAACTCCATTTGCCTGCACTGTGTAGATTGGTTCTCCGTTATAGTCAATGGCCAATCCGATATCCATAAAGCTAATTTGTGAAGCTGGATCTGGTATATCTGAATTAAAAGCTATTGGGGTCCATGTCCCATTTAGCTGAATTTGTAGCTTATTTGTTGCTGTATCAAATCTAAGGGGGGTTTGTCCTAAAACGACGTTAGACCCAAATGTGGCAGTACCTGCTACATTGAGTCCATTTTTTACTTTAAAATTCTTATTTTCTGTTGCCATTTAAGTTCACATATCCCCTAAGTGTTTTGGTGGGGTTTTTAAAAGGAACCCCATAACCTTGTTATTTAATTATTTAATAAGTGTTGCTACTACGGTTACTGTTGTATTTGCATAAACAGTATTTACTTCTATTCCAATGTTTCCCGCCACATATGAGGCAGTAATTGTTCCAAGGGAACCATTTGTGCCAGTCTCAGCAAAATCAGTAATTGCTATGTTATTTGATGAGTCTGTAGTTAGTAGAATTTCTGAAATTTGTGAATGTGTTGCTGTTGCAAACTTTACCCACAATTTAGCTGTTGGATAGTCTGACTTAGCCCATGACATTACAGAAGAGCCTGTTGCTATTGAAGCAAGAACTGCCTGGGCTGCCCGTTGTGAAACCAGGTCATTTACGTTTACTGCTGTAAACTTTGTAGTACCATTCTTTACTGCAGTAAGTGCTGATGCTGCTGTAGCCTCTGCTGCTGCCTGAGCTGCGTTAGCTTTTGTAGTAGCATCTGTTGCTGCTGCTGTAGTTGCTGCTGACTGAGCTGCATTAGCTTTTGTAGTAGCATCTGTTGCTGCTGCAGTTGTTGCTGCTGACTGAGCTGCATTAGCTTTTGTGGTAGCATCTGCTGCTGCTGTGGCTTCTGCTGCTGCTTGAGCTGCATCTGCTTCTGCTTTTGCGAATGCTGTAGTTGCAATCTGAGTTGTGTCAGTGTTTGCTGCTGCAGTAGGTGCTGTTGGCACACCAGTAAGTGCTGGTGAAGCAAGAGGAGCCTTTGTCGCCAAAGCTGATGTCATAGTTGTTGCGTAGTTTGCATCGTCTGCAATTGCTGCTGCTAATTCATCAAGTGTGTTAAGTAAATTTGGTGCTCCTGCAACAAGGTTATCTACCGCTGTTGAAATTGCTGTATTTCGGTTTGAAACTTCTGTTGAAATTGCAGAGGTTAATGCTGAGTTTGCTGCTGTTGCTGCTGCTGAAATTGCTGCTGCCTGGGCTGCGTTAGCTTTTGTAGTAGCATCTGCTGCTGCTGTGGCCTCTGCTGCTGCCTGGGCTGCGTTAGCCTTTGTAGTAGCATCTGTTGCTGCTGCAGTCTGTGCTGCTGAAGCTGCACCGTATGCATCATAAGTATTTGCAGTTACAGATATTGCACCTGTTGTATCATTGTATGAAAGACCAGTACCTAAAGAATTACCTATAGCATCTTGAGCTCTTTCATCTGTGTAATATTTATTTGTTGATCCTTCTGAGATCTCGTCTGAACTATGTCCTGAAAGGCTTGATACTGTTCCAGCTTGACCGCTTACGTTACCAGTTACATCACCAGTTACGTTACCAGTAAGGTTACCCGTAAATGTTGCAGTAATTGTTCCTGCAGCAAAATTTCCGTTGGCATCTCTTTTTACAACAGTATTAGCTGTATTGGCTGAGGTTGCTGTACCACCAATAATACTAACAATGTAGTCTTGGTCCGCTTGTGCCTTTGTTAATACATCAAAACCATTGACGGTGGCTGAACCACCTTCAACGATAAGACCATTTTTAACTCTAAAATTCTTATTTACTGTTGCCATTGATATGACTCCCTTTTACTGCTTTTTATGCTTTTAGTGCTGTTCTAGAATATCTTACTCTTATGGAGCCTGATATCGGCGCAACACATAGACTTATTATACCGCTATTTTCTTCAAAAGTTATATTACCCAAAACATCATTTGTATTTGAAATAACATTAGATTCGGACATGTAGACATTTGCTCCATCGTTTAGAATCAGTACTGTTGAGCTTGTAGTTAAGTTTCCAGCCTGCTTATCAATCTGAATTTTATACTCAACTGTTTTGTAAACATTTTTAGAAAACGAATCAATAGTTGTTTTGTTCTCTATACCGTTTATAGTTAAATCATTATTGCCATCTAGCCCCAAAAGTTCTGAAGCGTTTTCTGCATCAAGGGTAGCTAAGTTTGTTTCTAGCTGAGAAACCTTATAGTCTATTGAATTTACATCTGATGATCCGTTTACGCCTAGCTTGTTTTCAATTGCTTCAATTGCATCATTGACGTTGCCATGCAGAGACGCATGGCCTTCCATTGATTCAGTTGCAGCAGGATTAGTAAAGTTATCTTTTGATGTAGGATAATTAGTCGCCAATTTGGCCTCCATCCAACAATGTTAACTGCGTGTAACTTGCATTTACATACGATGATGTTGGAGTACCACCGTCTATGCCTATTATAGCAGGACTTGTTTCTAAAACTCCTGCGTTATTGTTAATATCAGAAAAATCAATTGTTTCTTGTAAATTAACTGTATGTACATTTCCATCATAAGAGTGAGTGTGCATATAAAATGGAGCGGGATCAGTAGAGCCAGGAGTTAAGTCAACCCACACTGCACCATTGTATATCTTAATGTTTTTACTTGTTACATTAAAATACACGTCTCCAGTTGACCCAATTACAGGATCTTCTGGAAGTGTAAGTAGATTTAATAATGACTTAAACTTTTTGGCCATTTGAAATCCTTATCCTATTACAACTACTCTATATTCTCCAATTGCTGGTGCAACTGCAAATCTAATAGTTACAACTGAATCTGATGTATGCTCAATGTCTGCCTCAATTTGTGCATATGGAGAAGCAACTTCATATATAGCAGCCACAATATCTTTTGTTCCTAAATTGTGAGTTACTGTATAAGATGTTGCTGAAGTATTAAGAGTTGTCTTATACTTTCTTGTTATCTCATGATAATTTGTTCCATCATTAGTTAGTGTCCACTGATCTGATGTTTCATTCCACAATATTTCTACATCTGCAGATGTTCCTCGTTCTACACGGATTCCAGCATCTACTGTTGGTGCTCCTGCAAAGTCGGTATTTAGGTTAATCTTATTGTCAACAATATTTACCTGAGTGGTATTTACTGAGTTAATTGTTCCAGTTACATTCAAATTACCGCCAACTGTTAAGTTATTAGTAATTGTTACGTCATCTGGCAATCCAATTGTTACGGCTGCTGACTCTCCGCTATTTGGAGAAACAGTAATTTCATTGGCTGTGCCAACAATTGTTGCTACATAATCTCCAGTTGTATCTGTTCCAAGGGCAATTGAGTTTGGCTCAATTGTGGTTGATATTGTTACGTCTCCCAAATTTGTCATTGTTGCAGAACCAGTTACATCTCCTGAAAGTGTAATTACTGGATCTTTATTAAGAGATACTGCTCCTGCTGTAACTGTAAAATCTGTTGAATTAAATGAAGCAACACCCTTATTTGTATAAGTTGCATCTTCTGCAGATACCGTAATTGTGTTATTTGTTACCGCTACATCAATTCCTTCTCCGCCAGATACTGTAAGAGTGTCTGTAAGAAGATCGACTGTGTCTGTTCCAGTGTCTCCAGCAACTGAAAGATTAGTTGCTACGCTAACTGTTCCTGCTGCAGTTAAACGACCTTGAGCGTCAACTGTAAATGTAGGAATTGCTGTTGTTGATCCATATGAACCAGCAGTTACAGCGGTATCGTCTAAATCAATTGTTGTTGTTCCAGCTGGGTCTCCGTATGTTGCTGTTAAGCCAACTCCGCCAACAATAGATGAACCGATTACATCTTGTATAACTTCTGTAGAGCCAGACATTGGCATCCATGGACCATTAGGTGATGATAGTCCATTATAGTAATACATTGTGTTATTTGATGTATCGTAGTAAATCTGTCCAACTACTGGATTTGAAGGTGCTGAACCTAAGTTTTGGATTCTAGCATTGAGCAACTCATTCTTGTTGAGATCAACGCTAACTAAAAATTTTCTTGCCATTTGCTATCTCCTTATGACAGGTATGCTGTCCCTGAAAATGGTTGAGCCATTGTCAGTGTTATTTGGTTATTACTATTGTAATCTATTCCAGTTTCTAAAATATCTCCTGCGCTTGATTTAACTGTAACGTTTGGTTGATACCCAAGCCCATGGCTAATAACAACAGAATACACACCTAGGGTTGGCCCAGTGACCTGAGCGAGCTCCCAAGAATAAGCTAATGTATTATTTGTTAAAAATATTTTAGTAGATCCTGACCATGTTAAATCAGAAACTTTTGGTCCGTGAAAAGCAGAAGATACCGTGTCGTAATAAAAATCTCCAGTAAGTCCTAAATTTGCTGCAGGATCTCCAGATCCATTTAGAATAGTTCTTCCTCTTGGGCCTTGTGGTCCAGGTGAAGAAATTATGACTTTGTTTATTTGTTCTTTAACAACTACGGATTCTACCATTATATGGTCACCGACCTATTTAGGGTTATAAACCCTTCAAGGAGTTTTATTTTATTCGCATTAGAATCTACGACCATGATGTCATATACAGACTTTGGGTAAAAGAGTTTATTTGTTTGAGTTGGTGTAAGTGTTACAGTTACTTTTCCAAGTGGGCCGTTTATTACTATACCGCCGCTTGGAGATGTTAAAGTTACTGCTAGCTTTGTTCCACCTTTTACATCACGAACCTGCATTTTTGCAGATGCGCCAGTGAGATCAATCGCATTACCATTGTCGTCTTTATATTCTACTACAAAGCTAAATGTTGCATTCTGATCTACTTCGAAATTCTTTTGTCCTGCCATTTGCCATAGTCTCCTAAATAGGAATACTCCTGTACTAATTTTAGCACAGGAGTATTTCTAATCGACTATATTTACTTGTTTGTGAAACCGAACGATGGTTCGTTTGGATTAAGTGCTTTCAAAATTACGGGTGCTGTGGCAGCAAATCCGCCCAATAGTAGGTCTCTTGGACTAGTGTTGCCAGTCATATATAGAGCAATTGCTGCTCCTAGAAAATGACGTCCATAACTTGCTAGTGCTGCTAGAATTTTCTCTTGCATTGTAACCTTTCCATCTCCATTAAGATCTTCTTTAGCTTTTGCCATTTTTGATCCTCCTTATTTCTAGGCGGGTAGCCTAGGAATTTTGGGCTTTAGCCCAATTCTATTATTGTACCACTATGCGCTAATATCTACCAATTCACAATTGCCATCAGAGCTGCAAGCAAGAGTAGCATTTGTTGAAGTTCCATCTTCTGTTTCATAAAAAGATAGATCTTCCCAGCGAATTTCCTTTGGCATCTTTGCAACAAGGGCTTCGTACTCCTCCTTGCTTACTTCTTGATAAGGAGCTTGCTTATAAGAGTGATCTGAATGTGGTAGGAATGAAATTCCAGACACTTCATCAAAATGCTTGTACACCCAGGCGCCAACTTCCATCCACTCATCTTCTTTTACAGAAACTGTAATAGATGGCTTATGCTCACACCATGCACGTTGGTAAACCAGCCAAATATTAAGGTGCTCAATAGCTGTCAAATCATTTCTAACAATTGCACCTTCTGGTGCCTTTACTGGAAAAGAAAAAACATAAGTTTCATTTGGCTTCATTACATCATCTTCTACTGGAATCCCAACTTCTTTAAGAAATACAGAAATAGGATCCCCCTTGGAACCACGAACAGTTCTAATGTAGTATGGAGAGTGCCACGCATGCATGCCAGAAGACACTCCAACTAATTGGGAAACAGTTCCAGATGGCTTTACACATGTAATAGCTGCAGACTCGGGAATTCCAATTTTCCCTGCTTCTTTCTTATTTGCTTCTCTTGCTGATTCACGAAGATTCATTAAAAAGGCTTCGAGGGAAACCAAATCTTCTTTTCCTGACATAAACTTATTTCCAAATTGTCCTGTTAAAGATACTCCAAGCAAGCGTTCTTCTTCTGTATTATCTTTCCAGATTTTTCTAAGATATTTAAAATCAGTAAGCGTAGATTGCCATGTGCCAAGGATTGTAGCTAGTTCTACCTTGCGTTCAATATCTTTCTTTGTATCACCTTCACGTAATACGACTTCTGAAAGATTGCAAAACTGGTAAGGACGTAAAATAATTTCTGAACACGGGTTAGTGCCATAGTGTATATCTGGATCTCTTCTTCCATATTTGGCTGCTTGGGTTTGAGCTGCGGCCACATTGTATATACCTCGTTCTCCCGACTTTGAGTCATATAGAGATTTCCATTCTGCAATAAATTGCTCCATATCTGGCTTGCGTGAGTATGCAACAGAATTATTAGACAACGCTCTCTGAGGGCTTTGCTCCCACCAGTTTCCTGATTTAGCCTGTGCCATTTCAATATCATTAATGTTAGAAAGAGAAATCATTGCTGAGCGACGAACTCCTCCTACAACAACCACTTCACCAATCTTGCACATAATATCATGACATTCAATTGGCTTAAGATTTCTTCCTGCGGCATTTTTAAATTTTGCAATTGTAAAATCAAACAAGTTAACCAATGGCTGCGGGCCAGATGATCTTCCGCCCATTGTCTTAAGTCTTGCGCCTGCAGGACGAACCTTAGAAACATCTATTGCTGGAATCTGACCCGACCAAAGAAGGGCTAGCAACTCACGATATGCTTTTGCCCATCCTTGCTTTGAATCTTCTACAGTAATAACTGTAGTTGATTTCTCTAAAGATTCTGGGACGGCAGGAAGTTTATTAATGTACTTGTATTCAACAGAAAACCCTACACCCGTTCCACACATAAGGATATACATTGTTTCATCAAATGAACGTGGTGAGTCAACTGGCAAAAAAGCACAATTGTATCCTGCAACATTATCTCGTTCTAATGCTGCTCCTGAAGTCATTACGGAGCGCATTGAGGGCATGACATTTCTTTTGAATACACCGTCTTTTAATTCCGCTACAAGCTTTTCAGTTGGAATATAATTGTGGTTTTGTTTTAAGTGATTCAGCATGTAATCAAAATATCTATCTACTGTTTCACCCCACGTTTCACGACGGTTCTCTTCTGGAATCCATCTAGCGTAACGCGATAACGCAATAAAATTTTCGTAAGGGTTTGCAATAGTATTTGACATTTATAGTACCTGTTTCTCCGCCTAGCGGTCTAATTTAATTTAAGTAGAGTCCTATTCTACCAAACTTTTTTACGCATGGGAAGAGCATTAAATTAAAACTAAAGAAAACAGCTTTATTATTAGTTAACTAAAACAAATATAACATGAACTCTAGGTTGACAGATTAAACTTTTTAATGGTATTCTTAGAGTTCGTTATCTCTATTGGAGGAAATGCCTATGGAGAATATAAAAGAAAAACTTAGCGATGTTTTACATCACTATGTTGCAATAGCAGTAGCTGTATTGTTTTTATTTACTGGTCAACCAGAAATGATTCAATCAGCATCTGCACTGGTTGTAAAACCAGATGTAAAAACCGAAGCACAACTTGACAAGGAAACGCTGAAGCAATTCAGTAATACTGTGTGGAAACCATCTGAGTCTTTAACAGATAAAGAATTGGTTGAACTTCTCAAAGCTGTAGGCTTTGAGGGTAGCGCCCTTAAAATGGCGTGGGCCGTAGCTAAAAAGGAGTCTAATGGACGCCCAATGGCTTATAACGGCAACATAAAAACTGGAGACAGCTCTTATGGAATTTTTCAGATTAACATGTTGGGAAACCTAGGTGATAATCGTAAAGAAAAGTTCAAACTGGACAGTAACTATTCGTTATTTGATCCAGCAATCAACGCAGAGATAACGTATTATATGACCAATGGCGGTCAAGATTGGTCGTCATGGAAAGGTTTAACTCCTCGAACAAAAGAGTGGCTAAACAAATTTCCATCTAGAAGTTAGAAAGGATTTACTATTAAGATACAATTGGTATCTGAATATCTGAGCCTTTCAAGAGAAGGTCTTGTTTCAGAAATGGCTTGTCCATTAGATCAAGGCCTTCTCTTTTCTAACACAGACAACGAAGATAAAATTTTTATTTATTGTGTTTCTTGTAAATACAAAAGCTATGTCGGTACAGCCCTTTATAGCAAAATGGTGAAAGAAATAGAAAATGCAAATAGAAAGCAAGTTTAATAAGGACTTGGTTTTAGATATGTCTTCTAATATACCATGTGCACATATACCTAGGGCATTTCTTGCTGAAAAAGCATTAAATGTCATACAATCATATTTAGAGCTAGCTAAAGTTCGAGGCTTAAATACAATTGACGAAGTGCTTGAAGATATAAAAGTAAAAAATGACTGAAACTAATTCTAGCAACCTAGAAGACAATCTGCCTATGGTAAATTATATAATGCTTCATAGGATATATGACGTATTATGCCTGATAGCCAAGCAAGGTGGGGATGTAAAAGAAATAGAGAAAATGGTAGAATACCATAAAGAAGGATTCTTGCTGGGACCTTCCCCAGCATTTATTTCTGAGGAGAATAATGGATAGAGAAGAAATAATCAACCTCATGACTGAGGTTTTTAGCGAAACAAATAAGAGCATGGCTCTAGCAAGCGGTATGGAAGAAGCTGAAGTAGATAAGTTTATTGAGCAAAGCACTCCTTCTATTAATCATGCATTGACTGCTGTATACGATGTGCTTCTTGAAAAAGAACTCGTAAAATAGTATTGCTTTGTCAAAAAAAATATACTACAATATAAGTGTGTGATATTAATTACACTATGCGGATATAACGCAACAAAGACCCTAAAGGATCCGCCTCCTTTGGGGTTTTTTGTTTAAGGAGCAAAATGGACTCATATTTAAGCAGATGGACTGAAGACCAAGATTTTGTAAAACTACATAATGATTTTAATTTAATATGTAACATACAGAATTCTATGGACAATGCTCAGTACGGAAGAATATCTATATTAAGACAGCTGGCAAAACATCAATCTGTAATCAATCCAAATTTAAACTTTGCTGAGACTGGTGTTTATGCTGGAATGACAATGTTCTTTACCGCCGAGTTTTGCAACAAATCTTTTATAGGAATTGATTCTTGGGAAGGCGTTTCTGAGCCAGGAGAGTTTGATACAGAATACTTTAAAACAGTAAAACTAAAATCTGAAATGGCGTGGGCAAAAAATAACCTATCTAGATACAAAAATATAGAATTAAAAAAAGGCTGGATACCAGAAGTATTTAAAGACCTTGAAGAAAAACAGTATTCATTTGTACATGTAGATGTAGATTTATACGAGCCAACAAAAGAATCAATAGAATATTTTTGGCCTAAAATAGTTTCTGGCGGAGTATTAATATGTGATGACTACGGTTCTTACAAAACAGAAGGATCTAGAAAAGCTGTAAAAGACGCTTTTGAAGATCACAATATACTTGAGCTACCTACTGGCCAAGCTATTATGTGGAAGGAGTGATACAATAATACTATGACCACTTGGATGAAAAAAGAATTTGAAGAAAGCGGATATACCGTAGAAACTCCTATTGATGGATTGCTTGTTGTTAAAAACTTTATAACGAAAGAAGACATTGAAGAATACATGGGTATAATAAATAACACCTCTGAAGAACAATGGGATAAGTGGTATACAGACCAGCTAAAGGTTTTTACAAAAGAAAAATTTGGCAGGGAAGATATAGAAAATTTAGTTAAAGAAGGTTTATACGAAGTAACATTAAACTGGAATGATAAAAACGTATCCTTCATTAACTCAGATATACATAGAAGAATAGATAAAAGATTTAATGATGTGCTTGAAAAAACCAAAGAAGGACTTTTACTAAGTGGATTTTATTTTATACAGAGAATGTATGATGGGGTACAGCTAGTATCTCATCATGATCAAAATACAGATGAATCCATACAACACGCTGGAGTTATATACATAAATAATGATTATAACGGTGGTGAAATTTTTTGGGCTAAAAAAGGATTTGAAATGAAACCAGAACCTGGAGATCTTTTACTATTTGGTGGGGATCCAGAATGGGAGCATGGAGTAAGATTTGTAACAGAAGGACCTACAAGATATGTACTTCCAGCTTTTATAAAAATACCTAACTTTTACAAAAATTAATCTTTGTTATGCTAAAGTGAGTCCCAAAATAAGAGAATCTTCTTCTCCTGAACTCATGATGTTTTCATTTTCAGAATCTGATACAAAAAACACAATTTCTTTTGGTGCAAACACTTTAGAAGAAATTCCATTTATTTTTAAGCTACCATCTAATACAATATAAGCTTTTACAACTATTGCATCTGGATCTAGCTCTAAAGAAACTGTATGAGTATGTTCAAAAGGCTCGGCGTTAGAGTAAGCCATTGTGTAATAATTTTTTATGCTTGGTAGGCTTTTTAAATCAGCTAGCTCTACAAGCTTTTCTCTTATTGCAGTTAAAGTAGGTCTTACTGGAAGTCTTGGATGAGAGTAATTAATTCTAGTTATATTAGAATGCTCAATTGTTTCTTTTTCCTCATCTGTAGCAGAATTTAGCCAATTTTTAATTTCAAGAACTTCTTCGTCTGTAATTTCAAAAGAAATAAATTTTTTTTGTGAGCTTGCAGGAAGAGTAATTACTGGTTGCTCTTCAGCATGGGTTACATCATCAAGGATTCCCATTAATTTGCAGCCTTCCAAGATTCAAGATCTGCTATGTCAGACTCTGTGCCGAAGTTTGCTACTAGATACTCTTCAGACTCTTCTAGCTTTAGATTTGCTGTTTCATAAAGCAATCCATCGTAGTTTTGATCTTCTTGGTATTTAATTGTTAGCTTGCCATCTTTTGTTGCTTCCAAGATTTCTTCGTCTGATAAAGATGGGTTTGCTTCTTTGAATTCTTTAACTAGAAAAAGATCGAACTTGTTCCAGATTGCGTTTACTCTTTCAGAGTCAATTGTACTAAAAAATCTCATCGTGTATCTCCTTTAATTTTTAAGAATAAGTATATTATACCCTACATATTCTACAGATTCAATGTCCTAAAAAGTGCGGCGAAAAGTGAGCCGAAAATTAGAGACCATAGTCCTGAATTCTTTTTAACATCGCTATATACTCGTCTAATTGCTCCTCAGTAGGCCCTATATTATTTTCTGCTGGTACTCCAGCATATACAATAAAAAGGAGGGCGGAAAGAGGAACATCATAGGCTAGCATAGTAATATTATACTCCATGTTTCACGTGAAACCAAGTAGATCTATAAATTAAAAAAAAGAAATAGTACTACAATGCCAAAGCATACAAGAAGGAATTTAGCCTTCTTAGTTTTTGGCCATTCATCTGGCACTCTTACATTATCCATATTTCCTCCAAGTAGGCCTATTGGGATTTGAACCCAAAGTCGATTGCATATAAGACAATTGCTTTAACCAGGTTAAGCTATAGGCCCTTATATTAGCCTATTATCTGATATATTATACCAAGGGTAAAAGTCATTGCAGTTATTATGGCTATAGCCAAAAGAAGTTTCACTGTTCTACCCCCGTTTTTTTAAAGTGAATATCAGAAGTCTTCATTCACCTATTTGTCTTATGTTCTTTATCTTGTTTTATAGATTTTATCTGGGGATATTAGATTTTAGGAAAGCCCCCCTACCCCCCAAATTTTTTCTTTTTGGAAAGATAGAGAAAGCAATTCCTGGAACATATATCCACAGATGTTATCTGGTACATATTGAGTTTCAGGGTAAGCCCCCCACAAAGCAAACTAAGTGTAGCATTTTACTTTTACCAAAGTCAATAGCTTATATAACAGCTATGTTGATCAAGTAGTATCTTACCATATCCCCCGCCATTTATTCTAGTTGACTGCTTTTTNAGATTTAAGAAAATGTTAATATATTTTTTACATGTATGATACACAATTTAGGCAAAACGGACATTTCGGATAGTGCGCCCATAATGAATGGTCATTTGTGACTCATCTCACACGATTTTTTTGTGATACACCTCACAATGTCCGAATTATACGCATTTTGGATTAGACATTTGTCAGACCCCCATGCTATGCTTAAGGTATAACAAAAACAAACGAAAGGTAATCATCTAATGAATACACTAGAACGAATTAGAAAAGAACAACAAGAACGCTATGCGATACAGCGTGAAAAGGATAAGGCTAAGATAGAGGCTATGTTTTCTAATAACCCTCGCCCTTTAAATAACGCCTACCTACTAGCAAAAGAGGAAAACTAATGAGCAACACAGTATTTGTTAGCACTTGGTTTTGCGACATCTGCCAGATAGAAACAGGCGAGGACATCGCAGGCTCTATCTGGTGCGAGTGTGACTAGTATCACACGACACACCCTAGCAACCTCCCCAATTTGTCAGACCCCCATGCTACACTTACAACATAACAACAACGAAAGGTCAGAATAAATGACACTAGATGAATACAAGCAAATGGTAGAGGCGCAACGCCTTGCCTCCCTAGCAATAGCCCTAGAGGCTTTGCGTAAGTCCGATACAATCGCTAAGGAGATGAATAAATAATGTCATACGCATACTCATACGAAACTAATAGCGTGTCTAAGTGGGACACTATCCAATCAGATGTCGCAGACGCATACGCATACCTTGATGAGGTAGATGAGGAACAACCTCCACTAGATGAATTTGATGACTCAGATGATGAGGCACTAGCAAAACTTTACCAACTAACATGGGAGAACTAATAATGATGTACCCAATGGATACACTAGCCGACATGGCTAAGGCTAACGGATTTACTGTAACACCTGAACTACTAACACTACTAAACAAGTCCTATGAACTAGGCGTAGAGGATACTTACTAATGATAATCACTTACACACTTTGGCAAGGTAGCCAATTACTAAGCGTTAATAACAAGGCTACTAGCGCAGATGAATTGCTAACAGTAATGACCGAACTAAATAAACTAGGTAAGGGTTTCACTTACAACATTAGAGAAGTAGAGGTAAATAAGTAATGACTATCGAACTAAATGAATACGGCTTTATGCTTGACATGGGTGATTTTATTTACTTATCCCTATCATGGGCTTTCCTTATCTTGTCCTCCGTTGTTTTTATCGGTTATAAGATTTATAAAAGAAAGAAGAATAGGTAATGAATAGACTACTAACTACACTAGTCCAATTAGGTATTGGTATTCCCGCCCTAATTATGCTCCGCCTTGTATGGCGTGAGATCGTAGCGGATTACCGAGAGTGGGCTAACTCACACTAGCCTAACGGCGTGTCGACTTGACATTGTCAAGCTGGCCCGCAAGTACTTGCGGGAGTTATCCACAGGGTTACGGGGGTTATCCACAACCCCCAGGTTTTGCGACACGCCCGAGATTTTGTGATTACTATCACACAGGCTGAGCGTCTCACATCTTGGAATTACTGGCTAGTAAGTAGAGAAATGTCAGACCCCCGTGGTAAAATACTACCATAACGAAAAAGAAAGGTGGTCACTATGACTACACTAACAAATACACATACACACACTCCACACATGGAGAGCGTATCTACTACCTATGGCATGGGTGTAGATGTCGAATACACTTTCTGCGAAACATGCGAGCAGAACATAGATAGAGTTTATTTCTATGATGACTATGACCGCTTACCATTTTATTCCGATTGGAGTTTAACTAAATGAAAACTAATTTTGAGGTAACGCAAGAAATAACAACTCTTGCTAAAAAGCACTATGGCGAAATGGATTTAGCCTTTAAGTGGGGTTGCGCTCAAGCGTTACTAAGCACTAAGCAATTAGAGATTATTCTAAACATACTAAAAGATAAGGAAACTAACTAAATGGCTGTATTTAATTTTGATTTATCCGTTACTGTTGAGGCAGATGATTTTGAGTCTGCCTTATCATGGTTAAAGGTTGTTCCATTAGAGCGACTTGATTTTATTGTTGTTGATTATACCGAATTGGAGTTAAGCGAATGAAATCAGATTTCGAAAAAGATTTAGAAATTAAAGAAAGCTTTATTGATTTACTAAATGATGTTTACCCTACTGTAAAAATTGGTTACTCTACTTTTACTCCCGCCGAAATTTTGGAATGTTGCGACCCAATCGCTTTTTCAATCGGGCTTATTGAACACGAAGATTATTTAGCAGAAATGGAAAATGAATAATGGATTTTTTTGGATTTGAAAAAGCAATTGAAATTGATCATCTTACCGATGAGCAAATCTTAAAGCTTGAAGAAATTTTTAAAGATTTCGAATAAACAGCGGCGTGTCGACTTGACAAAAGTTGATGCGCCCGCAAAAGAGCGGGGTTATCCACAGGGTTACGGGGTTTATCCACAACCCCTGGAATTTGCGACACGCCCGAGATTTTGTGATTTTTATCACACGGCTTGAGCGTCTCAAAATGTGGAATTACTCGCCAGTAATGTGAAAATGTCAGTGCGATAGGCTATAATTGCTACTATCAACGAACGAAAGGCGGACTTCATGTCAGCAAATGTCTATACTATCGAAAGCCTACTTGTAGGAAAAACCTATCACTCAAAATCATTAAAGGGTGAAATCATCTCAGCGGAAAAAGATAATTCCGTATGGTATGCGGATTGCGAAACTTATAAGGTTCAGGTTAGACCTCATTACTCAGCACCGCTAAATCTAAAAGATACTTATCGCTATTTAGCCGTAAAAACTTCCGATTAAATAAAATCGAAACAGGGGCAGTTTAGAGGGAGTCCTCGCCCAATGTCGTAAGTAAGAACCCTCACAAAATTTGTCAGTGCTACCTGATACAATAACTAAATAAACAAACGAAAGGAAAACTATGTTAAACATAATCGACAAAACCGATTTCTATGAAATCGCAGACGAGCAACATTTTTGTTGTGATGAAAGTCAATTTAAGTATTACTGTATCGAACACCTAGA
>B570J13884_100020_pt1 | contig 18769 bp, 23 predicted proteins | sample LakMenEpi05May10_FD_13884 | JGI IMG/M metagenome (IMG submission 13884)
CATCATAGTCTTCATATTCTTGGTCATGCACGTGTAAAGCAATGATCGCATAATGAATAACCTTCATCAGATCATTGCGCCAGTCTTCGGGAGATCCCTTGTGACCGTAACGCTGAGCATACTTCAGAATATTCCCGACAGTGAACCCTATACCATGACCACCGTCGATGATAAACTCAGTTGCCTGATATTGATTCTGGGAGTAGTGTCCATCATATGTGGAATCTACGTAGTCAGTGATCTGCCGAAGCAGATCACCTTCATTATATCTGTATTCGGTTGTCATATTTTCTCCTTAAAATGGCATTTCTTCAGTTTGGTCAAAGTAGGAATCATTGTTGTCAGTCGTTTCAGCGACAGGGTCGGCATTCACGTCAACCTTGCTATAGAGGTCGAGGAACGCTGCCTTAGTATCGGCGTCAAAACGGTTGACGCACAACTGGATTGCCTTAGAACGGTCGCCAAACATCGCGTAGGCATTGACGATGTGCTCAAGGCGACGAGTGGAAACCAGTTCGTCAACACCACCATCATAGAAAGTCTTACGAATAATTTCTGCCCACGTGGTCAGTTTGTCAGCGAATTCTTCGTCAACCTTTCCTGCCTTTTCCATCTTGTTCATCACGATCTTCTTTTCGATCTTGGCAGAAGGATATTCCTGCTCAACGGTGATGGCAAAACGCTCAAGGAACGCATCGTCAAGAATCTGGGCAGACATAAACTTGCCATCGTCAGACCCACGACCCTTGGTGTTAGCAGTCGCGATCACGTTGAACCCTGCCTTGGGGTAAATCGTCTCACCAGTTTTCTTGTTGAAGTATGGTTTACCCTCAAGGATTGCTTGAAGGCACATCATCTTGTTCGAACCACGGTCGATTTCGTCGAGGATAAGGACAGCGCCACGCTTCATGGCGGTCAGAACTGGACCTTCGCGGTAAACTACGTTACCGTCGATCAGAGTGTTACCGCCGATAAGATCGTCTTCGTCGGTTTCGATAGAGATGTTAACACGAATGCATTCACGCTTCAACTTAGCGCATGCCTGTTCAATCATAGTGGTCTTACCGTTACCCGACAGACCAGAGACGAACGTCGGATAAAACACACCAGCGCTCAGGATCTTAATCAGATCCTTATAGAAACCGAACGGAACATAGGTCTTGTCGACCGAAGGAACGAGGTTCTCAATGAGAACTTCTAACTTGGGAGCGATGACAATCTTCGCTGTTTCGCGAACAGGCATCGGGACAACGTTACCCAGCATCAGAGGAGAGAGGTCATAAGTGCCACGTTTTACACGACGCTCATCAGTCGCCAACCAAAACGGATACCGCTGACCCAAAGCATCAGATGCTTCAACAAGATCACGGGTGCGGAAAATTCCGTTATTATTATTACGGGCAGAAAGGTATTCAACCAAAGCATCACGATTCATTATTTTTCACCTTCACATCATCAATATAATTAATATACCGCAGAACGGTATAAAAGTCAAGCCTATTATTTAGAAATAATCAATTCACGCGACTCAACCAGTTCATGAGAACCGTCATTACAGAAATCATAATATTCAACGGTTTCACCACGAAGGAGGATAAACCCAGCACCGTTAGGGTACACAGCACGAAGGACACCATTTTCATTAGGCGACCATTTAAGGTAGACGAGAGTTTCAAGTTCAGAGGGGAAATCAACCATAATAAAATTTTCCTTATCAATCATTATATTTCATTCTACCCTAAAACGTGGCAAAAGTCAAGCCCTATTTTTGCGATATACGTAAATAATAAACAGGATCAACCACAGTGGCCATAGCGAGAGTGCGAGCAAAAACACGACACCAAAGACATAAAATGTGATGACCATAACCACCAACAAACCAATTAGTTCCAACACAGATTTTCCTCCTAACCATTGCATCTTAGACTTAAACCATTCCAACATAGAATTTCCTCCAAACATTAGGCGACTGCCCGAATCATTTTGGTCAGCAGAACACGACTCGCTTGCTTTCCGTTCTGCATTTTCTTAAATGCCTGGAAGATTTGCTTCGTATTCTCACTATCAACCGTCAGAGTGTCAGCACCGATCTGAAGGTTCTTACCACCAGGAACGAGGAAGCGATTGTGAAAACCACCGTGATTTTCGAGAGTGAAAACACGATCCTTGATCCATTCTGCTCTCCACTTATGGTCGAAATTGTAGTCATCGTTGAACATATTACGAGCAGTATGTCGCTCACTGTATGTCAGAATGAAGAAGTTGATAACTCTTGAACCAGTAACCTTGCCGTAGAGTTCGAGAAGCGCAGTCGAAAAAGCAGTACGACCACGTGTATTGGAATCATACTTCACCGTAACCGACTTACGGGTCTTAGAATCTTCAACAGTCAGATTGCTGTGACCATAATAACTTTTCGAATTCGTAGTGAAATTATTGTCACCATCACCATCAGTTAGGAACACAGTTGATAGAACTTCTAGACGATGCTTAGAACGAAACTGGTCGGCAATCGAACGGGCAACAATGATCGATTCTTCAAGAGGAGTAGAACCCAGACCGAAGTGGTCAGGGTACTTATAGTGCCGTTGATTGCCATATGAACGGCGATTATCATATGCCTTACCAAGATGCAGTAACTTCTTCACAGCGTTGTTAAACTGTGCGCTCGAGCAACTACTGTCGAGGAACTGATATAGGAAGAAATTATAATCAGCAATCTGAAGATCGTTCAGACCAGCACCAGTGGTAGGATTTTCATAACCACGATCATGCTTAGGGAATGCAGTGCGAGCAAATTGGTTATTAATGAAACCATAAACTTCAAAAGGAATGCGAACCTTACGAGCAAACATTGCCAGCGTAACCAACTGCTCAATCGTACCCTTCATGTTCATGTCCATAGAACCAGACATGTCGAGGAACATAAGCATACCATGATTTTTACCGTTCGGCATAATCGTATTACGAGCGAACAGGTCTTCGCTAATCTTATGTGCCCACAGACGGTCAGTGTCGAGACGACCAGTCTTGGCGACAGTCGCACGAGCAAACTCGGATGCCTTACGACGCATTTCGAATTCTTGAACCATTAGGTTGATATATTTTTGATTGTTCACACGGAATTCGTTGTAAATTTGAGTTGCATCGGATTCCGAGTCGATAACATTATACCCCTGACGAACCGTGATTTTGATACTATCAATTACCGTGTTCATCGGAATGACATAATCAGAAGGTTTGATCATGGTCAGGTTGCCATAGACATACGGCAGAGACTCGCTGTCGACCAGTTCGTCTTCACGATTGCGAAAGTTTTCGTCAGTCTCAGCGACAGGATCTTCGTCGTAATATGGTTCTTCCTGGAAACCGTTAGAACCGTCAGGAATACGCGAGTCAGATTCAGAGTCAGTATCGGTATCCCATTCAGAGGTATCGGGATCAAAGCGATCATCGTCGCTATTATCGTCAGAATTTTCTGACTTATCAGCAGACTGACCTTCACTTTCCTGCTTTTCATCAGACTCGTCGGAGTTACCGTCAGACTGTTCATCAGACTGTTCGTCGGACTGTTCGTCTGAAGTCTCAGAAGGGATAGAGGACGGTTCCATTTCAGAGTCATCTTCCATCATTGCACCGAGTTGGTCCATGATGTCATCGAAGGCAGTTTCTTCAGGAGTCTGTTCGGTTTTGGCAAGACCATAGAGTTCGGTCGCAAGTTCCGAGACATCTTCCCAAGTTTCCATAGCATCGATACGGAGCAGGACTGCTTTCTCGTCTTCCGAAAACTGAATGTTCAGGAAAGCACCAACCTTGTAATAAAGGTTGACACGGTCGATGAAGCGAAGTGTGTTGAGGTCACGTCCTTCAACTCCGAAGAAGTTACGCTCAAAGAGTTCCTTGTAACCAGCGAAGAAGTTCTTGCGGATACCAGGATACTTGTCCTTAACCTTGCGCTCGATACGAGCATCTTCAAGGATGTTCAGGAACGACTTGATGCCGTTGCCACCGTCGGTTATAGCACCGTGCCAACCTTCAGAGGGAGTGTAAAGGGCATGACCGATTTCGTGACCGATAAGCAAGTCATACAGGTCAGCAGACATTTCCTTCCAGATAGGAAGGATAAGTGAGCGATTCTTAAGATCGAAGGCAGCGGTCGGAACCTTGCGATGCTCAATATGGATATTCTCAGAAGCAAGAAGCTTGGCAAGAATGGATTTTTCAGAATTAGAAACAGACATCACAAAACCTCATCATCAACTTATATTCCATTCTACCCCGAAACGTGGCAAAAGTCAAGCCCTAATTTAAGATTTTTGAAAATTAATAGCAGTTCATGACCCGTACATATTGCACGAATTGTCCGTTAGAATTATACAAAGGTTGGTATTCTTCGTTGCAAGTACGCTGTTGATAGCGACGATAGTGGTATTCATACTCGCGGTCATAGACTTCACGGTCTACCACACGTTCTTCTATTGGTTTGCGACTGGCAGCAGCACCGAGGATGAAGGCACCTACGCCGATAGCAATTGCCTCACCAGTGCTAATGCGCGAACGTTTATGTTCGCGTCGTTCCTGACGGTGTTCCCAACCGTTTCCATCACGGTTGCGTGCTTCAGCAGCGACAGGAACAAAAGCAACACTCAGAGCAACTAAACTTACAACAACAGACTTAATCATTTTTCGTCTCCTTATTATTCCATTCTACCCTAAAACTTAACAAAAGTCAAGCCCTTATTTACGATATCTTGTCATCGTTCCATCATGATGGGCAAGGTATGCTTCAAAATCAACATCTGGATATTCAGTCTTTAAACCTAGCAGCATATCTAGGTTTGAGATAGCATCATCAAACAGGCGAACACGACCATATTTACCAGAGTCGAGATACTGTTTTATGAAGATTTTCTTACCCGCAGCAGAGTTGGGAGCATCGAGATTACCAGCACGGTGAACGTGCACATCATCAATGTCAATTCCCTGTTGACGGAAAGTGTCCAAGAAAGTTTCACGATCATCGAAGTCCGAGCGAGCAGTGATAATNATCATCTTNCTNCCAGCACGATTCTTNATGTTTTTGTGGATCGCCTTTGCCTTCGCGATTGCTCGAGCGATAGGTTCAGAGGTGTCGCGGAAATGCTTCGCGTCTTTAAATTCAACGAAGTCGTAGGTCTCTCCAGGTTTCCGAGTGTATGTATTATACTCAGTGTTGGAGAGTTTCTTTACCAGTTTGCCGTCCTTGACGACATGGATCTGTGCTTTAGTGTTAAAGAGGGTCTCGTCAATATCCCAAATGGTTAGACCAGCACCCTCCTTAGACTCAGCAATATAATCTTTAAATTTTATCATACAAACAGTATACCTGATTTTTCTAGAAAAGTCAAGCCTATTTATTCGATTGGAAGTTTCTTTCTTGGTTTTTTCTTAGCAGATTCTTCTTGTTCGAGTTTCTCCTGCGTTTTAACTCGGTGTTCAAGTCGTTTAGCAACTTCCTCTGCATCCAACCAGATATCTTTGTTGTCGAGCATCGACTTAATCTCTGCGTCGGTTAAAAAATCCTTATAGAAAGAATTGAAAAGTTTCTCAGACCATACACGGAAGTGGGTAATTTGGTCATACATCTCACCACCCTTACCGATTGTTCCGCTTGAGTAATTGTGGAACATAAACATTGTGTGATCAGAAAGTTCGTAACGGTCAGCACTCAGGAAAACCAGAGTGGCAGCACTCATACAAATTCCTTCGACTGAGCAGATAATCGTAGCAGAGGATTCTTGAATCGCTCGAACCAACTGCAACGTGGAGAACAAATCTCCACCCTCGCTGTTAATGCGGATGTAAACGATGTCAGTTTCACCAACGGATCGGAGAATTTGAAACCATTCAATATATTCTTCTGCTTCTTTAATCTCACCACAAAGGTAAAAATTAAAAATCTTCGCAGCAGGTTCAACAAAAAACTTTTGTTTAGTGGCAAAAGTTTCAGAGTCGGTCATAGTATCTCGTGATCGCTGTGATTTTGTCAATTTGTGCGTCAATTGTTTTGGTCCTTGTTTCTCCTGGCCAATGTATATAATCACGCTCAGGATTTTTCTTTAAATTATAAAGTAGAGGCAAGATCATATCCTCGACTTCTCTCAACTTCGATGAAACTTCTTGTTGTAGTAATGCCTTATGTTCAGCGACGATACCAGTTGCATCTGTCCCTGCAATTCTAGCAGAGAGTTCAGACAGTTTCGCCATAATCTCATCTTGGGCACCAGAGTCGATTTGTTGTGCTGGTTGTTGGATAATTGTTTCGGTTGGATCCTCAAACGTGAATCCAAAATCATACGTTTTGTCTGACATTTTTTTGAATATACCTCTTTGCTCGTTTCTCTAGAGATTTGATTGCCATGTCACGCTTTAGTTTTGATGCTCTATCCATAAAATTCATACCGATCATATGATCGTATTCATGGAGAGCGATTCTTGCCTCTAGACCAGCAAGTTGCTCAACGACATATTCACCTTGAACATTGCGATATGAAATGGTAACTTCCTCTGGTCGACGAATGTTTAACCAGATACCAGGAAGACTCAAACAACCTTCAGTCGCAATATTGTTTTTGTCAGAAAGAGAAACAATCGTTGGATTAAAGATATTCTTTCTGTTTGTTTCATCAGTTCCCATAACGAAAACCTTTGCATCGATACCAACTTGATTGGCAGAAAGACCAAGTCCCTTTAGTTCTCGACACTTTGTCCACAAAGCATCCGAGAGTTCTTGTGCATTCTGAGTTTCAAAATCAAATTCAACGGGGATCTCTCTTAAAAGAGGATCACTAATCTTCAACAGTTCCATTATACCACCATTTCACTATAATTGTTTTTCTTCTCAAACTTTATCAAACTGCGGAACTTATCGAACAGTTGATCACCCTTGTGACTGATAACAAACGTATTCGTTTCTTCTCCAAGAGTATCTAGTAATGCCATTACATAATCAGTTCCATTGTTATCTAGAGAACTGTCAAACACTTCATCGAGAATCAGCAGGTTAGTCGCAACGCTGTTCTTCATCTTAGCGATTGTACGCCAAGTAAACAGCAGCGCCAGATCGATTCTTTGTTTCTCACCTTCACTGAACGAAGCATAACTAAAGTCATCACGGTGACGAGACTTAATCGTTTCGTCAAACTTCTCGTCTAGATTAAACTGAACGAAAAAGTCCATGGCAGTTAGATATTTATTCACCAATTTATTGATAACTGGAAGGTACTGCCGAATAATTTTAGTCTTAATACCAGTGTCCTTGAGTAATGTCGAAACAGCGTCCATGTAATGCTTTTCTTCATTCAGGTTCGCCTTCTCGGAATTCTGCGCAAGAACATCCTTCGCGAATGTCTTTAGTTTATCTTTCTCGCCATCAATGTCTGCAGTCTTTGTAGCAATGTCATTCAGTTCTAGATTGAGTGCTTGGATTAATCTTTGTTGAACAATAATCTCATTGTTATGAGTAATGATCTCTTTATTCAGTCCTGAAATTTGTTCGGAAAGAACATCATTCTCCGCGATAAGTTCTTCAAGTTTTGTAAATTCTTTCTGGAGTTTTTCCATTCCTGAAGATAGTTCTTGGATTTTCTCTTGTCTGGATGATACGATGGTCTCTTTATGATCATGAGCAATCCCTTGCCTACACGTCGGACACTCATCCGTGCCTTCATAGAACGCCACCTCCTTTTGAAGATCTCGGAGTTGAGTGGAAAACTTGGTTTTGAATTGATCGAGTTTCTTTTGTTTTGATGTAAGATCTCCGAGTGCTGCCGAGGCATCCTCATGCGTAATCTTTTCACCTTCAAGCGTAGCAACGAGACTCTGGAACTGGATGATTGCTCGTTCACCAAAGAAAATGCGTGATTGAATTTCATCTGATCGTTTCTCCTTGTTTGCTTCAAGAGTATCTACATATTCTTTCTGTAGAGTTGCTTTTTGCTTTAGAACCTCGAGACGACTATCTGCAGCAGTCAACTTATCTTTGATCTCAATAAGTGTATCCTTCAACACACTATTCATCGTAGTGAAGATCTGAATATCAAGAATGTCTTCAATGATTTCGCGACGAGTGAACGCAGGAAGTTGCATAAATGGAGTAAAGGATGCGCTTCCCAGAATAACAATCTGGGTGAACGACTTATAATTCATCTTGAGAATTGATTCTTCAAGATACTTCTGGTAGTCACGAGCAGCAGCATCTTGATTGATCAGTTCACCATCTACATAAATCTCAAACACATTTGGTTTGATTCCCCGCACAATCTTATATGATTTGCGACCAGTTTGAAACTCAATCTCTATCAGCATGTTCTTCTTGTTGATAGAGTTTACCAACTGCGGTTTGTTAATGTTACGAAACGGTTTGTTGAAGAGAACAAAACAAAGCGCATCGAGCATCGTCGATTTACCACCACCATTCTCACCAATGATTAGTGTACTAGGAGAACGGTTCAATTTAATTTCCGTAAACTGATTACCAGTCGACAGAAGATTCTTCCATCGAAGTGCTGCAAAATTTATCATACTGTAACGTTCTGTGCCTCAACATAGAGAGTCTGTAAAATAGACTTGATCCGAGTCTTTTCTAAATCGGTTGAGATAGTATCAACGAAATCCGAAAGAACAGTCATAGTATCCTCGACATTGAATTCTTCGTCGTCCATCGCTTCAGTCTCAAACTCAGAGAAGTCTTCAATGATCTTTAGTTCGAGAAGATTGCAGTCATATAGTTTGTCTACGAAACGATCAAACTTATAGAAGTCAGTTTTCTTAACAACGACTAAACGAACACAAGTCCCAACAAGTGTGCTAAGATCAAGCAAACTAGGATCGTCAGTAGTGTCATCATAATAGATTTTATGAAAGATTCTATTCGGGTTTTCATAAAATTCTATCTCATTAGTTTCCGTATCATAGATGTGATACCCTCGAGGATCGTTATAATCAGACCAAGTAAACTCATAAGTATTACCAAGATAAACAATATTACCGATACGACTACGATGATGGAAATGCCCAGAACAAACAAGAGGAAACTTGCTGAAAAGTTTAGTATCCATTCCATGATCATTCGTATGCCCACGATACATTTGGAAACCAGCAAATTCAAAGTGTCCGAATACGGCTTGTGCATTTGAGGCATTAACAATCTCCATAGTCTGATCATAGTTGCCCGAACAAATCCAAGGAACTAGTAGTAGGTTTTTACCATCAACGATAATATCTTCTGTCTCAGAATAGGTAATTACGTTAGGATATTCTCGTAGTAGCAGATCAAGTGCATTGACTTCATTGGTGTTCTTGAAGAATGTGTCGTGGTTTCCTGCAAGCATGTGAACGTCGATACCAAGATCGGCAGTTCGATCGAAGAAATATTCCTTACACTTCTTCAGTGTATTAAAATTAATGTATTTCCGTCGATCAAAAACGTCTCCTAAGTGGATAATCGTTTTGATCTGTTCACGCTCAAGATGGGGGAAGAAAACTTCTGTATAGAATTTATTAAAGAAGTTATCAAACGGAATTGAATCCGATCGTGCACCAAAGTGGGTGTCCGTGATTAGTGCAACTTTCATGCAGAGCGGATCGCCTTACGAATATCTGCATAAAATTCATCGAGGATTGCTCGCACCTTTGCCTTTTCAGAAGGTGTTGCACCACGAATGTCAAAATAGATGTTGGCATTTAGTGATGATTCACCTGCTTCTTCTTGCATGTCCGAAACTATATCATTAGTTAGAAGTTGTGTATTAATTATCATAATAATCTCACTTAGCAGGGGTTGATACGGTAGCAGGAGCAGGTTCATCAACCGCATTCTGAATTACATCGACGGCTTCAACTGCAGGGACTTCGCCATCAGCGGCAAGATGCACAAGGTTAATCCGCCCATCACAAAGCATGTAGTGTTGATCTACACCAAGACGACTGGATTCGAGATAGATGCAACCTGAATTCTGTCGAGTAACTTGTGATACATTTTCTTCGTGCTTTCCGACAATATAGAAAAGGAGAAGAAGTGGAATACCCAAACCAGCAGCGACTATAAGACTTGTGGTATTTTCAGAAACCCATTTAAAAAACTTACTCATATAAAACTCCTTACATTAATAATAGAACCACTATACCCTAAACTCGGTCAAGAGTCAAGGCTTTTTTCTTCTTTCTTATCAAAATATTTTGGTCGACGTTTTGGCATGGGATTCTTTGGTGGTTGATTCTCAAAAGAATTATCATGCGAATCATCGATTTGCTTACGAAGATATTTGATAAACTCATTGGTATGCTCAGAACCATCTGCATCTTCGGTAATGATACTGCTGATATCTAGATTCTGAATGTAGCGATACTTGGTCGCCATATGCTTCTTCTCTTTCTGAATTCGACGCAGAAAAGCATAGTATGTAATTTGAGTAAAGTAGGCAAAGGGATTTGAGGATTTGGCGGGATCGAAGTTGTCAACATAAGTAATGCAGTTTTCAATACCATCTAGTACCATCTCTTCTCGATAGGTATAGTTGATAAAGTTTGCTTTATATGCGAGATGGTTTGCGATCTTAACAAAACACTCACCGATGTAGTTCGGGCATCGAGGTTTCGGTGTACCGTTTTCTTTGGAAGCAATTACCTTTTCTCGATACGCCACTATGGCGGCGAGAAATTCTTTATTGTTCACGTAATGTACGTTAGTCTTTAACTTTGCCATTATAAATCCTCATTAATATAACTCCTTTATACCGTGAATACAACCAAAAGTAAATAGTTTTATTTAATTTTTTCTTCAATAAATCTATTGACATGTTCATGAATTTACAGTATAATGACTATGTCGTCTATGAAATAAACCTTCTAGTTAAGTAGCTTATGCCTGTTAAAAAGTTCTGAATGCCAATCTTCGAAGACATCATCTTCGTCAATAGGTGGGTTGTCTCTCATCTCAATATATGATGTATACTGGGTTTGTATATCTGATTTTAATGTACCCACAACCATAATACTGTCAGAAGCAATCTGAAATTCTGCACCCTCGCAAATCGGCAACCATGTTTTGAATGCAAATCCTTCAGCATTTCCATTCGGTGTTGAGACTTGGTATGGAAGAATCTGAACAGGATTCTTTACGCTAATTGTTTTTCTAAAATCTAGATCTGTGGTTCCGACAGCATCAGTGGAGCACATAATCATCTCTCCATCTTTCAGTTTAAGTAGTCTGATATAATATTCAGTCATCAATCGCCAACCTTACAATTTTGTAGTTGAAACCTTCTTCATTATAAATTTTGATACGCTCGACCATATGGTTCAACGTATAATTTTTCTTTGACTTCCAGGAGAGATCGTCACCAATATCAAAAAGATTACATCGTTCTTTCTGATTTCCCTTTCTTAATCCGCGACCAATAGACTGGAGATTTCTAATACGAGATTTAGATGGAGAAGCAAATACCACGTTATGGAGGTTACGTATATTTATTCCCGTTGAAAAGGTGCCGTAGGAGGCAACAATAATTGCATCAGTTTCGTTTTCAGTAATAGCACGAATTTGTTCTCGATGTGTTGTATCTGTTCCACCATAAACAAAGAAAACTTTTCTAGAAGTTCCTGCTTTTTCTTTGATCATTTTATATAAAACATCACCGTGTTTCTCTACAAATTGAAAGAGAACTAGCGTGTTACCTTTTTGCGTTACAGAGAGATTACGAATGACGACATTTCGTTTGTGGTTCTTAACCAACCAGTCCATTTCTTCTTGGTATGTGTTATTCTTAACTGCCTTTTTAGTCTCGTCGGTATAGTCTAGAAGTAGGCAGGTGATTTTCAAATCAGCAAGATCTTTATTGTCCATCAGTTCTTTGGTAGTAATTACCCGATGAACCTTGCCAAACAGACCCTCAAGAATTAACTTGTGAGTCTTAGTTCCATCGAGAGTACCAGTGGTTCCAATGCGAAACTTAGTTTTGGTGCATTTATTGAAGATTGAGGTAAGAGATTTCGCTTTGAAAAGGTGTGCTTCATCTCCGTAGATAACATCAAAGTCATCAAAGAACTTTTTTGGTAACTTGTAGATGGATTGCCATGTTGAGATAACGATGTTTGCTTGGTTTGATTTTTCAAAACCTGCATAAATTTTCGAACAGTTATTCGCAACATGCCACGTACCATCTTCGTGTGAATAATCAGCGAAGTCACCATACATTTGTTCGACCAACGATGTCGTTGGAACAATGACCAACTGTTTGCGATTAAACTTCTGGTGGTAACGCAGTAGTAGATAGATGATTAGGGATTTACCAGATGCAGTGGGAGAGAGAAGCAGAGTTCTGCCGATACGAATTGCATATTTGACAGCATCGATTTGATATTCTCTCGCCTGAATCGGATTGCCTTGCGAGGTAAGGTTCAGACTCTCAGCGAATTCCTCTAGGTACTCAATATCAACAGGATCGCCTATCGGATCCATTTTGACATCCATATCATAGTCAGATCTTGCGGCAAACTCTCTCAGGTATGGAAGCAGACCAACATAAAGTTCTTTGGTCCACATGTTAAACATTCGTGCTTTACCATCCCACATTTTTGCCTTGTAGGTTGGCATGAATCTTGCACCAGGAACGTCGAAAGTGAAATAGTCATTCAACTCCGAAGCAATCGAAGGATCGCTTTCGATATTCAAATAGACTTCATCTTTCTTGGTAACTGTTAAGTCGGGCACTACATCAATCCGTTAGTAAACTTTGTCCACTCAATGGCATTCTTGATTTCCCAACCACGACCATTTAGCGAACGGATAATTTGCTCTAATTGGTAGAGCATTGCTTTCATATATTCAACTTTATCGACGCAACGAATAATATCTTCGTCGCAGTTAACAATATCTTCGACTTCGTTCTTTAGTGGTTTTAATCCCTGAAACTGATGCCACCCAAGTTCTTCTAGTTCTTCGCGAGTCATTTCTCCGCGATAGTATTTAAACTTGGTGCGGCGAAGACGCAAGTAATCCCCCTCGCATTTGCGAAGTTGCAATTTGGTATTACTCAAAATGTTTAGATATTTTGCATGCAGTTCGGCGATTTGAATCGAAGACTTACCAAGATCTAGTTCGTTGACCTTAGCATCTTTTGACCACATGTCTTGAATTTCAGATAGTTTCATATTACCTCACAAAGAATAATTTAATCAGAATATAATTTTATACTGTCTCGATTGTATAATATCTATATTTAAACGCAGCAACGCCTACAAGATACTCAACAGAACCACCAGCAATATCAAAGTCCAATGCTTCGAGACTGATAGGAAATAGATCATAATATGTGATCTTGACGTTTGGGTTGTTATCCGAATCTAGAATAAAGAAGTCAGCGTCTGAGAAGTTAGTAACTGCACCTAGTCGTTTCTCTGGAACAGCTGGGAATCTATATGACTGAGACCTGTTCCAGTTCTTGTATTGATCATGATTTTCTGGGAATGAAAGACCAGTCAACCAATTATAGAGTTCTTTATAATTCGCCATATTTTCTTGAACGAGAAACCGAATGACAAGTTCGCCAAACTGTGGTTTCTCTCCTGGATTAAACAAAGCAGAAAGAGGAGTTTCAGTTGTTGTAAATCCAATACTGAACGATGGAATATTTGCTGCTTGACAGAAATATGATACGTTTGGTAGCGTGTGAATCTGGAACTTGAAACCATTTGGTTTTAGGTAATCAAGATCGCTAGGTTGTGAGTTGATCCAAGATCCTTCAGTGATGTTTGTTGTTGTAGATACTACCATTGAATTCCTCCATTGCTGTATATTTATAATGAAAAAAGGGGAGAGCATTTCTGCTCCCCCCAGTTTCTGCAACCCTCTCTTCTGAGAAGAGGTATTGATTACATAAGGTTAGTAACCTTAACACGACGATAGTAGTGGTTACGGTTGGCGGTGAATGTATCAGCGTCAGTTGTACCGTTCGACTGTAGAACGAATGGGTTAGCAATCATACCGTAACGAGTCTTGAAACCAATCTTAGGTTGGAAGGTGTTAGGGTCGATAGCACGAACCATTTGTAGTGGAACGTATGGGCAATAGAAGATACCTGCGTCATAAGCATTCGCACCCTTATAACCAACAACGTAGAACTGCGATGCAGCGCCAGCATTTGCTGAGTAAGGATCAACGTATACCTTGTAACGACCGTTAAGAACACCAGCAAAAGTATTGCCTGTATCATCAACATTCAGAGTTGGCGAACCAGAAAGTGCAGCACCAGTATCAAGCATACCTGCCATTGCAAGAGCAGCAGCAACGTCTGACGAACAGATGATGAAGTTACCTTTACCACGACGGGTGTCTTGAGCGATTACGTTAGCGTCACGTTCGATGTTGAACAGAAGACCCTTGAAACGCTCTACTGACCAACGACCGTTTGAGTCAACGTCAAGATCGAAAGTACCAGCAGTTGCTGTCGAAGCAGCACCTGGCTTAGCAACCTTATAGATCGTACGGATAACTTCGCGGTTGATTTCAGCAAGAATTTCTTGTGAAAGGATATTCGAAAGTTCTGACTCAGCGTCAAGACCGTGAATTGCCTTGAGATCCTGCGCCAATTCAACAGTATATTCTGCCTTCAGTGCACGAGTCTTAGCAGTAACGGTTGTCTTCTCGATTGAGAATGCCATTTCGTTGAAGTCAGTTCCACCTGATTCGCCAAGTGCTTCAGCATCAGCAGTAGCAATGCCAGTACCTGTGGTGTAAGAACCATCAACTGGGTTTGAACCAGCATGAGTTCCTGTACCCGAGAAGTCTGTGTCTGCTTCGTTGAAGAGTGCTTCCGTACCCGACTGGGTAGTGTATGCCGACTTCATTGCGAAGATAAGACCAACTGGTCCAGTCATTGGTTGAACGCCAGCAACGTCATATGCCATCAAGTTTGGCAGCGCACGACGAACGAGCGAGATGAGGATAGGATCGTAGTTATCGATCGAGGCACCAGTTGCGTTTGCAGGAGTTTCGAACAACGCAGTCTTTTCTTCTTGAAGAGCCTTTTGTTGGTTTTCGAGAACGACAGCAGTAACTGCACGCTTGTAGGAATCCTTAATTTGTCCCATGCCTTCATGGTTTAGGACAGGCTCCCACTTCTTTTGTAGAGATTCTGAAAGAAACATTTTTTTCTCCTTGTAGGGTTTTATTATTTCAACTTATTATTTATATTAATTTAGATTTGAGATGCCATTCTGTCTAGTGCCTTCGAGTACTTCTCCATAAGCGGAGATGTATACTCAGTCGACTCATCCATACCGTCAGTCATCTTTTCTTCTGTATTAGGTTGTGCTTTAGGGAAATAGTTTTCTCTAATGACATTCAACTTTTCTTCGAAAATTTCTGCGTTCTCGAATTCTACATCAGCAACAATACTTACAAACTTCTCAGCATCGGTCTTGGCGAGGTTTTCGGTAACCGCGATTAAGACGCTTTCTCTTTGAAGTCTTGTATTCTCAGCATGCAGTTCTACATTTGCAGTCATAGTTTGGTCCACACGGGATTGAAGATCTTCAATCTCGACTTGCATTTCACCAAGCACATCATATTTCTCTTCAGGAACCTCAATATAGTGTTCCGAAAACAGATTCTTAAGTCCTGCGATAAACGATTCAGTGATGTCAGAACGAAGACCGTTCTCAACAGCGAGTTCGTTTTCAGCAATATACTGTTCAGCGACATAAGTTAGGTAAGAATCGACTTTCTCAACAAGTTCGCTCTTGAATTCTTCCATAAGGTCAGAAGCCTCTTCGATGAGTGCTTCTTCAAGTGCCGATACCTTAACGTTAACAGACGCAGAAACCATTGCTTCAAACAGCGATGCTGCCTTGCCACGGAATTCTTCTGAAAGATTTTCGTTACCATCAAAGAGGGTTGCGAGTTCTGCTGAAAAATCTTCTTCAAGATCTTCACCGTCTTCATCTTCGCTATCATCATCGTCTTCGATCAGATCATCTTCTTCTGGTTCATACTCTTCTTGATGAACGTTACCCTTAGATGATGGTTGATTAACAACCGATCTTGGATCATCAACAGTGTTGAAGTTTGGTGCATTACCTGGACCAGATGCAGGACCTGACGAGTCGGAAGTATCCTTGGCGTTTACGGCAACCTTTGCGCCCTGATTTTCGTCAGCATCACCATCACGGTCTTGGTGTGGTGCATCTGCCGAAGAACCTTGACGTGGTTGAGTTTGGTCGCCCGATGTATTTGACTTAGATGCCTTTGAGGTATCTTTACCATTCGAGGCACCCATCTTTTCTGAGGAAGATGTGACCGAATTACCTTGCTTTGGTGCGGTCATATCACCGTCAGAAGCTTCAGTAATCGCTTGCTTTCCCGCAAGCAACTCTCTGATTTTTCTTTCTACAGTCATGTTTTTCTCCTAATTTTCGGAACTTAGTCTTTTATTTATAATAAAGAAACTTTAAATCTTTGCAAGTCTGTTGAGGAAATTCTCAAAAACTATCATTTTTGCTTCTTCGAGTTGCTTTTTGTTTGCCTTCTTAATGACTTTCTTTGCCATATCAGATGCTTGTTCAGTCCAAAGACCATCAACAATTACCCATTCTTTATTTTCCATAATGCCTCTTACGAATGCATCAGGAGCAGAAGGATCGGCAACAATATCTGCTGCGGTTGCAAGATGGAAATCGTCTTGAACGATCTGGACTCCATCTCTATTCTCTTTCAGAGTACCAAGTCCTCTTGAAGAAACACCAAGTTGACCACCTGATTCAATCAGACCACGAGCAATATTTCCCATGGGAGTATCAGTGATCTTCGCCTTACCCATCCAGTTATCGCCATCTCTATAGAGTTCGGTAACGATATGAGATACACGGTCAAGGTTAATTGACGGACCATCTGGGTGACCAAGTTCGCCGAATGCTCTCTTGTTCTCCACTGCTTCTGTCATATAACGCTGGACTTCTTTTTCCATAATCTCAGCAGGATACATACGTCCATTGCGATTCTTGAGATTTGATTGTAAGAAAACACCTTCAATGAAGAGGGATTTCTTACCGTCTTTTTCTTCAGTGATATAACGAACGTTGTCGTTTACTTCAGTAATTAATTTCATTATCCTAGATCTCCTTGGTTCTGATGTTGTTGCGAACCATAACCAGAAATTTTTGCGAGTTCTAAAACTACAGCGCCAGTTCCCGATGAGAAATCAACAACAATATCTGATCCATTTTCTTCGTTGTCAGACCAACCCATAAATTCCATCTTGCCTGTACCAGAAAGATAATATAGAACTTCACTGTCTCTAGTAACCGTGGCGGTATCTCCATCTGACATTCCCCAATGAATGGTACGAATGTTTACTTTAGGTGAAGACTGTGTTTCAGATGTCTTCTTAAGGTCTGTTGCAAGTGCAATGGTAGCGGATCCCGTGCCACGCACTTTCACTACACCATGAACCTGTGTTAGTTTTAGAACCGCTTTAGTCGCCATTTGTTATTCCTTACTGGTATCTTGCTTTTTTCTGATTACGAAGAATCTTAAAATCGTGACCATCAACTTTACCATTTTTATTGGCGTCAATTTTATGTTGACTGCCCTTTAGTTCTTCAGACTTTAACGCATCTTGCATTTGTTGCTTTGTTCTTCTATGTTTTCTTTTAAAATCTTCATGTGACAATGATTCCATGTCCATTGCCAGATCTTCCATACGACCTTCGTCGAGATCGAATTCTTCTTTACGCATAGAAGAACGATTCTTGCCAACAGTTGCACTCATAGTGTCTGTTTTTGCTGAATTTCTAGCATTGTTAAAATGATTGCTTTCTGAATCTTGATCATTTTTGGCAGCAGCATTCTTGGCTTTTTCTAGATGACCCATAACAGTGGCACCATGGACCTTGACAATTGCTTTCTTGACCGCAGCAGCTTTCTTAGGATCTGGACTATCTCCAGCACCAAGAGCATGGTCTGCGTATTTGTTATACAAAGTACGAATAGATAGATCGCCTTCGCCTAGCATAATTGATTCGAATAAATCAAAATCGAATTCTTCCTTGCGTACACGTGGTTGATAAGGACCATCATGATAATCAAGTCTTCTTCCTGCTACATTATGCGCGAGGTTTGCTGCTCTATATCCATACTTTTTATGAATACGATCTTTGTTATTGTCAATTTTCTTTTGGTTAGCATCATCGGGATCGCCAGTTTGTATTGACTTAGTTACTCCTGAAACTTCGCGCTTTACAGAAGTTCTAATTGCCTTCATTGCAGAAATTTCGTCGAGACCTTCAACCCCTTCATGGATATGAATTTCGTGAGTGTCTCCATAACTTGTCGCTTTGCCTTTAACTTTCCAGTGAAGACCGTCGATCTTTTGTTTATGATTATCGTATTCATCTCTTGAATGATTATGCATTCCACCAGCGTATTTTAAATGTTGATCAACCGCTGAATGTGATTTCGTTGTTTCAAGACCCGAATAATGTCCGCCTTTGCCATACCGATTTTTGGTTTTGTCTTTGGTGTTAATTGTTGCTGAACCATCAGAATGATATGTTGCTTTAGAAACTCCCCTCCACCCCTTTACTGCTTTTTTTGCTGCTTGGTGTGCTTTAGAGTTCGAATCGAAATTTTCATTCGCTTCGTCGAGTTCTTCGACTTCTTCTTCTAGAAAGAATGAAAGAGTTTCATTGATACCTTCTACTAGTTCTTTATACGTCTTCATCGGTTTCCTCT
>B570J13884_100023_pt1 | contig 17809 bp, 20 predicted proteins | sample LakMenEpi05May10_FD_13884 | JGI IMG/M metagenome (IMG submission 13884)
CAACTTTACCATTTTTATTGGCGTCAATTTTATGTTGACTGCCCTTTAGTTCTTCAGACTTTAACGCATCTTGCATTTGTTGCTTTGTTCTTCTATGTTTTCTTTTAAAATCTTCATGTGACAATGATTCCATGTCCATTGCCAGATCTTCCATACGACCTTCGTCGAGATCGAATTCTTCTTTACGCATAGAAGAACGATTCTTGCCAACAGTTGCACTCATAGTGTCTGTTTTTGCTGAATTTCTAGCATTGTTAAAATGATTGCTTTCTGAATCTTGATCATTTTTGGCAGCAGCATTCTTGGCTTTTTCTAGATGACCCATAACAGTGGCACCATGGACCTTGACAATTGCTTTCTTGACCGCAGCAGCTTTCTTAGGATCTGGACTATCTCCAGCACCAAGAGCATGGTCTGCGTATTTGTTATACAAAGTACGAATAGATAGATCGCCTTCGCCTAGCATAATTGATTCGAATAAATCAAAATCGAATTCTTCCTTGCGTACACGTGGTTGATAAGGACCATCATGATAATCAAGTCTTCTTCCTGCTACATTATGCGCGATATTTGCGGCTCTATATCCATACTTTTTATGAATGCGATCTTTGTTATTATCAATTTTCTTTTGGTTAGCGGCATCAAAATCGCCAGTTTGTATTGACTTAGTTACTCCTGAAACTTCGCGCTTCACAGAGGTTCTAATTGCCTTCATCGCAGAAATTTCATGGATACCTTCGACTTCTTCTCTTACTTCTCTAGCAGATCCGTCCCGCATATTTTTTACTGTAGTTGGAGAAATATGAACTGAATGAGTTTTTCCGCCATCATCCGATCGTGTGCGATACTTCAACCCATTGTGGGCTTGAGTTATTCCTTTTGCAAACTTTCTACGAGGGTGATTATAATACAGTCCTGCATCCTGATGAATACGATCGGTAAGTCTCGTTGAACTGGTATCGTCGTAAGGTTTCACATGAATAGTTGCACTACCATCTTTATGGTATTCTGGTTTGAGGTGACCTGAACTATGCAGTTTCTTCGCTGTACTGTGAGCAGCATGCTTTTCATTATATCCAGGGTGCTGATCTTTATATAAGTCTTCGTCGAGTTTTTCGACTTCTTCATATAAATGGCGAGGTTCTTGGTAATTAATCACATGATGTGTATGAGTTTTTCCCTCATGTTCAACTTTCTCATGAGATTCTTCTTCTCCACCAGAATTTACGATTGCAGTAACTTCATGGTGATGTAAATGTGGGTTTTCTTTACTGATCTTATGATGAAGATCTTTCTCAGAATAATCACCCAAATCTTTGTGCCGTGGTACTTTTACTGCATACTCTTTTTCACCAACATGTCCACTATACTCTAAATGAGTTGGACCCTCGAATAAATTTTCTTCTTCTAGAAAGAATGAAAGAGTTTCAGTAATACCTTCTACTAATTGTTTATACGTCTTCATCGTTTTCCTCTTCCGTTTCTACTTCTTGATCTGTATTGAACACAGCATTTGCCATTTCTTCGCGACGAGCAGAAAGAATATCTGCAAGTTTTAGATCGAATGCAATGTCAAAATCATCGCCAGCATCGGTCATATTACCCGTTTCAATGTTATTTATTAAACTTTTAATTACCTCAGTATTATCCATTATTGTTGTCCTTCATCTGGTGGCGGTTGCATTCCAGGTTCTAACTGGACTGGTTCTGCCGAATTATCTAATTCAATTTGTGCAATATCGTCATCTGTTAGTTTAAGAATATGCTTCTGAATATATGCTTTACTATATAAAGTACCGATATAATTTGCTACTCCGTTGAGAATCTCAACCCGAGATTGTATAATTTGCTGTTCTTTCGACTCAGTATAATATGCATCAGTAGCATACTTGTATTCAATATTATTTCTGATCAAATTCCAGTCTGTCTCAGTAATAACACCCTTTATAATTAACTGAGTCTTAAGAAGATCATCGAACAGAAGAGAGAAACGACGACGAAGTTTAGCAATAAATTTAGTAAACTTCCATTCGTCGCGGTTAATTTCAGCAGCACGACCAAAGTTTAGACCTGACTGCTGTTGCATTCTTGAAACTGGAACGTTCAATGCTTGAAATAGTTTCTTCTGAAAGTAGTCGATGTCTCCGATTTCACCGAGACTCTGACCACCTGGAAGAGTTTCAATCTGAGTACCACGTCCACCTTCGCGGCGAGGCAACCAGAAGTCTTCAAGCATTGACATAAACTTTTTGTCATCGCGGATCTCACCAGTATTACCATCATATACCAGTTTATTTCTATACTGGTCCATAATACCTTTAAGATATTGTTCCGCTTTTAACTTAGGGAGATTACCAACGTCAACATAAAATACGCGACGTTCTGGTGCTCTCGAAATTCTATAGATTACTGCAGCGTTTTCCATCATGCGCAACTGATTGGCAGGACGAATCGCTTTGTGTAAATACGACAAAGCAATGTTCTTATCCTGATCACTCAGACCAGAAGGAACATAACAAATCGCATCACGAGTAACCTTCATTGTCGCAGCAGATCCAGGAGAAGCAGTATGTGCTTTATCTAGAACAATGCCACGTTCATTATAAACAAAGTATTCTTCGATCTTCTTGATGAATTCAACACCTGATTTTTCATCTTTTTCTTTAAAGATCTCGCGGACTTTTTTAATCTTGCGAGGGTCGATAAAGCGAATGTCGGTAATACCATTTTTAGGTTTTGCCGTATCAATTACTTTGTGGAAATAAATTCTACCATCAATATACCAACGACGATAATAGTCTTGTGCTCTCAAATTAAATTCTAAAAGATCCAGAATTGTTTCAAACTCTTGTTGAATCTTTTTCTTAATTGGATCAGATAGTTTGACATTATCAAGATTGATTTCGACAGGACGTTCATCGTCAAGGTTTGAAATAGAATCGTTCACGATATCATCAATAGCAGAATCGACATCTGCCATAAAAGCAATGTCGCGATACTTTTTAATAAGTTCTGCCTCGGTGTTGGCAGTTCCTTCTAAGTCAAGGTAGGTGCCAAAATAACCACCTGCCTTAATAACATCAGAACCCCCATCGTCCGTCGGCGGCACAAACGATTTCTCCGTTGGTGCCGCCTTGGATTTCTCAACTTTATAACCAAAAATTTCCATAATTCAATTTCACTTTTTAATATTACGTAGAAGTTATTTCTTTTGGTCGAGGACCATCAGAAGTGGTATAATGCTGATACTGGAATGTTACCGTAAACTCTTCGACCACATCGTTCTGACCATACTGAAGAGCAATTTCCGACATATTGATCGGGAATGCATCCACTAGTAAGTAGGTTTGCAGAGGAGTTTCGTTACGATCAAGATGAACGACTGTGAGGTCACATTGGTACTTTTCTGGCTGCGTAACGCCCGTATTGGTAACCAGATTGTTCATCAGATTCATCCATCTTTCAAATGGACGACGAAGTGAAAATTCTGTGTCATTTACAATGGTAATTGTAAACGGATCAAAGATACGCTCACCAGCGAGTTTGATTTCACGACCACGATACTGAAGTAGGGTTGGGTTTACGTTGGATGCGGGAAGTGAAGCACCAGTAACTAAAAGACTTTTTTCTCCAATGTTATTTCCAAGTAACTGGGGGAAAGTAAGTCTCACTTCGAATTGATTCGGTCTTGCACCACCAGCACCTAATGCTCCCTTAAATTTTGAAATATCCATATTAGATTCTCCTGATCTTTCTTATTTATAGGGTTAAGCGCCGATTTCTTCAAACGTAATTGAAGTTCTCGTAGCGATAAAGTTTAGTTGGATGAAGTTGATCGAACGTGCTGGTTTGATAAAGATATCAGCAACGAATTCGTTACGGTCAATAACCTCACCAGTGTTGTTTGTTTCGTCGCAAACAACACGGAAGTCAAAGATACCACGACGACCGCGAACATTGCGGAGGAATGGTTCTACAATTGACTTGAACTGAGCGCGAGTGAAGACATCGTTGAATTCAAACAACTGGAACTTAGCAGCAGTCGAGACAGCTTTCTCAAGTACGATAAACAGACGACGAACATTGATACGATCAAACGCTGAAGGTTTCGCAAGCAGTGTCTTATCACCATAAAGAACGACACCATTTCCTGGAAGATTTGCAACAGGGTTGATACCATTCTTATAAAGTTCGTCACGCTCTGCTTGGTTTGGAGTCCAAAGAAGTTTAACAACGTTCTTAATCTGACCACGATTTAGACCAGCAGGTGAGAACCAAGGATCATTGGTATCATCAGTACGAGCGCAAAGACCAGCAATGTCAGCGTTCAAAGGAACGTTTACATATACGTCATTGTAACGATCGTATTGACGCTTCCAACCTGAGTCGGCAACGGCATAAGAACTAAAACGATTTAGAGTTGTTTTAAAGTGGTCAATAACATCTGTGACTTCATCTCCAGCATTGCTCTTAACATCAGCAAGTGCAGGGGAAACAAACGTAACGCAATCTAGACGACCCAGCGAAACTTCATCAATCACATGCTGGCAAACAGTAGCAGAGTGACCGCCAGTAATTACCAGAGAGATATCTACTAGTTCTTTATCAACGAACAGTGAATATCCTGCTTCAAGATCACCGTCGGCAGGAGCAGCATCAACACCACCCGTGAAGGTATCAGTGTGCTCACCCGCAGCAGTAATAGAGTTATATTCACCAGCAGATGCAGCAGCACCCCAAGCAAGGTCTTCACCGCTATTCGCTGGGTGCTTTGTCCACCAAGCATACTTTGATTGTGTATTAACTACGTTCTTGTAGTAGATTGATCCACCATCACTGCCCTTTGCATCAGAAGCAATTGACATTTTGGCGAACTTCTCAAGAACTGTTCCTACAGTTCCAGTAAACGCTCCGACTCCATCGACTACAATTACGTGGACTTCATCAAACGTTGCACCCTTGGCAGCAGCATAGTCAGAAGTTCCTGGCGCACCAGCGAAACTTGCAGCGTAATCCCATGTATCAAAACCAGAATGGTCACAGATTGAAACAATTAGACCGTTGCCCTTTGTTCCAGGATACTTTGCAGTGAATTCCATACCCTGATCACCAGCGCTGAAACTGTCTTCGTAGACATCTCCGTTTGGAATATAGACTGCAGTTTGACCGCATCCGACAGCGTTTCTTGCTGCCGATCCGCATGCACGAACGAGTTTAAGGTTAGTAGTATATGCGAGGAAGTTTGCAGCAGAGTAGAAATCTACTGCGTTAGTTGCTGTTGGACCACTGAACCTACTTACGAGTTCGTTCTCGGACGTAATAGTAACGATTTCTTCCGCTGGTCCCCAATTGAAATTACCTACGAATGCGCCAATAGAAGTCGAAACTGCTGGGACAACATTAGTAAGGTCTTGTTCTGTAACTAGGACTCCAGGCGATAACTGAAAAGCCATGTTTTATTCTCCTTGTGTTAAAATGATCAGTTTCATCTTGTCTTTTATTTATAACTCGTGTATTTTGTGTTTATCGATACGACGTATCGACTTTCCAATAATCACCCCCAGCAATAAACACTTCATCTTCTCTTCCATTAACAATAATACCGAAGGGAGTAAGTTCTTCTTCAATCTGTCTCATTTGGGTGTCATACAATTTTTCACGAATATCTATATCGGTTAAGTCTTTAAAGTAAGTATTTGTGGTTAACCATCCGAACAGTACTAGGCACATTGCTAAGTCGTCATGATAACCTTCGTCTGCTTGATACGATCCTGCTTTTTCAATAAACGTTGACAATTCGCTAATGGTATCAGCATCAAAAATTTGTAACTTCATTTCTTCTAGTAACGACTTAAACGTAAAACAACCCTGTCTCTTAACTTGCTTTGACATTCTGACACCAAAGGTAGTCGTTCTACCAAAACCTGGAGACAGATATTGTTTGTTCGCATCTCGAGCAGTTGTAAGAATATTATCATATTCTAAGTCGCTATGTAAAATATCAGCGACTTGCTGCCCAATATCATTTACTTCAATCAATACGTGTGCGGAATTATAATCTCTCGCTACTTTATTTATAATATTGGGAAATAAGAGTGGAGCAATCTTATTGTCTCTGTATTTGGCAACCATCTTATATGGAACAGATGTAACATCAATTACGACTGCTGTTGAATAGTCTCCGCCGATACCTCTTGCAGTATCAACAGTCATCGCATATGTTCGTTCAGGCATAGGTTCTTCAAAAATATCCAATCCATCTTTAGTATAGACTGGATCAATAGAACTCATATTGCCGAGAGTCTTAGAATTAATAAGCGTATTGCTCGAACCGAGGAAGTTACACATAACTTCCTGATTGAATTTTAATTCACCGAGTAGTCTTAGTTGTTCTTCTGCCCATGCATCATCACGTCCTGGAATTTCAGTATATGGAATGAACATTGGCACAAAACCATTTGCACCCTTTTCTGCTTCATTCCAGAATTTCCAGAAGTGATTATATCCCATTGGAGTTGAGGTCAGAAGAATCTTAGTTGTTTGACCCGCAGAAATTGTAGGATAAACTGAAGCGAAGAATTGCTCAGCAACCGTGTTTGGAATAATCGCTGCTTCATCGATATACAACCAGTTAACAGACTTACCACGAATACCGCTGGTAGTTGTTGCTGAGGTAAATATTTTCGATCCGTTTTCTAATTCAATATCACCCTTGTTCCAAGTCTTAACACCTTGTTGCATCCAGAGTGGTAAGTTTTCATACATGCCTTGGTAACGAGACATAACTTCTCTCGCAGCAGCAGTTTTGTTGGCCATGATAGCAACTGTTTTGGATTCTTGAAATAGTGTATACCAAAGAATACATGCAGCGGATGTAATGGTTTTACCCTGCTGGCGACCTTCCATCAGAATCGCTTTACGATTGTCCAGAATGTGGGCGACTTTTCGCTTCTGACAATCGTAGAGTTTAAATAACTGAAGACCGTGGTCAAGAGTAACGATTTGACAATAGTTCTCAATAAAATAAATTGGATCTTCTTGGCACATCTCAAGTTCTGCCAACTGCTCAATCGTAAAACTATGTTTGTACCCGATCGGTTTTAAATTAATATTACCGTGGTATGAGGATTCTTCTTCACTCATGATCAATAATCTTTGTTCTTTCTGCTTTCAATGCCTTTAATAGATCTGATGTAGACCCAGCAAAAACAATATTATTTTGGGTCTCAATATTACCCTTTGATGGTTGCTCTTCGCGCAGTTTCTTTTTCTTTGCTTGAAGATCTAATAGATCCTTGGCAGTGTCACCAGTGGTTTTAATCAACTGACCGACAACTTCATATGCACGAGGACTGTCACTGGCAAGAGCAACACCCAACATTCCATCAAGTGCTTGTTGACTTTTGTCGATGAGAGTATTAAGTTTCTGACGGGCAACTTGATAATCGTCTTCGATATCGTCGCCTGTGGGGATGTACGCAACAGGAACTTGAATTGGTGGAGCAGGTGGGATGACTACTGCGGTAGATGTTGGCGCAGACTGAGTCCCAAAAATCTCATCTAATTTTTCATAGTTATTCGAAGAACTCATCAAATGTCTCCACATAGTCCCACGTACCAATTTCTGGTGTTACGTCGGATGGTGTTGTTGTCACTGTATATCTTTGCCCGTTATTAATATCTGCTATGTCATTTGCGTATGTATTTGCAATAGCAGTTCTAATGATACCTTGCAGTTCGACTGGTCCATAGAAATTCAATCCAAGTTTGAAATTTAAAGTCCAGATAACTGACTGCCTCTGAGCATAATCGCCTTCGTATTGATCTTCATAATCAATTCCTTCCATCGTTATTTGCAAGTCGCGTTTGATACCCATCTCTGGAACATCATTAATCGTAACACAAAAGTCTGGATTGAAGAATGGTAGAATCTGCTCAATAATTTGTAAACCATCATCTTGATTCTTTGCAAAAATATACAGAGAAATAGACATATCATATGGAGTGCTTGTAAACTGACTGCGTAACTTATTTGTATCGTCGCCAGCGCCTACTGCAATGTTTTTTGTCAGTATGTTAATCTTACGAGTTGGATTGTAATTGAGTCCAGTGATTTCAAACCCAATTCTTGGTAGTGTAATTGCTATGCTTGCAGGATCGATAGTAGGAACTGAGGCAATACGAGCAAGGAATTTTTGTTTAGTCGAGTATGCCAGCGGAACACGCAGACTTTGTGCATATTCTCCCTCAGAGTTTTTGCGTTGCACAACTATGTTGTTGAAGATGGTACCAAAGGCAATAATCGCTTTACGAATATGCGAGTGATAGAAAAATTTACCAGCGAACATTAGTTCCTCACCAACACTTCGCCGAATGGATTGATAGACGTAAAGTCTATAATTCCATCATATGCAAGATTGTCAAAGTCTTCATTGTTCGCCAGCGGGTCAATTTCGGTTACCGAATATCCTGCCAAGATTAGAGAATCACCAGAGTTTAGCAATAGATCATCGCCACCCTCAAGTAAGAACTGGTATGCATATTGATCTTCTGACTTATCATCGATAGCATCGATTTCTGCATTCCCAGTAGTAAATCTTTCAGAACTGTATTCAAAGACTTCACACTTCAGTTTGAATATGTTAATCTTACCGAGTTGGTAAAACGGATTAAGAAAATCAACATACTTAATTTCAAAGAACGTCTTAGTNTTTGGAAAATAAAGGATGTCACCTTCTGATGGTCTTGTTGTCAGTTGCAGATCTTCAGCGTTGTTTGCGACAGATTCTTCCCAGCGTCTCTTAGAAACTACGAAAGTTGCTGATGCTCTAAACTCAAATCCGAACTTGGTGAACAGATCGCCTTCACCTTCAAATCCTTCTACGTTCTCTAGATACATTTCCAGAGGATAGAATTGACTGAAGTATGATAGCGGATCTTCGCCGAAAATTGGGTCTTTGTTAGCAATAGTTCTTGGAAGATAGTAAACGTCGTGTCCATAAATCTTCAGACTTTCAATGACAAGATCCTCCACCAAACGTTGTTCGTTTGTGGTTCCCGATGTATTGCCAGATTGAAAATAAAAATTCGTTGGCATCTCTTATCCCGTATAGAAATCGACAGGAAGTTCTGACTTCAATTGCATTTCAGATTCGATTTGTTTAATCTCGTCGACTGCTTCGTCATAAACTTGTTGACCGTTCAGAAGAACACCACCTGGAAGTTGAATTCCTCCAAACTTCTTCATGTTCTCACCCCATTGACGCTTGATCAATGCAGTGGTATACATCTTTAGGAACATGTCATTATAGACTTTAGTGTATTCTGCTGGATCTAGAATGCGATAACACTCAACGATAATGTAATCACCGACTTGGAATGTCTCTTTCCAGTTTACGTCGATATAAAGTTTATCTGTTTTTCTATTAAATCTAATCGAACGCTGTCCAGGGAAAATCTGGTCATACATCTGTAGAGTTGTTTTAACTTGTGCATAGTAGATAAGGTCTGCTGCCAGAAGATTATACATGTCATTGAGTCTAAACTGATAGACCAAGTTGAACATGTTGTTTGGGTTTTCCATACCATCGCTAGGAGCATTGAAATTGAACAACTTGATGATGCCAATTACTGCGTCTGGAATGGGAATATACTGGTTATCTAAATCACCAGCAGTATAAAAAAGAGAAGATGCAAGCGTACGAGTAAATCCTGAAGTCTCTCCAGTTACAGGTTCGCTTACTAGGAATACTCCTGTTGTCGCACCAACTGTGGCATTCGTACCATCTAATGAAATCAAATAACAAGACGCACCCGATGTTTCGCCGACGAGTTTTTCGCCGAGAGTAAACGAGGGAGAACTTAGTCCGCTAAATTTGAGATTGTTGCCTGTAATTTGGTGCTTCAGATAAGTTCTTTCGACACCATCGAAATGGTATTCTTGAAAATACTGCAATGCATCATCAACGCGATCAGAAACCTGATCTTCGTCTACGTTAATTTCGATTACTGGGAATCCGAGTCTACGGAGAGAGTAATCAATTAGTCCTTGTCTAGATGAAATTGCCATATGTTGTCCTCTTTGGGACTATTTATAATGAACCCATGTCGTAAACTGAAGGATCTACGCCAGCGATATCACCTAAGTCGATTGTTCCTGGAATGGTAAAAAATTCTGGATTGTATCCACCAACTTCGATAATACTTCCGTCGGTTTTTTTTGAGTATAGTGTTCCGTCTGCTAAATTTACTGCAAGTTCTCCGACTGCAATTTGACCTGCAGTGGGAACCGCACTAGCAGTCTCACTTCTTTTAAGTTGCATAATTGTTGACATTAGTTAAGCAAAGTCCCCGAAGAATCATAAATTGCAACACGAGCGAGAGAATACCACTGTGTCGTTGATGATGCCATCAATTCAATTGAACCATTTGCTGCAACCTGAATTGCTGCGTTTGCTGCTAATGCGTCGATTGCGGCACCTGTTGCTGGATAGATTGAGAGAGTATTTGCTCCCTTGTTTACGATAACAATTCTACGTCCAGCGGTCGCGGTTGGGAGTTTAACTCCAGTAGATGCAGCAACTGTAGTAACTACGTTGTAATCAACTGTCAATGCAGTAGCAGCACCCTGATTGGCACCAGCAGCGGAAACTGCATTATTATTATCTACAACCGCACCATTCAGTGCTGGTGTCGTTAATGTTTTATTGGTTAGAGTCTGGGTTGCGGTAGTGCCAACAACTGGAATGTAGTTAGTTCCGTCTACTGTATATTCCCAAACATCGGTAGTTTCATTCCATTGAAGAGCAACGTTAGTGGAAGTACCACGTTCTACTTCGATACCAGCATTTTGTGAAGGAGTTCCTGCTTCATTACTATTTAAAGTAATAACATTATCAGCAAGATTGATTGTTTCGGTATTAACAGTAGTGGTGGTTCCAGAAACCGTGAGATCGCCAGCAACAGTTAGAGCATTATTAACAGTAGTTGTGCCAGTGGCCGCACCGATAGAAAGAGTAGTTGCCGCACCAGCAAAGTTTACTGTAGTCGCTGTAGTATTAACTAGTGCAAAGGTTGTGCTTGGGGTAGTTAATGATGTTGTAATTGCAGGACTGGTACCAAATACCAATGCGCCAGATCCAGTTTCATCGCTAATTACGCCAGCGAGTTCTGAAGAAGAAGTCGCAGCGAAAGCACTTAGTTTATCTGCAGTATAAGCAACTGTACCACCAGTACCAAACGCAACAGAAGAAGCATCAGTACCAGTGAGCGTTAGTGTATTACTTGCTGTTAGTGTTTTGCCATCGGCAACAGTTAACGTTGACCCAGTTGCAGGAGCGGTAAATGTTACTTTGTTAACTGTAGTAGCACTTGCCACACCAAGAGTTGGCGTTACAAACGTTGGACTTGTAGTAAACGCAACCGTATTACTACCACTTTCGTCAGTGAGAGCGGATGCAAGGTTTGCACTAGAAGGTGTTGCCAAGAATGCGGCGACATTAGTGCCAAGACCAGAAACACCAGTAGAAATTGGTAGACCTGTGCAACTCGTTAGTGTACCAGAACTTGGAGTTCCGAGAACTGGAGTTGTTAGTGTTGGACTTGTTAATGTTTTATTAGTTAAAGTCTGAGTTGCTGCTATAGATACAAGTTCGAATCCACCTGCAGTCGCACCATCATGAACAACTACTGTATCTTTTGTTGTATTGACGGTAACTTCACCCTCCGCACCTGTAAAGGTAGAGTGCTGAACGGTAGTCCCTCTTCTAAGTTGTAAAATCGTTGCCATCTTTATCTCCTAGTCCACCCTATTTAGGTAGTATATGTTCCACCATCAAGAATGGCACCATCTGCTATGTTTGCTAGAGTGGTTTTCAACAATTGATGACCACCAGCAGTGGCACCATCGTGCACTCTAATCGAATTGTTTGTAGTGTCTACGGTAATTTCAGCTACGGCACCAGTAAAGGTATTGTGTTGAGTAGAAGTACCTCTTCTCAGTTTGACTCTTGCTGCCATTATGCGATACTCCCGTAATCAACTGCATTATATGCTGCTACTTCATCGGTAATTAGTCCGTAGTCAAGATCGGTTATCTGATTGAGGCGAACAATTGCTGTTCCAGGAGTTGTGGTTGTGTCTACATCGAAGTCGCTGAATGCAGTATCAGAAAATGCAATTGTGCCTACCGAAGTAGTTCCAGCGCCACCATCAACTCCAACACCACCAATAGAAACAATAGTCCCATCAGTTTTCTTAGAAAATATCTTTTTATCAGTCAGATTGACTGCGAGTTCGCCAATTGCAAGTTGTCCTGAAGTAGGAACTGCACTAGCAGTCTCACTTCTTTTTATTTGTACTATTGTTGCTGCTGGTGCTGTCATCTACATCCTCGGTTTCTGAGATAGAATATTCTTCAGATGTCCCAAACTCTAAATTACCTTCCAAACCAACATAATTACCATTTGGTTTTGGTTGATTTGCTTCGTGCTCTAGAATTTCAATTCTCTGCGTCAATCCTACATTAGTTTCATTTGCCATTGTGAGTTGTGTGCTTAACATAATATTATCCAATGTTAATGCTTTCAGTCGTTCTGCTAGATTAGCAATATACGAATTGATAAATTTAGTTTGATCCATAATATTCTCCACGAAAAGATTGGGGGGAAGAAAATCCCTCCCCCCATTTCATTTATTTATTAGTAAGTTCCACCGTCGATATTACCGAACGAAGGAGCAGCACCTGAACCACCAGATAGAAGTGCTTGACCAGCAGTTCCAGCAGCAGTAACACCGAGCGCATCAGTACCATTACCGAACATAACACCGTTAGCAGTAAACGTTGCGGCACCAGTACCACCGTTTGGAACTGTAATTGCTGAAGCAAGCGACGAAATAGTTCCGCCTTCGAGGTTAGCAACAAGAGTAGCAATGGTATAACCAGTTGCCGCTGTGTTAACAGTTGTTGTTGGAGCAACTTGTGAATCCTTAAAGAGTCTCCACTTACCGTCCGAAGCATCGCGGAAGAGACCTGAGAAGAGGTCTAGTGAACCGCTGGTATCATACATACCGAACAGACCGATGTCAACTGCGTCAGTTGCGTTATTGTCGTTACCAACAAACACGAGTGGATCGGTAACAGTTAGAGTTGTCGAGTTAACAGTAGTTGTTGTTCCCGAAACTGTAAGGTTACCAGCAACTGTTACGTTAGCACCTGAAAGTGTAAGAGCAGTTGTTCCACCCGATGACTTAATGTCGTTTCCAGTAACTGTTAGATCACCAGCAACAGCAACGTCTGCACCCGAAAGTGTCAGAGCAGTAGCAGAAGATGACTTAATGTCGTTACCAGTTACGGTAAGATCGCCAGCAACAGCAACGTTTGCAGCATCAAGTGTTAGAGCAGTAGCAGTAGATGACTTAATGTCATTTCCAGTAACTGTCAGGTCACCAGCAACAGCAACATCTGCACCCGAAAGAGTGATAGAAGTTGTTCCGCCATTTGCCTTAATGTCGTTACCGCCAACTGTTAGGTCGCCAACAAGAACAACGTTGTCTGTAAGAGCAACAGTTACGCCAGCATCTTCAGAACCTGAACCTGTGATAGCAACTTGGTTTGCAGTTCCAGCAACAGTAGCAACATAGTTACCAGTTGTGTCGGTTCCAAGAGCAACCGAGTTGGCAGCAATTGAGGCAACACCTGATTCACTGATTGTAATGTCGCCAGAAACGGCAGCATAGATGTAATCGCCAATATCTTCAGCAGTAATCTTCTTGTTTGCAGTTGCCGAAGCATCATAAACAAGGAATTCGTCTGCATCAGCAAGTGATGTCAGAGCAGTTGCACCAGTAATATCAGCAACGATACCAACTGAATTGTCTGTAATAGTTGTTTTGATACCAGCAGTACCAGCAAAAGTCAGAGTTCCACCAGTCGAGAAGGAATCAGTATTAGGAACTCCTTGGTTGTCGCTGATTGTGAATGAAGACGAAGCAGGTGCAGAGAATGCGAGTTGACCTGAACCGTTTGTTGTAAGGATCTGACCGTTTGTACCGTCTGCGGTTGGAAGGATCAGAGTAAGATCAGCGGCAAGAGTATCTGGTGCCTTTAGAGTTACTTTGTTGGAACCGTTATCTGTTCCTTCAGCAAAGGTTGCTTTACCACCAACTGATGATGTTGCGTCGATAAGACGAGCATCAACCTTGTCTGTGAAATACTTACCACCAACAGCATGAATTGCGGCAGAACCACCTTCCACTGATTCGATGTAAAGTTTTGCACTTGCGCCGTTGTTGCTGGCGTCTTGTGCATATGCCATTTCACCTTCTAGGAGGGCGGACGTTGCTGGAGCAGTTGCACCTGAACTTCTTTTAATTTGAATAATTGTAGACATATTGTCAGTTTCCTTGTTTGATTACTTGTTGGGTTAGTGGTTAAAATGTTCCGCCGTCTATTATTCCCAAATTCACATTAGTAGCAGGATCTACTGCTTCCCATTTATTAGTAACAGTATTATAGATTAATGTGTATCCATCTTGAATACCTTCTACATCTACATCTGCGAGTGTTTCAATTTTAGTTTGCGTTCTTTTACTTACTATACTTGTATTTATAGTATTTGAAAGTGGTACGGTAACTTTTATTGCCATTATTTTGTCACCTCCGGATTAATTACAACAATTCCTTCTAAAACTCTTAGAGTTTCTTCATCGCTTGTAATTTCAATATCGTATACATATCTCCCTGCTTTTATTGCTGATGTTTGCACAGCAGTCAATGAAATAGTAATTTCCCCGTCCTCTGGCAAAGATATTTCTGCAGTAAAATTTATAGCAGTTGTTGAGTGATATGACTTGCGCATCTGTGCTGCAACAATATAATCTGTAAGATCCTTAGAATCGCCATTCTGGTCATCGACCAATAATGACAAAGAATATGTAGTTCCTTGATCAATATATAGATTTTGAATTGCAGCCATGGAGAACCCTTATAAATTATTCTATATTATTTATAAAATCGAGAACGTTATGCAAACAATAGTGACACTTAAATACGGCACAAAATATTCCGCTGACGATGTAAATAAAATCGTTGAAGCGACCGAGCGTAAGTATAACTATTTATGCTTCACAGATGATCCAACTGGACTTGATCCTATTATTATTTCTTGTCCTCTACCAGATGACATCGAGGGTCACTGGTATAAAGTTTGGTTGTTCAGTCAAGATTTGGGCGACGTTCTTTACCTAGATCTGGATATTCGTATTCAAAAAAATATTGATCATTTGTGGAAATACCTTGACAAAGTTCCAACAATAGTGTATACTTATTGGAAGAACAAAGAATTTCCAGATTATGTTGGCGAAACCCATGACATGCGTTACTTGAGTAATTATAACTCAAGTGTGATGATGTGGAAAGAAGGAACTGCTAAACATATATGGGATCACTTCAACACCAACCCTGAGTATTTTATGTTAAAATATTTCGGAGATGATAGGTTTTTATGGCATGAAGATTTTAGATTCAATTACTTTCCATCAGGTGATGTTTACTCCTTTGTATATGGAGCAGATTATTATGGCGGCGATAATGATTCATTTGTGTATCGCCCAGAATTTACACTAGCATTGTTAAATGGGTTAGATCAGTTTCCTGGAGCAGATAAAAAGTATGATGAACTTCGTATGTATTAAGTGGGGTGATAAGTATCCCGCAAAATATGTGAACAATTTATATAACATGGTAAAACGAAACTACGCAAACGAGTTTACATTTACCTGCTATACTGATGACGCAGAAGGGATTGAGTGTGATACTACACCGATCCCTGATGATGGAATTTTACATCCCAAATATTGGTTCGGTAAAGAAACCTTCTGTTTTGACAGAGCAAAATTTACTGTATTCAATTCACATAACTGGTTAGGATATGAAGGCAACTGGTGTTATTTTGATCTTGATGTTGTAATCCAAGAAGATATTACTGAAGTTCTAGAACTTGCGCAGAAACCTCGAATCATTCAATGTCGTTGGCAACCACAATCACAGAAACATGACAGACTGTTTATTGATATTCGCGGAACTTTTTTCAACTCCAGTATGATGTTATGGCCTGGTAAATCATGTGAACATATCTACGAAGATGTTATCGAGAATTCTGAATCCGTATTCAAAACTTTCTTCAAAGGAAGCGATAACTATCATTACTGGAGACAGAGAGACTTCTGGAAAAATATTCCAGGCGGATGGATCTATTCGTGGAATCGTGGTAAACATTATCCCGACGACATAGAACGATTTAAGTTTCGTAAAGATGCTAAGATCTGTTTGTTCAATACTGATAATGTGCCACACCCCTCGGCAAAAGAACAAATCGAATTATCTGATTGCGTAGATAAAAAAATTATTAGATTATGGAATTGTGAATGAGAGTCAATTACGTCTGTTGTAAATGGGGCACCAAATACTCCGCTGAGTTTGTAAACCGTCTTTATCGGATGACGAAGAAAAATACTCCAAAAGAATTTGAGTTTCACTTCTATTGCTATACTGACGATAGTGATGGATTCGATGAAGAAATTAAAGTTGTCGATTTCCCAGACATTCCCGACATCCATCCGAAATACTGGTTCGGATCTGAGGATTTCAAATACGGAATGGCACGTTGTTGGGACAGACCAAAGACGTTCATCTTTAATACACATAACTTCGCAGACGATAAACCCACTGGAAGATTTGTCTTTTTCGACCTTGATGTCATCATTCAAAATGATCTATCGCCCATCATTACCTATGACTTAGAGAATCCTACCAAGTTACGCTCTTGGTGGCAGGATCCAAGACCTATGAAGTCTCGTAACTTTATGTTGGCACATGGTGCATATACCAATGGTAGTTGCATGGTGTGGTCAGATGATCAAACGGAATGTATCTGGCATGATGTCCTAGAACACCAAGAACGCATTTGGTTTACATTCACCGACGGAACAGACAACTATCACAGTTGGCGCTGGGGCGATTTTAGTAACACACCGATTTGGAAACATTTTCCAAACACATTTGCATACTCATACAATAGAGGTCGTGATTGGGATTCAGAAGATCTAGGAGTCGGAATATATAGAAAGGATTGTATCCTTTGCGTGTTTAATGTGGACTTACTACCGTTCCAAGATAACCGCAGAGGCAAAGTGAAGCAGGAATCGCTCGTCGATCCTGATCTTTTACAGCATTGGAACGTTTGATGATTAATATTTACACAGTTAAATGGGGTTTCAAATATGATTCGGAACATGTCAATCGTGTTCTTGAACAATGCAGAGAGCACATAACAACTGATTTTAATTTTTATTGTTTGACTGAACACCCGATTGGATTGCATACCGATGTCATTGTAATTCCATTTCCTGAAGACAACTACTATGAGAAGTGGTGGAACAAACTATACTTGTTTGATCGAAGGGTTGTAAATCATTATGGACAAAAACTTTTTCTCGATCTGGATATCGGCATTCAAAACAATATCGATTGCATTGTAGACCACGATCCAGGAGAGGGATTATCATTTGTTCGCACTCATTGGCATAATATGGAAAGAATGAAACGAGATACACACAACATTCCTCGGGCATATACGGATCTAAATTCTAGTGTGTTGAGATGGAATGATAGATTAGATGTTGATAAGATTACCAAGTTTGTGACAGATTATCCTGATCAAATGTTTTTTCATTATCGCGGCCTTGATAATCTATTCGGTCACAAAAGAGAACAACTACTAAAAATTAATTTTTTCCCAGATGGTTGGGT
>B570J13884_100033_pt1 | contig 16785 bp, 33 predicted proteins | sample LakMenEpi05May10_FD_13884 | JGI IMG/M metagenome (IMG submission 13884)
AGAGATTATAAAAACAATGCCGATTTATACTGTTCTAGATGCCGAGACTCGTGAACCCATGGAGGATTTCTGGGGTTCATATGATGCATTACAGGAGTTTCTACAAGAAAATCCACATCTTATTCAAGGTATTTCTGCACCGAATATTATCGGTGGCGTAGGTGATGGTGTCAGACCACCAGACCACTTCAAGGAAGTGATGTCGAAAATCTCAGACGCAAATCCCAACAGCCCTCTTGCCCAAGACTATGGCAAAAAGGACAATAAGACAATCAAAACCCAAGCAGCAGTTGCCAAGGCAAAAAAGAAGGCAGGAGGTTCACTGGTGGGATGAATCTATTAGTTGCAGTCCTTACGTCAAGGGATGTTGAAAAATTAAAACGGTGTATCGAGAGTGTTCTATCACAGACTGATAAGGTCATTGTGGTATGCAACACTCTCGATTTTTCATTTGTAGAGCAAGCGAGGATAGTTGCTGAGGCATATAATCTGGAGTTTCTGGTAACTGACTCTAACGGGACACCAGCGAAAGGGAAGAATTCTGTTCTAGAGATTTTCCGATCTCGTTCGCATGACTATTACATGCAAGTTGATGCAGATGATTATCTCACTCCTGATGCATTATCTAAGATTGCTACAATCGTTCAACAAAATCCAGATGTTGACGTGATTGGATTAACAAATAATTTCATGACATATAATGGAGGAGTGACAACTGCCACAGATCTGATGAAAAGTACAGATATTTACAAATTTGCACAGATTACAGGTGTGCATGGATTGCGTCTAATCGAACTTGGCAAATTCTTAGCAGCAAATCTGCAATATAATAGAATGATACTCTATTCTAAAAAGACCGTCGATAATTTTAATTTCGATGAAACTTTTATTGGTTCAGAAGACGTAGTTGCATCATATAAATTATACTATAATCCAGATATAAACTATCTTCTTACCGATGAGCATTTGCATTTATATGTCTATGACTTGGAAGATACTGGTAATTTCCATGCATTTTTAAGCAATTTGAATGAAATAAAAAAGGTTCTTCGCGAATTGAAGGTTATTGTGAATGAATCTAGAATATAAAATTGACTATCTTCGTGCATATAAAGCATTTAAGAAATTGCGCAAAAATGTATCAAATACGATCTTCATATTTGAGATTCTACATGCATTAAATCCACCATCATTGCGGTGGAGTTTCAACAAGTTATTAGAAACTGAATCTGGTGGTGAGGTAGCATACAACTCTGAAGAGGTTTCAGATTACTTCTCGACACTTTATGAAAGACCAGAAGGTTCTGTTGGTAGAGAATGCCATAAGTTATTTCCAAACCAGCAATTCCTACTAAAAATTAGTAGAAGAAAATCTAGTAACAACAAATGGATCGAGGCGAAACATCCGTATAATTGGATGGCACGCAGATACCGCGACACACACGACACTTGGCACACGTTGACAGGTTATCCTACAACTGAAATTGGTGAAATGTGTCTAGCGGCATTTTCGTTTGCACAAACGAAATCTCTTGGTTGGATGATGATATGTTTGCTTGTTATGATCAAGTATGGCATTTACAAACCTGAAATCATCTCTATGGTTAGACGTGCATATTTACGAGGTAAAAATGCTAAGTTCTTATTGGCAGAGAATTATGATAACATGTTCAGCGAAGATCTAGAAAGCGCAAGAAAGCGTCTGAATATAATGCCATGATTGATTTAGAGAAAATTGATAGCACCTATCCAATAGAAAAGATTCTTCCATTTTGTGAAGCATCCATGGGGGATCCACGTCCAGGAGCACAAAACATGAGTCCTGTTGGATGGGAGGAAAATCCTGCATCATTTTTATATTTACTCTATAAAGAAAAGCGGTATGATGGCAAAGGTAATGGTTACGTAATATATAAGAAAGACGATAAGATTGTAATTGGCAATGGTTTCTCTGTTTCTGATATAGATGAAAAAATGACTCAAGCAAATTCTCGAATGTATACTATTCCTGGAGTTACCTTACCTCGAGTGCAGGGTGCGATTTTCGATTTGGCTTTAGATACTAGTATGGAAAATGGTAGGTTTGGAATATTCACTTCGGTAAACGAATACAATTTTAGATATCACCTGAGATATGTTGCAATAAATGATCCTAAAAATAATCCTGGATATTTTATGGAAAATGGTAAACATTTTGCCAAACCAGGAAGAAGAATACATCCAGGACTCCAATCTACTGGACCGTTTTGCATTCGTGGCGTAAAGCAGTGGATAACATATATGATTTGGAATGAAGAACACCGAGAGTCGTTTTTACAAACTCTAGATTCTATTAGATGGGAATAACCAGTGTTTGGGTTTAATCAAAATTCGAAATTTCATGCAGGAATTAATCACTGGATCAATATCATTGCGATGTTATCTATTCCAGTTTTTATCTGGCAATTCACTATATTCCAACTGATTATGTGTGCTGTTGGGTATTTTCTTTGGCATAATATTGGTGTTATTGCAGGGTATCATAAGTTGGCATCTCATCGTCAATATTCTCCACCAAAGTGGTTTAAATATTTTTCTATTGCGTGTGGGACCATGAGTGCACAAAGTCCAGCAATTAATTGGGCTTCACAGCATACAGCGCACCATGCATACTCCGATACCGAAAACGATCCACATTCTCCAGTCCACAAGGGATTTTGGAATGCATTCTTGAATATTCATTATCTCACCAAGGAAATAAAACCAATACATAGTAGGCGTGTAATTAAAGATGATGTGTATCTATGGCAATACAATAACTACTGGTTGATTTTATTGTCAACTGTTCTTGCTCTTGCTTTAATTGATCCATTTTCTGTGGTGTATTTTTGGTTAGTTCCTTGTGGTTTGACAAGATTAACAGAATCATATATCGTTGCGATTAATCATCGCGAAGGTGGACCAGTAAACAACTATTTTGTTGGGGTTGTGTCTGGTGGTGAAGGGTGGCATAGGAATCATCATGATAATGCAAACAGATTAGTTCTTCATCCGCATGACTGGTTCGGAAAAACACTACAGTGGGTATTTAAACAAAAGAAACTCGATTATGTCGAATAATACGATTTGCTCTTACCCGTTCACACATAGTTACATTGGTCCAAAGTATGTCAGAAAGTTATGTTGTGTGTCTGCAGATCTTTCTAACTCTGAAAAGGTATCTACCAAGGATTGGTGGAACAGTGAGCAGATACAAGAAGTACGGCGCAAGATGCTTGCAGGCGAAAGGGTTGAACACTGTGCTATCTGCTACCTAAACGAAGGCGCTGGAATTAGGTCTTGGAGACAAGATTCTTTTGATCTAATGTCGGAAGAGACTGTGAGAACATTCTCTCCTGTGGTCAACGAAGATCCAATCTATTTTGATTATAGAACCATTCATTGTAATTTACAATGCATGAGTTGCATGCCCGATTATAGTTCGCAGCACATTGCCCTTGCTAAAGAATTGCACGGGAAAACTGACCCATTTAGAGTTGATCCTGCATACGAAGAAACAATGAAGAACGAGATTCTAGATTCACTGCGCAATCGGACTTGTAAGAAAATATATTGGGCAGGTGGCGAACCAATGATGTCCCCTGTGCATTGGGCAGTTGTTGAAGAAATGAGCAAGATTCAACAGGTAGATCCTGATTACATCAAGTCAATCGACGTTCACTACAATACCAATCTCACTAGGGTTCATTGGAAGAACCAAGATATTCCGTCGATGCTAGAGTTCTATCAACCAAAAATCTTCGCTAGTATGGATGGAACACACGAGACGTATGAATTCTTGCGAGACGGAGCCAAATGGGAGTCGGTGTCTGACAATTGGAAACGGTACCACGATAAACTGAATGCAAACAACCAGTTTGGTATGTCTACTGTAATGACTACTCCCGTTATTTTTGACATCGATAGATGGTTTGATTTTTATGAACCATATGATCCTGAGTTGTTCAACTATCGTTTCCTGACAAACAAGATGGATGTGTTCCAGTACGATCATGGGTTCTTAGATATCAGGTTGTTTCCTAAAGAAATCGTTGACAAAACGATTGCCCATGCTATAATGAGGTTTGAAAAGTCAAATCTTCGGAACAAAGATAATACTATTGCTATACTTAAAACCTACATTGACCAACGCAACGAGTTTCAGTCATTGTTTGATGACACTGCTCGAATTTCAGCACTAAAGAAAAGCGTTGAAAAGAGAGACAAATATCTCGTCAGTGGCAGATCGTTTGAAGAACTATTGGGCATGATAAACACTGATGCACACAATTGGTATAAAGAATTGTAAAGAACAAAAACTTAATTGGAGCAATACATGATAATTACATGTGGAACAGATGACAATATAGATTCGTTTGAATTAAAGATCCCCGAGAACAAAAGCATTGGCATAATGCTGAGCAGTGGTGCCGACAGTGCAATATTGCTGTATCTGATGTGTCTTGAGTTGATGCAAACTGGAAGATCTACAGACGAGATTAAATATGTTTTTACTGTCCCGAAAACAGATGGTGCAGAACTACACAGTGCAGGTATCGTAAATTGGATAAATGAGAAACTGGACATTAATCTACCACAACCAATAATCTTCGGCGCAGAAAATGTGCAAGATTTACACCACTCTAAGCAAATTAGTGAAAGCGTTCGAGCAGTTTTCGTCAAATACGATCCTACGCTCAAAGACCTACATGTTTTCCTAGCGGACCAGAGAGCAGTACCACAACCTTGGCCGTTTGAAATGGATTATGCAGCCAATCCATTTCGGGTAGCAGAAAATCCATATCCAGAGATTATAAGTTTGCCATTTAACGATCTGTATAAATCTCACACAATAGATTTACATTTTATGTTTAACACAGAACGACTGTTGGAGTTATCGCACACCTGCACACAATTAAATGCAGGTCGATGCAATAAGTGCTATCATTGTCATGAACGACAATGGGCATTTGACCAACTTGGTAAAATTGATCCAGGAACCAATTGATGGAAAATATAACCTTTAATCCGCTCACTGAATTTGTCGTCTCATATGGGGATCTGATGGAACTAGAGTTTACACGGTTCAATGTGGAAGCATACAAAGATCTTATTCTCAACCATCCAGGGTGGAGGCAGTATAATTCGTATAAAGATGGATATAATCGATATGGATTATCCATGACCAGTTTGGATGGTGGATACTCTGGTGTTCCTGATTTAGAAAGTCTGATAGAACACTACAAGGAAACAAAAGAACGCTATCGTGATAAGGATTTTAAAGTCAGAACTCCACTTTCATATGAAATACCAGAAGTCTCAGAACTCTTTGATTTCTTTGGTGACGATCTTGCACGATCGCATTTCCTAAGATTAGACAAAGGTGGATTCTTTCCACCACACAGAGATCACGAATTCAGTTTACCCAATAATATGCTTAGGATCATCGTGCCGTTCTATAATTTTCACTCATCAAGTATGTCTTGGATTTATGATGGTAAGGTTGTGCAACTAAGAGAAGGTATCGTATATTTCATGAATACGACCAAGGCACACTCGCTATTTTCATATGTTGATGGATGCACCATGCTGGTGTTAAATGTATGCGCAACCAAAAATACAATGAACCAACTAATTAGAAAAATGAGAGTTTACTAATCATGATACAAGAATCTTTACCATGGAATCTAACACACAATAGATATGCCATTCTAGGTGTTCCTAGATCTGGAACTCAATTGACTGAATCTTTTGTCAATTATTCTCTAAGCAAAAAGTTTGATCATGTTGTTTCATTGCAAGAGATATTTACGGCGCAAGCATCGTTCTTCAACACACTTACATTGCGAGATGGTAAACTGTATTTTGAAGAGGCAAGTAAGATCTCTCGTGGGATGTGGCAACGCGAACTGAATTCTTTAAATATGCAAAGACTTGATTTAATTGCTAAAGCAGGACAAGAGCAAGCAATGACATGTGTTGCCTTTCTAGATGACAGAATATCAAGCATAGGGTTCAAACAGGGGTTACAATATCTGATTGATCTTGGGTTTCATTTCATCTATGTCAATCGTAGTTTCGAGCACAAATTGATAAGTTATATGTTCGCAAAGAAAAGTTTTATCTTCAATCGCGAAAAAAATACAATGACATTACATATTGACACCGAAGAACTTAAATCACTCATCATCGCACGTTACCTACTAGAAGAACAAAACAAAAGGGTTATGGACCAATTAATATCGTATGAGACTGTTAAGTATGATTCTCTGACTTCAATGGCAGAACATCTCCCTGCCTCTGAGAAAGAGTTGGCGTTTGGTATCTTCAAGGAAAAACAGTTGTCTCTCGATCCCTATGAGCAAATCGTAAATGCCGATGAGGTAAAGGAAGTCTTTGCGACATTCTACCCCAAATTAATCAACCTTACAGATGAATTATTTTAATTTAGGGGCTTGACTTTTTCTCATTTTTAGGGTAGAATGAAATATAAGATGAGAAAAGGAAATGTGAAAATGATTAAAGTTTACCAAATCCAACTGACCGACGCTGAAATCGCCGCTGTAAATAACGGCGAAACTAGCGACCGCATCAAAGCGTACTTCGATCGTAGTTTCGAAGGCAAATTTAAAGCTGAGAACTTCCAGTATTACACCCACGTTGCTAACGTTGATGTTGAAGATATGGAAGAAGCGTTCCAAGCAATGAATCTCTGGGAAGAAAGCATATACTTCGAAGATATTTTCAAACTCGCTCCCTGCTCCTCTATGTCGGTTGGTGACATCCTCGAGGTTGATGGAACTCTATACTATTGTGCTCCCCTTGGATTTCATGAAATTAAAGCTTGACTTTATCTCCGTTTTAGGGTATACTGTGTATATAATTTGAAAAGGAAGTTTTATGATGAAATATGTTTTGGTCGTTGGTGGGTTGTTTCTCGTCGCTGGTGCGGCAGGTTCGCAAGACTTCTATGAAGAGTGTCGTGCTGCCGCTGACTGCGTTGCTGGTGACCCTCCCAGTTTCCTCCTTACGATCTTTCAGATGGTCGTTGGTCTGGTTCTGATGGTGACGGGTGTTGCTATGACATTTATTGAGGATAAGAGCAATGATTGAAGATAGCGCAAAAAATAACCTTCTGGAAATTATGAAGTGGGGTGGCACTGCGTGTGTCATCGTCGCTGCGACATGTCGTGCATTTGAGTTCCACACGGTGGACCTTATCCTGTCGATTATCGGTGCTGGCGTCTGGGGCATTGCTGCCTACGAGATGAAAGATAAACCTCTGATGGTGGTTAATGGGTTCATTACCGCTATCCTTCTGTATGGAGTTGTGAAATGAAGTTTTGGTTGATTTTTATGATTTATGCAAATGATGGTACGTTTGTCGATAAGATTGAATCGCAACATCAATCATTTGGTTCGTGTGTAGTCGCTGCAGGTAAAGAGACATTAATGCAGGTCAACACTTTCGCTAAGGTTCAGGCATGGTGTGTGTCTGACGACCACTACAATGGTGTGAAGCAGGACGAAGGCATTCCCTATGATACGATCGAGGAAGATGATCCCATCGGTGACATCATCGCCGAACTGCCATGAGTAAGTGGTCGCAACGGTTCCTAGACCTAGCAGAGCACATTGCTGAGTGGTCTCAAGACCCTCGTACGCAAGTGGGTGCTGTAATTGTAGATGACCACAAGCGTGTGGTTTCGATGGGATACAATGGTTTCCCGCGAGGAGTTGCTGACAAGGAAGAACGTTACAATGATCGCTCTACTAAACATCTATTCGTATGCCATGCTGAAAGAAATGCGCTCGACAATGCTCCCCTCAGCGTTGAAGGATGCACAATGTATGTACCGTTACTTCCTTGTAACGAGTGTGCCAAGTCAATTATACAACATGGTATTGCGAAGGTAATCTCCTACAAGAGCAATCGTGAGGATACATTCAACTGGGATATCACTCGCATTATGTTCCAAGAAGCAGGTGTTCTGTTGTATGAAACAGAACGAGAAATTGATGAAAACGCTGGGCAACCATGGTTGCGCACATATGATGGAAAGTTGATCTAATGCCAAAATATCTTGTAGAAACTGTGAGTGTATTCCGCATGCGTTATGTCGTCGAGGCAGAGAATGAATCGCATGCAAGGGATGAAGTCACCATGAGTGTTGGCGATGACTTTAAGGAGTTCTCGCAACTCCATCTCGACGAGATGATTTCATCTACACGTGAGATTGATCAGGCAGAGTATCTTCGTATGTTCGACGAAGATAATGTCTATCTTAAAGACTGGGATGAAGACCAGAAACTTGATTTCGTGAATGTGATTAACTATGGACAGTAATAATATTCTTTTTATTTTGGTAATTCTATTGATTTCTGTAACGATATATGGTATAGTTACTAATAAAGTTACTGCTGAAGAGCGTGACGAAATGCTAAATGATAAGGAAATGTTCCCGTGATTATTCAAAATGCCGTAACATGTCTTGCTTGCGGTGACTTCATTGTCTCCAAGCATCGCCATGACTTTGTGAATTGCACATGTGGTGCAGTTGCAGTTGATGGCGGACAGGAATACCTCCGTCGTGTGGGTGATTTTAGCAATGCGATGGATCACTCTTGGAGTCTTCCCGATGCTGTTTATGAAGCATGTGCGCAAGCAGCGCAGGATGCAGCGGACACTGGTCGGAATAGATATGGTATCGCCAATGCGGTGATGCGTAAATTGCGTGAACATGAATACCTTGCCGCAGAAGGTGAGCAGCGTGTGATGGCACAAAATCTCGACGAGATTATGGTAGTCGAGGCGGATGGATCTTTTAATCGATATAAGAAGGTGAATGAAAATGACTAAAATTTCAGTAGAACTTGATATTGACCAGTTTGATAAACTGGTCGTAGAAGAACTTATCAGAACTCGTCAGACATTTCTGAATGATCTCGGCGCAAACAATCATGTGTTTGTCTGGGGCGATCAAGAAGCAGATGATGCCGAAATTCAGAAGCATATTGATTCTGCTGATCAGTTGATCAAGTGGTTTGGTACACCAGAGCAAATTGAAGAGGTGTTTGGCAATGAAGACGGATGACATTAAAGGCAAGATGATCGAAGCGATTCCGTATGTAGCAGTGTTCGGTATCGCAGCACTGGCAGTATATGGTATCACCAAGATCGTGCAATCACTCGATGATGTGGATATTCCCCTTGATTGGGGACAAGATGCATATCTAACTGAACTTTGTAGGAATTCCCGTGAAGATTAATATTGCACCATATCCACGTTGGTTCGGTCCATACCAGATCGCAGAAAAGATTCTGTTCTGGAAACCCAAGGACGATGATGCGGTTTTCGCATTTGGTGAGAGGTTGGACAAATACACACCAATTGCCAGAATAGCACAATGGTTTTTCCATAAGAGGAAGGTCAAGATTCGCATCGACCCATATGACACATGGAGTATGGACCACACTCTTGGTCTGATCATTGTGCCAATGCTAAAGCAACTCAAAGAAACCAAGCATGGTTCTCCTTTCGTAGATGATGCAGATGTACCCGAAGAACTTAGCTCTACCTCTGCACCAGCAAAGGAGAATGAATGGGATCTTGATGACAACCACCATAAGCGGTGGGAGTGGGTGATGGATGAGATGATCTGGGCGTTTGAACAGATCGTTGACGACGATCATGAATCTCAGTTTTTCGATTACTCTGTGAAACCATATCTGTATGACAAAGATGGTCATGTCAAACACTCAGAACGCATTCAACGTGGAACAATATTGTTCGGCAAATATTATCAAGGACTATGGGACTGATTGAGTCGTCTCGAAGGGTAATAAATAAATGCATGAGCGAAGAAGATATACCATTTCGACAGTATCGAAAATTGACTGTTTCTGAGAAGAGACAGAAACTGCATGTTATGATTGAAGAGATTGATGAATTTGTCTGCGAAACAATCCAGTATTGTGATGATCCGCAAGATCTAATTGCCATCGGTTCTTTGCTCCAAGTTATCTCTAAAAACATTTTGACTGCTGCTATGGCGGATAAACATAAGTGGGCAGAGTCTATCACTCAATACACACTGGATGTCCTAGAAGATGATGTGAATGATCGTCGTCGTAGAGGACAGGTTCCAGCAGAAAAATATAAGGGAATATATTACTGATGTCGTTTGTGAAAATTGGTCCTGCCTTTATCTGGCGTGGTTTTATGAAGCAAGAAGCAGAAGAGTTTATTAAGGAACAACTTGAGAAACCTCTCGTAAACAGTCAGACGACTGGTGGATACAACTCTGGGATCAGCGAGGCACGCACCTCAGAGCAGTGCACAATCAATCCAACCAATCCATATTGCTTGAAGGTTAAACAAGCAATGGCACAACTCAATGATGAGATGTGGAACATTAATGTCTTTGAACACTGCAGCGAGAACAACTTCATTCGGTATCGTGATGGTGGCAAATTTAAGATGCACTCAGACATTATCTTCCCAACAAACTACACAAACCACGTGTCACGACCAATCAGAAAAATCACTGGAATCGTGCTGCTATCTGATAGGCAGACATTCGAAGGTGGTAAATTAGCACTGTTCGTTGACGAGCAGCGCATGTCATTCGACTTTGATCAGGGAGACCTACTGGTGTTTCCTTCTTATGTGAAGCACCAAGTGGACGATATTACTGGTGGTATTCGTTACTCGACCGTCCACTGGTCATATGGTGGATTTTGATGGCGTTTCAAGTTCCCAAAGAGGCATATGAGTCAGAGTTTCCCAACTGGAACCATCAGTGGGGTGGTGGTGTTTACAACGGTATCTTCACACAACAGAACAAGAACTTCTACGCTGCATTCGAGAAACTGTTCGCACAAGAGAATATCGCTCGTGTCCTAGAGATCGGAACTGCTAGTGGTGGTCTCACACTTGCACTCACAGACATCACTTTCGCCAACGGCGTAGAGGTCCGTGATGCTCCAATTACCACATATGACATCATAGAAACTCGACATGCAGATAGACTGCGCAATAGGCACGTCGATGTTCGAGTGATGGATGCATTCGAGGATCTAGATTACATCTTTGAATACATTCAGAGTGATGGACAGACCCTCTAGTGCTATGCGATGGGGGTAATAAACCTGCTGAGTTTAATCTGTTTTCTCGTATTCTGAAAACAGACGATATTATTATGGCACACGACTACGTGATTGACAACGAATACTACGATGCATATGTCAAGGACAATGTATGGCGCTGGTGTGAGATTAAATATAAAGATATCTCCATTGCAGTCGATAAGTATGGACTCTCCCCTCATATGGCAGAAGAGTTCCAAGAAGCAGCATGGGCATGCTTCAAAAAAACCTCCCAAAATTACTCAAAAATGGCTTGACAATTCTGCTAAAATGACGTATAATGTTCTTATACGTTAAGGAGATTGTTATGGCGAATAATGTTACTACTCGGGTTGCTTTTGTTTGTAATGAACAGGCAATGGATCTCGTCAATCAGTGGTTCGCCAAGATTGATACTGATCCTCACGCATCAGTAACCTCATTGTTCGATGTTGCTAAGGAAGACATCACATGGGACTGGATGCTAGAAAACATCGGATCGAAATATTGCTATGTAGACACGATATGGGACAATTGTGTGCGTCTAGTTAGCGCATGGGACTGGCCTGAGCATTTTGTGCAGTGGATGACCGAAGAGATTCTCGTAATCGATCCCGATGCAAGACTCGAAGTGGAATATGAGGATGAGTGTCCGAACTTCATTGGATACCACATTTTCACTGCTCTCGGCAATACAGGAGCATTCCTAGACTCAGACCATATCGAAGCGATGATTCGGCGCGAGGTTCCTGCTCTTGAGGAACTGGAAGAAGGCAGTGATGAGTATTACGATATGTTATGGGAACACTCGAACGATATCTGTGATGCTTGGCAAGAGCGTGGTCTCGATATATTGGTGGGACGATGATCTTTCTTGGTCTGTTTTTAAAGGCTCTTGCAGATGCAGTCCTACTCGCGCTAGGAATTGCTGCTGCACACTTCATTATCGTTGGTACTGCAATTGGACAGACCAACTTCTTTGCGATGCTTCCTATCTGCTTCGTACTTGCTGTTGCCAATCTCATAATTCGTATGGCGGAAATTCATAAGACTCTTATGAATAAGGAATAAATATGTCTTATGACAGTAACAATCAAACTCCCCACTGTAACTGCACTTGACTGCGCCGCAGCAGGTGGAGATCTATCGCTCGGAAACCTCGACGGGTATTTCCGCAGCGTAGCACAACTTCCAGGACAGATTAAGTCTCAGTTATCCACTGCGGTGGATGCTGCCAAAGACGACAAGTCCAGTAAGATACGAGATGCCAAAAAAATGGCAGGTTCTATCAGTGATGCTGATGCTGCTACGATTGTGTCTACCTTAGAGACTCTAACAGATGATCAGATTACTGATGTTCTAGATAAGATGACGCAGATCGAGGATCTAATCGATCAGATCGAATCGTTCTTATCACCTCGTCCATTCTCCGCTCTTCATTCTAAAGAGTTAGAGGCAAGATATCGTGGACGAGAGGTGTTCAAGAACATCGAGCATTTCTTCAAGAAAAAGATAGTCGAGATTCTATCCGAAATTATTGGACTGCTTGGTATCCCGACACCACTAGATATCCCGTTACCATTTTTACCATCTGCCACGGTGGGTGACATGTTCACAACATCTGGTAATGCAATCATCAAAGCAGCAATAGCAACAGAACCTGCTGTTGCTGGTTATTTTGATGTGGCGAACAAGTTTGATGGTAAACTGGGTGTTGATGTGCCAGAGATGACTGCCGAAGAAGTATGGCAGAAGATCCTTAATTGGTTGAACACCACACTCAACAACTGGACACTGAGTGTAATCAATGCCATTGTCAGCGCACTGGAAAGCATCCCAGTAATCGGTCCACTAATCACTGCAGTTCTGAGTGGTGTTGATCCTACCGTTGCCATTGAAATTTCAGTTAAAGCAGCAATCGAAACAGTAAAAGCAACTGCTGCTGGGTACATCACTGATGCCAAAACATTAGCAGCGTCTGTCGAAAATGTGTCTATAACTGATACTGCAAGAGAAGCAGTCCAGCAACAGATAGATGCAAAGGTAAACCTAGCACAAGATCTCATCGATGGTGGTATTGACACGCTGTTGTCTATCCAGATCCCATTGATTGGTCTTGGTGTTGGTAGCATTGCAGGTATAGATGATAAAGCAACTGAGTTGAAAAAAACCAAGGTGATCATATCTAAAGAATATCTTCTGCATCATCTAGAAGATGCTTTTGATCATTTGATTGACAAGGCAAGAATGATCTTCCGCACCAGTCTTATTGGTGCTATTTTTGACATCATTGATGCTGCCTCTGCGCTAATCAAGGCAATTCCTATTGTCTCTTCTATCTACGCATGCATCGAGAAGGTCGTAAAGATCGTTCGCGGGGAGAATCCATTTACAGCATGCGATATCCTGCAACTGGCAGTCCCGCAGATATTCAATATGGGTAGTCTGACAGATGCACTTATCCCAGCAACAATCAAAAAAGAAACATCTACGTTCGGATTAATTCCAAATATCGCTTGACTTTTCGACCAATTTAAGGTAGAATGATTATAATATGAGAGGATTGACATGAGACCGACATTCACTGACGCTGAACGTGCTGAGATCGAGTCCGTAAAGGATATCGCGCAGAAGAAACTGCGCGAACTGCTCGCTGATCTACCAGTAGACACCTATCCCTTCTTCAAGGATTGTATTCTGACAGGTGGATGCTTTGCGTCTCTATTGCTCGACGAAGAAGTCCATGACTGGGATGTATATCTGAGGGATTCTGTGACTGTATCTCGGTTTGAGTCATTCGTACTTAGCGACACTCCCACTCTGAATGAGGTAGCAGGAGTTACTTCTGGATATACGCTCATAACCAAGGTTGGCGGTAAGTTGGTAACTGCCAATGCCATTACGTTTAAAAATGGACTGCAGGTCATCACCAGAACTGGTAAGGAACATCGCGAGACATTCGACTTTGTGCACACCATGCCATACTTTGACATGGCAAAGCAGCAACTGTTCATCTCTCGCCAGCAGTATGATTCTATCAAGAACAAGAAACTGATTGTCAATCCAAAGCATCTCGTGTTGGTGAATCAATGGAGAGCAGATAAATTTATGGGGAGAGGATGGAGTTTTCGATAATGGCATTCAAACCTGTGGACTGGGATAACATTGCAATTCCATCAAGTAGCATCTCTGGTGGTACTATCAGTGCTGCTCCGATCAGGTACGATTATAATCTACCTGGAGAACTGCTGGATTATGTTATGAGGCATGATCTTGATCTTTTGGAAAAAATGGATAAGACACAATTAGAGGTGGAACTCAAGAGAGATATGGCAGTAAAACTTGCAGAAAAGATGATGGAAGATGGACACATTGTGTTCACCAAACAGGCATTTCCTCAGATAAATGAAATGCGCTATCGTGCGTACACGTGGGTTGGTGAAAAAAACTTCATCGAACAGCAAAGAAAATCAAAATAGGGGCTTGACTTTTACTCAAAAATAGGGTAGAATGTATATATTGATTGAGAGGAAATTTGATTATGACTAAGATTGTTTATAACGCATGTTACGGCGGATTCGGTCTCTCGGAAGCAGCAATTTTGCGGTATGCTGAAATCACAGGTGCCAAGGGGTTCTCTGTCTATGACATTGAACGCACCGATCCTGCTCTGGTTCAGGTCGTAGAGGAAATGGGCGAAGCGGCTAATGGTATGTCTGCTGCGCTGCGGATCGCAGAACTTCCTGCTGGCACTCTGTATCGTATTGATGAGTATGATGGCAGCGAGACTGTGATGACTCAGGATGATTATAACTGGAGTGTAGCATGACAAATCGAGATGCTGACATTACTAATTTTGGTGGAATAATCCTAGTGCGATGCTATGAGGATGATGTTCTCATTCGCACCATTGATGTCAGTGATCACACACTGCGATATGCAGAAGACACTGCTGAGAACTGGATAGCAGGTATTATCAAGGAATAAACATGAAAATTAAAGAACTAAATGAGCAACTCAATCGTATTCAAGACTACGAAGAGGCACTGGTGAAGATTGAGATGTATGGACACACAAGTGGTCATGGACATGGATACACCTGTGCAAATATCGCTGAGGAAGCACTTCGCAAGCATCTGTGGAAACCAGAAGTGGCAACGGATACTGATGAGAGTTGGATTTACCCTGTAAATCCAGCACAGGGACTTCTGTCGTCTGACGACACTTGAATGAGATAAACTGTTCGGAGTAAAATAATGACAGAGAAAGAATGGAAAAAACTACCACTACCAACTGAATCGCCGCTGGTTCCGTATAAGCGATATCGAGGCAGCAAGGTAACATGGTCTAGTGGCAAGACTGCCTACTACTGGGTAGAGTATCATTTTTAGAGGAAATATATTATGTTAGAATGTTTAATTATAGGTGATAGTATCGGTGTTGGTACCAAGATGTTCGCACCCAAGGAATGTGTATCATATAGCAAGGGTGGATACAACACGTGGCAGTGGAACAAACGCTGGGGTAGTACTCCACTGGAAGCAAAGACTGTAGTGATCAGTCTGGGCACCAATGATCACAACGGTGTGAACACCTTTAAAGAACTGTCGAAGGTGCGGTATCGTATTCGCTCCGTGAAGGTCGTATGGATTATGCCTCCATGCAACAGTGGATTCTGTAAACCCAAGGTAAATGCCGTCGTAAAGCAGATTGCTGCACAATACAATGATGTCACCATCTCTACATCCTACGTTCAACCTGACAAAATCCATCCATCATGGCGTGGATACAAGGATTTGGTAAAGAAGTCTGGTATCTGATGTTTATTACTATTGTATCAAGTTCTGGACAGAAGCACTACATCAATGTAAACCATATTGTCCGTGTAACACATACTCATGCCATGCCAACTGCATGGCCAGAGAATGTATATCTAAGTCTAGTAGATGGAACAGTAATTGATGTTGATATGTCGTATGAAGATGCTGTTGCTCTATTGTTTACACCATTGTTTACACCATTGTTTACACCAATCAATGCTCCTGCGTAAAAACTATAAAAATCAAGGAAATTTGTTATGAGACGTAGTGATACACATAATGTTGTTTATCGTAAAACAACCAGTCAACGCCATCTAACACTACCATTCGATGGTGAACCCAGACTAGTAACAACGACTAAGCGATGCACGTGCTGTAAAAAGCACTTCCCACTAGCACACTTCTATTTCAAATCTGAATACCCTGATAGTGATACACTGCGCAGTCAATGCGTGCAGTGCTTTGATATACATAATGGACGCAATAAACCAAAACCATCTGTTGATGTATCTTCATCACTAATTGCACTGTTTTAATGAATGATATGGACTGTATTAGTTGTATTACTATTGATATGGAATGCATTCTTTGTATGGGATGATACAAGGAGTGGGTTTATTACGAAGAGAACACTACTGAATGCATTCGCTTCTGGTATGCTATTGATGACTCTGGTACTGCATTTGCTTAAAAGTTAGTGCTTTTCGCTAACATTTAGTACGTTTTACCTATAGTCCTGTTCTTGAATCGAATGGAGTGAAATGGGGCGTTTTGGGGCATGTTGAGGCTTGTCTTAATCCGTTTCCACTTTCCGACAGG
>B570J13884_100034_pt1 | contig 16730 bp, 28 predicted proteins | sample LakMenEpi05May10_FD_13884 | JGI IMG/M metagenome (IMG submission 13884)
AGGAAATTGAAAATGAAGATACACCAAGAGTTAGGAAAGGAATTAATCTAAAAATAGAGGTATCTCTAGATGATTATCAATTAAGTTTACTTGGTGAACCTACAAATTTTCCGCTATGGGAGGATGAACGTTTTTATAGATTACCTGGAAAGAGAGAACCAAGTCTCAAGACATCTGTAGTAACACCATCATCTCATCGTTCAGAAGTTGGTCAATTTCGATTACTTTCAGAAGCAACATTTCAAAATTTTAAAGCTGATGTAATTCAATTATTACAACAGATGGATAACAATATTTCTGATATAGAAATTTTGTTACCTCCAGAATCTATGAGTTCTCGATTCAATATTTATATTCAACATAAAAAACTAGGACTTGCACCGGTTAGCACCTTTGGTGATGGTATTCGTCGCTTATTACATATAGCTCTTAAACTTGCCAGCGTCAAAGGTGGTATTCTTTTAATTGATGAATTGGAATCAACGATTCACACAGAAGCCTTACAAAGCTCTTTTCAATGGTTAGTTAAATGGTGTACAGAAATGGATGTTCAATTATTTGCAACTACCCATAGTTTGGAAGCTGTTGATGCTTTATTAGAAGTAACTGAATCAGATTCAGATTTAGTGCTTTATCGCTTAGAACCAAAGGAAGGAAAAACAAAAGTAGTTAGACATGATGGACATAGATTAAGACGTTTAAGAGAAGAATTAGGTCAGGAGGTGCGTTGGTGAGTCGGAAATATGTTTTAATTGGCGTGGAAGGTTATCATGATCAGGCTTTTGTATCTAGTATTATTGCCGCAATTAGATTAGTTCAAGATTAATTAACTTAACCTAAGTTATGTTACTAAACTAACTTAACATCACATCAACTAACATCAAGGAATTTAGAGTTATGCAACTAGTTAATAACAATGGTATTCTAACTGTAGATAGTCGTGTTCTAGCTAACACACTTAATATTACTCATGATCATGTTCGTAAGTTAGTTAGAGTTAACTTAACTAAGTTTGAGTTATATGGTGAATTAAGTAAAGTAACTATAGCTAAACAGAGTACAGGTAAGGGTGGTAACATCTACTATTTATTCAATAAACAACAAGCTGTACTATTAACTGGGTTAACTAAACGTCAGAATAAGAATGAAGTTAATACATTAATTGTAGAATCATTTAGAGTTAAACGTGAATTACCTTTAACTAGTTATGATGGCGCAAGCTATGAGCATCCTGGAATCACTGAAATAACTGATGCTAACATAACTCATGATCCAGTAACTGCACAAGACTATATTCGTGATAATGGGTTCGCGCTAACTCAATTACAAGTTAATCAAGTTACAAGACGTACTGCAACTGTGTATCGCGTCAGCAAAGGTAGATCACCCATTAAAGGTAATAAGGTTTATGATAAAAGATATCGCTATGCTGATAATGATGTAGCTTATATTGTAGCTGCAATTAAATCAGTAATGTAGAACTTATGAGCTAGTTTATCTAGCTCTATTAAAATGAAAATAGGTTTTAAGTTCAATAGAACTATTTATCCAGATACGCCCAAGTATGTATTACGTGATATTTATGTAAGAAAACAGTGGCATGATAAATGTATAACTGACATAGATTTTACAGTTAAGTTCTTTAATTATGTACTTAACTTTATGTATTTGGGCAATCCAGATAACTTAGTGTTAGATGATTATGTTGGTATAACTGCTGATGATGTTTACATTAATGATGCAGTAGATGAATATCAATCTAATAATGACTTTTATTATGTTGATTTAGAAACTGGTGTTATATCATGAAAATAGGAATTAGATTCTGCGACAATGATTTTGGTACAATAGTTACATCATTTTTATCATTGTTACCACAACTAACTTATGGTAATACTTATGATAAAGAGTTATTAGTTAATACATTTAACTTAGTTGCTCCAGAGTTAGCTAGATTATCTTATATAACTAATCATGGTGCAAAGTATGATACGTTAATTAAATATAACGAGTATCTACAACTTGATTTAGATGATATTTTTATTGGTGATGAAGTTAATGACTTTCTAGAACTTGAATGCAGCACTACTACAGGTTATTGGTATAACAGCGAGTTTCATTACATTGATTTAGAAACTGGAGATATTACAAGCGTATGATAGTTACACTTAATCCCGCCATTAATTCAACAACACTATTCTATGATAGTGATGGTAATAACGTTGATTGGAATGTTAGATATTCATTAACTAATAATAGTGAGTTATTACATAAGTTAGTTAACTTCAAGTTAAGTTATCTACTTATTAATGAGTTAACTAGACGTGAGTTAATTGAGTTTCATTTAACTGGATTTAACTTAGTTAAGTTACTTAATGCTACAGATACTAAGTTTAAGTATAGATACTACTTGAACTGGTTTAGTTTAGTTAAGTTAGTGTTGTTTAAATAACTTAGTTTAAGAGTCAGTTAAATCCTGACTCTATTACCTTAATTGGAGTTCATTAATTATGGATGTTAAAGAAAGAATGTTATCTCTATGTAAACAAGCATTAGATAAATGGGGTAATGATGTACAGTTAATTAAAGTAGTAGAAGAGTTAACTGAGTTATCATTAGAAGTACAACATTTACGTTATGGTAAATCTGACATTTATGAAGTTAAAAATGAATTAGCTGATGTAATGATAATGCTTAATCAGTTAATGATGATGCTTGAAATAACTAATGATGATTTAGAAGTAGTTATTGATAGTAAGTTAAATAAATTAGATAAGAAGTTAAGTGAATAATATGTTTTATACATGAAATCAATAATAATTTAAATACTAAATCCTTTTTTTCTTACCTTACAGAGATTTTATTTATGTCAGAATTACAGTTGTTTAATTTTCAAGATAATATAATCAAGTTAGAGTAGTTGAGATTGATAGCAATCCCTGGTTTGTAGCTGCTGATGTGTTCAAGGCATTAGATATTGCATGGACAGGTTCTCAATCATTAGATAAAATTAGTGACGTATGGAAGGCTCAGTATGATGATGTATCATCTCAGGAAACTCCTGGCCTAGTACAAATACCTAATAACACTTGGTTAATAAATGAACCTGGTGTTTATAAAATTGCATTCCGTAGTAATAAACCTGAAGCTGAAGCATTTACAAATTATGTAGCTGAGGTGATTCTTCCTAGTGTAAGAAAACAAGGGTATTATGTTTCAGATACTAAAGATGTGTTATTATCTGCAATAGCTGAATTAACTAAATCAGTAACTCAAATTAAAACTGATTATTCTGATCAAGTTAAATATCTAATTGAAAGTAATGTAGTTAAAGATGAACAAATAACTCAATTAAATAATCAACATAATGCGCTACAGGAAGTATTAAATCTATATCCTGGTTTAGATAAAGCATTACAAGAGTTTCAGTTAATTGAGGAAACTACAGAATCATTTATATTGAAGGATTACTTACTTGATCATGCAATTAACTTAGATAAAGGTCAACGTATAAGAGCGGGACAACTCGTATCAGCGTGGCTTAATCTATCACAACAACAACCACTATTTAAACTTAATGGTAATTCATTGTATACTGCTAAACACATACCATTAATTAAGTTAGCTATTGAATACATATTTGGATGGAATTAATCATGTTAGATAAAGCATTAGAATTACTAGAAGAAGTTAACTTACTAATTACTAATGGATGGATAAGTATCATTGCTATTAGTAAAGATTTCTTCGTAATTAAACGTATAAGAAATTGGAAAGAAGAGTTTATTGAATGTGAATCTCAAGATAAATTGATTGCTGAATTAATTAAATTGAAAGAAGCTATTGTAATTGAAACAACTGAAGATTAAATAACTATGACAATTAATACCAAAGACTACTACAATTTGATTGCGCCCCAATATATTACTTGGGATTTTTATTCTAAATACATTTTATTAGAACCTCCCTTTGGTGAACTAGGATTACCTGTTTTCTTACGCACTTACAGTAGATTTATTAAAGAATTAAATAGACGTGAGAAATGGTGTGAAACAATTCTTCGTAATATTGAATACTCATTATCATTAGATAATATTTCATCTGATGATAGTAAGAAAAAAGAAGCAGAATCTTTATTTGAGATGATGTTTAATATGCGAGGGTTTCCAAGTGGTAGATCATTATGGACTGCGGGAACACCTCAAACAACTAAAGATCCTAGTAGTAGTTGGAATTGTACATTTAAAGTAATTGATAATTTAAGTGCATTTAGTGAAATCTTCTATTGGTTATTAATTGGAGCAGGAACTGGATTTAGTGTTGAAAATAAATACATTAGTAAATTACCTAAGTTTAATCCTGATATTACAATTAAACATGATGATTACTTTTATTTAAAAGATGATGAAGATGGAAGTCATTTAGTATTAACTAAAGATGATATTAATCCTAATTACATTTATTTAAGTCCTAAATCTATTATTAATGATGATGATAACTTTATTAATGAAGATTTATCTACTTACACTAACGCTAAGTTAACTATTGGTGATAGTAAAGAAGATTGGTGTAATGCTCTACGTTGTTTCTTACACTTATTAACTTATTCTAATATTAAGACGATTACGTTTAATTACAATTTAATTCGTCCTGAAGGAACGTTAATTAAAACATTTGGTGGTAGAGCTAGTGGACATAAAGCTCTATTGGAGATGTTTAATAACATATTAATGATTATTAAACGTTGTAATGGTGTATTAGATTCAGTTGGTGTACTTGATATAGCTAATTCAATTGGATTAAACGTAGTGTCAGGTGGCGTTCGTAGAACTGCTGAAATTGGATTAGGTGATGCTAATGATAATAATTTTATTACAGCTAAGTTGAACCTATATGATGATCCAGATAAAGTTCAGTATAGAGCTATTAGATCAATGTCAAACAACTCTATATTGTTTTACGAAAATCCTGGATTAGATAAAATTAAAGATGTAATGACATCAATTAAATCAAATGGAGAACCTGGATTCTGGATTATAGGTAATGCGAACTTATTAGCAGAATCACCTATCGCTGGAACAAATCCTTGTGCCGAAGCGGGTTTAGACGATGGACAGTCATGTAATCTCACAACTAAGAACGTTAAAGCTCACGTATATTTTAATAAGAAAACTAAGAAATGGGAATATGATTGGGAATTAGGTAAGAAAACAATTGAACTTATTACTAGAATTGGTTCACGTCAAACTACTGCTACACAGTGGCATCCAAGATGGGATGAACTTCAGAAGAGAGATAGATTACTTGGTGTATCTATGACTGGTTTAATGGATGCTTTTGATCTACTAGAATGGGATACAGAACAACAAGAATACTATTTTAAATGGGTTAAACTAATAGCTATTAATGCTGCAAATGAATATCATAATTATCTTGGTATTAATAGAAGCACTAGAGTTACGTTAATGAAACCTGAAGGTACTATTAGTCAATTACCTACTGTTTCATCGGGTATTCATAGAGCATATTCACCTTATTACTTACGTCGAGTTAGATTTAGTAAAACAGATCCACTAGCTAGAGTATTATTAAATCTAGGATTAACTCCAGTTCCTGAAAACAATCAAGGTGATAGTTTATTTGCCAGTGAATGTACTACTTGGGTTTTTACATTCCCAATTAAAACTAATACCACAATTAGAGCTATTGATGAATCTGCCATAGATCAATTAGAACGATATAAGTTAGCTCAAGTTAATTATGCTGATAGAGGTCATAACATATCAGCTACTATTACATTAGCTCCAGATGAATATGATATTGCCGCAAATTGGATAAATGATAATTGGAATGACATTATAGGTGTTTCATTTCTACCTAGATTTGATCCAATTAGCGATGGTAAAGCATCATATCCATTAATGCCGTATGAACCAATTACAGAATACGAATATCACAATCTATTTAATGTTAAGTTAACTGAAACAGAGTTAATCGAAATATTAGCTAAAATTGAGAATAAGTATGAAGAACAATCGTTAGATAGTAGCTGTTCAACAGGAGCTTGTCCGATAAGATGAATAAACGTATAACTGCCACATATAAAAACGGACATGGAGATCGTGGTTTATCTCCTTTAATGAATGGTCATATTGTTCGTAAAGATGATCCAAGTTGTTTAATCTACAGTGAAATTGAACATCTTAATAATTTAATAACTGAAGTATTAAATACCTTTGATATTAAATACAATAAGCTATTTGAACAACTCAACTGGCTTAAAGTTAATAGCTTTAGTATTAGTAGTTTCTGTTTTATGAAAGGTGATTCTACTAAACACAACTTATCTATTGAATTTAATGATGAATTAGAATCGTTAGTTAATGAACTTAAGTTAGATAAACAAATAGGAGAAGCATCTGATTTCATTATTCACAATAAGATTAAATACATTAAGTTAGATGCAATTAGAATTAGAATACGTGATGTAGAACGTGCATTCACTACGTGGCGTAATCATGAGTTAGTAGTTAATAATTTAATGGAGTTGTTAGTTGATGATCCAATTCATGCACAACAAGTTATTATTGCAATTAACGCTTACGGCGGTTTCCTTAATAGATTATCTACATTTATCTGGTTAACTACTAGAATGGAATCACTGTTATCTAGTGATTACGATAGTCAAGAATACTGGCAAGGTCAAATAGTCAAATAAACAATCAGGTGGTTAATAACATAATAGTTGTTGCCACCTTACACAATTGGAGAATTATATGAACTTAACATTTGAATACGAAGGTAAACTATATCAAATTGAATTGAACGCTGAACAGATTACTCGCTATGAAAAATACAATGTTGTAGAAGCAGATGTATTAATAGCAGATAAAGAGTTTGTTCGTGTTGAATGGTTATTTGATAAAGATAAACAGGTAAGAAAAACTAGTGTATTTGAAATGCGCGAACTTAATATACCTACATTAATTGATAAAAAAGAGGTGTAATTAACACCTCTTAATAAGTTATTTAATCTTCTATATTAGGAAACATCTTATCTTTAAACTTCTCATAAGCTGCTTCCATTATATAGAAGTCAATATTACGATAACCCCAACCTTCTTTAACTTTAACTGTTTTATTAGGTTTATTTTTGCGAGGTTTAGTAACATATTTAATTTGAGGATTTTTACCTGTTAATGTTTTATAGGTTTGAGCTACTAGATGTCCAAAGCTAATATAACCACCTCTAGTTAATTTAACACCTTTAGATGTTAACCAATCTTTACCAGAATAAAGACAATCATCTATTAGCATTAATTGATTAGTTGATGCTAATCCATCATTAATATGTTTAGCTCCTGGATATAAAGTTACAGTAATACCATCAAGACGTTCTAGTTTTTCTACTTTAGTTTTAACTATTTCTAAATTTTGATCTAGTTTGCGTAAAGTACGCAATATCTCATTGTCTTGTTCTTCTACTGTAAAATGTGTAATTTCTTTAACCCAACAATTAAAACCTTGTTTAGCAAAAAGAAATAATGACTTAGTAGCTGTTATATTTTTACGTTCAATTGCGTAATAACTAATAATTGTTACAGCAGCTTCTTCAGTGATAATCATTGCATTATCAGATCCTAGCGCGGAGGTGTTGAAAACCTTACCCCATATAGGTTGTAGAGATTCTGGTATTGTTTCGCGGGGAGTCCCATTTTGACAATCTTCCATTAATTTATTCTTACCAGAAAATAAACTCCCCTTTTCACTTAACCCTAGTAACCGTTCTAATCCTGATATCTAATTCCTGTTTGTTTACCATCATTGGAAATATAAAAGGTAATTCCATTATCAGACTTAACAGGTGTTACAATGTCCATAGTTAATCAACTCAATATATAAATGATAAGACAGTTTACTCGCTGTCTTTTTCATTATAAACATAAATAGTTAGAAATAACAAGTAATGTTAAAGGAACTTATGACAATTGACTTCATCCTCAAATCCGCCGCATCAGTAGATACAGTACGTCAGATAATGAATGTAACTGGTAGTAGACGTGAGAATGTAGCTGAACATACGTTTACTATGGTTATGATGTGTGTAACTATGCTAGATGACCGAGTAACTAATGATCAACTACTGCACATCATTAAGTTATGTCTAGTACACGATCTAGGTGAAATAAATGCGGGTGATGTAAACTTTGATGACCATACTGATGAACACGATACTCAAGAGGAATTGGCGGCACTCAACCTTTTTTCTTACCTTGAATCATCTCTCATAGCTGAGTATTCTAATCTATGGTATGAATTTAAGAACCAGTTAACTATTGAAGCTAAGTATGCTAAAGCTATTGATAAATTAGCTGGTAGTATGCTGGTCTATTCTCATCTAGTTAATGGTACTGCTCCACCGATGTGGAAACAAGTTAGTGCTTCATCAATTAGAAATAAGATAGCTGTGTACATTGATGAGATGTTACCTGAATACAGCTATATAACTGAGTATTGTATTACTGAAGGAATTAAGAGAGGATTAGTGCAAGATGAATAAGTTACCTGATACAACTGATGAATGTTTAGTTCAAATAGAATATGAAAGCGGTAAGAAAATATATCTATTAGCTAAATATATAGATTACAGATGGATAGACTCTGATTTAGAAGTTATTGAACAAAATGTACTTAATTGGACTTATTGTAAGGATGTGTTCCCATGCGACGACAACTAATTGAGTTATTAATTAATGACATTCCAGGTAGTGATAGTGTTGCAGTAATATTAACGTTTTTAATTGCAGCACCTATCATCATCTATCTCCTATATTTAATAGTAGATACATTAAAGTCACATAATAAATAAGAGTTATTGAAACTAACTCCTGCTGGAACACGAGGTAATTTAGATAGACTATTATTAACACTGTTATACATAGTCTTCTCTCTATTAAGTCCTGTTTTAACTGCTCTAGCAGGATTTAGATTACGTCGAAGAGTTCTACCAGTAGATGTAGCACCCTTAGTAATGCCAGTACGTAGAGCTTTAACTCTACCAATCTTAGGTGTATTAGTAGTAGCTATTCTCTTAGCAACACGAAAACCCTTATATACAGGTTTAGTTGTTCCCATTGCTACTGCTGCACCTTTAAATGGAATTGATGGAGCTAATGGTGTTAATGCATCTGCTGAACTATTACCAATACCCCAACCAATAGTATCTTGTTTAAGTTCGCTATTAAATCCCTTCTTATTCGCCTTAGCATAACCAGATGCGCGTTTAGCTAGTATGCGAGCTTTAACGTTAAGTGGTTGTTTCTGAAAGTTAGGGTTATTGCGAATCTTAAATGCGTTACGAGTAGCTTCAAGATCGTCTAACCCTTTACGTGCTGTAGCTGCACCAGCCCAATCTCCAGCTAGTGAACCTATTTTACCGCCGATTGCTGCACCCTTAATACTGCCAATTAATCCACCAGTATTAACTAGCATATCCTTACCTCCACCTTTATAAACTCCACTAGCTATATGTTTACCAAGGTTAATAGCTGTTTGTCCGCGAGTTTGTCCAGTATGATATCCCCATTTTTGAACAGCTAATTTATCTCTAGCTAATCCAGATTTAACTGCTTGAATTGGATTTTTAACAACGGATTTAATTGCATTACCCGCAGATTGAAGTATCTCACGTTTACCGGGTAATTGACGATTGATTAAAGTTCTACCAATAATAGTGCTTTGATTATTTGCGATATTATTAGCAGTTTTATGAGTATTTAATCCCTCTTTTAATGTATTAATTGGATTTTTAATGAAAGATTTAGCTCTGTTTGCTGTAGCCTGTAGTAATTGACTTTTGCTTGGTAATTGACGATTAATTAAAATACGTCCTAATAAAGTTGGCATAATGAAGTTATTTATAGTTTGGTCTGATAAGTCTGATGCAGGTAAGGATACAGTAGCTGAACTACTGAGTGAATTAGTTCCTCTAACTATAGTTAAGTTTAGTCGTGCATTTAAAACACCATTAGAAGATTGGTTAGGTTTAGATAGAGGTAGTTTAGATGATAAGGAGTTTAGAGTTAAACCTGTAGTTAATCCAGTTACAGGTAACTTAGAATCATTTACCTACAATGATTTAATGTACAACTTCTTTCATGTATTTAAGTCACTCTATCCAGGTGGTAACTATCTAGTTCCTGGTGCAACTAAGAATGTCATTAACTCTATTATAGGTAATGTAGCTATAGTTGATTGTCGCAACCAAACGGAGTTAGAGTTATTGAAGTTACTAGATTATGAGTTAGTGTTACTTCACATAGATGGGAGAGGTGAAACTAAATCAACTGACCTGGACATTAAATTAGATGATTGGTCATTCGTACCAACTCAATATTATATTGATAATAGTGGTACAATAGAGGAATTACGTGATAAGGTAAGAAAAATAGTGGAGGACTTGTATGAGTAAAATAGATGATGATTTAGAATCTACATTTAAGTTTATTAAGAAGCTTAGTATTAATAAACCTACTACACCTAATAACTTATTATTAGTTATCTTATTTATATTAGGTGTAGTTACTACATTAACGTTTAGTCGAGTTAGAGTTAATACAGTTAATCTTAAATTAGAAGATTGTGTATTTCCAGATAACTATTACACTAAGCAATGTAAACAATTAACAGATAACATAGGTAAATAAACATGAGTTACATTGTTGCGGTATTAGATGTTGAATCAATGGGTTTATATGGTGATGCCTTCAGTTATGGTATTGTAATTGGAGATAGTAATGGTAATGTAATTGAGGAAATATACAAGTATTCTGAAGCTAATTATAAGTATGCTAAACGTGTAGGTAAGAAAAAAGATGTAGATTGGATTGAAGTTAATGTAACACCACATCTAGGTGAATCTAATAGTGAAGAATTAACTAGGGATTTTATCTATGATTGGATTGATTTAAATAAGAGATATCCTAACATTAAGTTATTTGCAGATGTTCCATTTCCAGTTGAAACTAACTTCATTACATTAGCACTGGAAACATGGGTTGAATTTGACTCAATAATGGAATTTTCACCATATCCATTATTAGATGTAACTTCATTTAGATTAGCTCGTAATTTACCTGATTATTATGAGCGATTAGAGAATGAGTTACCAATTCATAATGCACTTAATGATGCACGTCAAAGTTATCGCGGTTTAGTACAAGTAATAGGTAATTGATAAATGATTGAAGTAGAAGTTAAAGCATTAGTTAGTGATGTTGATGATCTTAAATCTCGCATCATTACGTTATATCCAAATGTAGATATTGTAGATAGCAATCAACTTAACCACTATTTTTCTTACACAGAGGAGAGTCTTGTTAAATTAGCAGATAAACTAAATCTGTCATTTAAGAATGAATTACTAACTACATCTAAGTTAGCTATTAGAACTAGATATGACGATAAAGGTGGTACACTATTAATTTTCAAATACAATACTGAAGATGCTGATAATGGTGTAGTTCGTGTAGAGAAAGAACTAATTAGAGGTGAATCATTACATGAGTTAGATAACATACTATTAAGTCTAGGTTTAACATATCAATCTAAATGGAGTAGATGTAGACGTGAATATAAGACTGATAAGTTTAATATCTGTGTTGATATTAATGCAGGTTACGGTGGATTATGTGAAGTAGAAGTAATTGTAGATGATCAGAAAGATGTAACTAGAGCAACTAAGTTATGTCGTTCTACGTTAACTAAGTTAGGTTTAACTGAGTTAGATAGTGAGTTATTAAATAAGATGTTTAACTACTATAGTAATAACTATGATTATTATTATGGTACTACTAGATTAATCTGGGATAGTGTAGACTTTCAAGAGTTAATTAAATAAGATATTTAGTGTTAGTTAATATTAACTAACACTTTTATTTAGGAGTTAGTATGGTTACACTTATAACAGGTGGTGGATTTGATGTATTACATGATAATCATAAGTTGTTTTTAATGAAAGCAATTAATGAAGTTATTGGATGTCAATATTATCATGCTGAAGAAATAGGATTACAATTAGCTACACCAGGAGATGATTTATTTATTAGTTATTCTCCATGTATTTACTGTGCTAGAGAAATTGTAAATAAAGGTATTAGAAGAGTTGTTTACTTCAATGAACACTCTAAGTTAGAAGGATTACAGTATTTAATTAACAATAATATTCAAGTAAGGAAAGCTGGATTATGTCAGAACAACAATTTTTGAACCTGCTACAAGATGTAATTGATAATGGCGTAAGAAAAAATATATATGGTCATGATGACAAATATATTATTAGTAGATTTGGTGGTTTAGTTAGATTTAATCTATCAGATGGATTTCCACTATTAACTACTAAACGTACATTTTATAAATCAGCATTCAATGAGATGTTGTGGTTTATAGATGGTAGCAATGATGTAGTTAAGTTACATAATGTTAAGTGTACTATCTGGGATGAATGGGGTGCTAAACAGTATTGGCGTAATAAAGGTGTTAAGTTAACTGCTGATAATACAGTTGAGTTAACCAAACAATGGCAACAGTTAGTTGATGATGGTGTTATTACTAGCGAAATTATTCCACTTCATTATAGTAATAGTACAAGTTGGGAATATACACATTATTGGTCTACCCAAATAGATTCTGAGTACAGATATAGTACACTAGATCAAACTAGATTTGTAATTGATGGAATTAAAAAGACACCTGATCGTAAGTCGTTTCTTGTAAGTTATTGGAATCCAACTACTGTTTATTCAATGGCTTATAAATGTGGTAATGAATCAGTAATACTTCCAGCTTGTCATACTCACTACTCAGTCAATGTAAGTAATGGTAAGTTAAGTATAATGTTATACCTACGCAGTTGGGATTTATTCCTCGGTGGCGCGTATAACATCGCTCAGTATGCACTACTTCTATCTATGTATGCTAAATGTACTGGATATGAACCAGGTGAGTTAGTTATTGCAACTGCTGATCATCACATCTATAGTGACCATGTTGAACAAGTTAATGAGCAATTAACTAGAGTTCCCTATACGTTACCTACTTTAACTATTAGAGATAGAGGTCAACGGTATTTGCAAGACTTCGTTATTGATGACTTTGTAATTAATGATTATCAACATCATCCAACATTACGTGGTGATATTACAGTGGTAGGAGGATATTAATCAACTTCGCGTAGCAGAACGACTTAAATAACATCACTTAAATAGACATCATATAACCTTAGTTAACATTAACTAGGGTTATTTTAATTAGAGGTAATAACATGGACATTTATGAATTTGCAGCATATTTATCTAGTAGATCTACTGATAAAGCACAAGAGTTATATTATCAATTAGTTAGTAATATATCATTCTATGATTCAGATGATAGAATGCTTGATATTATTGCTAATGTCGGTACTTACGATAGTTATAATTATAGTTATGATGAATTACGAGAATGGTTAAATGATGATAGTGAGGCTTATGATTATGTAGACTATGTTATTAATTCTAAATACACTAGTTTCTATGATTTACTAAAAGCAGCTAAACATAATAAAGATTACGATCAATATCATAATATGTATGCTGAATTAGAAAAAATATTAGATGACTTTGATGGTGATAATGAATTAGATGATGATGATGATACACCTGTTACATATGAATCAATATTAAATGCACTATGATAGATAACTTGATGTAAGTTAAGTGGTACTTTAGATAACTTAACTACGTTTATCAATGTAACGGTGTTATTACTTGTAATGAATTATTAGATTGGATACATTAATCAGATGAAACAACTGAGATGGATTAGTTTCACATTACTAACTGGCGGATTCATGTTTGGAGTGGCGGATAGATACTTAGCATCAGATTATACAAGTGTTGAAATCGCCCTACCTTTTTTCTTACTTACCTGTATTATTATGAATTATGAATCTTAAATAATACTTAATTATTTTATTTACAACATTTCCTATCCACCCCTGACAATGTTGTAGTTTATAATTAATCATATACAACATATAAACCCTTAATAAGATGAATGATGTATTTGTTGAAAGTCTATATATTCCAAGTTTACGACACACTGTTATGAATCTTGAAGTTGAAAATGTAGAAGTTGAATATATAGGAGGTTTATTTCCTAAAGGTCGTGTTAGTGCTGTAGTTGCTGAAGGTGGTATTGGTAAAAGTTGGTGTCTAGTTGGTGCTAGTTTATCAATAACTAGTAATATACCATTTTTACCTAGAGAAGATTATGAAATTAAAGATACAGGTAGAGTATTAATTATTGATACAGAAGGTCGTATTAAATCATTCGTTAAACGTATTGATTTATTAGGTGGTAGTAGAAACAACTACATTACACCTAAAAATCCACTAGAGATAGTTACATATAACGTTAGTGATGATATTGAATTAATTGAAAAGATTATTGAATCAGAAAACATTGAACTATTAATAGTTGATTCGTTATCTGGATTTAATATTGTTGATGAAAATACGTGTCAAGTTCTACCTTGTCTACAATGGTTTGCTACTATCGCTCTTAAATATAATATTGCAGTTGTATTTACTCAATTAGTTAACAAGAGTGAAATTAAGGATAATAAATACACTACTAGATCGGTACGCGGTTTTAGTGGTATAGTTCAATATCCTGAAATTATTTGGGCATTAGATCAACCATCTCCTAATAAGAAAATTAAACGCTTATATCAAATTAAAAATAACATTGAACAAATAGATGAAACAAATTACATCTTTAAATTAGAAAATGGAAGTATTGAATGGCAAGTAGATCCTAATGAATATAAAAATAAATCAGAGGTAAGAAAACAGATTTATGATGAAAATGTAAGTTTATCAAATAAAGATATTGCTGATTTAATTAAAGCTGTAGAACCTGATACTAAAATTAATACAATATTACAGTGGATAACTAGACAAAGGAATTGATTATGAATCTAATAGCTAATATATCTCTCAATAACTGCATTGGTAATGGCGGCAAATTAGTTAATTATGACTGTGCCGATATGCAGCGTTTTAAGGCACTCACAACAGGTGGAGTAGTCATAATGGGAGCTAATACCTTCAGAGGTGATCTACGCTCTAGGAAGCTTCCTAACCGCGTTAATATCATCATTACGCGCGACAAGGGATTGACTACTAACGAATCTGAGACATTCTTCATCAGTGATATTAATACTGCAATCAGTGTAGCTAGATCATATAACAAACCTATCTGGATAATAGGTGGATCTAGTATCTATGCTACGCTGTTACCTCATGTAACTAAGTTATTTATTACTCATACTTATAATGTAGTTAATGGTGATAGATATCTTAATTTGGATTGGAGTAACTGGACATTAATTAATCAAGTTAAATTAGATAACATAACGTTTGCAGATTATGATTTACGTAATTAGTGATTTACATCTATTTCATCATAAGGTAATTGAGTATTGCAATAGACCATTTCTAACTACTGGTGATATGCACGATGTAATTATCAGCAATTGGAATAGTGTAGTTAATGATGATGACATAGTATATAACTTAGGTGATGTTACGTTTGCTGGATTCCGCGACACTAAGTTAATAATGGATCAACTAAATGGCAGTAAGTATCTAATTCGTGGCAATCATGATAAAGGTCACACTAATACATGGTTTAAGAATGTTGGTTTCCTCGATGTCTATAATGAGTTAGAACTAGAGGTTAACTTAACTAATGTACTTCTAACTCACAAACCAGTAAGTAGAGTTAACTTCATCAATGTACATGGACATCTTCATAACTCAATAACTACACACGACTCTAAGTTGTTTAAATGTGTATCTGTAGAATGCGTTAACTACACTCCAGTTAATATAGAGTTATTATTGATGTAGTTAAGTTAACTATAATCATGATATTAATTGGCATAGATCCCGGCATTGTTAACATCGGTTATTGTGTATTCGATACCGATGTTAATAAGATTATCTCTACTGGAGAAATAACAGCAACTCAACCTGATGATTCCGATAAGTTAGTTCATATTTATCACCAATATCAGAAGTTATTGACGGAGCATTCACCAGATACTCTGATATACGAAGCACCAGTATTTCTAGGTCGCGGTAACAATGGAGAACGCCTAAATCGCGCCATTGGTATATTTGAAGTATTAAGTAGACTAAAATCCATGTCTATTTATAGTTACACTCCTAAACATATTAAGTTAGTAGTAACTGGAACTGGTAAAGCTGATAAAGCTATGATTAGTAACTCAGTTAATGAGTATCTAGGAACTACTACTAAGTTTACGAGTTCTCATAGTGCAGATGCAACAGCTATTGTAATTACATACATTAAAGATGAAAGTATTAATATTGATGGGATTGCCGAGTAGTGGGAAAACTACATTTGCGAAGGAACTAGAATCATCTAATAATAAACTTATTAGACATATTGATTTTGATGATCTACTTAAACGTTATAAGAAAGAAGCTGTAAATTGGTTAGCTTATTTATCTGTACAATTTGGTAAATGGGGTACTAATACATTTATCATTGATGGTTTAATTCACACTAATGAACAGTTAACTCTAGTTATTAATGAAGTAGTTAAGAATAAAGAGTTAACTGAAATAGAGTTACATTACTGGGAAGAGAATCGAGTTCAA
>B570J13884_100037_pt1 | contig 16201 bp, 14 predicted proteins | sample LakMenEpi05May10_FD_13884 | JGI IMG/M metagenome (IMG submission 13884)
AAATGACATCCAATTAGAAGTGGCCCTGGTTTGGAATGCCGGTTATCAAGAACAAATTATTACTTTTACAAATAACATACCACAAAAAGATGGTGGCACTCATTTAGTTGGTTTTAGAAATGCATTAACTAGAACTATAAATAAATATGTTGTTGATAATAGCATTTTAAAGAAAGAAAAAATCTCAGTAACGGGAGATGATGTTAGAGAAGGATTAACTGCAATAATTTCAGTCAAAGTTAAAGATCCAAAATTTTCATCTCAAACCAAAGAAAAATTAGTATCATCAGAAGTTCGTCCAGTAGTAGAGGGGCTAGTTAATGAAAAACTTGAAGTTTGGTTCGACCAAAATAACAAAATTACAAAAGTACTTGTAAATAAAATTTCACAAGCAGCCCTTGCAAGAGAGCTTGCTAGAAAAGCAAGAGAGAGCGTTAGAAGAAAAAGCGCTTTAGATATTTCTAGTTTGCCAGGTAAACTGGCCGACTGTCAGACAAAAGACAAAGACAAAGCTGAACTATTTATAGTTGAGGGGGATTCAGCAGGAGGATCTGCAAAACAAGCTAGAAATAGGGAATTTCAGGCCGTATTACCCTTAAGAGGAAAGATTTTAAATACCTATGTTGATTCAAAGAATAATGGGTCAGGCAAGTTAGATCCGACGGAAGCCAAAAAGGTTTATGCAAAGATGCTTTCTTCAAACGAAATCATAACTTTAATTAACGCCATCGGTACTGGATTTGATGATTTTAGTCTTTCAAAATTAAGATACGGAAAAATTATTATTATGACCGATGCCGACGTCGACGGATCTCACATAAGAACTTTATTATTAACCTTTTTTAATAATGAACCATTTAATGAACTTATTAAAAATGGAAAAATTTATATAGCACAGCCACCGTTATATAAAATCAAAGTAGGCAAAAAGATATCTTACATTAAAAATGACGAAGATCTTTTTGATATCACTATTGATACAGCCAAAGATAATATTAAATTTTTCTCAGAAGAGGGTGGAAAAGCAAAAGAAGAAAATTTTGATGAGATTGTAAAATATTCAAGAAGATTTGATTCAAAAATAAAAAATTTAGGAAAAGATTTTGATAAAGATTTAGTAGAGGCCCTGTCTATAGTTGGTGGTTTTTATAAAGATAAAAAAGACTTTTTAATTAGAGATGATTCTAATGGTAAGAAAAAAGAAGGAGCTATACAGGCAGCAGTAGAATATTTAAATAGATTTGGAAATAAGGTTGAAAATAATTTATGGATAGGTTCTTTTAAAGAGAATTCATTTATTTTAGAAAAAAAATATTATGAAGAAACAATTACAAAGAAATTAAGTTTAGATTTTTTAGATACTAAACATGTGGAAGAATTAAGCCAATTAGGGGATTTGTTGAAGATTTTTAGAAAAAATTGTCACATGATCAATTCAACTAATGAAAAAATTGATATTTATTCTCCAATAGATTTTCTAAAGAGAATAATAGAAGAAGGAAAAAAATCTATCTCTATACAGCGATTTAAGGGATTAGGAGAAATGAACCCGGAAGAATTATGGGAAACAACCCTAAATCCAGAAAATAATACATTATTAAAAGTAAATTATTCTGGAAATGATGTTGATAATGAAACTACTAACCCAGGTGATCGTGACAGAGAAATTTTTAAGATTTTAATGGGCGAGGATGTTGTTCCAAGAAAAGATTTTATTAATAAAAACGCTATTAATGTAAATAATCTAGATATCTAGTTTAATGAATTTAGCAAAACTTCCTGAGCTAAATGATAATAAGATAAAACTTTTAACGCTAATCAATATTCGTTGGGTTGCAATTTTCGGTCAGTTTGCAACAATATCAATTGTATATTTCTATTTAAATTTCAATTTTAATATTGGGTACTGTTATTTATTAGTTTTATTTTCTTCTTTTCTTAATATTTTTCTCCAAATTAGAACAAAAAAAACTGATCTATTATCCAATAAACAAGCCACTTTTAGCATTCTTTATGATTTATTTCAGTTATTCGGATTACTATTTTTAACTGGTGGGTTGACCAATCCTTTTTCAATATTAATCGTTGCCCCAATTACAATTGCTGCAGGATTTTTAAATTTAAGAAGTAGTGTTCTGATAGGTTTTTTATCAATCGTATTAATTATTTTTTTATCATTCTTTTATTTTAAATTGCCTGGACTCGAAAATAATTATCTTTTTCCAAAGTTTTATATTTTAGGATTAGTGCTAGCATTGTGTACGACGATAATATTTTTAGCTATCTATTCACAAAGATTGGCAATAGAAAGTGCACAGAGAAATGAAGCATTTAATTTTTTACAACAGATCTTTTTAAGAGAGCAAGAATTAAAATCTTTAGGGGGTCTAGCAGCTGCCGCAGCGCATGAATTAGGAACACCACTAAATACTATATCGTTAGTCGCTAAAGAATTAAAAAAAGAAATAGGAACAAATAAAAAATTTAATCAAGATTTAGATTTGCTTATTTCACAATCTAAAAGATGTAGTGAGATATTAAAACAGATATCTAAAAATCCGTATTCAGAAAAAGACGATAAGTTTTTTGATAAGGCTTCATTTAAAATTCTCGTTCATGAAATTGTTGATTCATTTAAAGATTTAAGTAAAAAAAGAATAATTATTAATGAAAATGACTATAAAAAAGATTATTTAATTACGAAAAAAATTGAAATTATTTACAGTCTTAAAAATATTATTGATAATGCTTTAAAATTTTCATCAAATAAAATCGAGATTTTTTTATCCTCTAATGAAAATGAGCTGAGAATAAAAGTGGAAGATGATGGTGAGGGGTTTTTTATATTAACAAAAGAGACCTCGATAATAATAAAGAAGGGTTAGGTCTTGGTATTTTTATAGCAAAAGTTTTTTTAGAAAGACTGTCTGCTATTATTAATTTCTATAATTTAGAAGATAGAGGTGCTGCGGTCGATATATCTTGGCAAAAAAAGGATTTAATTAATTTAAAGCTTATATAGCTGGCTCTTGTTGAGTCATACAATGAATTGCTCCAAATCCCCAAATAAGATCACGACAGTTGATTGGAACAATTTTTCTATCCTTAAAATGCTTTTCTAAAATTTGAAAAGCTTTGTCATCATTTTTATCTTCAAATATTGGCAGAAGAACAATTTTATTTGCTATATAAAAATTTAAGTAGCTAGCAGGCACTCTCGTATCATCTATAATTAAAGGTGATGGCATTGGAATTTCTACGATAGTATTTTGTTTACCTAAGTGATTTCTAGATCTTTTTAATATTTTTAAATTTTCATTTAAAGCTGAATAATTTTCATCACTTTTTTGATATTCCATCGCTGTAAAAATTTTATCATCACCAAAAAATCTTGTGATATCATCGATATGACCGTGAGTGTCATCGCCGACAATACCTTTATTAAGCCATATAAAATTTTTGATATTTAAACTTTCGCTTAAGATTATTTCTAGTTTTTCTCTACTTAATCCAGGATTTCTTTCTTGAACTTTGCTTAACAAACATTCTTTTGTTGCAATTAAAGTTCCTTTTCCATTCACGTCAATTGCACCACCTTCTAGTATAACATCTTTAACTTTGTTTTTAATTTTTGCTTTTACATCTATTAATTCTATATTTTTAATTTTTGCTATTTGTGGCTTTATATTATTGTCAAAATTGTAATCTTTATATTTTGCCCACGCATTGAAATGAAAATTTGTCATGATCTTCTTTTTCAAAAGATCGTTTACTAGAAAAATAGGCCCAGTATCTCTGGTCCAAACTCTATTTGTTTTAATGATATGAAAATTAACCTTATTAAGGTTTGTTTTTTCTTTAATTAGAATTCTCTTAATATTTTTTTTAACAGCTTTTGATTGGATTAAAATATCAACGTTTTGAACTTTAGATAAGGCTGAAGCTATTTTAGCAAAGGTTGACGGAATATTTTCAAATTTATCAGGCCAGTCATTTTTATTATGTGGCCACGCTAACCATGTAGAGCTTTGCTTTTCCCACTCTGCCGGCATTCTGTAACCCAAGGATGCCAGATTTTCATTCATCGGAAGGATTCTTTAATAGACCGTGGTATTGATCAATTCTTCTATCTCTTAGGAATGGCCAATGTTGTCTTACTTTCTCAACTTTGCTTAAATCAATATTGCAGATAATTATTTCTTCCTTGTCGTTGCTAGCTTCTGCAATAATATTTCCATTAGGGTCAAATACGATTGAATTGCCCCAAAATTCGATAGCCTTATCCTTTTTGCCCTCAATGCCCACTCTGTTGACAGAAACAACAAATACACCATTCGCTATGGCGTGTGATCTTTGAATTGTAAGCCATGCATTTAATTGTGATTTACCAAATTCTTTTTTCTCACGTAAGTGCCAGCCTATTGCGGTTGGATAAAATATAATTTCTGCCCCTTTAAGAGCTGTTAAACGTGCAGCCTCTGGAAACCATTGATCCCAGCATATTAAAGTTCCGATTTTACCGTGCTTAGTGTTGAAACTTTTAAAACCTAAATCGCCTGGAGTGAAATAAAACTTTTCATAATATTGAGGATCATCGGGAATGTGCATTTTTCTGTAATGACCGAAGATCTTTCCTTTTTCATCAATCACAACACATGAATTATGATAAAGGCCTGAAACTTTTTTTTCAAAAAGTGGAACGATTATTATTACGCTTATTTTNTTTGCTAATTCACATAATGCATCAGTAGTTTTTCCAGGTATTTTTTCTGCTATTGCAAAATTATCGTGGTTTTCTTCTTGGCAAAAATAATGAGTTAGAAATAGTTCAGGTAAACAAACGATTTGGGCACCTTTTTTTTTCGCTAATTTTATTTTTTCAATTGCTTTAGAGAGATTTTTTTTTGAGTCAGCATCCATCTTCATCTGCACCAAAGCTACTTTAGTTAGTGAAGACATCGTTTATTTAAATAATTTAGAAAAACTCCTTTTAGGTCTATTTTTCCAGTAGCCTCTATGAAATGCATCGCTCGCTATAAGAGGTATAACGCTAGTTGCTTCAGCGAAAACCATTTGCTCTCTTGCTGTATCTACTTTTCCCCATGAGCTCGCTTCTTTTAATGTAGAAGAACTGCACGCTCCATCTCTAACGTCAGCAACAGTAATTTGTATAGCGTATTTATGCATATCAACTTCTTTTCCTAAAAGTTCTGCACATATTACTGTGTCCTGAATATAGTTTTTAGGAACGCCACCACCGATCATTAATAAACCCGAAGTTTTTGATTTAATTTTAATTTCAGTAAGTTCTCTAAAATCCCTTACAGAGTCAATTGTTAAATGTTTTTCTGGATTTCTTTCTTGATGCATTACCAAACCAAATCCGGCACTAGAATCTACAAAAGCAGGACAGAATATTGGCACATCATTTTCGTAAGCAAGCTGAATTAAAGATTCTTTCTTCTTTGAATGTTTTGTTAAATATTTTCCCATTTCTTTTATGAATTCACGAGAAGTATAAGGTCTAGGTTCTAATTGATCTGCTATTTCGCCAACTGTCTTATCGCATGCTTGTAGTTGGTCTTCATCAATATAGGTGTCGTATATTCTATCGATATAATGTTCTCTTAACACATTATCATTTTGGAATTGAGATCCTTGGTAATGTTTAAAGCCTAGTGCTTCAAAGAAATCCATATCAACAATAGATGCTCCTGTTGAAACGATAGCATCAACCATGTTGTTTTTAACTAGATCAGCATAAACTTTCATACATCCCGCAGCAGAAGTTGATCCTGCTAAAGTTAAAAAAATAGTGCAGTTTTTATCGTTTAACATTTCGTTATAGATTTGCGCCGCATTGGCTGTTTCTCTAGATGTAAAAGACATCTTAGCCATAGCATCTATGATGGGCCTTGCATCAAAAGACGTAATATCTATGTGCTCTATAGCTTTACTTAAAAAAGTAGATTTGTTGTGACCTATAGTTGGATTTGAGGATTTGTTCATTAAGCAACAAGATAATTGCTTTTATATTCCTCGTCCTGTTCATTTTGGTAAACAGACATTATTGGTTTATCGTCAATTTCAAAAATATCATCTGAGTAAAAACCATTAAATTTAGTTCTAAAAGTTAAGCCGTAACTTCCTAATTGTCCAATCTCGATATAATCGCCTTCTTTTAAATTATTTGGCAACATGTAAGGACCTTTCATGAAATCCATACTATCACAAGTTGGTCCGTAAAAATTGAAAGGAGTGAAGCGTCTGCTTAAATCTTTTCCCGTATCGATAACTTTTGTTGGGAAAATAAAATTTGGAAATCCAGCATCAAATAAAGATCCATAAGTTCCATCATTAATATAAAGACTTTGTTTTTTTCTAAGTTCAACTTTAACAATGGTAGAACCACTTTCTGCAACGATAGCTCTTCCTGGTTCGCAAATTAATTCTGGTTGTTTGGGTAGATTTAATTTGTTTACTGCTTTTTTAATTTCTTCCATGTAGTTTTCTAATGGCTGAGGATATAAATCTGGATACTTAGATGGGAATCCTCCGCCTACATTAATAATGTCAGGAGTAATTCCTGATTTTGTAATTATATTTCCAATTTCTTTAATTCCTTTTGAATAAGATACAGGATGCATACACTGCGAGCCAACGTGGAAACTTACTCCAAGTTTTTTAACAAGTGGTCTTACTAATTTTATTAATCCAATAGCTTCAGCAGAAGAAGCTCCAAATTTTTTTGAAAGATCAATTTCAGAATGTTCATTAGAAACAAATATTCTTAAATACAAAGTTAAATCTTTTGCATCTTTAGTTGCTTCAAAAATTTTAATTAATTCATCTTTTGTATCAAAAGAGAAATCTCTCACACCATAATTAAAATATGCTTCTTCAATACTCTTTCTATTTTTTACTGTGTGCATGAAATAAAGTTTTGCATCTTTTGCAATCGACTTAACTAATTTAATTTCTTCTAGAGAGGCTACATCAAAATTTGAAATTCCATTTTGATAGATGTGTTTGATAACACTTTTGTGAGGATTTGTTTTTACAGCGTATAGGGGTTTCCCCGGAAAATTATTTACAAAAAAATTGCAAGCCAGCTTTATACTTTCTGGGCGAATACAATATACAGGATTTACTGGTTGAAGTTCTCTGACTAAGTCAGAAACAGAATTAAACTTTTTCAATTCTTGTTATGTCCTTTTGTTAAAAATTATTAATTTAATTAACTCTTGAGTCGTGAATTAGGGCAAATTTTTATTTCTGTAAAGTATTTATTTCATGTAGAAAAATTTTTTTTCATAGCGTGACCTTAGCTTGAGATCAGGTTCGGGAAGGACTATAGTCGGGTCACGATGAATAAAATTTTAACCTCAAAAGTGAATCTAGAGCAGTTCGAGAACAAATCTCTGCTCATAGTGGACGATGACGATCCATTTCGAAACAGGCTTTCAAAAGCCATGGAAAATAAAGGTTTTTTTGTTACCCCGGCTTCTGGCGTTGCTGAGGCGATCCAAAAAGTTAAAGTTTCTCCACCAACTTTTGCCATCATAGACCTTAGACTGAACGATGGGAGCGGTCTGGATGTTGTTAAAGAGATCCACAAGGTCAAAGCTGACAGTAGAATTGTAGTTTTAACCGGCTACGGAAACATACCTACAGCTGTTGCGGCGGTTAAATCGGGAGCTATAGACTACCTTGCTAAGCCAGCTGATGCTGAGGATTTGGAGGCCGCTTTATTGGCAGATAAAGATAAGAAAGCAACTCCTCCAGAGAACCCAATGTCGGCTGATAGGGTAAAATGGGAACACATTCAGAGAGTATTTGAATTATGCGAACGAAATGTTTCTGAGACGGCTAGAAGACTTAATATGCACAGAAGAACCCTTCAAAGAATACTTTCAAAAAGATCCCCAAAATAACTAATTATTTTTACAAGACCTAAAATAAGTATTCTGTATTAATATTCTTTTGTTTGGACCTGTTATTAAGTGATCTATCTTAAATAAATTATTATTTATCACCCTCAAGTACGTTTTGTAGGTATCTTTTTTACAAAAGTACCAAGAAACAAGATTCTCTTTAAAGCTGTTATTAAATTTTTGATAAATTTTATTTTTTTTATCACCTAGTAAAAAGTAAAATTTTATAAAATTCTTATTTTCAACGATATCAAACTTTTGATAGCCAGAGATTGGATTCTCAGTACTTTTTTTATGAATAAAGCTTTTTTCTTCGTAATGGAAGTTATTTAATTTTTTAGATTTTAAAGACACTAAACCTTCGCCTAAAAAGCCATTTGATATTTTTTTTTTTAAATACCAAGAACCTAAAAGGTTTTTGAACATTTATAATTAGATATTAAGAATTTAAGATTTTATGTATTTTTTTAACTTAAAAATATGTGGAATTAACAATGCAAGCAAAGTTATTTTAAATAATTCAGCAAATATAAAAGGAACAACTCCTAATTTGATAATAGAATCATTCCAGCCAAATATTGTACCAAGCCAAATAACTCCCAATACATAAGTTGGGATAATTGCGATTATTAATTTTATAATTCTTGTTAAAATTTTATCTTCATCATTGATATTTCCAGAAAGATATACAGTAATAAAATATCCCATTAAGTATCCGCAAGTTGGTCCAAGTATATAACTTAATCCAACACCTTTTTCTGGAGTACCAGCAAATACTGGAAGACCAAACAAGCCTTCTAAAAAATAAGTTGATAGTATTAAAAGACCCACTTTTTTTCCAAAAGCAACACCAATCGCCATGATTACAAACGTCTGCATAGTCATCGGCACAGGATAAAATGGAACCTTAGTTTTTGCAGACAAGGTAATAATAAAAGTTGCAAAAACAATTACGGGCAACAACCACATAATTTCTTTTAGTAAAAAAAGTTTTTTATTTTGAATTTTGTTATTAAGCATTTTTTTTTGTCAGTTTTAAAAAAACATCTTCTAAGTCTGCATCTTCTGTTAAAATATCCAAAATTTCAATATTTTTTTCTTTNACTTCAGATATNATTTCTTCAATTTTATTCTCATTTTTATTATAGGTAACGCTAATAAGGTCAGATTTTGGGTAGTTAATTGTAAGACCGGACTTCAGTTTTTCTCCAATATTTTTGGGAACTTTTAATTTAAAAATTATTTTTTTTGTTAATATATTGTTTAGTAAATTTTCAGTTTTATCTAATGCTATTAACTCACCATTATTAATAATTGCAATACGGTCACACAATTGTTGGGCTTCTTGCAGGTAGTGAGTTGTTAAAATAATAGTTACACCTTGCTTGTTAAGCTGCTGAATATTTTCCAAAGTTGTTGTCTAAGATCTACGTCAACGCCAGCTGTAGGCTCATCTAGAATTAAAATAGGGGGACGGTGAACGAGAGCTTTTGCAACTAATAATCTTCTCTTCATTCCTCCAGATAAACTTCGAGCATAGGAATCTGCTTTGTCTTGAAGCATGGTGATTTCTAAAATTTTATCTGTGATTCTTTCGCTTTCTTTTATTCCATACATTCCAGCTTGAATTTCGAGTAATTTTCTTGGAGTAAAAAATGGATCAAGATTTGTCTCTTGAGGAACTATTCCTATAGAACTTCTTACCTCTCTAGGATTTTTATCTAGATCGAAATTCCATACCTTTACTAAACCAGAAGATTTTATAACTGTTCCCGCAAGAATATTTATAAATGTAGATTTGCCAGCACCATTTGGACCTAATAAACCAAATATTTCTCCTTTATTAACATTTAAACTAATATTTTTTAAAGCATGGATTGTATTTTGTTTTGTCTTAAATTCTTTTGAGAGATTAGTAATTTCTAGTGCTAAAAAATTTTCCATTAATATTATGTAATATAATTTTTGTATTTATAAGATAATATTTATTTAATGACCAATTCTAAAAAAACAGACCTTCTTTATCTAATTGACGGCTCTGGTTATATTTTTAGAGCCTTTTATGCTCTCCCACCACTTACAAGAAAAAGCGATGGAATGCCAGTAGGAGCTGTCAGTGGGTTTTGCAATATGATTTACAAATTTCTAGAAGATTCAAAATCAAAAAATGATCATGAAAAACCAACTCATATAGCCGTTATATTTGATACTGCTAGAAAAAATTTTAGAAATAATATTTATCCAGAATACAAAGCAAATAGAAGTGAAACTCCAGAAGACTTAATACCTCAATTTAGTTTTATACGTGAAGCCGTAAAAGCTTTTAATTTACCTAGTATAGAGATGGAGAATTATGAAGCTGATGATTTGATAGCTACATATAAAAAAGAAGCTTTAAAAAAAAATACAAGAGTTAAGATTATTTCATCTGATAAAGATTTAATGCAATTAATTGACGATCAAACAACGCTTTTCGATTCAATGAAAAATAAAGATATTGGTATTGAAGAGGTTAAGGAAAAATTTGGCGTAACCCCAGACAAAGTTATTGAAGTCCAGGCGTTAGCAGGGGATAGCTCAGATAATATACCTGGCGTTCCAAGTATAGGAGTTAAAACTGCCGCAGAGTTAATTAATGAATTTGGTTCAGTAGAGAACTTATTAAAGAACGTAGATAAAATTAAACAGCCAAAACGAAGACAAGCAATTTCTGACAATAAAGAAAATGCGCTTATTAGTAAGAAATTAGTAACTCTAAAAGATGATGTTCCTACAGTTGAAAAAATCGAAGATTTTATAGTTAAGGATTTAGATAAGGGAAAAATTATTTCATTTTTAAAAAAAATGGAATTTACGAGACTTTTGGAAAGAATTGAAAAAACTCATGGAGCACAAACAGATAAACAAGATGTTTTTTTAGAAGAAACAAAACACACTGTTTCCGTAGGCGCAAAAGTTTCTAGAGATAATTATAAAACAGTATTTAAATTATCTGAGTTAGAAAAAATTTTAGAAGAGGCGGAAAAAAAAGGCATTGTTGTTGTTGATGTTGAGACAAATTCTTTAAATATTAGACAGGCTGATTTAGTTGGTATTTCTTTATGCGTAAAAGAGGGGAATGCTTATTACATACCTTTAAATCATTCTAATAAAGAAGATAAACAAATTAAATCTCAGTTGGATATTGATGTTGTCATTAAAAAGATCAAGCCTTTTCTTGAGGACAAAAGTATAAAAATAATTGGACAGAATATTAAATATGATTTTGGAATATTAAAAAAATATGGAATCCATTTAAATTCAATAGAAGACACAATGTTAATGTCTTATGTGTTAGATGCTGGAATAAATCGTCATGGAATGGATTTACTTTCTGAGATTCATCTAAATCATAAGACGATTTCATTCAAAGATGTTGCAGGCATTGGAAAGTCGCAAGTTACTTTTGATAAGGTTCATATTGATAAGGCAACGGAATACGCAGCTGAAGATGCTGATGTTACTTTAAGACTATATAACTTTTTTAATAATAGAATTTTTAAAGAAGAAGTATTGAAAGTTTATCAGGAACTTGAAAAGCCAATGGTCAAAGTGTTGTCTCAGATGGAGGAAAATGGAATAAAGATTGATGAAAAAATTCTAAAAAATTTATCATTAAAATTTGAGAAAGATTTAAAAGTTCTAGAAAAGAAAATTTATGAACTTGCAGGTGAAGAGTTCAATATTGCATCTACAAAACAACTTGGCGATATTCTTTATAAAAAGCTAAAAATTGTTGGCACCAAGAAAACCAAAAAAGGCAACTACGCAACCAATGTTAATATTTTAGAGGACTTGGCCTTTAAAGGACATGATTTACCCCAATTAATTTTAGACTGGAGGCAAAAATCTAAATTAAAAAATACTTATACTGATAGTTTACAAGAATTTATTGATCCAAAAACCAAAAGAATTCATACATCTTTTTTACTTGCGGCCACCAATACGGGCAGACTTGCATCTAGCGATCCAAATATTCAAAACATTCCAATTAAGTCAGCAGAAGGAAAGGAAATACGGTCGGCATTTATAGCTGAGAAAGATAATTTTTTAATTTCAGCAGATTATAGTCAAATTGAAATGAGAATACTTGCGCATATGGCTGACGTGAAAGAACTCAAGAAAGGTTTTTTAAATTCTGAAGATATTCATAATATTACAGCAGCCCAAATCTTTGAAGTAAAGCATACGGAAATTAATGAAGAAATGAGAAGAAAAGCAAAGGCAATTAATTTTGGAATTATTTATGGAATTTCATCATATGGTCTTGCGAAGCAAATTTCAGTTTCTAATACTGAAGCAGAATCTTTTTTAAAATCTTATTTTAAGAAATTTCCAGAAATAAAAGATTATATGAATGAAACATTAAAGAGCTGTAGAAAATATGGTTATGTAAAAACAATATTTGGTAGAAAATGTAACTTTCCAAATATTAATGACAAAAATCATACATTAAGAACTTTTCAAGAAAGAGCATCTATTAATGCTCCAATACAAGGAACTGCTGCGGATCTTCTAAGGCTTGCAATGATTAAAATAGATCAAAAAATTAAAGATCAAGACTTAAAATGTAAAATGCTTTTGCAGATTCATGATGAACTAGTTTTTGAATCTTCTGTTGATAATATTAAAAAATCAAAAGCTGATATTGTCGAAATAATGTCAAAAGCATCAGAACCAGACTATAAATTTTCCATTCCTTTAAGCGTAGATATTAAAGAAGGATTAAATTGGACCACTGCGCATTAAAACTTTTGATTATACAAATATTATTATAAAATAATTTATATGAACAAAACAATCGCCCTAGTCGATGATGATAGAAATATCTTAACAAGCGTTTCAATGGCGCTTGAGAATGAGGGATTTAAAGTTCAAACCTACCTTGATGGTGAAAGCGCATACATCGGTATGACGCGTAATCCTCCTGATCTAGCAGTTATAGATTTAAAGATGCCCAAAATGAACGGTGAAGAATTATTAGAAAAATTAAGAAAAAAAACTTCTATACCTATAATTTTATTAACTTCCAAAGATGATGAGGTGGATGAATTATTGGGATTAAAATTAGGTGCTGACGATTACGTTAAAAAGTCAGGAGGCTTTTCTGTTAAAGTATTAATAGAGAGAATTCGTGTTCAATTCAGAAAGCTAGAACCCAAGACTGCTTCTCAACCAAAAAATATTTTAACTGTTGGAAGACTAATCTTAGACTCCGAACAATTAGAATGTGAGTGGGGAGGAAAAACTTTGCCCGATAAATTAACTACAACTGAATTTAAGATTATTTATGAGTTAGCAAAAAGGCCTGGAGTTGTTAAAGAAAGAGCCTATCTAATGAATATTGCCTATAAGCAGGAAAATGACATTGAAGATAGAACCATAGATAGTCATGTTAAGAGAATAAGAAAAAAATTTAAAAAGATTGATCCAAAATTTTCAGCAATTGAGACCAGATATGGAAGTGGCTATCGCTGGAATGTTAGTTAAATAGAATGAAGTTTTCTGTTAATTTAAAATCTTTATTAGCAAGATTTTTATTTATAAATTTATTTTTTTTTTCAATATTAACCTTAGCAACTTATTCTTATCTTCAGTCGATTGAACCTGAGCTTGTAGGCAATAAAAAGAAAGAGCATTCTAAACTTATTAAGAATATTGCTTTAAACATGGAGTTACAGCGTATTCCTTACAAGAGAGATAATCTTAAAATCTTTTTAGCAAATTACAAATATTTATTGCCTAATATCAATCAAATTAGAATTTATGACCTAAAGAAAGAAATTATAGTAGATACACACTCCCTAGATATAAATGCTAAACCATTTTATAAAGTGCCAGATGTTCAAGAAAGAAAATTAACAATAGACAATATACCAGACACATCCGATCTAACTACTCAACAAGAAGAAAAGATACTTAATAAAATTATTAATGATAATTTAAGTATATTAGGATCTGACAAGGTTTTAACTTTTTCAAGAAAGATCAAAAATAATTTTGTTGTTGTTAGTTTATCTTCTCTAACTTTAAATTCTGAAAATAAAGGCTTCATTGTTATTTCGGAAGATTCAAATGACATTGAAAATGCTATCGTTGAAAGAAAAAACTTTGTTATTCGAACGGTATTAAGTGTTGCTGCAATCATATTAATTTTTTCAATATTTTTAAATGCAAATATTATTAAACCAATTAGAATTTTAGGGCGTTACGCAACCTCAGCAAGCTCTGATAACCCCGACAATAAAATTATTAACAGAATTAATTTAAGACGAGATGAAATTGGTAATTTATCAAGATCGCTATCAGGGATGACAGATAATTTATATAAACGAATTGAATTTGCAGAAAGATTTGCATCTGATCTTACTCACGAAATTAGAAATCCCTTAGCATCCTTAAAAGCAGCATCAGAGTTATTACCCAATGCAAAAGATGCAGAAAAAAAGGCTAGGTTACTTGGAATTTTAAATGACGATGTTGTGAGAATTGAAAGATTAATCACAGACTATTCTAACATGCTAAAAGGTGAGGCTTTAGAAGCTAAATTACAATTAACCAGATTTGATTTAATTAAACTTTTAAAAAAAGTTGCAGACGAATATCAGCAGGTTATTGATAATACTAAAAAAAATATTTCAATAGAGATTAATAATTTAATTAAGAAAAAAACTTTTGTTATTGGTTTTGAAAGCAGAATTGAACAAGTTATTTCGAATATATTAGAAAATTCTATCTCATTTAGTCCTGAAAAAAGCATTCTAAGAATAAATATTGAAAGCGCGAATAATTATGCAAAAATAATTATTGCTGATGAGGGTCCTGGATTTAACGAAAGTAATATCGGAAAAGTTTTTGAAAGATTCTATAGTAATAGACCAAAGGAAATGTTTGGTCTGCATTCTGGTTTAGGATTAAATATAGTTAAAAATATAGTTGAATCACACAAAGGTCATATTAAAGCGTATAATTTAAATGAAGAAGGAAGAAGGGGCGCCGTAGTTGAGATTGATTTGCCAATAGCAGATTAAAGCTCATAAATAAAATTGATATATCTAAGTTTTATTGTTAGTTAACTTTTTAAATGACCCAAGATTTTAAAGTAAAAGATTTAAAACTAGCAGAATTTGGTAATAAAGAAATTTCTCTAGCAGAAACTGAAATGCCAGGTTTAATGGCAATCAGAAGCGAATATCAATCTAGCAAACCCTTAAAAGGAGCAAGAATAATTGGTTGTCTTCACATGACAATTCAAACTGCAGTTTTGATAGAAACATTAGTAGTTCTGGGAGCGGAGGTTAGATGGTCATCTTGCAATATATTTTCAACACAAGATCATGCGGCAGCAGCAATTGCTGCAAAAGGAATACCGGTATTTGCTTGGAAGGGCGAGACAGAAGAAGAATACTGGTGGTGCATTGAACAAACTATTAATGGAAAGAAAGATTGGAAACCAAATCTTTTATTAGACGATGGTGGGGATCTAACAATGTTATTGCACGATAAATACAAAGATTTATTAAAAAATGTTAAGGGAGTTTCTGAAGAGACTACTACTGGAGTTAAAGCTTTAAATAAATTAGAGAAAGATAACAAATTATTAATTCCAGCAATTAACGTTAACGATTCAGTAACAAAATCTAAATTTGATAATTTATATGGTTGCAGAGAAAGTTTAGTAGATTCAATTAGAAGAGCAACGGATGTCATGATGTCAGGAAAAGTTGCTATAGTTGCCGGATTTGGAGATGTTGGAAAAGGTAGTGCCGCATCACTTAGACAAAGTGGCGCAAGAGTTTTGATTACCGAAACTGATCCAATTTGTGCATTGCAAGCGGAAAAGGATTCAAGTTGTATTTGGAGAGGCGAATATATGCCGACATTGACAAAGTGGCGCAAGAGTTTTGATTACCGAAACTGATCCAATTTGTGCATTGCAAGCGGCAATGGAAGGATATCAAGTTGTATTAATGGATGAGGCGATATCATCAGCCGACATTGTTGTTACCGCTACAGGAAATAAAGACATTGTTAACATCGAACATATGAGGAAAATGAAAGATAGATCAATTCTTTGTAACATTGGACACTTTGATAATGAAATAGAGGTGAGTGCATTAAAAAATTACAAATGGAACGAAATAAAACCACAAGTTCATGAAATTGAATTTCCAGATAAAAAAAGAATTATTTTATTAGCAGAAGGCAGACTAGTGAATCTTGGTTGT
>B570J13884_100040_pt1 | contig 16047 bp, 19 predicted proteins | sample LakMenEpi05May10_FD_13884 | JGI IMG/M metagenome (IMG submission 13884)
ATCAAGTTTGTTGAAGAACTTAAAAAGCCACTGATTGATAAGCACAATATCACACTTAACCTTAGTGAAGAAGTTGTTGACTATCTTGCTCGTGAGGGTTATGATAGCAAGATGGGCGCACGTCCTCTAGCACGTAAGATTGATGAATTGGTTCGTGTACCGCTGTCAAAGAAGATTTTGTTTGAAAGCATTAAGAATGCTAATGTGATGGCAGTACTGGTTAATGATGAGATTTCATTTGAAATTACAGTCAAGCAAAATGCAAGGATTGGTGATGACGGTATCATTGAAATTGAAGGTTGAACAGCGAGAAAGACTCTATTATAATCAATATGTTTATAAAGCAGTTACTAATGTTCCAGGTGCCTACTACACTGATAAAGCGAAGACAGTAGATGAATACAGGGATATTATTGATAAATTTCGTACTGACATGCTTAGGTATCCGATATATACTCCAAAGAATATGACAGATATCGATTACGATAATATTGAACTACTAATCAATTATAATAATGACTTTAAGAAGAATAATAAAGGAACTACTCGTAGAGAAGGCAACAGCCTAGTTTTTTATAGTAATGATCTAGACTTGCTAAAAACTGCTCCTAGTACCAGTAAACCATTAAAGCTATATCAAGCTGCGGTATTACCTGATGGAGTAAAATATTTCAAGCGCAAAGTTCCTGCGCCGTTTAGAGTACATTTAAAAGAAACTAGGGTCAATACTGAATTAAGGCAAGACATTTTTGACTATATCAATAAGACCGCCGGTGTAGAAGGATCAGGCGCGCTGATGATTTGGCTAACTAGAACGTCTAGTTGGCCTCAAGTTTGGAGTACTAAAAGCTTTTATATTAACTACACTGATAGTAGCCAGCTAACGATGATGCACATTCTATTTTCAGAGGTAATAGGAAAGAACTATAAACTAGAACAGCAGTGATAAATACTCTATATATTTTGGAGTTTTATCATGGCAAAAATGATTGAAGAAATCATTGTAATTAAATTAGCTAAGCTAGTAAAAGACAGTGAACCAAGTAATGCAATCGTATCAGAAGATGCGCAGATTGCATTAGAGCAGGTTGTTCAAGAACTTGCAGGTGAAGGAGTTTTGGTAGAGGTTGAGAAAGCTTAATGTCTCAAGCTACTACCCTAATCTTGTTGCCACAAACAGCATACCAAAATCCAGGTAACGGGGCGCCCTACACAGTTACAGGCGAAGCACAACCCGCAGCGGCATATTACTTAGGCAATCGTGATTTACAAACTTTAAACTTTAATATAACTAATGTCACTGGAAACATTGTCATTGAGGCTACATTAGCTGCTAATAGCAGTAGTGCAGAATGGTTTAGAGTTTATGAATTTGAAGCGACGGCTAGTAATAATAGCGCATATACTAATATCAATGGTAACTTTGTTTATCTTAGAGCAAAGTTGGAAGATTTTAGTCAAGGCACTGTAAATTTTATTAAAATATCATATTAAAGAAAGAGATATAACATGGAAACAACAATCAATATGAAGGCTCAATTTGAAGCCTTCCTCGCAGAAAACGAAAAGTTTGAAAAAGGTAATTCAGCCGCTGGTACTCGTGCCCGTAAGGCATTGGGCGAACTTGCAAAGCTCTGCAAAGCTCGTCGCAACGAAATTACTGCAATTAAGAACGAGCGTAAAGCGGACTAATAAATGAAAACTGTAGTAATCATGCCCGGGGGATTTCACCCATTTCATGCAGGACATGCTGCATTGTACCAAAGTGCAGTGCAGGCATTTCCTAACGCAGATGTGTATGTTGCTGCAACTAACGACACCAAAACTAGACCATTCCCTTTTGAAATCAAAGAGAAACTAGCTAAAGTAGCTGGTGTACAAGATGGTCGTTTTGTTCAAGTAACGAGTCCGTTTCAGGCTAAAGAAATACTACAACATTATAACCCAGACGAAGATGTAGTGGTGTTTGTTCGAAGTGAGAAAGACCGTGACCAACAACCTAAGCCAGGCGGCACTAAAAAAGACGGTAGCCCTGCATACTTCCAGCCATACACAGGCAAGGATATGCGACCATTCAGCGAACACGGTTATATGGCATATTTGCCTACAGTAGAGTTTGGCCCCGGCATCAAATCTGCTACTGAGATTCGCAACATATGGCCTCAGTTGAATGATCGTCGCAAACTTGCAATGGTTATGAGTCTATATCCTAAAGCACAAGAGAATCAGAAATTAGCACAGAACATTGTCAAGATGCTTGATTTGGGCATGGGTACTGAGGAAGTGGCAGAAGGCAGAGAAAATCTTCCTCCTGAAAACTTTAATGCTGATGACATCAATAGTCTAATGCGTATTCGTGATTTAGACCAAGTAAAAATACAAGCATTTAAGTTGATTACCAATCCTAACTCTAGTCGCCCTATTAAGCCTGAAAAGGTATCGTGGCTAAAACAACGATTATTGCAGCTTAGAAGTAAGGAAGATGTAATTAAATTATTGTATGATATGCTATTGAGCGGCGAAGGTCATAAAGTTATAGGCAGTCGGTATAACATGGATCCAAATGTTTATAGAAAAACATTTAATGAAAAAGCAGGTGATGTTTATTCTAACAGACAGGCTGAGATTATTGAAGATTTGGGCAATGGTTACTTCTTAGGTGATGATAGCTATGATGACGATGACGGCTTTGTTAAAGCAGGATATTCTGTCTATAAGCAAGTAGGTGACGATTCATTCAGAATGGTTGGCAGCGTAGACATGAGTCCTTACAGCAATCCTCCTGGGCATATTGAAAATGAAGTTAAAAAGCTCATTGCTTCCGATCAAAATATATCCGAAAACGCAGATTATTTAGAAGAAAAATAATTCCACTACTAGTTCCGCTTGTAAATATCTATACAAGTTTACTAGAAAGAGGAACACATGGCACGTAAACCAAAGACTACAAAGAATACAATTGCTCCGAACGGCGAAGAGCGCAACATTCCCGTTGAAAAGCTAGAAGAAATTGCAGCAGAAGCAGCACAAGAACAAGCGCCTCAAGAAGGACAAGTTCAAGTAAACGTTGACTTCCTCCGTACAACTAAGGTTCACATTGCGATGCCTTGCTACGGCGGCATGTTGACTGAATCAACATTCATGTCATTCATCAAGTGGGCTAACACTGCCCGTCAGCTTGGTATTGACTGGACCCTAGAAACAATGGTTAATGAGTCACTCATCAGCCGCGCACGTAACACACTTACTGCAAAATTCCTTGATATGCCAGAAGCAACACACTTGTTCTTCGTTGACGCCGATATCGGTTGGGAACCGTGGCACTTGCTCGTTCTCTTGAACCGTGACGTTGATGTCATCGGTGGCTTGTACCCAATGAAGACTATGCCTATCAAGTGGGTTGTTAACGGATTTGAAGGTGCAGAAGAAGGCCCAGACGGACTTCAGGAAGTATCAAAGGCTGGTACTGGCTTCTTGCTCATGAAGAAGCATGTATTCGAAAAGATGAATTCACACCCAGCAGTTAAGCAGTACAAGAATGATATTGGTCTTGACCCTAAGTTTGACCAGCACTTGAAGACATACTTTGATACAGCAGTCCGTCAGAATCGTTACTACAGTGAAGACTGGACATTCTGTGAAAACTGGCGTGATATCGGCGGTCGTATTTGGGTTGACAAGCGAGTTCTTCTCCGTCACTCAGGATCATATGTATTCTGTCAGGAAAATCAACAGTACTTGATTGACAACATCGGTCCGATGTATGTTCAGGAGCAGGCAAATAAGGCAGCAGCCGAAGCCGCAGCAGCCGAAACTACTGCACAACAAGTTCCCCCCGCCTAATCAGTAATATCTGATTAGTGCATCTTAACTGGGGCATCGGAAACGGTGCCCCTTTTTTGTTTGATGATAAATACTATATTACTATATAGGATTACCTCCATGAAGATTAAAGATATCTATGAAAGCACAACAGCAGGTTCCATTGCTACTGTAGCAGCACCAATGACTACACAAAAGCGCAATAGCGTAGGTAAGGGCATTTACGGAAATGAGAAAGCTGGAAACTTACTGACTGGCAAGAAGACCAACAAGCCATATGCTAACTCAAAGGTAAATGAAAGCAAGATGAAAGAACTTGCAATGGATATGCGTAACATGGATAACGGCAACTTCCAAAAGAAGTACAAGAAGTCTAAAGAACAATTAAAACATGTATTGGGTGATCCAGATAAGAAGACTGTTCAAGAGGCACACTTAGAAGAAGATGATTTAATCATTGTTCCAGGACAAGGACGTAGCCGCAAGAATGGATTAATCAAGCACGGTGAAAGTCGTTTAGACCACGAAGTTGAAATGGCTCGTAGTGACTTATTCAGTGCTGCTAAGAATGCTAAGCAAGTATACGAAATGATTGCCGATGTTTCAGAAGAAGAAGGTCTTGAAGGCTGGGTACAAGAAAAGATTATCAAAGCTAATGACTATCTAAACACTGTTCGTGAATATCTTGAAGGTAAGCAACTACAGAATGAAATGACCGGTGGTGTTATTGCTGGTGGTGGCGTAGGTTAAAATGACTAGCGACGAATTTAGCAATATAGAACAATTAGATGAAAATCTACGCAAGTGGTTCAAAGAGAAGTGGGTTCGTTTTGGACCTGACGGCAAGATTCGTGGAGCTTGTGCAAGAGGTGATGACAGCGAAGGTAAACCTAAATGTCTCCCGCAAAAGAAAGCACAGAATTTAGGTAAGAAGGGTCGTATGTATGCTGCTAGTAAGAAGCGCAGAGAAGACCCAAACCCAGAGCGTACAGGAAAGGCAAAGAACGTGGCTACTAAAAAGAAAACTGATGAAAATGCGGGTCGGTCGTCTGAAATTGAAATCCCAACTGAAGATGGCATCACTATGCAGGATATCCGCTTGATGGCAGGAGAAGGCAAACTGCCTAAGAAAACAGTATTGCAAGCTATCGAAGTGATTCGTAAACAGCGTAAATCAAGAAATTTACCAGAATCTGTCCCATTCGATGAATGTCCAAAATGTCGTGGTCCTATTGTTCACGAATCAATGATGAATGAAAAGCAAGATGCTTGCTATCACAAAGTTAAGTCACGTTACAAAGTTTGGCCATCTGCTTATGCTAGTGGTGCATTAGTTCAGTGCCGCAAGAAAGGTGCTAGTAACTGGGGAACTGGTGGCAAAAAAAGTGAAAGCTCTATCATGAAGGGTATCGTTGACGAAGCAGGCAGTGCTGCACAACAGGCTGCTATCGCCATCAGTAAGAAAGAGCGCGGCGAGAAGCCTAAGCATGTTGATGAAGCAAAAGCCAAACAATATGTCAAGCCATATAATGACCCGCAAACAGGAGAACAGATTGGCTGGGTATCGTCTGATGGATATCACAAGAAATATTGGCAGAAGTTCGCTAAAAATTCAGCAATTAAACATGCTAAACTTAATCCAGATGAAGTAGACGAAGCCTATACCGGTCAATTTGCAGCAGAAAAGACTCCAAAGATTAATCCATACGGTGGTTTAAAAGATAATCAATTCAGAGGTGCTATCAGCGAAACTCCAACTGACAATCCTACCGGTGCTAGTGGTGAAGGTGGCTTGAGAAAGTATAGACCAAAGTCAGCTGGCACATTCAAAGAAGATGAGCTTGATGAGGCTTGCTGGAAAGGTTATCACAAAGAAGGCAACAAGAAAATGTTTGGTAAGACATATCCAAACTGTGTTAAGAACACCAATGAAGAAGAACAGCTTGACGAAGGCGTAATGCAAAAAATTGGCGCAGCAGCAATGGCCGCTGCTCTTGCGTTAGTAGGAGCTAAAGCAAATGCCGAACCAGTATACGTATACCAGGATGTAGCCGGCACATATAGTGCTGCACTTTCCCCTCAGGATATACCCAATGATGCAGTAAGAAAGTTAGTAGTGGATACCGATGATGATAGTGTTGCTATCCTTAAAGGCAATTCTAAAATACCAATTAATTTAACTCCTGCTGTGGTTAACTATATTAAACAACAAGCAGGGGTAGGCCGAGCTAAATCTACCCAGCCTCAGGCAGCAGCCCAACAGTCAGCCGCACCGAAGAATATAAAACAAAATCAATCTCAGCCCGCTGAAGCTAATCAATTTAGTATAAAAGGGATTTCGTTTGGACTCACTAAAGACCAAATAAGTAATCTTATTGGTGGAAAAGATGGGCAACCGTCTGCAGGATTTACAATCGGCGGCGCCAGTGACTGGCAAATGAAATATAACAGTGAAGGGAAATTAGAAGAAATTATAACATTTTCGCCATACGGCGGATTATTGACTGCGTTATCAGACAAATATGGAAAGCCTAAATATGATTTTAAATTTTCAAAATCAGATGGTCCCCAAAACGAAGGTAGTACTCAATTTCTTGTTTGGGAAGTACCGGGGGCTAAAATTACATATGTATTTCCTAAAAAAAATGTATTGGGTAAATACACTGGAATTACCTACGCTAGTTTTCAATCTCCAGAAGTTCAGCAAAAGCAAGTTGCAGACCGCGATGCGGAACTAACAAAGGCTAAGCAAGACTTTGAAGAAGACACTGCATATGCAGGTGGTATGGGTCAAGGTGGAAACGCTGGTGAATCATATCGTAAGTTCAAGCCAAAGTCAGCTGGCACATTCAAAGAAGAACAGCTTGACGAAAAGTGCTGGGACACTCACAAGCAAGTTGGCATGAAAAATAAAGGTGGAAGACAAGTTCCTAACTGCGTACCAAAAGAAAGTTCTATCATGAAGGGCTTAAAGAGTTTATAATCTGATGACTTCAGACTTAGCAAAATTAATGGAAAAAATTAGTCTGTTACAGTCAGAACCAACACCTGAACCAATTATAGAAATAGAAAAGCCTACTATGCATCCACTAGTGCAAGCAATGCAAGAACTTCGTGACGAGGAACTACGAGAATACAATATTAGAAAAACTAAAAAGTTTATTCAACGAGCGCATGACCAAGAACAAGGACAGATGTACGGTGACATGCCATACTCATCACACCCTAAGCAAGTTGCTAATCTTGGTAAAAAGTTCTTTGGACCAAAGTTTAATGATGAAGCAGTTAAGGTAGCATTACTTCATGATGTTCTTGAAGATACTCCGTATACCCCAGAACAACTTGCTAAAAAAGGCTTTAGTAAAGAAGTAATAGAAGCAGTACAATTGCTCACGAAGAACAAAGCATTGTCTTACGCCGACAATATTCGTGCAATTATCAATAGCGGTAATCCATTAGCAATGATGGTTAAGTACAGTGACAATTACATGAACTATTCAGGTGATAAATCACACTGGGATGCCGATAGAGCAGCACATTCACAGAAGAAATACCTAGCAAGTTTGAATATGTTAGGCGATGTTCTTGGTATCAAGAAGCATGTTGGTGAAGAACCTATCGGAGAAGAAATTGCCTATCACGGCACAACAGATGATATCGCTGAGTTCTATCCACTAAGTCACTTTGGCACTGAGAAAGCTGCTAAAGATAGAATGACATACAAGAAAATCAAAGATGGTAAAATCTATAAAGTTGATTTAAATATTAAGAATCCATTAACTATTAAAGACTTTCCTGGCATTCACTATGACAGACTATATGCTTTTGAATTAAGAGATAAGAAATTAATTAGTCAAAAAGAAATGGAAGCTATTACTACTATTGACGATAAGGCAGAATTACGCAAAGCATTACTTACTAAATTAAAAGAATTAGGTATTGATGGCTTTGTATACAAGAATAGATACGAAGACAAGGGCAATATTAGTTATGTAATCGTTGACCCTAGTCAAGTAAAAGTACTTAGTGTTGAACCTGCTGCTGAAGAAGTCACTGAAGCAAGCCCAAACACATTAGAGGGCAGCTTTACTCCAGACTTAGTTGAGAGTAAGACCTGGTTAGCTGAGATGTTAGCTAAGGGTCTTAAAGGCAAGAACGCCGGCACTATCTATGTATTAGGTAGCTGGTACGGTAACATGGGCATCTTCTTACAGCAAGCTGGTGTACAGTTTGATAAGCTCGTATTAGTTGAGCCAGACGAAGAAGCACTGATGCGTAGCAAAGACCTACTACAAAAAATAGGTGATGAAGGCAAGTTGATACTAATTCATCAAAAAGCAGAAGACGTTGTTTATGAAAAGCCAGGTGTAGTTATTAATACTAGCTGCAATGAAACAGGTCCAGTATTCTTAACTAAGCTTCCCGATAATATGCTATGTTTATTGCAGGCAAGAAACAACAACGAGAATACGTTATTCCCAACAGAAGATGAGGAAGACTTTATTGATTACTTCCCATTAGAAAAAGTTTATTATACCGGCGAGAAGCATTTGGAAGACCCAGAAGTTAACTATGTTCGCTACATGAAGATTGGTCGTACTGGTAAGAAGATTGACGAAGAATTGCACACCGGTGGTGCTTTGGGTTTACCTTTCCCCGGAACTTACGAACAAGAATATGATAAGTTCAAGAGTACAGGTCAGCGTAGAATTACATCGATGACTAATGAAGCACTTGATAGTTCATATCCATATAGAAATAGTAAACGAAATCCTGGAAATGATTTTTACTTTGATACAGAAGATGGTCAAGAGTATAAGGTTGAATTTAGTAGCATTTGGGGCAATGACGCTATCGTTGGTTTTGCTGCAAGAGGACAAGGTGACGAACACAAGATTGGTCTCACTGGTACTGGCAACAGCAGAAAGATATTTGGCACAGTTATTAAAATTGTAAAAGATTATATTAGGAAAGCTAATCCAGAGTCAATATCATTCAGTGCTAATAATAGCGAACCAAGCAGAATAAGACTTTACAAGATGCTTGCCTCTCAAGCAGATAAAGAATTACCTAACTATAAATTTGCCGACGCATTCAGTGACGGCGGATTCACAACATTTTATCTTACACAAAATGATGCTAAAGTTCCAGCATCAACTAAAGTAAAAGCCAAAGCAGGTAAAGCACTAGATGCTGTATTTGAGGAAGAATTATGAACCATCTCAAAGATGTGAATAGAAATTACTTTCAGCATTTATATCATGCTTGGAAAGTTGCATTTATCTTATTAGTTCATGGATTGTTTCCAAACATATGGGAAACTAAAGCCAGCGATAATCTTTGTCAGCAATCAACACCAAAACGATAAATAGTTTATAGGACTATTAACATGCTTACTGATACACTTAAAACAATTTTAGCCACCGCTTATGCGTTGTCAATCAAGGCACAGAACTTTCACTGGAACGTAGAAGGTCCAGACTTCCCCCAATATCATGATTTCTTTGGTAATTTCTACGAAGAAGTATACAACAATACAATTGACCGTACTGCTGAACTGATTCGTCAGCTTGATTCATACACTCCCGGTAGCATCCTTCGCTATGCTGAGTTGAGTCAGATTCAAGACCAAACAAAGATTCCTCGTGCAATGCTTATGATGGAAGAACTATATCAAGATAATGCAATTATTCTTGGTATGTATAAGCAAGCGTTCCATGTTGCTGAAGAAGCCGATGAACAAGGGATCGCTAATTTCATTGCAGAGCGCATTGACGCACACGCTAAACATCAATGGATGTTGAGAAGCATTCTTAAAACAGCTAGGGCATAATTGTGAAAGCAACAGATATCTACAGTCTTCTTGAAGCACAACAAGAACTATTTGAAGTGGCAATGAACCCTTCAAATCTTAAAAAACTTGCGGCGGCTATTCCCGGCGTACAAGTAGGTATGGAATTTGAAATGGTCGTCCCTGACGCTCAAGGCGAAGACGAGGATGACTTTGAGTACGAACCAGACTACGGTCGTGATGAAAGAGCAACCGACATTGATGATATTGTTCGCTTCTTTGGTGAAGAAGATGACTATGTGGGAAATAACAATAGTGAGCGTCAACTAGAACGTCTCAGAGAAGATCTTAATGAAAAGTTCTATGAGTGGCTAAGCGAAAAAGTTGATGAAGCTTGGAATAGCGACGACGGCAAAGAATTCTTTATTAAATGGGTTAAAGACAATGTAGACCCTGACGATGTTGCTGACCATGTTGATAAAGAAGAAGATTTATTCGGTAATAGACACCCTGACAAATCTGATTACATTAAGTTCGCTGAAGATGCCTGGGAAGAAAGCTTCAACGACGATAATTATCAAAATGCATACGATGACTTCCGTAGCGAAAAAGAAATGGAAGGTGATTTTGACGAGGAAACATTCCTAAGAGATATCGGCATTCGTGACATGTCAGATGTTGCTAATAGAGTCAGTGTAGACATTTCTTGGCCATATTATGAATCAAACTACGGCGGCGGTGGCGGCGAAGATGTTGAAAGCATCGGAAATGATTTCAGCGATGCTATTGGCAAGCCAGTATATACAAGTACAAGCTATCACGGTGCAAGACGAGAGCCGGGTGCATATTCACTAGAACCAGATGGTAGTATTAATGCTAGCTCAGGTGAAGCTGGATTAGAATTCATTAGTCCACCAATGGACGTTGATGAAATGATTGAGGACCTGAAGGCTGTTAAGAAATGGGCAGACGATAGAGGCTGCTATACTAATGGTTCAACTGGTTTGCACATCAATGTAAGTGTTCCTGACTATAGCCTTGACAAACTTGACTACGTTAAATTAGCGGTATTGTTGGGTGACAAGTACATATTAGAACAATTCGGGCGTCTCAGTAACAGCTATGCTAAATCAGCACTTGATGTCATTAAAGAACGTGCTAAAAACAACGAAGAGGTTGATAAGCTATTAAAGCAATTAAAAGGCAATGTAGAAACCATTGCAAGTAAGATTCTACACAGCGGTAGAACAGATAAGTTCACTAGTATTAATACTAAGGATGGCTACGTAGAGTTTCGTAGTGCCGGCGGTGATTGGTTAGGTAAAAACTTTGATAAGATTGAAAATACTATATTGAGAAATATCGTAGCACTTGATGCTGCTGTTGATCCAAACAAGTATAAGAAAGAATATCAAAAAGCTTTATATAAACTATTAAAGCCAAAAGACGAAAAAAGCGATATGAGTATGTTTGCTAGATATATGTCTGGTGAAATTAATCGTAGTGAATATGTCGATAGTCTTGAAAAAACTAGAACAGAACGATTCAGAGAACAAGGTATTAGAATCCTTAAGCCTAGTGAATTAGAAGAAAATGATTGGGCAATCACATATGATGATGGTAAGACTCAAGAGACCATCTATATCGCAAACACTGATAAAGTCCCTACAGAAGAAGCTGCATTCAATGCTGCTAAGAAATTCAAGCCGCAATGGTTCAAGCCAAATACAATTGATTATATCACAGTAAAGCCATATAAGTTTGATGAAGCATTGAAAGATCTTAAACTATATCGTGCTGATTATTCTTACAAAACAACAGCAGTGGTTGCCAAAGATGAAGAACAAGCCAAAGAATTTATCAGAATAATGGACCCTGAATTCTTTGCTGCAAATCCTGATGAAAAAATTGAGCTTACTGATGAGAATGTATCATCAATGAGAAAAATTAAGGAAATGAATGACTGGGTACAGGATAAAGTTGAGAAGGGCAGAATATGGATAGCCCGTCCAAAGATTTGGCTGGCTAGAGGCAGAGCAAGTGAACCAGCTTTCTCAAATCGTTATTACATTTCTGCGGTAACTCGTGATGACGCAATTGCTGTATTGAACCAATTAGATCCGGGCTACAGAATTGAAGATCTATATGTCACTGAGGAATACCCAAGTGAAGATAATTACGAAGCTTATAAAAGGGCTCAGGAAGATTTAATTCGTCAACATGAAGCGGAACGTGCCCAAAGACAAGCTGCCCAAGATGAAAACATTGATATTTCAAATCTTAAGGGATATCGTGTAAGTAACAGCTATACCTATATGTATGTTGTTGCTGAAAACGGTGGAGAAGCAGCAGAGATTGCAAGTAAGATAGATCCAGAAAGATTCCCCAACATCGCTGATATTACAGTACAGGACGCAGGTTCAATCGGTGCGGATACACTGATTAGAGGTATGTATGCTAGACAACAAAGTCTATTAGGCGATCAACAACAATCACCTAGTACGGAGTCCAATAAAAAGGAGTTCGTTGTCGTCAACGGTTCATTAGGTGAACGAGCATCCGTAGAAGCAATTGATAGTGCAACTGCGTTAAGCCAAGCATTACTAAATAATCCAAGCTGGGACTCATATCGTCATCAAATCAGAGTATTGTCAGCATCTCCTCAAGCAGAAGAACCGGCTGCTAGCTCGCCAAATAACACTCGCATAAGTGACATTAGCACATATACAGTTACTAATACCGAAACAGGTCAAGCCCGCCGCTTTGCTGCTACAAGTGAAGAAGAGGCGATTATTATAGGAAGACGGGAATATCCTGCACTGTTTACTACTGGTAATGTTACCGCTACTCGTTCAAGCTAATGCGAGCCAAAGAGTTCATATTAGAATATAAGGTAGACAATGTTCAAGGTTTGGGCTCAGTACCCTACAACTCTAATGTAGACTATCGTGGACTCAGAGTAGCAATGAAGCCTAGTGTATTCCTATCACTCGCTGCACACTTATCAGAGCCGGGTAGCGTAGACTATATCGCACAGCATTTAGAAGACGGTGGTAGCTTAGGTGCGCCATTTTTAACAGTAGATATACCAGAAAAATACTTTGACGGAGATTTCACTGGGCTGAATTATGCAAATGTTACTGGACATGAAGGCCGCAATCGTATGTTAGCCATCCAAAAAGTTTACGGCGATGACCCTGTTGAGGTGCATATCTTCCCTAAGGGCGAAGTCAGAGCAAGACACCTTACCCCTGACATCGTAGAGCAGTTACAGCTTGCTATGCGAAGCCAAGACGGTAAATTAACATTTGGCAGAGGTCTTGACGGATTATTTCAGCCGATTGGATAAAAAAGGTTGACATTGGTATTGCACGGTGCTATAGTAGTTTTAGTAAGTCGTGATAAATACTCTATTAGATAAAGGGTTACATATGAAAATTACCGAGCTACTCGCAGAATCACGCTATGACGATTGGGACAAGGAAGAAGAAGAACTTCCTGGCGATCCTGATCAAGATAAGGTTCCTAACCTCATCATTCAGTTCAAGAAGTCTTTGGATGTAGACGGTCGCTATCCTATCGTATTTCGTGACGGACGTAAGGTAAACATCCCTACTCAGATTATGGTAGACTTCCTCAACAAGTATGATGATTTGAAGCCAATGGATCGTGAGTCAATGCAGAATCTTGCTGCACAGTCTGTTGACAAGTTTAAGGAAGTTCTCGCAACTTTTAAGGGCGAAAAGCCTGAGAGAAGCATCTACAACAGATGAGAAAGTTTCTTGTTTTAGTAGCCCTATTATTAGGAACACATTCTGCTGCAATCGCACAGAAAACACCAACTGGTGTAACTTATGATACTCTAATCATAAGAGCAACTGATGGTGATACTGTGGTGATTGCAGCGCCCTTTTTACCAGCTCCATTGAAGCCTGAACTTGCAGTAAGAGTTTTTGGAGTTGATACTCCTGAAAAAGGATTTCGTGGACAGTGCGAAAGCGAAAAGCAGCGCGGCGAACAAGCTAGTGAATTCACTAAATTGGTAATCAAATCTACAAAAAAGCATCAAGTCATTCTATATGGATGGGATAAGTTCGGTGGCCGTGTACTCGGAGACATGATTCTAGATGGTATGAGTCTTCGTGCATTGTTGATTAAGAACGGTTTTGCCCGTGAATATTACGGTGATGCTAAGCAATCTTGGTGCAATTAACCTACATTAAAAACTAGTACTTTAATTTTTACCCAAAACACTAAATATTATAGAACTCCGTAGAGTTAAATCTACGGATTTCCAATAATAACTATAAAAAGAGGTGCGGATGGGAGAATTTTTTAAGCTAGTTGCCGATGTGGGCTTTCCTATTGCTGCTGCGGTAGCATCAGGATATTTTGTATTTCTAACATTGAAGTTTATTCTTGCGGGTGTTACTGGCAGTGTCAGTGGCATGAACGGCATTATCACGGCATTAGACAATCGTGTTAAAACTATGAATCACGATGTTATCCGAATTGATACTGTAATCAGTAATGCTTTAGGTCTTAGACCTGANGTTAGCCGAGTTGCTCGTGCAGACGGCAAAGATGATGCGAGGAAAGACTAATGGGACCAAATATAGCTAAATTAATCGGTGAATATGGTTTCCCAATCGTTGCTGCTTTCGGCATGGGGTACTTCGTATATTATGTATGGAAGTGGGCAACAACAGAAGTTAAGCCAGTACTAAGTCAGGCAAATAATACCTTGATAGCACTTATTGATCGTGTTCGTATGCTTGATAATGACTTGATTCGTCTTAATCAAAAGGTTGATACTGTATTACACCTCAGAGGTAAAACTATTGAACAAGAAAGAGTTGAAGCGGAATACGCAATTAATCAACCAAAGAAAAAAGAAGACAAGGCATAACCAATGCTAAAGCGTTCAATCATGCTATCATTGCTGTTAGTAGGCGCTCCAGTGCAGGCCAGCGAGTTAGTATTTCAATTCAAGAATCCATCGTTCTCTGGCAATAACGCTGGAGCGCAATGGTTGACTATTGAGAATCAAGAAACTCTACGCAAGAAAGCCATACAGGATAAGATAGAGGCTGAACTCAAAGCACAGGCGCTTGAAGAAAAGAATTCTATCCTCAATCGCTTTCTAAACAACCTACAGTCTCGCATATATTCTCAGCTAGCACAGCAATTAACTAATAATCTGTTCGGTGAGATGGGCGGCGAGTCAGGAGAGTTTTCTCTTGAAGGTAATCAGATTAAGTATGAAAAGACTGATACTGAAATAAAGTTGGTTATTGTTGATGCGCAGGGCAATCAGACAGAAATCATAGTGCCTACTAGCGGATTTAAATGGTAATGAATTGGAAAATTTTGATATTACCACTACTACTTAGTGGGTGTGTGTCATCTGGACCTGTAGATCTTAGACTACAAGAAGATCCAGTAAAGATGAGTACGCAGGTTAAAGAGTTATACAATTTGCCTGCTCCGGATAGACAAGCGGTAGTAGCAGTATATGACTTCCCTGATTTGACTGGACAACGAAAAGATAAAGATGGGCTAGCAAGCATCTCAACCGCAGTGACACAGGGTGGTACACCTCTTCTAATTTCTGCACTCAGAGATGCAGGTAAAGGGACTTGGTTCAGAGTCGTAGAGCGTAATAGAGTTGATGATCTTGCAAAAGAACGACAGATTGTTAGACAGACTCGTGAGGAATACTTAGGCGAGGGTGCTAATAAACTTGAACCAATGCTGTTTGCCGGTCTCATCATTCAGGGCGGCATAATAGGGTATGATACTAATGTACAGACCGGCGGTGCAGGCGCAAGATATCTTGGCATAGGCGGCACAACGGTATATAGAAAAGATCAAGTTGTAGTAGCGTTACGAGCAGTCAACACCAATACAGGAGAAGTGATTCTCAATGTGCAAGTTTCAAAAACGGTCTTGTCCGTCGGAAGAGACTTGACGCTTTTTAAATTTGTTGATGTTGGGACTAAACTAATTGAAGCAGAAATCGGCATGACCGAGAATGAAGCAAATACAATGGCAGTTAAAATAGCTATTGAAGAAGCAGTTTTACAATTAATTAAACAGGGAATAGAAAAGGGCTACTTTAAATACGGGGGAACGGGACAATGAAGAATAAATTAATGCTTGCGGCAATGGCATTGCTAGCAAGCTCGGTAGCAATGGCTCAGTCAACCACTAACTCAATTTATATTGATCAAGTTGGTGATAACAGCACAATTACTATCGTTCAGAAAGGCCAAAACAACAGAATCGGAACTGAACAAAATCGTGTAGTGCTTGAAGGCAACAGCCAAACTATAACAACCACACAAGAAGGCAATAATAACTCAATTCAGGGTTCAATTGTTCAAGCTGACAATGTTGAAATGGACGTTACTGTCACCGGAGACGGTAACAAT
>B570J13884_100043_pt1 | contig 15882 bp, 10 predicted proteins | sample LakMenEpi05May10_FD_13884 | JGI IMG/M metagenome (IMG submission 13884)
GTTTAGCAATCTACTGCATCTTCATATCCAGCCTGTGCCTTAAGATGAGAATATGCTTGTACAATAATGTCAGCAGCTTCTGCATCAACAACAGCTTCAAAATGAAAATGAGTACGATAAATAGGTTCAGAGTGATTCTCACGAGTCTCTTCAGAAGCGTAAGTTGCTACTTCAAAGTTGCAAAAGTTCTTCTTTACCCAAGTCTCCACAGGAGGTGTAGCCATAGGCGGTGTGCTAGGAATTGGATTACCATCCTCATCTACAGCAGGTTCCGCCGGAGCAGGGTAAATAAAAGTCTTTTGATCATTAGACTCATAAGTCAAACGAGCAATTTTGTGATAAGCTTCGGAAAAAGTCATTCCGAACTTATCTACGGTTGCGGTAACAGCCATTGTTAAAACGTTTTAATTGTTAATTGTAATTACAGTACTAATATACAAACAAATAGAAGGAGTTACAAATAAATATTTTTATGAAAAATTGTTATTCTTCTACTACCTCTATATGTGTTAAGTTAAATAAGTAAAAAAATTAATATAATATAAATATACTATCATGTTTATAAAATTTATTATAGAACAGAGTTTGCTACTCTTAATAGTATGTTAAAATTATCATCCACCTTCTTCATCCAATCCAGGTTCCTCTCCTTCTCCAGGTCCCTCAATCTCTTCCAAGGGATAGTTAAAGCTTGCAGTAAATATATTAGTGGCGGATGCTCCAGTAGCAGCAGAACAACAAACCGCAGAGTGATTATAACTATACCACTCTGACATAGATGCTGGATCTGCTCCTAAAGGAAACGGAGATCCACAAGTATTAATTGCACCATATCCTCCATTCTCAGCAGTATCCAAAGAGATAGTAGCAGTACTAGATCTGCCTAACTCTGTATTAATTTGACTCATGCTTATAGATGAGCCAGATGCAGGTAATGTCATATTACTTCAATTTAGATCTAAGTTCTTCAATCTGTGCTTGCTGTTCCTTCATACCTTCAATCAGAAGACCAATGAGCTTCTCGTAGCGTACTGCAAGAAATCCGGTTTGGTTTGTTCTTACTGCACTTGGAATAACATTCTGCACCTGCTGAGCAATAATTCCGGTATCATGACCTTCATATCCATGAGCATCTTTATGTTCTGGTTTCCAATCAAACTCCACACCTGTAAGTGACATTACTTTTTCAAGCGCATTCTGAATAGGTATAATGTTTTCTTTAAGTCTTTCATCGGAAGAAGAAAATGCTACAATATCATTACCGGCATCAATACGACCAGCGGTTGCTGACGCTGCTACGTTTACACCCAAAGAATTAAATCTAACACTATCAGTAGTTCTAAGATTTTGGTTCATTAAGTGAACTTCAGTTGCACCTTGTCCAGTATCAACCGTAGCAAACGTTACTGCATCAGTAGTACGAACATACTGGTTCATGTTCCATGCATATATTGCATTAACTGAGTCTAGTACTGTAGCTTGAGTACCCGCACCATAAGCACTTTTATGACAATACAATGTTCCATTTTCCCAATAAAACTGCCAACCATATGCGTTATTATGAAATCCAGTTGTATTAGAACTGGGATTTACCATTAACACAACATTGCCATTAGTGGCAGTAAACTCAATTCCATTCCATCCGCCTCTAGAGCCTTCTATTTTCCAAGAACCGTAACTTCCGTTATTTGGATATATATGAGCACTATTAGTTCCAGAGTAAAAACCGTAGTGTCCATCAAGTCTCACCCAAGAATTAAACACACCATAGTTAGATCCTCCTGGACCTAAAGAAAATCCATTAGGAAGATTAACGTTTAATAAATTTGCCATGTCATTTATAATTAATGTCTTACACTGATAGATATCCTACCGTCACTAATGCCGTGCTTATAATAAGCAAGATCCTATAGAGGCTCATATCTAAGTTAAAGTATCTTTTTGTAATAATTAAACATTTATGCGTAGGACTGATTAAATATCCCGCATAACCTAGTGAAAAAAGTAACGGTAAGTAGTTTATACCAAACATACTTACAAGTAAAGTTGTAATTCCGGCAAACTTACTGCTGGATCCCAGTATAAAACTTGTAACAAAAGAAATTACTCCAGCCAAAAATATGCCACTATTGAAAGACATAAGGAAGTCTACAATAGTATCTGAGTTCATCTTTATAGCATTTCCAACTAAGATGACCGCTGCTACAAGTAACACTACATCCCACTTAAAATTCTTAAACGGGCTTACTCTTTCGCCGGTATACTTTACATCCTTAATTACCACATCATCCTCTTTAAGTACAAAGAATATGTAATATAGAGTAATACCAATTAGCGTAACAAGCAACGGAGCAATCATTGATATAAACTCAAAGTATGATAGTCCTAATACAGATAAAGGAATTAGCACAGTTGCTTCTAATGGAGACCAGAGATAGTAATGATGCGTAGACAGATAGTTTATAACTCCATAGTTTTTTCTTCTACCATCATTAGGGGCAAGTGTATCTAATGCTCCGGCACTAATTATAGTTCTACCGGGAATAGGTAGTACTCCGGACACCCCGCTTATCAAAGCAATCAACAATCTTTTAGACTTTATCTTACTCTGTAAAAAGTTGTAAATAGGTATTAGGTATCCTCTGGAGTTAACCAAATTGGTTAGCACCATAATACCCGCTACAAACGGAACAAACCATATTCCTTCTAACAACTCCATCACTTCTTAACTACAGCAATAAATAATCCATTCCACCACATGTCTTTATCCTCAACACTATTGAGCATTTTCTTATCGTAAACAATTGTAAGACCCGCTGCTTCAACACCATCAATAGCACCATCAACAACACCGTCCCAGTTAGCATCATCAAAGACAAGCACACACTCATCTGCAAACGTTGATGCAAAGTATTGTACTGCTAACTTTGTACTCTCATAAGAATGATCTCCATCGTATAAAAAAAGATCAATATTCTTAATAGAAGTTTTGTCTACATCTATAAAATCACAGTTAAAAACTTTAATCTTATTCTCTCCTTTGTAAGGAAGAATATTATCAATAAAGTCTTGTTTTGTAACTCGCATTTCTATCTCTCCGTTCTCAGCAGCTACACCTTCTTTCCAATTATCTACACCGTAAGTATCAAGCTTATTGCCAGATATAGTACTAGAAAATGTTCTACCACCAAGACAGCCCACTTCCAAATAAGCCGTTGATATTTTACCAAGCTCGTTTAAAAGCTTATCAACTCTAGGACTAGATATTCCTGGAACCGTTGTTTCAAAGTCTGAATGAACACTTGTTACTAAAAGATTGGCAACTTGTGTAGCTTTTGTATTAAGTCTATCTGTAGCCTTTCTATCACAGAAGTTACAACTCCAGCACTCAAACTTACAGTTCTTTATAATCTTTCTCCACTTACCGGCATCGGAGTCACTTATTCCAAGATTTATATCATAGAGCTTTTCTTTACCCTCTGCATAGTTTCGGACAATTTCCATTGTCTCATATATCTTCTTTACGTTCTCTCTACCATGCATCTTAAAGATGTCTACACCAAGAGAAAGGAACTCATCCCAATCTTCTTTCCAAGCTGGAATATCTGCAGTCTTTAGCACAACAGCCGGATTAGTAAAGTCCCACTTAGGACATGATACTCTACTAATAGGATTATTAAAGTACTGACTATCTGTTGTACGAGTATTATTGTACTGATAGTGTTCTGACATTACAGGACACTTACCCAGACAACCTTCATTAGCTAAAAGAACAAGCTTAAACGGCTTCTTTCTTTTAATCTTAACAATAGTCTTTATAGTTTCCTGATCTCTCATCAGGGCTCTATCAATACAAACAGAATGAAAACCGCTTGATACTACATTGTAAACATCAGTCGGAGTCTTTGTATCCATTAAGATAGAACTACGAACTTCTAGTTCCGGAAATTCTTTTTGTATCTGACCCGTTAATAGCCAGTGATTAAATGGTAAAGTGCATAACCTTACACCCGCTGCATATAAAGGTCTAAATGATTCAATCCACAGATCTAAGTTTTCCTGTGTAGGTCTGACCGTGTTATTGTTACAAGTAGCCGATACAGTAATGCCAGTAATGCTTTGAATAAACAAAGCAGTATCAATCATGTATTGTGCATCATCATCTGTACCAAAAACATCCCCCATTGCATCTTGCGTAAATGGGGGTATTCTACACGTAAAATATAGATCCGAGATATAGTCTTTGTAAGTTTGACAAAAATCAACAAACTCTACAAACTGTGCCTCTGATAGCTTAGGATTAATAGGTAGACTAAATATCTTCGCCATCTGTTTTTTCCTCATTGGCTTTTAGTCCAAGAAGTTCACTTTCCGCAAACAACCCTAAGAAGTTACTACCAAGAAGATTGTTATTTGTATTGATAGCTTCTTCAATCCTATTAATACCAGCTGTAAGCTTCTTAGAATTAAGAAGTGCAGAACCAATAGTTAGAGCTTGATCTTCAGGTGCCATCATAGCAATTGAATCTAAATTACCGGCACCAATTCTACCTGTGGTTACCATATCTACACTAGCTTGTTTTGCCATTCGATAAATCCAATACTCTCTTTCAAGCTCGTCATTATGTACTTTATACTTTTCTAGTTCTGTAAAATTAGGAACAATCTCTATAATTAGTTTAGCAAATTGATCTAACTCCTCTTCTACAATTCTCAACTTCTTTGTATATACAGAAATGTCATACTGAAGCTGATCAATATCTAAAAGAATAAGTTCTTTTTCAAGATCTTTTGATTCTAATGCATAGTCCCTTTCTTTAATCTTAAGCTGAACTTCTGATCTTTTACAGTCACGAATAATTTGTTTCTTAGCAGCAAGACGTGTTTCAATTTCTAACAGGGCTTGTCTAACTCTCCGATAATCAGTAACTTGTGAGTTTACTACAAAGTACCGACTTTGAAAATCACTCATACTCCACCCACCTTGGGCTTCTGCTATTTGTAAAACGTCTTTCTTATTCATGGTTTTGTTTGGTTTGTTTAAAATCCTTTACTATAATCAACAGGTACAATGCGTAATCCTCTTTCATCTAAAAGACCCATATCATTAGCTTGATATACGGGCATCTCTACACCGAGAAGGTCTTCTCTTAGAATGTTTATATCCCAAATAGATGGACATACGTCAACAGAAGTAAGAATACTCTCTTTACCCGTTTGATTCTCTCTACGATTAAATTCATCTACAATTCTACGCTTAGTAATTTTTTTCATCAAGCTAAGCGTAACAGCTCTTGTGTGTTCTGTGTGATAGACTTTAGTCTTAGATCCACCTTCTTCATCTGGTTCTAAACCCTCTACCGCAGAATAAGCTTTACGATAATCTCTAGAAATAGCATAAAACTTAGGACCAATAGTAGCTTCATCTTCAGTAAGTTCTTCCATACTAACATTTAGAGCAAGAAGCTCAGCTTCAGCCTCAGTGGTAAGAGAAAAAATACCATAAGAGTCAAACCAAGTAAGAGAAATCATTCCAGTAATTTGCGGAACCTCTTTATAAAATCTTACAATAAAGTATTTCATTTTTTAATTAATTTTAGTTAACTAATGCTTTAGTAAAACCTTCAGGACAGGTTTTTGTACATATCAAATCTGCAATAACCGGTGCAAATGCAGCTCCAATTGCAATACCAACTCCAGCTGGTGTTGCCCATAATTCTGCTGAATCTAAACTTTTAGCTAAACAATTTGAAATTATATTTTTTAATAGTGTGTGGTCAATACTATCACTAACATATGGTATTAGTAAAAATCCATCTGTTATAATTTCAGTCATTGCCATTACTACAGCCACCTTAGCCGCCTTATCAGCAACATAAAGAACGGGAGTTGCCATTAAAGATAAAGTAGTTGATGTTACTGCACCTTCGGGTTGAGCTGGTGAAAATGCTGCAGCACAACCTAAACCGATTGCAGCAGTTACTGCTATATTACAAGCATTCTTATCTGCCCATTCGTATGCGTCATGTACACCTTCTTTTACTACTTCATAACCCTCTTTAATGTCAGATTCTATTTCTTTCTCAATTAAGTCAAGTACTGGTGCAACTTTGTCATTCCACTCGTCACCTACCACATCTTCAAATCTATGATTTATTTCAGGGTGGTCATGAATATATCTTATTGCGCGATCACTAAGTCCCCATGTATCACATGTTGAACAATGACCATCACCACCAAAACCATACCATCTTACGTAATTGTCACCGCAATCTGAGCGATGATAAACTATTCCGTCTCCGTTTCTATCCGCCATAATTTCTTATTTTTATTTAATTACAAATATATTACTTAAAAACCAACAAATACTGCAGATCCTGTTGCACAACAACCAGAAGATGCTCCGTCGTGACCTTTGGGTTGAGTATCACTACCTAGGGCAGTGTATACATCAGTTAAATAATTAAGTCTAGACGAATCATTATTTTGTCCAGCTCCATCATAAGCACCAAGCATGTATCCCCAGTTTTGACCAATCTGAAAGTTTTCCTCACCATTAGTCTTATCCTTATTTACTGTGGCAAGGTTGGTACCTGTAGCTTCACTAAACTTATAGAGAAAAGCAGATCCAGGGTATGACCCAATTCCACCGTATCCATACCCATGTTTACTAGATAAACCTTTTGGTTGACCGTCTGTTGCCCAGCTCATTCCTCCGGTAGCCCATGTTTCTGTTACCCAAGTAAATGAAGACCCGGCACCTTGTGATATCCATGCTTTATACTGACCAAATAGAGAACCAAGACCACCGGCTGTAGCGCCAGCTAATGGAGATGCAGGAGCAGTTCCTGCAGAAAACATAATATCTGTTACGAAATTATGTCTATCCACCGCAGCAGATCCACCCCCAACAATATATGCGGATGTTAAAGATGGTGTCATTAATGCTTCACAGTCAGTGCGTGTATTCTTTAAATATCTGGCAGCATCTAGTGAAAACATTGTTTCAGTAGTCATGCTCATAGCCTCTACAATAGTACCAGAACCTTGAACGGTTCCAGTACTAGGATAGACATAAGAATTAAAATCACTAAACCCTCCACCAATGTAACTACTATTGTAAACCAGCTTATCTCCTAGGTTTGTAGTGAGATCTGTGGCATGAATAGTTTTATTTACATTTCTCCAAGGAGAGCCATTTTTATACCCCCCACTCATATATCCTTTTGTATAAATACTTCTATACAAAAAACTATTAGTAAATGGATTAGATGCTTGTGTATCTCCTATTGTTGTCCAAGTTCCATCCCATAGATATATAATACCTGTAGGTGCAACAAATTGAGATCCTGTAGTTGGTGATGATGGAAATGAAAATGCCATGATTATAGTCCTCCTAATATTAATGCACTAGCTGATGCTGTAGCCCCTGATGATGCTCCAGCGTGACCTTTGGGTTGAGCGTCTGATCCTAATACAGTATATACATCCGTAATAGAGTGTACTTTATATGTATTATTATTCTGAAGACCGTTGTAGTGACCTACACAATATCCCCAGTTTTGTCCAGTTTGATAGTTCTCTTCACCAGAGTTATCAAAATTCAAATCTGTTCTCATCTGAGCACCAGTAGTATCGTTTAGTTTATATGCACCGGTTACAATATTACCTCCGTTTTTAACGTAAGCATGTCCGTGTTTAGTAGATAATCCTTTACCCCAACCATCTGTTGCAACGGTTGTTCCTCCAGATGCCCAGGTTTCTGTAGCAAAAATAAAGTTTGCACCTTGACCAGTCTTCCAAATCCAACCTTTAGTCTCTCCTTGCCAGGCAGCAACGTTACCATATACATCGCCTACCGTTGGACCAGCCGGAGCAGATCCTAGTACATACATTATTTCTGTAACATAGTTATGCTTATCTGTAGCGGTAGATCCCCCAGCTGTAATGTAAGCCATTGTTAAAGTTGAATTCATTATACATCCAACATCATCTCGGCTAGTTTTAGTATTCCAGTTAGAATCATGTGTACGCTTTACTTCACTACTCATATTAAAAGAAGAGGTGTGCGTACTAGCTCCAGAAAAAGAATCAGCAAGTCCATAGATATACGCATAGTAATCACTATAACCACCATCCACATATGAACCACCATAATCTAATCTATCTCCAAGATTTACAGTAGTATCTGTAGAGTGTACAGTTCTATTAGCATTTTTCCAGGGTGATGCATCCTTATATCCTCCAAACAAATACCCTCTAGTATAGATAGATCTAAACTTAAAAGGCTTTTCGGCAAACGGATTAGGTATTGTAGTATCTCCTTTAGTAGTCCAAGTTCCGTCCCATAAATATAGTCTTCCTGTTGATGCAGGAAACTGATCACCTAATGTCGGAGAAGAAGGAAAGCTAATTGCCATCTTACAAATTATTAAGTTTTTCAGCTAACAAATTCACCATATTCTTAAGTTCCTCAATCTGAAATTGTTGAGCATCAATCTGAGCTTGTTGCTCTTTAATTGTCTCAACAAGAACGGCAGTTACTCTAGAGTAAGATACTGTTTTGATACCCTCATTAGTTTCTGTAACCAAGTCAGGAATAACAGCTTCTACTTCTTGTGCAATAAAACCAATCTCTTTTACATTCGGAGTGGCTTTCTTATTAAAAGATACACCCTTCAATTTCATTACTTTATCTAAAGAACTTTCAAGCGGAAGGATGTTTTCCTTCAATGAAATATCTGAAGTTTCAGTAAGAGTACCCTGAATAAGAGTGTTACCTACTACAGTAAGAGTTTGTTGAATTGCTACATCTCCACTAATAGGACCGCCTGCTTTAGCATAGTAAAGAGACATATCTGGAACTGGGGTAGCATCAACCCAAGCAGAAGATGTACCATAGTAAACTTTAAGCTTACCGGTATCACTCTCCCACCACAGTTTACCATTAACACCAGCTGGTGGATTATCCTGTATAGTAACTACTACAGTAGCAGATGTTGCAGATGTTGCAGAAGATGCAGAAGATGCAGAACCAGCACTGTTAGCATAGTTAGCATTAGTTGCCGAATCAGCTAAACCAGCATGAGCAACTGATACACCAGCATGATAGTTATCACCACTATAACCTTCTAACTTCCAATAAGTTCCAGTCCAATAAGTTTGTACAGAATAATCAGAGTTATCATCTCTACGATAAAGCCTAGTAACACCTCTCGTATTTCTTGAATCTGAATTAAGAGATGAGTTATTAGTAGTTGATACATATCCGCTAAGTGATGCAGCTGTCGCATATCCAGCACTAGCGTGGTTGCCCCACGAATAAGCAGTATTCCATTGTGTGGAATCTCCATATCCATAAGAGTATACAACAGCAGCTATAAAATTTTCATAAGAACTTCCAGGATTATTTCTAATGGCCATCCTGCCACTAGCTTCCATCATGATGCTAGACGCAACTACCCCTGACCAATGGAATGCTAATTGAGGTGCATAAATTTCATTTGTATTACTACCACCTCCAGAATTTTCTCTTACTTGATAGTTCGTTGTATAAGATGTTCCTGTTGAAGTAGATTGTATAGAACCAAGTCCAATAAGATTAGTTGCACTTGAGGCAGTAGCGGCATTACCAGAAATATTAATCGCCCATGTACCACTTGCTCCTGTTCCTGTTAAAGTTGGAGAATAACTATTATAATTTGAACTACTTAATAATTGATAATAAGCTGTCCATGTACCTGCATTTACCCATCTAACTCTTAAATCACCAGGTTGATCATATTGACCAACCATGTGCCATCCCCAACTATTACTTGTATTATTAAAGTGACGACAAGCTATTCCGTGTACATGACTCATACCAGAAGGTAAATCACCCCCTGCCCAGTTATCTGTAAATCCAGACATACCAGAGGGCATAGAAGCAAATGATGTTGCAGGTGTAACACCAGAACTACCATGAATTTGATCTCCTCTATTTATACCAGAAGGTGCCGTAGTTGCAGTAGCAGCATTACCTGATATATTTGTCTGATCACCTGTGTTTGTACCACTAGATGACCCACTAAAGTTGGCTGCGGATATGTTTCCACTTGTCCATATACCAGAACCCATTGCTGCAGTGGTAACACCATTCTGCATTAATAAAAGTTGATGATTTAATCCTGCTTTAGATTGTGGATTATTTCCCGCACCACCGTAATCGGGGTTGTAAGACCAAGCCAAACCATATAGACTACCAATAGTACCTGACGCACCCCCATCTGTTAATACATAAGCGGGGCCCATAGCGAAAATAGCTTGGGTCTGCGCGGCATCATAAACACCTACTAGTCCTTTTCTTCCGTTACTAAAAACAATATTTTGTGAAGTGGAATTACCTCTATTTGTTACTGTACCCAGGGTATCTGTTTCAGTATAACCAGTAATATATCCACTGTTATTTGTAAACTGTGATATGTTCATAGAGCTTAACGCCCCAGCAGTTGCTACAGTTTGTGAACCAATATTACCACTATGAATAAACTCTCTCCAAGTAAACCATCCTGAAGCATCTCTTCTTCTAAAGTAAGCAACATCCGATGCGTAATCAAATGCTAATTGTGTTCTTCTGTTGTAATCATCGCCAATGTTTATCGTTCTTATATTGGGCGATTGTAAAGGCGGTGTTCCAGATGGTATTGGGTCAAAAGTTTTAAAGGACTGTCCCCAATCAGCATCAATATTACCAGCACTAGTTCCATTAGCAATAACATAAGAACCGGCAGCTTGAGCACCTATTTCACCTAAAGTCCAAGATACGTTACCGGTTCCGTCAAAAGTCTTACCGGTTGATCCAATAGTTAAGGTTCTTCCAGTCTGGAGTGCAGTAGCAGTACCAGAATTACCGGTTATATTTGTCTGGTCTCCGGTGTTAGTGCCTGATAAGTTAGAACCAGTAATTGTACCTGATGCTGAAATATTTCCAGTAAGAACACTAAAGTTCCCACCTTTGGTAAACGTATATCTTTGAGTCCAGTTATTAGTTGTATATCCTGGTCCAAAATAATATTGTATATCTCCAGCAGAATCCATATGGATTAAGTAATGTGTATCTCCATTACTGCCTCTAAAAACCATTGACGGATGTGTACCAACAATATTAAAAGCTGCTGTGTAAGGACTTACACCCCAGTTAACATTTAATGTAAGATATCCATTTACAGTAGAAGATCCAGTTAACGTTGCTGCACTTGTTGCCGTAGCAGCATTTCCACTAATATTAGTTTGGTCACCTGTGTTTGTGCCGCTACTTGTACCACTGAAATTAGACGCTGTAAATGTTCCAGCAATCTGCATATTGCCATTACCAACATTTAATGCTGCAATTGGTGTTCCTCCATCAACTCCCCAAGTAAATCCTCTAGTTGCCCCATTACTATCAATGTTGGTCTTTATAGAATAATCGGTAACTGGACCATAATGATATTCGGCACTGTTACCCATGTGGATTTTATATAAATCAGAACCTCCCCAGAATTTTAATCCATTACCTGCGCCAGCTGTTACACCATACGATGCATTTAGATTACTCGCATTTGGTGCGGAACCTGCTGTGGTTGCATAGCTTACTGATTGGCTACCGATAGTTCCAGAGTGAATCATTTCCACCCAAGCTCTTTTACTGGGCCAAGAACTTCTCCAAAAGAACCTATTATCTGCCTCCCCAGCACAAGCCATTTGGAAGCCATATACGGTGTTAGTATTTAATTCAGAGTAGTGTATTGATTGAAGACCGATATAGTGAGTTGAGCCTCCCGGTGCATTTGCTGGACTACTCCAAGAGTCAATAAATCCTGAACCCCAATTAGAAAATATAGTATTAAAATCTGTATTTCCAATACCCATTGTTCCATTACGATAACCGGCTGACCCGTTATATCTACCAACATAATCTGAATTAGCTGACATTGGATTCATACCATTGTAAGCCATCGTTAGAGTGCTTAATTTAAGCAGGTTAGATGTTCCGTTGGGGTCTAGGTAAAAGTCGGTGTTATTAGAATCGTAAAAAATTGGGGCTCTTAGAGATTGGTCATTTTGCAAATAGCCGCCATTGTCCATTAGGACATTACCGCCATTGAATCTCATCTGCCAAGTGTTATTACCGCCAATATAAAGCTCGTCACCAGCACCAGCTTTTATCATAGAAGCGTTTGTTCCAGCCGACGTAAGTGTTACCGTGGAAGTTGCATTTACATTAAATGTTGCAGTAGTTAATACACTATTATCACCAACTGAAAATGCACCAGGAATATTTACAGTGTTGGGTCCGGGGAATGAAACACTTGCGTAAGAACTATAACTAATAGTAGAAAAATCAAATGAAGGGCTACCTTCTACTTTGACATCTATCCCATTAGAGTTTGAAGAGTAAACAGGAAGAGAAACGTAACCATTCTCAATAACAAGGTCTCCCAATGCAAGGCTACCTAAAGCCATACCCGTAGCCGAAGTGATATTTACTTGCGGATAGTATATATTGGTCCCATCACAGTAGTATGAAACATCTGCGGAAATGTAGCCAAAAGCTGCAGCCCAATTCCACGTAGAACTTATCTTAATTTTAAAAGATACAATTCTAGTTTGTATCGGTTGGAGTCTTATATAAATACGTCCATTACCGTAGTTTGCTCCAGGATATGGTAAAGTAAAAGAATATTGAGAATAAGCTCCAATATTTATAGCATTAAAATTTGCTCTATATAAATTAGATGTGCTATTTGGGTCTACATAATATCCCGTATCCTGAGAGTCGTAGAATATTGGAGCTCTAAAATCACCAGAAGTTTGGTAAGTTCCAGTTCCGCTTGATTTACTTGTTAAGTTATCAAAAGCAACACTTGTTATATAACCAGCAGATGCGTGGTTACCCCAACCATAAGCTGTATTCCAGTTAGATGAGTTACCACCAGATGCGTTTATTTGTCCTGTAGAAACAAAATCACCATTTACTTTAGCAGCACCATATACTTCAAACTCATATCCGTTACCAGTATATGTACCAAATCTAGCAGAATTAGACCAAACGTTTGCGGCTCCTAATGTTAATTGTACATATAACGGTACACCACCACCTTTATCAAACTTAGCAAGTCTGTGGTTGTACTGACCATTGGTATAGTTACCCATGATTTCAAGACCAAAACCATCTGTAGTTTCAGCAGCTCCCTGACCACCTTGTACAGTAATGCTACCGGTTGTAGTATTTCCACGAGCGGTTACAGTAGCAAGAGTATCAGATTCACTAGTTAGATATCCTGAGTTGTTGGTAAACTGAGAGATATTCATTGAAGTCAAAGCTCCTGCGGTATCAGCAAGTCTAGCACTATCAACCCTAACCCCATAAGTTTCACTTCCATTCCACCCCATTAAAGTAGGGTAAGTTCCAGCCCATGCTATCTGCGAGTTTGCATTGTTTACTGCTCCACCGCTTGGCGATGTGCTATTGGATGCATCAAAAATGGTATGGGCGTTACCATAGTTCTTCCACATTAACTGACCAGCAACAGCATTATCAGTAACTCCTTTGTAGTTAGTTCTTCCTGTTGAGAATGTACTAGAAGTTGCTGCGTTACCAGTAGTATTCTGGTTCCAAGTAGGTACGGTTCCGGTTAATCCAGAATAAGCTACGTTAGTGGCTGTAGCTGCATTACCGCTAATATTGGTAGCAAGAGCCCCATAAGGAACTGTTTGTATTAGTGTACAATCAGATAAATCGGCATCTGACCAACTCCATCCTGAAGTATACAAATCAGCAGAGTTAGAAGAATAAACACTCTCTACGTACAACTTGGGCCAATAGTCAGGACCAGGAATATAAATAATTACATATCCATCAGGACTTTTAGCAAGACTGATTGTAGGAGCCCATGCACCATTAGAAATAGCTGTTCTGTTATAAAATTCATTATTATAATAGTGCCAACCAATAGATAAAGAAACCATCTGTCCGCTTCCATATCTAAATCCTTTAATATTTACGGTAAAATCAGAACCTCCATAGTTCCACGGAATACTTGTTTTAATTTTATATTGAGTTGGAGTAACACCTGAATTAAGATCAAGTATACCTAAAGAAAGTTTACGTGAATTAGCAGATACAATTCCTGTTACACCTAACCATCCACCAACAGTAGTATTATTACTAATTGTTATTGATGTTCCGTTTATATTGACAGCAGCACCACTGTAGATAATTAACCCTCCGAGATTATTGTCTTTGATATACTGTCCATTAGCAAAACCAAGACCTACGGGCTGTTGAAAGTTAAGTGTACCACTCATGGTACCTCCAGCTAAAGGTAAATAGTTTGCTAAACTAGAGGCAGCGGCATAACCAGCACTAGCGTGATTACCCCATCCGAATGCAGTGTTCCATTGTGTACTATTTCCTCCTGTAGCTGTAACAGTTCCGCTTGTTAAAATGTTACCGGTTACTGTAAGACTCTGAAGAATACTAACATCACCAGTTATTGCACCACCAGCTTTAGGGTAAAACAAAGTAACATCCGGCAGTGGTAATGCATCAATCCAAGCTGATGCAGCACCATAATATACTTTAAGTATACCAGTATCAGATTCCCACCAAAGTTGTCCGTTAACTCCACTAGGTGGATTATCTTGAGTTTTAACTACACTAATCTGTCCAATGTTGGTAATATTATTACCACCCATATCAATGCTACCAGTCATTGTACCACCAGCTAGTGGAAGCTTAGTACCAATTGAAGTTGCAACAGTAGTAGCAAAATTCGGATCATCTCCGAGTGCAGCGGCTAACTCATTAAGAGTATCAAGAGTAGCTGGTGCAGCGTCTACAAGATTTGAAATAGCGGTATTTACATATGTTTGAGTAGCATATCCTTGAGAGGCATGGTTACCCCAACCGTATGCAGTATTCCAGTTAGAAATGTTAGTAGAAGTAAAATCTCCACTATGCCATAGACGCTTCCAAGAGGTCCATACGTCGGAATCCCTTGAGTTTCTTACGTATATACTAGTATCACTACTGTATAGCGCTGTGACTAATTGTGTTCTATAGGCTGCTCCACTTCTATGAAACGAATACTGTGTACCATAAGTATAGTCTGAAGTTGGCGCATTTGTTCCTCCATTTTCAGCAGATAAGAACGCTACATCTGGAAAATCTGTCTGGTTCCAGTTTGATATAAGATTAGTTCCTCGTCTATTTCCAGACTGACCATATATAAATCTTGCAGAATCAATTCCATCCAATAAATCAGCATCAAGACCAGAGCCAGAACCATCGTTTCCAGCAGTCCATACTTGAGCATTGTCCCAATAGAGAACACCATTAGTACGCATTTCAAGGAACTTGCCTACGTTACCACTAATGTGGAATGCAATACCTGTAGTAGTATTACCAAACGATTCAGTCCAAAGAGCAGCAGTAGTATAATTATTATCAGTTTGATTTTTTCTAGCTTGTAAACCGCCAGTAAAAACTGAATTAGTTGATGTGCTTGCTCCACGAGCAGTTACTGACGCTAGTGTATCTGTTTCTGTATAAGAAGTAAGATATCCTTGAGATGTAACCCAAGATTGTGTAGCGGCAAGGTTACCATTCAAGTATAGATTACCACTAGGTAACCAAGCATTACCTGTGCTAGCACCAATTTCAAAACGGGTGTTACCATCATCATCTACAAACTGCCAACCTTCATTAGCTGCATTAGCAGCAATAAACTGCATAGTATTAGCAGTAAGTTGATTTCCGTTTTCTACAATAATGTTTCTACCAAGTCTCCAGTTTGTATCAGTATCAGCAAGAATAAATGAGTATCCGGTTGTGATACTCATATCTCCATTTGCTACTTG
>B570J13884_100047_pt1 | contig 14985 bp, 30 predicted proteins | sample LakMenEpi05May10_FD_13884 | JGI IMG/M metagenome (IMG submission 13884)
ATCTTTATGTATGAGGATAGCTACTGTTATGAACGAATGGCTAACTTCCGTGATGCTACGATTAAAGCACTATCTACAAATCTATATGATGCTTTTGTCTGTAATACCTATGAAACTGTGCAAATAGTTTCTACATTAGGATTGTCGGACTATATCCAGACTATCGCATACACCCACTTAGAAAGTCAAATTTTCAAGGATACTAAGAATCCGTTTCTTGATGAAGTTAACGACATGATGCGATTGCAGCTACAGATGCCGAATATAGCTATCGGTACACAAAGTTTATTCAATCGTCTACATTTTGAAAACGCAGTTCATCTTCCTATTCCGCTGCCCGAACAAGGTATGTTACGAGAATATGACAATGACCGCGAGGGTGTGCTGTTCATTGGTCGTTGGGAAGAAGGAAAGAATCCTGAACTTTATCTTGACTTGATTGAGCAGACTAAGTTGCCCGCCCGCGTTATGACAAGTGCAAGTGGCGCAAAGAAGTTTGAAGAACGATTGAAGAAGATGGGTGTTGACTATCAAATCAAAGTAGGTATCATTGGACAAGAGAAGGTAGACTTTATCAAGAGTTGCCGTGTAGCATTCAATCCAAGCACAGTAGAAAGCTACGGTATTGCTTTCCTTGAGCAGATTATTCAGCTTCCTACATTTGCTTTGATTAATCAGCGTTGGACGCAAAACTTCCCAAGTACACAATTCTTTACTACCAGCAAGCGTAATATGGCTGAGGATGTTAAGGCAGTCTATGACCAATATCCTACAAGCAAGTCTTGGTATAAAGCATATGATTCAGTAAATCACTTCAAGATTCATGAGGACGCAGTATTCCACAAGTGGAATCATTGCTTCAACGAGTTTGAATCTCGCAAGAGCAACAGCAGTACCGCAAAGATATGCGATGAAACAACTGTCAAATACAGCGACTTTATTCAAGCATTAGGTCGCCGCATTGTTTGCATTGATGATATTAGGAGTGTATTATCTAATAAACATAAGTTTAGAGTCATCTATACTGAGAAGAACACCTATTTGACTAAGGATCCTTCTTTTGAACCGAAAGAAGAAGATGCAGGCGTAAGTTTATTTGAAGGATTTTAATATGAAAAAGATATTAATAACAGGTAGCTCGGGCTACATTGGCTCTCATCTATGCAAGATGTTGGAGGGAGAATATGAGGTTCACGGATTAGATATACGAGAGCCAAAGCATCCGGTTAAAGAGTTCAATCATATTGATATTAATAGACTGTTTACTACAGAGGATGAGTATGATGCAGTTATTCACCTCGCTGCACTAGTGAATGTTGGCGAGAGTGAACGTATTCCTATTCAATATTACATCACCAATATCAACGGAACGATGAATGTAGTCAATAAGATTAAGACTAAGAACTTTATCTTTGCTAGTACTGGTGCTGCTGAATTGTGTGAAAGTGCATATGGTATCAGTAAGAGGGCAGCAGAGGACGTTGTACGTGAATATTGTACTGTTCATAACCCAACACCATATACGATTTTTAGGTTCTATAATGTTATTGGTACTGACGGCTATAAGCCTACTAATCCAGATGGGTTGATGTACAATCTTATCAAAGCGATTGGTACTGATGAATTCACTATTTATGGTAAAGACTACGAGCGAAGCGAAGACGGCACTGCTGTCCGTGACTACGTACATGTTAATGAAATCTGTCATGCACTGAAACTAGCGATTGAAAAGCCAGCAAACGGCGTCGAATCATTAGGGCATGGAGTCGGTTATACTGTAAGAGAAATTGTAAACAAGTTTCAAGAAGTGAACAATACCTTCTTTGATATCAAGTATGGTCCTCGCAGACCAGGTGACGCAGAGGTCAGCGTACTAGAAGATGTTTCTTCCTATATGAAAAACCTATATACCATGAATGATCTTTTAAAGGTTGACACCCACCTAAAACTATGATAGATTGCAATAGTATGAAAAAGAATAAAAAATATCAAATTACTCATTTAGGAAAAACTCTAAACACCGATCATTGGTATGACTTGCCAGAAGACAAGTGCTTGCAACTGAAGGCTGCGTATTACGAAAAGCCTAATTTTGATTTGGTTAAGAAAAATCTAGAATCAGTATACAATGGCGGCACTATNATAGGTACCATTACTAGCTATTATGTAAAAGACCTTATGGCTAAAGTGAAGCTAGAATCTCCGCGATGGTCTATCGAACAAGTCTTTGAATCTATCGACTTGATACGCTACTTTTGGAGTAGGGTACTTTCAAGTGATAAAGTATATCCAAAGACCGATTCTGATATCAAGAACTTTGAAGCTGCCCTGCGACTTAGCGGCGGTGGTGTTGCGATGAAGCCGTCTAACTATCCGATTAAGTCAGTAGATGAGGTTCTTTCTAAGTATAACATCAATGGCAAATATTATGATTTTTCATGTGGCTGGGGAGTACGACTACTTTCAGCAATGAGAAATCGGGTTGAGTATTATGGTACTGACCCTAATAACCTACTAGTAGACAGACTTAGGCAGATGGCTACTGATTACAATACTGTTAATGGTACATCCGCATCGTATGATATTAGGTGTCACGGTTCCGAAACATTCGTTCCAGAATGGGAAAACACTATCGGAGTAGCCTTTAGTAGTCCTCCGTATTTCAATCTTGAAGACTATGGTGTTGGTAATCAGTCATACAAGCCCGGAACCTCTTATCAAGAATGGCTAGATAACTATCTGCGACCTACGATAGAAAACATCAAGCGATACTTAGTTGATGATGGAAAGATGCTCGTTAACATCAAGGATTTCTTAGATTACAAGCTATGCGCTGATACTAGAGCCATTGCAGAAAGCTTAGGCTTTCATTATGTAGAAACGCTCACATTGAAAAACATAACTCGACCAAGTGCTAAAGTGGACTTAAATACAGACGAAGGCATCATGGTGTTCTCAAAGAAACCTGAACAGCCTATTCCCTCACCCTTGAGTTTATTTTCGTTTGGGTAATTACGAGTTACTAAAGATTGACAACCATACTAAACTGTGATAAAGTGAAAACACTATGAATATATTTTATGTAAATTCGACCCTGAGGTTGCCGCCCGCAACATGGTTGACAGGCATGTTGTCAAAATGATTCTTGAGACAGCACAGTTGCTCTCTACTGCCCATCGTGTCATTGACGGTGAGGAGTATGTAGGGCAGTCGCAGTCCGGTCGCAAAGCAAAACGTTGGAGACTATCAGGCAATGCTGACGCTATTATGTACGCTGCTACTCATATTAATCATCCTTCGGCAGTTTGGGTTCGTGAAAACTCTGCTAACTATGCTTGGTTGTATGATCATCTTTTGGCTCTTGGTCGTGAGTACACTTATCGCTACGGTCGTACTCATCTTACAATTGATAAGCTAAAAGATATTCTTAAGGATGCCCCCGAGAATATTGAACAGTCCAACGTAATGACTAAGATGCCATCTTGTATGGACAAGCAATACATCGTTAGCTTAGATCCAATTATCAACTATCGCAACTATTACAACTACGGCAAGACTGACTTGCTTCGTTGGTCTAATCGTCCGCCTCCGCAGTGGATTGATGGTACGGTTATCCTGACCGACGGTAAGAAGCAGATATATACTATACAGAGGTAAAATATGTTTGAGAAATTAAAAAAATTGTTTAGTCCAGCTCCGGAGATTATTCCAGAGCCAGTTGAACCTAAAGTAAAAAAGGCGCCTAAGCAGAAGGAATTAACTCCTAAAGAGAAAGCAACTTCTTTAGGAGAGCCTTACGTTAATATTATAAGCGTTGAACTTGACCCGGCTGATATCAATAATGGGTCATTTGAACTTGATTGGAATGATAAGTTTGTTGTTATCCTTGTTAAACAGGGTTATAAGATTCGTGCTGATGATACAGACGCACAGATTGTAGATAGATGGTTCCAAACTGTATGCCGCAATATTGCACTTGAAGTGTATGAGCAGCAGCAAGCCGATCCAGATAATCGTGAATCAGATATGCGTGTTATTCAGCAGCGTGACCTCGGTGGTGGCTTTACGGAGGTAAGTTAATGTTCACTGATTTAGAGTTGTTTGCACCAACATTTACTATTAACTGTGCTGACCTTGACACAGCAGACGAAATCTATAATATCTTTAGGACGCATAATACTAGATATTTCGTATATGTATTTTTTGCTGTTACTGGAGAACTGACTCCAACTTATCTCAAAGTTGGAGAAAGTGCGCCTGACGGTAAAAGGTCTAATCAAGGTCAATTGGGCGAAAGAATCGTAAGGCAAGCGGCTAATTTTCACGGTTATTCGAATGGTATTCCTGCTAGTAGCAACGGATGTGATTTGCGTAAAGGGGTAGATGAATTGATTAATACTAATCAATTGCCTGCTAATTTCGACAAGAACAATCTAGCTGTTGCAGTTTGGGACTTATCTATCCTAAATTGGGATTCGATTGAGGGTGGTAAAAAACACCAATCAAGATGCGCTGAAGGGCAACTGTCTAATCAGATTAAAGATTTTAGTGACGGGAACGGCACCTTACTTAACATTGTAGACCCAGAAACAAACAAAGCCTATAAAAATCCTGGCATTAGTCGAGACCTTTTTGATAGTTTATTTGAGGTTGGTGAATAAAGGGCTTGACAACTACTACGTTATTGTGTATTATATGTATATATTAACGAGTAAGGAATGTTATTATGGCTACTACAAAAACTAAGAACTTTGATATTTTCGTTTGGAATACGTCTCTCCCCACAGTAGACTCCAATGAACGTCCGTTCAACGTGCTTGATAAAAAGCCCGATGACCATGAAGCTAAAACTGTAGCAGATTTAGTTAATGAATTTATGCAGAGTCCACTAAGCAAGATTGCTAAGCGTAATATCGACAAGCAAGGTAATGTTCCCTCGTATGAGGATATCGCTGATTATCATGCGCTTCCCCTTAGTGTGCTACTAAGTGCATTAGCAGTTCAGCGTCCCGTAAATCCCGGACATGTTAAGAAGATTGCTGAGAACTATGATGGCAAGAAGGTTCAATACGTAAATGTATTGAAGATTAAGCACAAGAATAAGTGGTATTACTACATCATTGACGGCCAGCATACTGCTGTAAGCTATGGTGTAATGGCTCAATGGGGATATTTTGAAAGCGTAGGCATTACTGCTGAAAACTGGACTGATGTTAAGGTCAAGTGTCAGGTAGTAGAGTTCCATAACTTTGAATTTGCCCGCGAACACTTCTTGGGCATCAACGGCGCCGACAAGCTAAAACTCGCTTATTTCGATAAGTGGAAGAACTATGTTCTTTCTAAGCGTCAGGATAATCCAAAGACTATCACCAAAGACTTGTATGAGGATGCTTTTTCTAAGCAGGTGATTATGGAAAAGTATAACATCATTCCTGTTCACGAAAAGGATGATGAGAATATTGACAAGCCTGGTGCTTTTGTTCGTGTAGACCTACTTAAGGATTTCACAGAAGAAGAAATGCATTGGTGGTGCCAGATTCACAAGTGGAACTGGGACTATCGTAGTGTTGACTCGTTTGAAGTGTCTCCGATGGTCAATCTACGTAACAAGATCAAAGGCACTAAGAATCTTAGTAACAAGGAAATCAAGGAGTTTGTTATCACTCTCGGTAACATCATTCGTAACGTTTCCGGTTCGCCAGCAGTGTTTCGTACTCTAGCAGAAGCGACCTTTAAGGAATGGTACAGTGTTGCTAATCCCGGTGAGAAGGTTCCTAGTATTCCTGCTGACGGGTCGCTTGCGCTGCTTCTTCAAATCTATGAAGAACATAATGGCCCCTTTACTAATATCTCTAAGCATTTTATGGAAGACTATAATGATAACGGATATAAAATGTTTCATGCGCTTCCGCAAGACTTGCAGGATTTGATTGTAGCGTGACACAAGGTCTTTACATCGCCGAGGTGCAAGGTAAAGAACATAGCCTTAAACCCGGCATTACAGAAGACCTATCTAGTCGTATCAACGGATATACGAAGGGCGGGGATGATGTGACAATACATTTTTTGTGCATTGCCCGCCCGGGTTTAGAGGGCCAAATTCGAACCTTAGAGGAAGATGGAAAGGTATACTTCAAGAAATTCTTTTCGAAGTTTAACGGATTTAATAGAACCGAGTATATCAATATTGCCGATACCGGAATGACGCTAGAGATACTAGAAGAATACTATCGCAAAAAAATCAAGTTTATCCCCGGCATCTTTATAGTAAAAAAAGAGCATTTGCCGCTCAACAAAGAGAGCAGCAACTTAAAAAACTTTATGGAAAATGCATTGAAACATCCAGAAAAATACCTTGAGGTCATTTAAGGCTTGACAACTGCTAATATATAGTGTAATATGTAAGTATATTAACAGAGAAAGTACCACATGAAATACGCATTGATCGACACAGCTAATACTTTCTTCCGCGCTCGGCACGTTGCTTCACGCAGCGCCGACACATGGGAGAAGATTGGCATGGCTATTCACCTATCGTTAGCATCGGTCAATATGATTGTGCGTCAATACGGAATTGACCATGTCGTGTTTTGTCTTGAGGGTCGTAGCTGGCGTAAGGAGTTCTATCCCCGCTACAAGGCTCATCGCAAGCTTGACGAAAGTGCAATGACAGAACGTGAAGTAGAAGAAAACAAGATGTTCTGGGAAACATATGACGTTTTCACTACTTACCTGCGTGAAAAGACTAACGCTAGCGTATTGCGTGTCCCTAATGCAGAAGCAGATGATATCATTGCTCGTTTTGTTGATTTGCATCCCGATGATGAACACTTCATTATTTCTAGTGATAGCGACTATGTCCAGCTTATCAGCGAGAAGGTGAAGCAATACAACGGTGTTGCTAATCAGCTTATCACGCTTGATGGATACTTCAATGACCGCGGTAAGCCTATCAAGGATAAGAAAACTGGTGAGCCTAAGTTGCTTGAAGACCCTGAATATCTGCTGTTCAAGAAGATTATTCGCGGTGACGCAACTGACAACGTGTTCAGTGCATACCCGGGCGCTCGTGAGAAGGGTTCTAAGAACACTGTAGGCATTCGTGAAGCATTTGAGGATCGTAACAAGCAAGGCTTCAATTGGAATAACTTCCTCTTGCAGCGTTGGGTCGATCATGAGGGCGTTGAACACCGCGTAAAGGATGATTATGAACGCAACCGCACTCTGATTGACCTTCGTGCTATGCCCGACGAAATCAAGTTAGCTGTTGATAACGTAATCAAAAGCGATATTCGCACTACTAAAATGCCGATGGTAGGCATTCATCTTATGAAGTTCTGTGGCAAATATGAATTGACTAAGATTAGTGAGCAAGGTGAAACTTACAGTAAATGGCTTAACTCTCCTTATGAAGGGATTCTGAATGGCTAAAGAACTTTTTTCGTGCAAAGATTGCAAGCATTCTACTATGTCTATGGTTGACAGGATTTTCACGTTGAATGGTCGTATAGCAGTATATGATTCTAACTACAAATGCTCCAAATTTCCTGAGGCAAAAACAGTAGTTGAGGATATAGTTCTTGGTCCAATGAAAGTAAAGGCTAAGCTGCCGTATTGTAGCATCGCCCGTCGCCACGGTGAATGCGGTCTGGATGGGAAATATTGGCAACCCAAGCATAAGAGAGATTTATTTAAAATGTTAACAAAGGAAAATCATGACTGAACTAGTCGCAAAACCAATCGTCAAGAATCAATTTTGGATTGTTACTGACGGTAATAAAAAAGTAGGTAATATTGAAGCTAACAATGCAGGTTACGGGGTGCAAATTAACGGCACCTTCCTTCAGTTTAATAACGCAGATGAATTGAAGAAATCAACCAAAATTAAGTTTGAGAGCATTGTTAATACAGCGTCAAAGCCCACGCATCCATATCCTGAATATCCTACTACTAAGCGTGTATATAACAGTATTTTAGATATTCAAAAAGGATTGCATCTGTTCACTAAAACTAAAAAAAGCAAGTGTCTACACGCTGCCGGTTACTTTATGATAGATCAGAATGGAATAAAGCAAGTGGCATTTTGCCCTAAATACATCTTTATTCAGCGTTACCCTTATCAAGGCCCGTTTAAAACTGAAACCGACGCATATAATGCGATAAATATATAAATATATAGATATGATACACATTAAAAAATTTATGGACAAGATGTCGGTTGTGGAATCCCGAATGAATAAGGATGTTATTTTAACCATTCTAGATGCACGGGGCCTAAGGGATGACATAGCCAAACTACTAGCTGACTTGCATGAACTCGCACAAGAACAAAATAAAGAACCTAATGTTATGCAGGTACAAGTTAAAGGTGGCTCATTCAAATGAGTAGAGGTCAACCTAAGGTATTAGTAGAATACGTAGATAAGAACACTTACAAGTGCGATCAAATCGTAGAGGCTGCTGGTATTTGGGCTGTGTTCTATGACGATCAACCAATCAACTTGAAATCTAGTCATTATCTATCGAACGATATTGCTCCTAAATACAAGAAAACTAGCTTTAGTAATCCAGGACATGCAAGAAACTTGTGCAGAAAATTAAACGCACAATTTAAAACTGATAAGTTTACTGTCGTGTTTATGAACAGCGGTAGAACAGTCTACCCCGATGATCTATCCCAAGACTAAAATTGAAATCATCAATCTGATTTTGATTGAGACCAAGGATAATCCTGACTTTCCTTGGAATAACATTCCCGCAGACAAGATTATATCTGAATGGTTCATTACTGGTAGAACTGGTACCGGCTTGCGACTTTCAGATGCAGGAATGACTGCCTTCAATAAAGCAAACATAGCACATTACGATTTTGAATTTACGCCACCGAAAAACGCTATGAACTCAAGTTCATGGGGAAAATATACTCTTGCAATTGATAAAAAAGTTAAATGCCCTTATTACGTAGGGGTAAAACAAGATTCCATAACACAGAAAAAACAACCCTACATTAGACTTTACGATAACAAAATAGCAATGATGATGGCTTTATACGGAGACTTTCAAAGCTACCTAGATTCGGTTAAATAGTATTTGTTTTTGTTCGCACTTGCAGCATAAATAAAACGTAGCAAAGCTACATCACACACAGAGGAAAAAATTATGAAGAATATCACTATCGGCCTGCTTATGGCCCTCACACTATCAACCCCAGCACTCGCTTCTTGGAAGACTGAATTGTTCACCAAGCTTGATGCAGACACTAGCGGGGAAATCTCACTTACTGAATTGACTGGCGCGGGTTGCCGCACTCAGCCTAAGTTCTTTAGCTATGCCGATAAGGATCGCAGCAATGGTCTTAGCAAGGCTGAGTTTTTTGACAGCCGAGACCTTCTCGGTCGTTGCAACTAAGGAGTAGATAATATGTTAACTACTTTAGTCAATAATACCGTTGACGCCATCCAAACTTCAAAGAAGATTTTTGTTGACACTTTTGTAAAGCACGAAGGTCTAGCAAAAATTATGCATGAATTTGTAGATGCACAAAATGAGTATACTAAAAAGGCAATTGAGGTTGGTTTTACTACTGCCAGCAACATGCATAAAACTGTTACTGATAAATCATTTTATACAGAAACAGCAAAGTCTATGCAGGAATCTGCAAAGGCTATTTTTAACACACAAAAATAACGGAGACACAATATGAGTGATAACAAGATTCCAGGACTTCCCGAGATTAAGTTCAATAAGAATGGATATGAAATCCGTTCTGATATCTTAGGTCTAGCCGAAAAGTTAGTCATTGAGGAATATAAGGCCAAGTTACTTGGCTGGGAAGTTTCGCAGTCAAAGGATAAAGATGGAAAGATTGTTACCAAAGTCTCTGCTCCGGAGTTTCCTGGACTTGACAAGGTCCTTGAGACTGCTCAAAAGATGTATGATTTCGTAAATCAGAATCCAAAGAAGTAATTACTTACGATTTAATACACCCCAACCGTGACCTATTAAACAGTATCGGGTACCGGATGTTACTTTTGTAACTCTATGTACTACATCAGGAGGAAAGAATATTCCGGATCCGATACTTTTGGTGGCACGGTGGTTCTTAATATACAAATCCCCTCCCTCNTAGCTTTNGGGATCACTTAGTTGAACAGTTAAATTTAGTTTACGTTCTTCAATTAAATTAGGAGCACCGTGCGTGTCAATGTGTCCACCAAACTCATCACCTTCTTTATATTCTTTAATCTCGTAATATTCTATAAACGTTAGTTCATACCCGTACTCTTCGGTGTGTGATTTCCAAACACTATCTAGGATATTATATATTGGATGATTAAGGTCTACTAACAAGCAAGTAGTAAAAGAGGCCTGAACTGAACTGGTTTTGCTATTGCGGCGATGGAACCCATCCTGATTAACTGCATATCGTATTATATCATCTGCTAGTTCTTTATTAATGAGATTATCATATTCAATGACATGGCCGTCAACCGAGGTATCTATGTCAGGTTTGAATCTTATCGGGAAATGCGTCATATAAATATTTATAGAAAAAGGTTGACATAGGTATATTTTGGATATATAGTGAGAACATGATGAAGAAAGAAGTGATTCAGTTTAAGGTAGATAGGCCGAAGTCAAGAGCGCATTATGTGCTTTACGGCGATACTCCCTTTCGCCCTAAAAAGGTCGAATCCAAACTTCTTTACAAGCGCAAAGACAAACACCCTAAAAAGGATTATTGATATGATGACCAGTGAAGATTTTTATGAGTATGTCCTAGATTTCTACAATGGCGAAACCGGTATCTATAAAGATGTAGATGCTACTCCTGCCGAAGTCGTAGCAGCTACCCGCAAGCTTGAAAAGATGTATCGCAGCAACGGCGAAGAGCCTGTTTATGACAGCATCGACCGTGAGCGTGTTCGTGACTTTATTTTAGAATCTCGAAAGTAAAACTAATTAAATAATAGAAAGGAAACATCATGAAAGAAAATATTGTAAGCGCCCTCAAGGCTAGCTTTGAAGCAAGCATTCAAAAGCATAAGTTGAACATTGATATCATGCTTGACAAGCCAATGGCGATCCATGATCATACTGACTTTATGGGTGCAGTTGAACTTGAACTCGCACAGATTGCCGAGTATGAAGATAAGTTAGAAGCGTTAACCAAATACTTTTAATGTCTAAGATTTGGTATTCTGGCATAGATAATTACAGAAAACATACGCTGACCTTTGGACAAGATAGTAATACTTTCACGTTAGAATTACTTGACGTTGAGAGTAGAGGTGTTAGCACTGTTCATGATGCATTTGAAATGCATTTGAGTGGCGCCAACCTACCTATAGAAGTACTATATAGTGGTGGTGTGGACAGTGAATGTATCATCAAGGTGTGTTTAGATAGAAATATACCTGTCAAAGCAGTAACCCTAAGATTGCTCGTGGGCGGTGCACCCATCAATGTAAGAGACTTGTATTACGCTGAAAAATTTTGCAGAGAGCATAATGTTCAGCATAGCATAGTTGATTTAAACATTGATAAGTTTTATACCAACGGTGATCATATACCATATATGGATTCTTACAGATTCCTTCGTTTCCCCACTGCATCATTGCTGTGGTTATTAGAGCAGTGTTCTTCATTTCCTGTCATCGGCGGAGACTATACTTGGCCTCAAAATAATATGGGAACCAAACTGTATAGTCCGCATAGGCATGACCATATGTGTTTTGATCAATATATGCGAGATAAAGGTATTACCGGTATAGGAAACATGATGTCGCATAGCATGGATTCTAATTTGATGTTTATTGATGAGCATCTTAGAACATATTCTGATGATCCTTTTTACAAACACACCCTTTTTAATAATTTAGGATTGCCCCTAGAAACTCGGTTTAGAAGTTTTGGTTGGGAAACTATTTTTCAAGAAACAGAGGAAATTCATCGTTTGGCTATTAATTGGATGGCTATCCATCAAGATGTATCGAAACGGTATGGTGCAATGAATAGTGTCATTAAGTGGAACAAAAAGTTTGCAGATATCATTGACGGAGAGCCTGGCGAAAACGATAGCTATGGCATCGTTCACACTTATCAGGGCATAGAATTATAATATTTTACTAAACGGTCATTTTTCGGTTGACATTAGTTACCCATTTTGCTATAGTGAATATATAGCAAGGAGATACTGATATGAACGGTTTTGAAAAAAATATCGCTGCGATTACTGGTCGCACTTCTTCAACCGAAGTTTATGAAATTTCTCAACAGATGTACGCATATGGACTTCGGTTCAGTGAACTCTCTGCTGCATCGTTTAAGCAGTGGGCTAAGCGTTGCGAACGGGAACTTATTGCCGCTGCCATTATTGCTTAAGGAGATAGTAACATGTCGTTTCGTGATCGTGTAGCAGAATATATCACGCTTGAGAATGCCGTAGCATACAACAGCACCGTTGACAAGTGGTTGTGGGTTGTTGACAACATTCTTGACCCTGCTGATATCACTACAACTGAGGGCCGCGTGAATTGGATTGAAGACCAATTTGACGCACTGCTTGAGAAGGTTAACTAATATGCCTAACATTTATCAGTCCACTCTCGTCAACTTCGGTAACGATGTTTATATCGGTGACTCGCTGCATGACGCTATTGAAGCTGTCAAGAAGGCTGGCTTTGAAGCATCTGTACTGCTTGACGGGGCCCTCGTCGCTTGGTTCTCTCCTATCTCTGGTTGGAAGTTTTACTAATGCCTAAGATTAAAGCATATAAGGGTAACGGAGCCATCATCCCGGTTGAGGATGCGAAGGTATCTACTGCCTTTAAGTGCCCGTGGACCGATAGGATTTTCTCCACTAAGAAGTCTTATGTGACTCACCTTAAGGTTCTGCGTGAAGATCGCATTCACCGTGCTATCCGCGCTCGTATCCAGCGTAAGGTCTTTGAGGAGCTGACTAATCAGGATAGCTTTGAAAAGATTATTGAGTGGATTGAAACTCATCCTGAGTTTTTCTTTGACCGTATCGTTCACAATGGTCGTGTTGGCTGGCGTGATCGCCGTGAGCATCTTCGTGACAAGTTTTGGATCAAGATGACCTATCTTGATGTTAGCTGGTCTGACTCCGTAAGCAACAGTCACAGTTGCCCGCGCGGCGGCGTTTCTAATTGGGGCCGAGACAAAGATAAGCCTACCGGATATCCGGGTTGGGGCGGACGTATTGAGTTTCAGCTTAGTCATGACCTTGGGTTCGGTAGTGATATTTTCCGCAACATCGGCATCCATACTGGTTCTGGTGGCGGCACTAGCGATAATCGTTATGGCTATGATGTTAAGTTTTTCGCAAGTGATTGGCCCGGACTTGAAAAGAACCGAGTCTTTGAAATCCTCAAGAACGAGAGACCCGCAAGCTTCCGTTGCGGTCAACCAAAATATTTTCGCTAATAGGTAGTAAGGTTATGTTTGAGATATTATGGCAAATGACCAGTCGAGATACCGACGATGTATTTGGTATTCTGCGGGATGATGAAACCTTTTTATCTACTGTATTACTGCCCGCGCTGACCGGCACAATTTATGAAAGCTGCATCTTTCGCAAAGATGGAAGCGAAGTTTTGGCTCGGTATGAAACCGAAGAGGCAGCAACCGCAGGGCATAATGAGTTAGCAAAAAAATATAACCTTAGGTGATTTTTTGGTTGACATGCCCATTAAATGGGTATATAGTTAATTATAAGCTGAGAAAACGGAGATACAAAATGGCATATGTTTCACAAGAAATGAAGTCTGAACTCGCACCCGTAATCAAGACCATTCTTAAAAAGTATGGTATAAAGGGTTCGCTTGCAGTTCGTAATCACTCTACCCTCGTTCTCAATCTCAAGTCAGGTAAGATTGACTTTGACACTGATAGTGCAACTGGTTCGCACTATAATCAGGTCAATGTCTATCACACTGATTCACATTATACCGGTAAGGCTAAGAAATTCTTCGCAGAAGTCATTGCTGCGATGAAGGGTCCGAAGTTCTTTGATCATTCGGATGCTATGACTGATTATTTTCATTGCAGTCATTACATTGACATTAACCTGGGCAAGTGGAACAAGCCCTACATTGTAACTAAGTAAGGAAACATCATGGCACAGAAGCGTTATGGATTTTTGGTTAAGTACAAGGATGAGCCTGGTGCAGGTTTTGGTAAGCAGTATATCACTGCTGACAATCCACATGCAGCCGCATCAATCGCTGAATCATTGTATGGTCGGCTCTTGATGACTAAATCTGCAATTGAAACCCTCGATTAATTTATTTTGGGTACCCGAAGTTCTTGACTTTGGGTACCCATTGTGTTATTGTTAACTATAAAAAATAAGAATGGAGTATATACTATGACTACACAAACTTTTACCGTAGTCGGAATTACCGATCATAATGGTAGCGTTAAGGTTCGTTTCACTGATGACTTGGTTCGCCGTGTCAAGCAGTTTGCTAAGGGCGGCGCAAGTCGAATTGACTTCATTGAACTGCCGAATCCTATGACTAAGATTGAGGCTCTTAAGCACATGCTTACGTGTAAGGAGTTTTCATCAGAAGACGATCAGGCTACTATTGAAGATATTCTTGAAGACAAGATTAAAGAATCCCGCAAGGGTGAAGTGAAGGTCAAGGCTACAGTTTCACTTGACGCAATTAAGAATCGTCCCCGCAAGGACGTAACTGTAGCAGATATTTTGGAGACGATTAATGGCTAAGGGTATTTCAAAGGTCAGCGATAAGCTGTCTAAGGTTGGCGAAACCGTCAACGTTTATTTTTATGACAACGCATATATGGTTGAAGTTTCAGGCAAGAATGCAGAAGATGATTGGGCTACTGCAAAGTTGGTATGCCGAGATTTGACTGAGGTTCAGACCTTGCTTGAAGAAGTAGATTCACTTCCGAAAGAGTAATTAGAAAGCCCCCGAAAGGGGGCTTTCTTGTATT
>B570J13884_100055_pt1 | contig 13785 bp, 16 predicted proteins | sample LakMenEpi05May10_FD_13884 | JGI IMG/M metagenome (IMG submission 13884)
TGGGTTGGAACACGTCAATTATGCTGTTCCTGGTTCTGCAGTAGATCATATGGTTTTAGATTTATTTCGGGAGCACTATACTGGAAAGTTGAATCCGAAAACAGACCTGATCTTTTTGGGGGTGACAACACCACATAGATACTTGTGTTTTTCACCAGAAAAAATGGGCATCCCTGTTTCTAGAGTTATGAGTGAGCGTGATTTTATATCGAGCGATTCGCATTATAATGACTATAAAACTATGCAAACTTATCTGTTTGCGCTGCAAAATTTTAAGAACTTTTGCATAGTAAATAACTATCATTTTTATATGCAACCAATTTTACCAAAAGAACTTCTTTTTTACAATTACCCAAAATCAAAGCGTGGTAATATTTTTCCAGACATGCATGTTAACTGGCAATATTTACTGACATTCAATAAATTATTCCAAGAGTTACTAGATTTTAGTATTGATGCAAACTTATCTTTGTTTGATAGGTCTAACGAATGCGGGGTGGTGTGCGGGTTTAAACACCCACCTGAAAAAGCCCATGTGTTTTTTGCGGAGGCATTATATGATAAAATTATTAATACAAAAAATTAAAACTTTTTTTTTAAAAAGATCGCACATTCGCCGAATGAAGAAAATAAGAAAGTTAGATCCCTTTATTTATGATTGAATGGGGAATCTCTGCTAACGCACATGATGCTGCTCTGACTGTTGTCGGTGGCAGAGAAATCTTGTTCGCGTCCAGTTCAGAACGGTACAGCGGAATAAAAAATGATAAACATATCAATCAAGAAATAATCGACACTGCATTGAAGTTTGGTAAACCAGAGATAATTCACTGGTATGAGAAACCTAAACTTCGAGCAATGCGCAGACTACTTACTGGACAAGGATTTACTCGTTTCAGTGTTCAGCAGTATCTAAAAGACTTTGGGGTAGATGTTCCTGTCCAGTCTAGCAATCACCATGAATCGCATACTGCTGCAGGATTCTACACTTCAACATTCAAATCGGCAACTGCTCTAGTAATTGATGCTATTGGTGAATTTGATACTGCATCTATTTGGACTTGTCACGACAATAACCTGAAGAAAAAGTGGTCTATGGATTATCCCAAGTCGTTGGGATTATTCTATTCAGCAATGACAGATCGCGCTGGATTGAAACCAAACGAAGACGAATACATTCTAATGGGTATGGCAGCATATGGTGTCAAACAACGCTACTACGAAGAGATTCTTGGATTGTGGGAAAAAGAAAATCTACATCGCGGTTGTAAGTGGTGGAGACTAGACGATGATCCACATCCATACGACATCGCTGCTGCTACTCAACAGATATATGAAGAAGAATTTGAAAAACTACTTCTTCGTGCCAAAAAGATAGACCCAACGCAAAATAATCTAGTGTTATCAGGGGGTTGCGCACTTAACTGCTCTGCGAATCATATCGCACTAAAGTATTTCAAGAACGTCTGGATTATGCCAAATCCTGGAGACGCAGGAAGTAGTCTGGGTGCTATCGCAGCAAACAATCGTAAGAAGTTAAACTGGACTGGACCATATCTCGGTGAAAATATCGAGGGTGAATATCCTGTAGAAAATCTATTGACTTATCTTAAAAAAGACGGTATAGTGGGTGTTGCAAATGGACGAGCAGAGTTTGGTCCACGTGCGTTAGGCAATCGTAGTTTGTTAGCAGATCCAACGAGACATGATATCAAGGATAAAGTCAATGAGATTAAGCGAAGACAAAAGTTTCGACCATTTTCCCCCGTCATTATGGCAGAATATGCAGCAGACTATTTTGACATGCCATTTCGGCATCCCCTTATATGCAATTTACTTCAAGATGTAAATATCCTGATCAATTTCCTGCTATTGTCCACGCTGATGGCACAAGTCGTGTCCAGACCGTAACTAAAGAGCAGCATCCTGGATTGTATCGACTATTAGAACGATGGTTAGAAGAAACAGGTTGTCCAATGTTACTTAATACAAGTTTGAACATCAAAGGGTTTCCAATGGTAAATAATCGCAAGGACGCTGATATGTTCTATGGATTATACCGAGTAAAGGTCTTTTAATAATAAATAATGTTATGGGCGAAGTAGTATCATTTCCAGATAGATTTCTATCATATAGAAGATATCGTATATGTTTATATACGGATCTTGAGATAGAACTTGTTGTCACTGCATTGAATACTTATCCAGATAGCGATAAGAGGTATACTGCAGATATGTTAACTGCATTAGATCCAATTTTTGTTAGAAAAGCACTTGACTTTTCGGTAGGAAACACTATAATTAGTGATGTTGCTAAGATTGCGATAAAAGAAATAATTAACAACATGGAAGAGATTCCTTTTGACGAGTAATACACTATGAATATTTTTTACCTTGACAATAACGTCAAAACTTGTGCCGAATATCACAACGACAAACATGTCGTCAAGATGATTCTAGAGTATGCACAACTACTTTCAACTGCTCATCGTGTCCTTGATGGTAATGAATACATTGATGCCTCTTCGGGGCGACGCATAAAACGTTGGCGTCTTGGCAATGAGAGTATGGAGAATATGCTTTACAAGGCATCGCACATTAACCATCCCAGTGCTATTTGGGTTCGGCAGTCTAATAATAATTACAATTGGTTGATGTGTTTGTTTCAAGATCTTTTACAGGAATATACGCATCGCTATGGTAAGATCCATGCGACTGATCGCCTAGTATACTGGTTGCGCCAACCTCCTGCCAATATTCCTGTTGGTTATTTCACACAACCAACTCCTGCTATGCCTGATGAATACAAAGTTCCTGACTCTATTCAGTCGTATCGGAACTATTATATCGGTGCAAAAAAAACTATGGCAAAATGGAAAAATCGCCCGATTCCGGAGTGGTGGAGCGTCGCAAGTTAATAAATACTTGTATGGAACAAACAAGAACTCCCATCCCGATTTTAGATTCCGATGTCCTCGGAAATTAGAGGCGACTCCACCTTATTGTGGCGTCGCCTTTTTCGTATCAACCCTAGAAAAATAAGGACTGCGAAATGGCGCGAAGAAAACAAAATAACCTACAACTCGTCACCCCACCACCTGCCACATTTATTCAGGAGAGAAGTTCAAAATGCAAAGTTACACAAAATGATCTTAAAACAATCAATCCTCTAACTGAAAATCAAAGAAAGTTTTTTGAATTATTTGACAAGCAAGCATCCGCAGTCCTACTACATGGTGTCGCTGGCACTGGTAAAACCTTTATCGCATTATATAAAGCACTTGAAGAAGTATTAGAAGATAACAATAAATTTGAGAGAGTGATCATTGTTCGTTCCGCTGTTCCTTCGCGTGAAATTGGTCATCTTCCAGGAGATGAGAAAGAAAAGACAGAAGTTTACACGTTACCATATGTTGAAATTTGTGAAGATCTGTTTAATCATATTCAACCCTTTGTTCGTCTACAAGAACAAAAAGTTATTCACTTTTTAATCACATCATTCGTTCGTGGTATCACTCTAGACAATTCAATTGTAATCGTCGATGAATGTCAGAATATGACAGACATGGAACTCAATTCTGTTATGACTCGTATTGGCAAGAACTCAAAAGTTATTTTCTGCGGAGACTTCCGTCAAACTGACCTATATAAGAAGAACGATATGTCTGGATTGCAAAAATTCCTTGCGATTACTGACATTATGCCATCGTTCAATACCATCGAATTTAATGTAGACGATATTGTTAGATCTAAACTGGTGAAAGAATATATAGTTGCACGGTTAGAATATGAGAGTCGTCACGCAGCATAGAAAGGACAAAATATGTCACAATTTTTAGAAGATTTCCACGCATCGCTTGGGGATGCATTTACTGGTCTACCAACCCAACCAAAACAACTAGCACTAGATCGTCCGTCTCAGTTACAATCTCAACTGGATGGGTTAGACGCAGAAGATCCCAACAACGCAGAGTTGATTGCAAAATTGAATAGAGAAATTGCAGAAGCAAATATCGTGGTTGAAGATGAAAATTATTCCGTACTAGAGAATGATGTTAATTACTTCTTCTTTTATCAATCTAAATTAAAAGAGTTTATTGACGAAAGGGCTTGACTTTTCTCCAAAATTATAGTATAATGAATTATGTTTAAAACGATATATGATTATAAAGATTTCGCTCAGTCAACTACGAACGAAGATGGTAGCAGAGTTTACGTTAATGCCTCTGGTGTAGCGTATCCTTCTGCTACCACCGTTCTTTCTGTATTAAGTCGAGACGGAATTGCCAAATGGCGTGCTCGTGTTGGTGCTGAAGAAGCAGATAAAATCTCTAACAAGGCATCCACCCGTGGAACCAAGATTCACTCTTTAACAGAGACATATCTCAAAAACGAAGATCTAAAAGAAGCGTATACGAGTACAAACGCATCTTTGCTTGACCTTGAGATGTTCAAGAAATTTCTACCCATTCTTGATCCCATCAGTAATATACATTGTCAAGAACTTGCTTTGTATAGCGACCATCTGCGCATGGCAGGTCGAGTTGACTGTATCGCCGAGTATAACGGTCAACGAGCAGTCATTGACTTTAAAACCTCAGGTAGACTGAAGAAGAAGGAACATATCAGTTCCTACTTTATGCAGACTGCTGCTTATGCAATTATGTATGAAGAACGCACAAGTATTCCTGTTCCTAACCTTGTAATTCTGATCGCAGTTGAAGATGAAGAACCACAGGTGTTCATTGAGAAACGTGATAACTGGGCAAAGGAATTGCTTAGAACTCGTGATTATTATGAAAATGGTTACTATTTAACTTGACTTCTGAAGAAAACTATAGTATAAATATAATATCAGTTGTTGACAAAGACTGAAAAGTTCTAAGGACTCGGGGGCAGTACCCGACGCCTCCACCATAGACACACAGATCAAGTCCTTAGCGGGATAAGATCAAAGTTTAATGATGTAAGTTTGGAAAACAGAAGTACAATGTTTTCTATAGACAGATCGGGCATTAAACACAATAAAGTCAACGACCGATACGGGCGTGTGTCTATGATGGGGGCGAACTAGGATCGACTGGAACACAATAGGAAATTCGAGACTGATTGACTGGCAAAGTGCCATAAAAAGTAAATGCAAACGATAACGTTGCCTTTGCGCTTGCTGCGTAAGCAGTAAGTCATTGGGTTTTCGGCGGTTTCCCTCGAAACAGAATAAACCGCCAACCGTTCTAATTTAGAGTTGAAACGAGACTATCAACGGTCTCAAAACCCTAAATATAATGCACCTCCAAGGAAAAGTGCCCAGTGTAGGGAGTCACTGGTTAATCCTCTCTCCAGTTTAACAATCCGAGGAATAGTAAATGCCTTCCTTTAATAAGAAGACATTGAAAATTCTTTCTTCAATTTTACTGATATTTGTAATATATTGTGTAGTTTTAAGTTATGCAAAAGAAAGAATCGAAGACACCGCAATGGCACACACTGTCGGTGGATATGAAAAAGTCCAAAGCGTAAAAAAACAACAAGAAGAAATAATCCAAAAAAACATTAAAAAAGAAAAAAGGAAGTACCTGTCAAGCAACGCAAAAGCAATAACATGCCTTGCTGATAATATTTACTACGAGGCAGGTAATGAACCAAGGAATGGTAAAATCGCGGTTGCTGGTGTAACAATGAATCGTGCACGCAATCCCAAATTCCCATCAAACGTTTGCTCTGTCGTTTATCAGAGAACAAGTAGGGTCTGTCAGTTTAGTTGGACATGTATGCGCCGACCTGCTAAAGACCCAGTATTATATGCTGAAGCAAAAGATATTGCGAAAAAAGTATTGACTTCCGAGATCAATACGCGTATAGTTGTTAATAAGGACGTTCTATTCTACCACGCAGACTATGTTAGTCCAGGGTGGAAGTTACAGAGGGTTACTAAAATCGGTAGACATATTTTTTACGCAGGATAGATTATGGTAACGGAAGTAATTCCAATAACTGATGAGTTTTTAATAACTAAGCAATTTAAGACGGCAGCAGAGTTCTCCATCTTTATTGAGAAACTTGCAAGAGACTCTAGAACACCCTGTATGGATATTCTAATAGACTATTGTGAGAAACGAAATATTGAGGTAGGCTCTGTTGCTAGTCTTATCAGCACTTCTCTCAAAGAAAAGATTAGAGTTGAAGCGCAGCAACTCAACATGTTAAAAAACGACGATGGAGTTTTGCCTCTCTGATGGACTCACTTCAAGTGTATCAATTGTATCTCTCATTGAGATTACATTTCACCAGACCTGATTTTGATATCACCAAATCCCGTAAAGGGGTAAAGGTTTCTAGAGAAGCATTCCTAAAACGTAAAGACTTGTTTGCTCTGCGTAAATTAGGAGAGACAAAACCAAAAACTGAGATAATTGATTTTCTAGTTGCCAATTTTGTTTCTGGTAATCAGTGGGGTGGTGTGTTTGATGCAGAGGCAAATGAAGTCTATGCAGAGTGGCAGATACGAATGCAGAAATTAGGATATACTTTTAAGCAAGATATTCAAACTCTATACGCAGACGGTAATCCATTCGAAGTAATTGATGGGCAACACCCCAAGGTATTAAAACTTTATCTTGGTAAAAAAATATCTCTAGAATCTATTGCTATTTTAGCAAAAATAGGTATAATAGAGAATATAGATTATAGTTCTTTATCGAATGATTTTATTTGGAATGACTTCGTGCATTTGGTAAAGAAGTATAAACCCTTTGTCAAAATAGACAAAGAGTACTACACCCGCCAACTAAAACAGGAGATTGAGATGGTGGTAAATTAACTATGGGTAAGTCTCGTAGAAACGATTATTATGAAGACCGTGGTTCCGACCGCATTCGACATAATGAAAAAGACGTAAATAAAATACGTAAAAGCAAAAACAACTTGTATAAATATCTTGGTAGTCGGGAAGATGATTCCGACGACGACCCTTTTTATTATGATACAACGTCAAAATAAACATATAACGCAAACATAAGGACAATACATATGTCAAATAATTCTTTTTCAGCACTCCGCAAGAATAGCGGAAATTTCGACTCGCTCATGAAGGCAGTCGAATCAATCGCAAACCCCACTACAGAAAAGCGTGGCGATGATGATCGTCTCTGGAAACCGACTGTCGATAAGGCAGGTAACGGTCAAGCAGTGCTTCGTTTCCTCCCTGCTCCTGCAGGTGAAGAACTTCCGTGGGTTCGCGTATGGGACCATGGTTTCCAAGGTCCAAGTGGTAAGTGGTATATCGAAAACTCTCTTACTACGCTAAACAAGCCTGATCCTGTTGGCGAACTGAATTCCGAACTGGGGGGTATCGAATCGAACAAGGAAATTGCTCGTAAGCAAAAGCGTCGCCTTTCTTACATCTCGAACGTTCTTGTTGTTCGCGATCCTGCGAATCCAGAGAACGAAGGTAAGGTCTTCCTCTACAAGTTTGGCAAGAAGATTTTCGACAAGATTAAGGACGTGATGCAACCCACGTTTGAAGACGAGAAGCCTGTCAATCCGTTCGATCTTTGGGAAGGTGCTAACTTTAAGTTGCGCATTCGTCAAGTAGATGGTTATCGTAACTACGATAAGTCGGAATTCGACGGAGCAACTCCTCTTGACGAAAATGAAGATAAGTTGGAAGAGATTTGGGGTAAGACCCATTCACTTGCTGCGTTCCTGGATCCTTCTAACTTCAAGTCATATGACGAACTGAAGCAGAAGTTGAACACAGTTCTATCTGGTGTTTCCCGTGTTGCTACGGCAGAAAAGTCTAATCCACTTGATGCTGAAGACGAACTGTTCGTTGAAACTAAGATGAAGTCTGCACCAGCAGCATCCAAGGCGAGCGATGCTGTGCCATGGAAAGAAGACTCTGACGATGACACGATGAGTTACTTCTCGAGTCTCGCGGACGAATAAAACTGAAAAGGGGGACTTTTTCAAGTCCCCCTTTTTTTATCCGAAAGATCTTCTATTCTGGAATCGTTGCCAACTACTGTCTTCAGTTCTGACTGTATCCATTGGTAGAGAACCACCACCATTATTCTGTTGTGGTGCAGCAGGTTGCTGAATTACGGTTGGTGGCGGGACATTAATAACTGGTGCAGTATCTTCCTTTGCACTTTCAGTCATTTCTTTTAGATTTGCTGCAGCATTATTGGATCCTGTTTCCAAATTACTCTTAGTAACTGGATTGGTCTTAATCACACCAGCACTATTCGGTGAGAATAACTCAGGACCATTTTCTCCAACCAGATAAGAACCATTAGCAGACACTGGTCCACCTTCTGCTCTTGCTCCATCAATAGGTTCGATTGTTCCCTCGGTTGAATCTTCGTTGCCTGCTCTGGAAATATCTCTTGCTGCAAGTCCAGCATCAATAGCAACCGATGCAGCAGTTCCCAATCCAGGAAGTGTAGAAGCGACACCAGACGCAACTTCACCAGCAGCACCAGCAAAGTCTCCTTGTAGTGCTCGCATCGCACCAAATCCGAGACCAGCAACTGCACCAATGATTGGAATTTTCTTCAGCAAGGATTTACCAACTGCTTTAGCACCAATTTTAGCTACTGCTTTGCCGCCAATTTTACTTGTTGCTTTGGCAATTCCTTTACCAGCAGAAGATGCCATTGCTTTCTCAGCAACTTTTCCGATGGCACCCTTTGCCGAACCGAGCATACCCATACCACTTTGGGCAACTTTACCGAGGGTGCTTCCCTTGGCGACTTCTTTTCCGACAAATCCTGATGCTTTACCAAGCATCCCTTTGCCTTTTTCGACAACTCCCGCAGCACGATCTCTAAACACTTTACCGATTCGAGACTGTTTTGCAGCACCAGCAAGAGGGTTACCATTTTTGTCAAGCAGTTGTTGTGCGCCAAGACCTCTGTTCTTAATAAGGTCAGTCGCCTTTCCACGTAATGTATTTGCACGATCAGAGATAAAGTCAGTTGCCTTACTCTTAATTGCGTTTACACGACTGGTAACTTTCTCTGCAGCACCTTCAACAAAGTTGGTTCCTTTGCTGAATACACCCTCTGCCTTTTCAGCAAAGTTGGAAAGCCCAGGAGAATATCTTTGATTCTTCAGACCCTTCAATATTCCTTCGCCGCCAGATTTAAATCCAGCATACCCAGCAGCGATTCCGCCAAGTAGAGAAGATCCTCCTTCACCCTGTGCATCTGCATCACCTTGGGTACCTGCTGGTCCCTGCCCACCATTTCCAGTTGCAGGAGTCTCTGGTGTTACTCTAGAATTTGAGGATTCTGTTCCTCCGATAACCACCTTTGGTATAGATTTTTCTTTTGCCTCTACCTTCGCAGATGCCTTTTCAGCATTTTGTTTATCAATATTTTCCGCACGTTTTTGGGCATCAGCAGATGCTTGCTCTGCTTCTACTTCTGCTACTTTGTTACGATTCATAACTTCTTTTACGTTGGAACTTGGATCCAACTGCTTTTTACCTGAAGGTGCAACTCCAGCACGTTTTTTATCGAACAACTTGTCTTTGATTTCTATGATGATGTCTTTGATTTCATTTAAGATAGATGCAACATCATTCTTATCATCGGATGCAATTCCACCCCTAGCAGACTGAATCTTTACCTTTGGTTGTTGAGATTCTTTATACTTTGTTTCAAGAGTTTTATTAATCTCTACCATCGAAACAGGTTTACCTTCTTTTCTATACGAGATATCTTTCTCGGAAGATGGTTTGATATCCTGCTGCTCTAGAATTTTTTTCTGTTCTTCGGTAAGATTAGACATCTTATCGACAGATTTGAATTCTGCTATAGACTGTTTTGTAGATTGAGAAGTAGACTGGTTTGTTTTCGTCTTACTATTAATTGCGTCAGAGAACATTTTCTTCAACTGTTCTACTTCTGAGACCTTTTCGTTAGATTGGTTTACCTCGTTGCGAATTTCTTCTCGGCGAGATTCTTGAGAGTTGAATATGCTACCAAGAACTCCGCTTTGAGGTGTCAATCCTCTTTTGAATCCACCCATGAATTCACTACCAGCGTTTTTAAATCCTTCTTTGAACCCTTTGGTTGGCGTGCCTTCTCTTCCAGGTTCTTTTGAGTTTCCAAAAAATTGTTGCTTCAATCTATTGCCGAATGTATCATCTTCTCCTTTTAGAGTCAATCCTTCCGACTTAAATCGTTCATCCAGTGTTTGATTTTGAAGATTCTTTCCAATATCACCGAATTCTTTTGGTCCATCACTCTCGCTTCTAGCAATCATTTTTGCTGCGAGATCGTTAATATCTTTTAGAGAGTTTTTAAATTCTTCGACAGTCTTGAATTGCAATTTTGTGATTGCATCCAAGGTATCTTCTAAAAGTTTCTTATCTTGTTTCTCTAAAGATCTTAGTGTGTCGTCAGTATTCTTTTCAATAGATTCAACAAAACTATTGACTAATCTTGCGGATGCTTGTATATCTGCAGGTCTGTTTTTGTTGAGATCAAGAAGTTTGCGAATTTCAGAAAACTGTTTGTCCCTGTCGCCAGATTGCATTGGTTTTGCCCCAGAACTTGAATTGTTCTTGGCGGTTTCTATTACCTTGGCAAATCTTTCCGAAGTGGACTTAGGTTCCATTAATTCTGCTGCCTTTGCTTATCTGCTTTTTCTTTTAAATGTATTGATAATAAACCAACATAAACTTCCCTTTCCCAAGGCATCATATTTTCAAGTTCACTTAATGAGTATTTATGCTCATGCATTAAAATAAAGTTGGTCTTATAATGATTCCTCAAATTATCATGAGAAAGGGTTATTCGAAAAAACTTTCTACTCCATCAAGGAAAACAACGTTGTGTGTTGAACAACTTGGGCAATCATATTCAATCTTGTGCTCGATTCTGGGCATAGAGAGGAAGAATTCTGTAATCTTCTTAAACTGATCGGAAGTTAGATTGTCAACGAATTGCTCTACATCTTTTCTTTGGAGATCTTTGGTAGTGAAAACTTCGTCGGCAGTATATACACTGTCGATACAAGAAACAACCAGATCGTATGTTGTAGAGTCACCCTTCATATCGATTGAGGTTGGATACCTCATAATAACTCCAAGACCGTTGCCAACATCAATCTTATTTGTATGACCCTCGGTAAGCGTCGGTTTGATTGTTGTTAGATCAAGTTCCGCTGCAGTCTTGTGACCACATTCACCACAAACCAAATTAAACTCAGTTACCTGACCAATAGATTCGGATCGAAGTTTAATAAAGATATTCTGAAGTTCAAAGAATGGTAGTTCGCTGCCAGTCAGTTTACCGAAACTACAAACATCTGTAATTTCTTGCATCGCATTTAGCATCTCGCTTTGGTCTTCAGATTCCGATGCCAGAATCAGTAACTTTTCTTCTTTGACCAAAAATGGTCTGAATTTAACTTTTTCTTTAGTCCCAATCATTTCAATGTAAAACGTTGGTGTTTCCATAACAGGTAACATAATATTCTCCTAATAAATATAAAAAACTAAATTAACTAGAACCACCCTCTAGAGCGTTCTGTTGCCCAAGTAATCCGCCAACAACATTTGCACCCTTTTGCACAACATTTTGATCCTGATACCAATTCCTAAATGTAAAGGTTACTGGTATTCTAACAAATTGTGTGTTGGACCATGCCAATGAAGCAGGTGCCATTGATCTTGGCCATGCTTCTTCGATAATCCACTTATTCGTTACTTCGTCTTGTTGGTTCAATGAGTATAATTCTATTTGACATATATAATCTTCATATGGAAGAACATATCTTTTTTCTGGATCTACTATTTTGCGCATCCATGTGTCAAAATATTTCTTTACTGCCCAGTTGCTGTCACACAAAAAGGTAAACGTTGCAGATTCGCCATTGTAGTCTAGAAAGGTAGCACGATTTTCAACACGGTTGTTATACTTGTATGGTTTAGATCCCATCATTAATCCAGGAAAGATTGCTTCTTCACACATAAGTGAAATATTTTGCGTATTAGCGTTCTCTGGAGAGTTTTTCGACCCAGCAAGAAACTTCGTCGCATCGTTTATGCTAAAATTCAATACTGGGATTTTGGCATCCAAAATTTTATTGACGATGGTATTTGCTACACCATTCATGCATTTCGGTGTTCCGATAATTACTTCGAATCTGTGCGATCTTGCCAAGTCCTTCGTGCCAACTTCTGCTAGGAACTCTTTGAGTCCTTGTCCTGCCATTAGTATTTACTCCTCGAGTCTCTGAATACTTCTTCTTTTGTTTTTTTCTGGAATGCTTCAAGAGGTAAAAATATGGCACTTTTCCAGTCGGCAGGATTTATCTTCATAAATCTTGATTGAACATGTGTAGTTAAATAATGCTTGATGCAAGGTTTAACTTCGCTTGCACTGCTTATGCCTTGTAACATTTGATACGACATTCTAATTTTAGTTGTAGGACTAAAGGTTTTGGAGTCTGCAAATTTTAGCAACTCACCAAGAATCTTTCCTCTAACTAAATACGGTGCATAGTGTAGATTGATACCGTAAAACCCTCCTGGTGCTGGACCAAATGGCAGCACTAACGGGAAGGCATCATAGAATGGCAACTCATTTTTCCATTTCGGATCGTAATAGTACATATACATCGAACCAATTTCGATGTTTGACTTTAGTTCTCCGATGTCAGATTGCATGACTGAGTTCGACGTTAAACTCGCGCCGACTAATTTTTGAGCATTGCGCATATACCACCAGATAGACTTTTGTCCATCTCCAGCTTTAGCACGAAGGTTTTCGAACGGATTTGCCATAATAACTATTTATTCGTTATTCCCAATTCTTTTTCAGTTAATATAAGAAATTTCCATGTTCTATCAAGACAGAACTCGGTTGCTGCTTTCCACTTTGCTTGATTCACACCCCAAGTCATTACTTCTTGAAGAAACTGTTTTGTTTTTCTTTTTGGGATTTTTGGTTCTCGTGTAAATTTAGCAGGTTTAATTTCAATTAAATAACGTTGATTATTGACTTTGATATAGAAGTCGACGAAGTATCTATGGACTCTTCCATCAACAGGGGATCTATATGGTATCGCAAGTTCTTCTGATCCCCACTCGGAAACACTATCATTTGCATCACACCACTTCATAAACTTCAATTCATAACTTGAACGGAAAATGATGTTGGTCGGATCCCCAATATACTTATTGGGTTTTTGAATATTGTATCTACCTTTTAAGGAATCTCTTGAATAAACCATATAAATATAAGAAAATAACCAATCTAAGGGATATTTATAAGTGGCAGATAAAGAAGAATTTACTGACAAAGATCCAAGAGCGGGATTTGTTAATGGCACTGCTGGAGTTCAAGGTGCGATACGGTATCCACTTGATTTGGAAGATCAGTCCCCACATTATATTATCTTCTATCCACTAGTAAGAGAAGATTCGCGTCTCGGTAAATCCTTTAAAAATGCAGGTGCTGCCGTTTTTGATAAGAGTGCAGAAAATGTTACTGATCCAAAACTCGCTACAAAAGTGGCGGCTGCTCAGGGTGCAGGTATTGGCGCTGGTCTTGGTATCGCTGAACAGTTGGCTAAGGGTGGAGGTAAAAATGCAGGTGGGGTATCTTTACTTTCTAGACTTGGTAGTGTAGCTGCCAAAACCTTTGGGGGAGGGGTTGCGGGTGTCGTAGCTAACGCAGTGGCAGGCGGAAGTCAGGAACTATATCGAGGTGCTGGTGCGATTGCTCTTCAGATGCCTGAAAATAAAATGTCTTCTGGATATAAAGCAACG
>B570J13884_100064_pt1 | contig 12559 bp, 8 predicted proteins | sample LakMenEpi05May10_FD_13884 | JGI IMG/M metagenome (IMG submission 13884)
CTGGTCGATGTTCAGCCCCGACACGTGCCCTGGGCTGTCCGACTGTTGGGGTGATGAGTTCACGGAGTTGTACTGCCGCTACGAGCGCAAGAACCTGGCCATGAGGGAGATTCCCGCCAAGAAATTGTGGCAGATGATTGTAGATGCCCAGATCCAGACGGGTGGTCCCTATCTGCTGTACAAGGACGCGTGTAATGCCAAGTCCAACCAACAGCACCTCGGAACCATCAAGTCCTCCAATCTGTGTGTTGCCCCAGAGACGTTGATTCTGACTGACAGGGGTCAGTTCCAGATTGCAACACTTGAGAACACATCCATTCGTGTCTGGAACGGTGACGCATTTTCGGAGGTGGTCGTCAAGAAGACAGGTGTGGAGCAGGAGTTGGTCGATGTTGAACTGAGCGATGGTCGTGTCCTCACATGTACCCCATATCACAAGTTTCTGGTGTCCGAGGGGTATGACGATAAACGTTCAATTGCCAATGCCCTGCGCGTCGACGCATCCGACTTGAAGACGGGAATGAAGTTGAAGAAGTCAACACTTCCCACAATTGTTCGCGGAACTGAACCCGATTTCAAGTATCCCTACACACATGGTGTCTTCTGTGGCGACGGTACATACTCAACTGGACGCCCCTCACTCTCGTTGTATGGAGAGAAGAAGGCGCTTGTTTCCCATCTTGTGGTCCGGACAATGACGGGTGTCGAGGATGCGTCTGGACGACTGAATACAATGCTTCCTCTTGACATCAATACAAAGTTCGACGTGCCCCTGAACACATCTATCCAATGTCGGCTTGAGTGGTTGGCTGGATACCTAGACGCAGATGGCACAATCTGTCGGAATGGAGACAATGAGAGTATCCAAGTTACATCGATTGAGTACGTGTTCCTTAAGAATGTCCAGTCCATGCTCGTAACACTCGGTGTTCAGTCGAAGCTATCTCAGTCCCAGCCCGAGCGCAAGACAATGATGCCCGACGGACATGGTGGATACGCCGAATTTGATTGTAAGCCGCTCTGGCGCCTGCTTGTCTCGTCGAGTGGTCTGTATCATCTGTCCACACTCGGGTTTACTACACACCGACTCAAATGGACTGCTCGCAGGCCGCAGCGTAATGCTGAACAATTTGTCATGGTTACACAAGTCATTCTCCGCGGTCGGCGCGATGACACGTACTGCTTCAGTGAGCCCATCAACCACGCTGGAGTATTCAACGGTATCCTCACAGGGAACTGCACCGAGATCATCGAGTTCACGTCCCCGGAGGAGACTGCGGTCTGTAACCTCGGGTCTCTGGCTCTCCCCAAGTTCGTCCAGCGGTGCTACTCCCTCGACGGAGAGTACCGCTTCAATTTCGAGGATCTTCGCAAGTATACGACCATCCTGGCTCGCAACTTGGATATTGTCATTGACAAGACGTATTACCCAACCGAAAAGTGCAAAACCTCCAACCTCCGTCACCGCCCTATCGGAATCGGAATTCAGGGCCTCGCAGATGTCTTTGCGCTGCTCCGTATCCCCTGGTCCTCTCCCCGTGCTGCGGAGTTGAATCAGGAGATCTTTGAGAACATCTACTACGCCGCCGCGACAGCCAGTATGATCGGATCTGGGTCGGACTCCTGGCGCAGCGTGGCCATCGACACCACGAATGTGTACCCCTCCTTCCAAGGTTCCCCGATGAGCCAGGGCAAGATGCAGCCCGATCTGTGGAACGAGAAGCCCAAGTCCACGTATCTCGACTGGGAGGGTCTGCGTAGGATGTGTAAGGCAGGAATGCGGAACTCCTTGCTGGTCGCGCCAATGCCCACCGCATCCACCTCGCAGATCCTGGGCAACAATGAGTGCTTCGAGCCCTTCACCTCCAACCTGTATTCTCGCCGCGTTCTGTCGGGGGAGTTCATGGTTGTGAACAAGTACCTCGTGGAGGACTTGGTGAAGCTAGGGTTGTGGACCGCGGACATTCGCACGGAGATCATTGCCAACAACGGATCCGTCCAGGGAATCGCGGCCATTCCTGCGGAGATCCGTGAGTTGTACAAGACCGTGTGGGAGATTCCGATGAAGACCCTGATCAACATGGCCCGCGACCGTGCGCCGTATATTTGCCAGTCGCAGTCGTTGAACCTGTTCCTGTCCGAGCCCACGCCGTCCAAGGTGTCGAGCATGCACTTCTACGCGTGGAAACAGGGACTAAAGACGGGCTGCTATTATCTGCGCACCAAGGCGGCTGCGAAAGCGCAACAGTTCACCGTGGAGCCGAGTAATTGTTTGACGTGTAGCGCCTGAGAATTTCGAGAGTAAGGGTAAATGGCTATGCTTGGTATGGGAACACCTGCGGGCGGTCGTCGTCGTCGCACTCAGCGTGGCGGTGGGTATTTTGGCGCGGGAGGAATCGACCCGATTACCTCGTTGCCCAGGGTGGGTGGTCGCCGCACCCTCAAGGCCAAGACCCTTCGTCGCATGCTGAAGAAGAAGGGTCTCAAGACCACGGGCAAGAAGTCCACTCTGATGAAGCGTCTCAAGATGAAGGGAGGCGGCGTCGCGACCAATGCGGGACTGTGGGACGGAGAGTGGGACCGCCACGGACTCGAAGGCACGGACTACAAAACCAATATCAAGGGCTCGTAAAATCTACGTAGAGTAACAAATGGTTGGCGACAGTTATCCTCCGTTTGCTCCCTATGGTGGAACGGGCCGTGTCCCGCGTGGAGGTCGTCGCACGCGCCGTCGCACGATGCGTGGTGGCAACCCTGGTTACGTCCCCCAAGGCGGCGAAATGGGAACGAAACCTCAGTGGGGTAGCGCTCCGGAACAGCGTTCGTATAATTCTGGAGTCAACCCTCGGGGCACCACGGGCGGCCGTCGTCGTCGCCGCAAGACTCGCGGTCGTCGCACGATGCGGGGTGGATACCGCTTGTCCGAAGCGGCGGGTGCCAATCATGGCTACACTCTTCTCGGATACATGCCCCCGAGTAACTCTGGACAACGCTAGACGCGTTCTTTTTCTGGTCCAAAGATAAATGGCTGATTCTGGTGCTCCTCCTCCGCCTATCACCGCTGGCCGTCGTTCCCGTCGCGGCCGCAAGACAACCCTCAAGGCGAAGACCCTCCGCCGCATGCTGAAGGGCAAGGGCCTCAAGACGACAGGCAAGAAGGCCACTCTGATGAAGCGCCTGCACATGAAGGGCGGCGCACTCAGCCCCTACCCGTTTGCCCCGGGCGGTGAAAACACCATGGGACCCGTGTCGGCTGCGGGCAACCGCGGTGAGCCTGGTCTCGAGTACGCTGCAATGGTCTCTGGTGGATTCCAGAACGGCGGCCGTCGTCGTCGCCGCAGCAGCAGCAGTTCCAGCGGCCGTCGCTAGTAATTTCAAACACAACTAACAAATGCCCCGCGCTCGCACTCAGCGTCGCACTCGTAAACGCCACCTCATTGTGCCCATCGTCACAGGGCCCATTGCGGGAGGAAGTCGGTTGTCGCCTCAGCTGGTAGGCGCGTCCACTGGATTGACGGCCACACATTACACATCAAAGGACTGGACGGCAGGTCCACCGCCGCTGGGTCCTCCTGTCGGAGCGGCTGATTACAAGGATCCTCGTACCGGGGCCACTGGGGGTCGTCGTCGCAAGTCCCGCCGTCGCCGCTACAGCCGTCGTCGTTGAAGCTGCGTTTTTTCTAGAGAGTAAACATACACTGAAATGCCTGATTGTACCCCCGAAGAACTCGCCGCTGGAAGTAAGACGGAGAACGGAATGTGCGTTCCCGCGGCCGCGGGCGGTCGTCGCCGCACCCTCAAGGCCAAGACCCTTCGTCGCATGCTGAAGAAGAAGGGTCTCAAGACCACGGGCAAGAAGTCCACTCTGATGAAGCGTCTCAAGATGAAGGGCGGGTACAGCACCCCCCTGCTCGGCAGCATGCCTGTTACGCAGGACGCTGCGGGCGCGGTCTCGGGTGGCCGTCGCCGCACCCGCCGCTCGCGCCGCGGTCTCTTCGGATACTAAAGTGCTCCCGCAATCTCTGAAATCAAGGTAAACAGCTCATCCGACAATCCATAGTGGCATCCGTTCGTCTCTGTCGCAGGAGGCTTGCGGTTGCTCGTGTTCTTCTTGTGGACCAAACTCACAATCACATTCTGGGGAGACAACTCCCGACACATGTGTTCGCGACCGCGAATGAATGCGTCACCCTCTGCAATCTGCTCATCAGGAAACGGCCGATCCGTCCAGAACTTGCGCGTGAAGCACAACGTCGCTTCCGACACCCGCTGGCTCATGGCCAAGGTCACAGGAGGCACGTTCATGAACGACACGTGCTTGTGGATTTCGTAGCAGGGGAGGACCGTTGAGAACAGACACTCCTTGCGCGGCTCAGCCAGAAGATGGGCCACACGGGTCAGCACAGAGTTCGTAGGATAGACATCGTCATCGTCCATCATGACCAGCACATCGTGGCTGGCGTATTCCACGGCAAGGTTCCGCTTGGCTCCGATGGTCAGCGGAGTGTCGACCAGGATATACTTGACGTTGGGCATATCCGTGATTAGGTCCTTGATCGGGTCCGTGCCATCGTCCACAATGACCCACTCCACCTTGGACTCGGGGTAGGACTGGGCAACCCTGCAATACTTCAGTAGAGGAATGAAGGCACGGCGATCGCGAGTCAGGGTAATGATGGAAATACACGGTAGGTCCTCCTCCTTGGGCAGGTGCTCCTGGATTGAGTAGTGAGGACGCCCCTTCAGAGTGTCGATGCGCTTGCCCATGCGTTCCACGAACTCCTCGTGACGATCCTCATACTGCTTGCGACAGGAATTGGACATGTCCTGAAGGTTCCCGTCCGTGGTTCCGACATAGACCTTCAGAGCCTCCACCACGGATCCCACGTCCGTATCCTCCAGCACGCCCATACAGTGCGGGTGAGGAATCTCCTTGGTCGTTGAGGTCCAGAATGCCGACTTGGTCAGTTCCGCAAAGGGCGCGATCGGGCTGATCATGGGCACGCATCCGCTCGACATGGCCTCATTCAGCGCGTGACCAAAGCCCTCGGCAACCGACAGACACACCACCAGTCCCGACTCCGCCAGCAGGGCGTCATAGTCAGCATCCGACAGAATCTCCGACACCAACTTGATCTTGCTCGACACGGACTCGGGGATCGGGGCAATCTTCACGTGAGCGGGCGAGTGGACAATGGTCAGTTCGGGGAGCAGAGCATACAGGGCCTTGTCCTCCTGCCCGATGCGCATGTAGGCCTGGACAAGAGGCTTGGGATGACGCCAGATGTTCTTGCCAACGGGAACAATGCCCTTGTCAAAGTTCTTCTCGGGCTTGAACTTCTTGTCGATGGAGGTCCAGCCCACGTAGTGAACAGGTGCGCATCCGGGGATGGCTTCGAACATCTTGACGGCATCGTGCGTCTTGACCCAGATCTGGTCCACCATGGCCGTATACGGAGCCCAGGTCTGGTAGGTCCACTCGGGGTTCGGCACCCAGATATTCAGTCCCGCAAACGGGAACAGGGCAGGGTTGATGACCTCGATGAAGACATTGATCTCCGCCTCGGGGCAGTGAGGCTGTTGGTGCGGAACGTGTCGGATCTCGGCGTCGGGTCCCAACACGTGTGCAAAGAGGGCGTGCAGAATCTGGGTATCTTGGGCCAGTCCCGTGAGAGGCGTTGCCGTTCCGATTAGATTCACTCGCATTGTGTTACACTTGATTGCGTTTCGTAAATGTCTTCCGCGGATGTCTGCGTAGAGTCCGACGCAGGAGTCCCATGGCTTTCCACGACTCCTTGGTCCGCGGCGCACAGGGCGTCAAGACCATGGGACGGTCATAGAACCATTCGTTCGTGCCAATCGACAAGACCTTGGCCACGGGTGCGTCCTCCACCCTTCCTGCCCATGTCTCGGTCAACTTCAGACACACTTGATACATGGCCTCGGTTCCGAATCCGTATTGCCGATCCGTCATGTCGGAGCAGTATTCGGAGTCATCCAGCACAAAGGCCGTTCCATTCCACGCCAATCCGTCGACAGGCCGAAACATGGACCACGCAGGTTCCCATACGAACCAACGCGATCCAATGTGCAGGTAGGCACGATCGTGGAAGCGGTGTATCATTACCCGTTCAGAAGAAACTCTTGAGCTCGCCTGTCCGCGAGCCATAGACCTGCGTGGCAATCGGGTTGGCGATCGGGGCAGGGAAGTCAAGGATGTCCTTGCGGTAGTAGACATACGCCTCCACCTCCGACATGATGCTGTTACCGCAGTAGGACACAACGCGCTCGTTCAACTCCTCGAGCGCCTTGGCCACGACATTGGGATCGTTATCGCCATACTGCAGGTAGTAACTCCGCATGATGATCATGAGATCCGCCTCGGACTGGTTGTCAATCGAGTACTTGCCGTTACTGCGAGCCAAGACGTCCGCCTTGATCTTCGATTGGAGGTTCGCCACATTGACCTGGCTGAAGAACATCTGGTTCAGCGGAGTGCACGAGTGGCGGTAATTGATGCGCTCCATCATGGTGGACGGAACCACACCCGGTTCAGACGAGTTGAAGACAATAGATGGAACACCCTGTCCCTCCTGCGAACCCGACAGGGGAAGACGGCCCGTGTGTTTGGGCGCAGCTTGGATGGCTGTACCCGTGTAAAAGGTCGCCAAACTCGGGATTGAGTAGTCGACGCTGAACTGCATTGTGAGTTCCCTACACAATATTCTGTCCAAATTGGGTGGTGTCGGGTGATGCGCAGGTCAGTTCCACGGTGTAGCATGGCTGCAGCGATGTGTTCAGAAACGGCAAATTAGAACCGACCAGCGCTTGCGGTTCCAGCACATTGGAGTTGGTGCTGGTAAGTCCATATCCGTTGATCGACTGTGGATACCTGGGACTCGCATTGCCCTGGGCGTCCGACACGAAAAAGTTGGGAACTACGAATCCATTGTAGGCTGCCACATTGGGCAGAGTGCGTGCGTATCCAGCCGACACATCGCGGGGTCCGTAGACGCCGTTTCCGATATCCACGTAATCCAGCAGCTCGACTACGAGCAGTGGGGTTCCCACGAGATTCTTGATGAAGCTAATCTTTGAAGTTGGAGTCAGTGGAGATACCTGCATGTTACAGAGCGTGGCCGTGTCGAACAAGACACGATCTCCGATGCGGAGATCGTTGGAACTGAAATACGAAAAGTCGGCAGCAAAACACTTCAAGAACAAGCCACTCGATGCGTCGGCCTGGATCAGCGACACGGCAAGAGTATCCTGATGGGTGAATGGAGTTCCGATGGGATCCGTCAGAGTGACGGTCAACTTCTGAAGACTCGGAATGGGCGCGGGCAGTTGGTGTGCTTCCATGCCCCACGGCTCGTAGTCATAGTGCTGGACGCCAATATCGAGGCCAAAGTCCGTCTGCGTGCGAGTTCTCTGCGTCAAGGCAGAAAAGGTGCGGCGCGTGGGTTCATTGCCTCCATAATACTGGCCAAAGTAGGTATCCAGATTCAGAAGGAGGTAGGGGTAAGTCGAGAAGGCGGAGTAGGTCTTGCCCACGACCTGCTCATTGATGCGAGCCGATTCCGCATTTCCTGGAACATTCGGCACCAACAGAAACTGCTTCTGGGGCAGAATGACACGGACGATGCGAATGGATGTGACAAAGACGGCTTGGTCCACGGTACCAAACCCATTCCCCGACGGCTGAATGAAGTAATTGTCGTTCGGAAGGTTACAGTTGGGGACATTCGTCCTGTTCGGATCGTACCCTGGGAACGTAACGCCGTTAAAGACCCACCCCGTTGTATTCGGGAGCCCAGGCACAGTGTTCTTCTCTCCGAGGGAGTTGGATGCATACAGGGGAACCGTTGGGTTGTTCGCAGTGACACCTTTGGAGACATACTGCGTGGACTGACTTCCAAAGGAAAAGACTAAATTTGAATAGGGATTGGGCTGCTTAACAAAGTCGCGATGAGCAGCGTCAATCACGATATACCGCTTTGACATCATGGTTTGGGGAAGTTGCTGCACCGCAGTCACTGCAGCGGTATTGGACCATCCACCCGCACGCATTGAGTCCTTTATCCTAGGGCCTGTAAATCAGCAAGCCAGAGTTTCTCCGCGTTGGTTGTCTGAAGTCTCGTGATCTCTGCATGAATCGTCTCCATCTCGGCCACGTGCTTGTCGCTCACCTCTTTGGTGAAGGACGACACCGGCAGTCGCATGATGTAGTCGTAGGACCCCTTGATGGTCTGGTACCCGTGCTGCTCCAGCAACGAATCACACTCCATCCGCGTCTTGCGGCGCAGGTTCGGGACCTGCACATCCTCGCACTGGCTCACGATGAACCGAACCACATTCGTGTGAAGGGGCAGCTGCTCCTCCAGGGCCTTGATCTGGTGGTTGCGACGGGTCTCGTAGAGATTGATACGGACAGTCCAGAAGGCGGTCATGATGTCGTTCAGAGTGGCATACTTGGTGATCACACCCTTCTCGTTGAAGGCGTGCATATTGGTGGTCTTGATCTTGACCGTCAGCGACTTGACCAGGGCAGCCTCCTCGATGCCCTTGATGCGGATGTTGATATCCTGATCTGTGGAAGTATCCACAAAGTCCTTGATACGACCCTCGGCCAACTCCTTCTCCAGCCACTCGCGGTAGTCAGCTGTCCACTCGCCAGGCGGGAGCTCCGTCACCACAAAGTCCTCCTTGTCCTTGCGATACACACCGACCGCGCCTTCGTCCGTGTAGGTGCCCTTGAAGCCCTCGTAGTACGGCACGAGCTTCGTGCTCTCCAGCGGATGTCCTGCCTGAATCTTGGCAATCAGCATCTTCTTGAGAACCTTCGGATCGCACGGCGGAATGTTGGTGGAATACCCAGTGCCGATACCACGGGCACCATTGACCAGCAGCATCGGGAGCACAGGCGCATACCACTCCGGCTCAACAGGCAGGCCGTCGTCATCGCGATACGTCAGCACATCCATGTCCTCCTCGCGAATCAGCCTGCGAACAAGCGGCTGGAGATACGTGTGGATATAACGGGGAGAGGCAGAGTCCTTGCCTCCCTGAAGCCGCGTTCCGAACTGTCCCTGCGGAACCAGCCACGCGATGTTGTTGGCGCCCATGAAGGTCTGCGCCATGCCCACGATGGTCTCATTCAGCGACGCCTCGCCGTGGTGGTATCCCGTGTGCTCCGAGACATACCCCGCGAACTGGGCAACCCTGATCTCCTGGGTCAGATTCCTCTTAAAGGCCGCAAAGAGAATCTTGCGCTGCGAGGTCTTCAGGCCGTCCATCATGGAGGGGATAGAGCGCTCCAGGTTGTAGTAGCTGAAGTGAATCAGGTCCTTGTGGATGAAATCGCTGTACGGCAACTTGTTCCCAGTCGGAATCAAGGCAGAGCGGTCGTAGCCCTTGAGCCAGTCCTTGCGGTCATCGGCTCGCTGCTTGTTGAAGGCCAGGTCGATCGCGGGATCGGACTCAGTCGTGTAGTCGAACTTGACGGCATTGACCTTGGTGAAGTAGTCCTTGGCCTCGTCGCGCGTTGACGTGCCCAATCCCTTGTAATACTTGACCTTCCACGCCGGCGACTTTCCATCGCCCGCCCTCCACTGCTCGTACTCATACTGCGAGTAGAACACCTTGCTCTCCTTGCCTCGGCTCGCCTTCACGATGGGCGTGGCCATGTAGGTCAGGAACCCTGGAATCGCAATCAACTCGTGCCAGAGCTCGTGGAACAGATTGACCAGCAGCCCACGGATGTGGCTGCCGTCCAGATCCTGGTCGGTCATGATCATCACGGACCCGTAGCGCAGGTCGGCCGTGGTCGTATACTTCTTGCCTGACGTCAGGCCCAGAATCTTCTTCAGCTCGGCAATCTCCTTGGTCTGCTCGACCTTGGAATCCGATGTGTCCTTGACGTTCAGCACCTTGCCCTTGAGCGGGTAGACACCGAAGGTCTTGCGCTGCTCCTGGCTCAGACCCGACAACGCCATGGCCTTGGCTGAATCTCCTTCCGTGAGGATGAGCGTGCACTTGGCCGAGTCCTTGGTACCCGCCTGGACCGCGTCGTCCAGCTTCGGAATGCCCGTAATACGCGACTGCTTCTTGCCGTCCGTCTTGGAGTTATCCTTGGCATCCTTGGCGGACTGCGCCTCCACGATGGTCGACACCAAGTTCAGCTTGGTCACCACCTTCTTGAGCGTGTCGTCCGACAGCTTGGGAGAGGACCCGAAGGCCGACTGCTTGGTCGTCAGCGTTTCCTTGGTCTGGCTGGTGAAGCTAGGGTTCTCAATCATGGCCGTCACGAAGATCGCGAGATTGTCGCGCACCAGACCCGGCTTGACCTTGATCTTCTTCTTGGTCTCCAGAAACTCCACCACGTGATTGACCACCTGGCTGGTGACCGCATCCACGTGGGTTCCGTTCTTCGAAGTCCAGATGCCGTTCACAAAGGACATGGCGAACTGCTTGTCCGTTGGGCTGTCGGCAATGGCAATGTGCCAGCGCTCGTTGGGGGACTCGTAGATGACCGTCTCGCATCCAAAGCCCTTGGCATACTCGGTCAGATTCTTACACTTCACTGCCGTGCCGTTCCAGGACACCTTGACCTCCTTGCCGAGGGTCATGGCCAAATCCCACACACGGCGCTCGAACAAAGCCATCATCTCTGCAGAGATCTCCGTCATGCCGAACCGCGCAAAGTCCGGGTGCCACTCCACGCTCACGGAGGATTTCTTGGGTAGGTTGCGTGCGAAGATCGTCGGCTTACCCACTTCCGTCATGTTGTTCTTGAAGACCTGTGTGTATTCAAGTCCACGGGGCTTATCCATGACCGTCACGGTCATCTGCTTGGCGAAGATATTGACCAGCTTGACGCCGTAGCCGTTCTTGCCACCCACTAGTTTCTTCTCGTCCTTGTTGTAGTTGGTTGACGTCAGCAGCTCACCGAAGATCATCTGGGGAATCCAGACCTTGTGCTCGGGATGCTCGGCGACGTCAATGGGCTCTCCGTCATTCTTGATGGTGAAGGTTGTGGATGTACACGAAATCTCAATGGACTTGACTGGATTCGCAGAGGCCTTCTGGCGCAGACGGATAGCGTGGTCGTGGGCATTCACCAGGAGCTCGTCCACGAGCTTGTAGAAGCCAGGATTGAAGGCCACCTCCGTAGACTTGAAGTTGTCTCCGTCGCGCACAAAGACCTCCTCGGGTCCAGTGACGATGCTGCCGACATAGGTATCGGGAAGGTCGAGGATGTGCTCGCGGTGCGTCTTGCGTTGGTAGTTAGTTGAGAGAGCCATGGTGAGATGTGTCTGGGTAGTCTACAGTCTTTTCGTTTTTAAAGAACAAGATGTCTGGCTTACAAGGTGTTCAAGGACCGCAGGGGCCGCAGGGTGATCGGGGTGGAACGGGGTTTACAGGACCCCAGGGGATCGTGGGGCCGCAGGGACCGCCGTATGGACCGCCGGGTCCGGCGTTCTACAGCTCCAACACTCGGTTGAACGTGTCGAACTTTACAACGGGCGGAACGCTCACCTTTTCCAACGGATCGGCCTCGACGTACTACAATATCACATCGACAACCCCTCTGTCGATTCTCTCGAACGCGAGCTCGGGATCCACCGTTGCAGGGATGTTCTGGGTGTTCCGTAATAATACCGCAAGCATGATTACCATCTCCACCCTGACTGGCATTGCCAATGTAACCTACGGAGGATCCGCCAACGCCACCACTCTGTACATTGGAAGCGGCAACTCCTTGACCCTTGTGGCAGGCGGCGCGAGCTCATTTGTCGCCTTCTGATAAATGAGCAACACAGGCCCAACTGGAATCCAAGGTCAAGATGGGTTGCAGGGTCCGCTTGGACCTACTGGTCCAAAGGGTCCTACTGGACTGACGGGGTGGGGTGGTGGACAGACGCCCGGACCTGTTGGAAATAGCGACTTTCTGCTGTCCCAGGTGTCATCGGGTACATCCATCACAGTGACGACCGCGTCACTGGGAACGACGTATTACATTACTACAACGGGGATCACAGGTATCGCGTTGCCCGACATGACAAGCCCTACACAGATTACATCGGGCGCGTTCTGGTTGTTTCAGAATTCAACTGCGTCGGCACTCAACGTGACACTCACGGCTGGAACAGCCACATACTCGGGGAACTCTAACTCAGGTCCTATTTCAATCCCGTCTGGTTCAGCGATCACACTTGTCTACTCGGGGACGGCACAGGGTTATATTGTCTTTTAGAAGTAAATGATATCGTCAACGACTGCGAAAGCGTACCCAACAGGCGGAACGATTGCAACGCTTCCCAATTGGTCGATGCCAGCAGGTTATCAGATTCCCACTGGCCTTGTACAGGGGTTGTCGTATCATCCGTCGTTTGGATTAATATGGGTCGCACAGGGTCTAGGCGGTGGTTCTGCCTCGCGGCCGTTGCTTGTTAGTTCGTTGTCAGGAGCGTTTGTCAGCAACCTATCTCTTACTACCCCATCAGCTATCGGGGTCGGATATACTTTTCGTTCGTTTACGTTGAATTCGGATGCCAGC
>B570J13884_100071_pt1 | contig 11689 bp, 14 predicted proteins | sample LakMenEpi05May10_FD_13884 | JGI IMG/M metagenome (IMG submission 13884)
TTGATGGAGCTTATTATGTCAGTCTTGGGCAACAAAGATTTAGGTCAGAACAATTTTTTTCAAGCCGTTGGTGTTATATCTGGGGACGTTCAATTTGAGTCCACTAGTGCCTCTATAAAAATAGGGAATAATAAATATAAATTATGTTTCAGTAAAGTTGGAATGTTCCAGCAACTTAAAAAAGCAGCAAAATCCAATAACATCAAGAGATTGGTTGTCTACCCAATATTGACACATTTCCCAGGACAGACAGCGCACAAAATAAGCTTTGATGTTATTGGATTTAGAGGCTCTAAGGAAAACAGCAACACAACTGATTTAGACAAGAGACTAGACGATCTGGAGTTTAAAATCTGTGGGATTTGGCAATATATACCTGTGTGCAAAACCCCATGTATTTCTGTTTTTAGAAATTTCACAGATAACCTTGTCGCCACTCTTGGTAAATGCACAGCAATAGAGAAGGCTTTGTTAACAAAAACAAATCATGTACCAGTAAATGTATATGGCAGCAATTTGAGTTTTTTACCTAAAGCCTATCGTTTTATAAAGCCAAGAGAAGGAGAAAAACAAAATGTCTATAGCCCATTTTTCGTATCAACAAAAGTAAGGTTTGATCCACAAAATGATGGATTTACGTTTGTTGAGCTTTTGTGTCCACCAAGCACTAAAAGTCCCAAATATATAAAACTCCAGAAAGAGGAAAAGGCTGTGGCAGCAAAAGCAAGGCTTGAGAAAAAACGCGAAACTAGCACAGATACCGCAAAAACAGATGTTGTTTTTGCGCCTCCAATAAAGCCACGAAAAAAAGCGTATACATCACCACAAAAACCAATACTCAAAAAACATCTTAATGTATGTTAGAGTATTTTTGAGATTCCGTTGTGTGCGCCTATTTTTTGGGCATTTAAAGGGCGTTCTAGTTTCTACCTCAGAAAAGAATTTCCCCAATTAAAAAAACTACCGTCTCTTTGGACAAGTAGTTATTTTGTAAGCACCGCAGGGAATGTTAGTGGTGAATCGGTGAGGAAATATATTGAAGATCCGCATCACGGATAATACAGAAAATACCACAGCGGTTAAAACCGCTCGCGCCGCTTCCCTCTCAGGTCTAAAGACGCTGAGTTTCCCACTTACCGTGAGGTGTATGAGTGACAAACCAATGGGGTGAATCGTACCTACCAAAATCATGGTGCTTCGTGGTTGGTTTTGATTCTGGTACGGGGAAATCTAAAGTCACTCGGTTCATCTGCTCCTAATTCTTGCTGGCGAATATGTGGTTTTGTCTTTTGCATATTCTCTGATTGCTTCGCAATATCTCACAGCCGATTTAGGGCTGTGAGAATAAATAAGTTTCATCTGGTGAATTTGTCCGGCGGACAGTCCTTGAAATTGTGACAAAATTTCATTAATCCCAATCTTGGCTTTTTTCCCCTTCAAAACGTCGTTTCCAGGGGTCCATGTTGGTTCTACGGGTTGTTTATCACTAACAAAATTTATCAGCGATTTAGTTGGTGTAGATGCCGGTGATGGCAGTAATGGCACTGAAGTCCGTGCGTTAAAATACTTATAATCAATTTTCAGTAGCTCTCTCCTGCGTCGTCTAGCAGTTGAAACGGAAACTCCCAGCTTTTCCGCTGCTTGGCGAGGACACCCTTGTAAACAAACCTCTTTTTCCCCTTCTGCGAGGGTTTTACGCTGCTTCAGTTTCTTCGGAGAAACGCCAAGAATTTTGCACCTATGGTCTATTTGGGTCCTAGACGCTTTAAGCACTTCCTGCAACTCTGGATAAGTTGAGTCATTCCCGAAAGAAAGTAAATAATTGTCCTCTTCTTGAGTCCATTTCTTGTAGCCTGTTTTGTCTTTTAGTTGTTTCACACTCTTCCCCTCCATTCTTTGTTTGTGATAATGAATTCAAGAATGTTATGTTTTTGAATTATTTCTTTGGCGAAGAACGGCTGGGGATGTGTGGATTCATCTAAATCTATGTAATAAAGCCACTCGTTTAATGATTTGCACTTTTTGAGTCCGGTGCAAATTCCCCATCCTCTGGTCGTTAATAATCTGTCACCAAACCAGTATTTGGGTTCTGTTGTGGAGCGGGGGATTTGTAGCTCTTGTGGGATTAGTCTTAGGGGTGGAATGCTAGTTTGCATGGTATTTTACGTTTAATTTGTTTCCTTTACTCTAATTGCCTGATGCAAATAGATATTGCACTTAGCGAAGCTGAATTTCGTTGTTTAACATTGTTTTGGCAATAGCGATCGCCTCGTCTTCCGACTTAAATCCAGGATGGCTATCCTGATCAATGTCGACACTGTGATAACAGTTATAGAAAGGCATAATTTATCTCTTATTAAGGTAAAATCGATTGTCTATTGAGAATAGAGTCATTAATTGACCAAATTTGGTATCACCAATACCAATGCACAACTTGGACCAATCCTCAAAATCTTAACATTCAACACTCCTGCATTCTTAGATATATCTTTCATTAGTTACTCATTATCTCGAATGCCACAATACGGTGGGTATTCCTGCATTTGTTCGGCAGCGCCCGAATACCATCCGTCCATATATTGGGTAATCCACTCACTTGCCCAATGAGGTGGAAGCCACGCTTTCGCGTCGTTAAATCCTTGCTCAAATAAACTCCCTGGCAGTTGTTTAACTGCCTCTTGAGAGAGAATAAAGGCAGCCTCCAACCTTTGAGTAACTCCAATAGGATATTGCCCCTCAGCATTAAGTTTTTCCAAAGCTTCTATTACTTAAACCTCTGTGTATCGCCCTTCAAAGTAATGAATTAATTCTGGTAAGGTAAACATACATTATCCTCAATTAACATTTTTGTAAATCGTTCTTGTTCCTTTTGCGTCATGATCTTGGCAATAAAAACTTTTATTAGCCCGTCTTTTAGCAGCATCAATATCAAATTTATATTTTACTGCAAAACTTTGGAGTTTCATTGGCAACCAGGTGGTGATCTCTCTCTCGTGCTGGTTGGCAGCACAGTATTTTCAGCTGGTCCGCATTTGCACTGGGAAACATATAGAGGGAGTTGGGGCAAACCCTAATAAAACCCAGCGACATTGGGTACAGTTTGCCCAGACCAACTGGACCAGCTTACGGCGCGTGAACAAATTATTTTTATATTACAACCGTGTTACAAGAATTTTAGATATAGGTGCGTACTTGCACAACATATTGATTAAACCCAAAAATAAAGTTGGGAAGACGATCACTCTTTATAAGGAAACTGCCATTTTTTCTTTGCATCTTCCCTTTACTTTTGACACACCTTGTGTTATACTCCGCTTTCGGTTTCATCACGAGAGAATGAGGGTTTGCGGCGTGTTACAAGATTGGGTTTTGGCGGTATTAGACCAAGCCGAAAACAAATGTCCGTTTGGCAGTTTTGGGGGACGGCTGCGGGGGAATATTGCCAAAAACTGAAACCCTTGCTACGTGGGGATTGCAATATGTTTTTGCCACCAAAGTTAGAGCAGACTTTGGGCTTTTAGCCGGTGGCACGGGCGTTAACGAGGTGTTGGTACAAATGTCCGTTTTATGATTTTGGGGATGGCTGCGGGGGAATATTGCTAAAAACACAAAACCATTGCTGTGTGGGGATTGCAATATGTTTTTGCCACCAAAGTTAGAGCAGACTTTGGGCTTTTAGCCGGTGGCACGGGCGTTAACGAGGTGTTGGTACAATTGGGGCGATAGATACTGGGGAAGAGATACAGATGGCAATGGGGAAAACCATCTTGGTAAGCTTTTGATGAAACTGCGCGAAGAGTATAGGAACGATAATCCTGTAGTTTAAGAATATTGATCAAATAAATTGCAATATAGTTATCTTTTGCAATTTATTTGATCAATATTAATTCTATTAAAGCCAATATTTGCACTATTTTTAGCGCGAAATAACAAACGGGAGATCAAAAATATATTTTGATTTTTGCTTGACTTTTGTAGTTACCCAGAGTAATATAAATATAGAGAAAAAACAGTATAACAACAAAACAATGGCTAACGGAATATTCGACAAAAAGAGCATAAATTTTGAACTGATTGATGGACTTCCTGACGATCACGGCACTTATTTGTTCTTATTTGAAGATGGAACAATAAGAGAGGGATATTATAGCTCTTTCCCCCATCCAGATTGTGAGAAAGGAACGGTTAAATGGTGCGACAAAGAAAACGAGTGGTTTTATTACGAAATCGCTGTGGGTTGGTTCAAGCGTATTGAATAAAGTGGTTTGTTTAAGCGTATTGAATAAATCCAAGTTAGTTGATGCTGCTAAAAACGGTCGGCTAATAAACGTTTTTCACTGCCAAGAAGTTAAAGAAGTTGGAGGTATTTATGTCACAAAAAAAACCTGTATTTGTAGGTGTTTTTAATCCAAACATTGGTGAAAGGTACATTAACTTAAGTCAAGTAATTGCATGGACTTTGGATGATTCAAAGTTACTGGTTACGTTACCAGGTACTTATTCTCAAAATGAGGAAGGTCAGGGAGACTGTGAATTTCTCTATTTCAGAGATACAGATATGGGGTTTGATGCTTTAGTTGAAAGGCTCAAATCTATGTCAGAAAAACTTTGGGAGGAGTAGTTGTAGTATGTGACGGGTTTGGGAATACTGGGGTAATTGTCAAAATAGACAAAACTCCAGTAGTAAGAGAAATGGCTGTTACTGACAATCAAAGTGATGTATTTTCGTGGAGTGCTGGGTATGAACAATAAATTGCTGGTTTCGCTCTTAGTTTTAAGCTCTTGTTTTGGTGAAGTTACACAAGAAAGTTTTGCAGTACCATCAGGATTAGATCCAATATTAAATTTAAACGCAGTTAGAGACGGTAAAAAAATACTTTATTGTGAGCCTGACCGTGATTTTTCTAGCTGTTTTGTGTTTAACAAAACCAAAAACAATGTAGTTGGTTTATTCTTTATGCCTGGGAATTTTAATTACAGTACCTGTTTTTACGGTCAAATCTCTAAAAAATATTCAAACATTTTAGTCGGGACTGGATATGAAGAAGCTGAGTACGAAGAATTATTCTCTAGGAACACTTTTAAGCCAAGCATTCAGTCAGATCGATTAAAATTTAGCTATAAAAAATTTGTTATTGACAAAACAAGAAAAAAGGTAAAATTTCTCGGTGCTACAATTAATTTCGATGCTTGGGATTCGGATCGGAGACTAAAAGAAACGCCAAGCGACTCGTATTTTTACAAAAAGAATAACTTGAAAGACTTGACTCCAGATCCAATTAATTGCTCAAAAATAAAATTTTAGGATTAAACAAATATTGTAATCCTCGCGCAGCAAGGCTTTTGTGTTTTAGCGATCGCTCCCCGCAGCCGTCTCCCCACCATAAACCAAATATTTGTACCAGCACCCTATCAACGCCTCGCACCATCGGTAAAATCGACCTCCCTTTATTTTTTATTAAATAAAATATATTGTGCAAATACGCACCTGTATTAAAAAATCCCGTAATACAGGTGTAATACGAAAAATAATTTGCTCACACACCGAAAGGTGCTTCAGGTGGTCTGGGCAGCCTGTACCCAATATCGCTGGGTTTTATTAGGGTTTGCCCCAACCCCCCTCTATATGTTTCCCAGTGCAAATGCGGTCCATTTGAAAGTCCTGTGCTGCCAACCAGCATTAAAGTTTGCCCTTTGGTTACTTGCTGTCCAGCCCTGACCTTGAAGCTTCCATTCCGCCCATGACTAAATGTCATAAATACAGTTTCACCTGTGTTTGGGAGTTTTAGAGCGATCGCCACCTGATTTCCATATCCGCCAATAAACTTGGTGTAAATCACAGTCGCATTGCCTGGTGCAACTATCGGTGAACCATTTCTAGCACCAATGTCTACACCTTTGTGCATCCTTCTAACGCCTGTAACTGGATGTACCCTGTCGCCTATCCCGCTAGTTGTTGGTCCGTCTGCTGGCAAAATCAGTGAATTATTGCCAGCAGACGAAGCTTTAGGCGTGGCTTTAGGCGTGGCTTTAGGATTAATGGCATCACCTAGTGTTTGTCCTTGTATATCAGTAATTTTTGTATTCTGTACAAGATTGGGCGTTTCTGGTTCATTCATTAATGGGATATAGAATCGGATCTTTGTCCGACCATCTTTAAAGCTGTGGCTTATCTCCTCGATTCTTAATTCAGTTGCAAACTCTTGATTAAATATTCTTGGTGATAGGGCAATTATCTCTCCAGGAACTAACAACAATGTGTCTTTCACTGTTCGCAAAGTTAAGCTTCCTTCATATCCCTTAATTCTAGAGTTTTCATTTAATAAAACATCTTGTTCTGCACCACCGTCAATTAAATCAATTGCTCCGGGGGCTACTTTGGGTAATCCGGTCGCATCATTTATATCTATTCCTGCATTTAAAGTTCCTATATTTATGCTTGAAGATAGATTTCTTGTTGTAAATATCTCATTGTTTGTTTTTTGGTTTTGGATTTTTTCTGAAAATGTAGCACCATTTTTATCTGTTTCTTCTGTTTCAATTATTGTTATTCCATCTGTGTAAGTTGTTGTAGTTTTCTTAATAGTTTTTTCTATTGCAGTCCCCATTGTGATTGTTGTCGTTTTTGTCTCAACATCTGTTATTTTCAGATACTCTTTTGTGCGTTGAGTTCTGTTTTCAACATTAACAGTTGTATTATTTGGTCTTGTAAATGTTTTTGATGTAACTTTTTCTGGCTCAACAATTTTTGACTCTCTTGGGGCTTTCTTCTGCTTGTCTAGTGCTTGACTTAATTGATTTAATTTAACAATACCAACTTTGGGTGCTGATTTGTTTGGTTTTATTATCCCACCAGAAGGTGGTGCAGACTTACCTGTAACACCGTTTGACATTGCTCCAGTCTTGTTTTCTACATTATGTTGATCAACAACACCTGTTTGTCTATTTATTGAAACCTTGTTACTTGCTCCATTCTGCTCTAATTGCGACTCCAAAACGCCTGGGATATATCTTGGTGACGCTGTTGCCTTATCTGAAAAATTGCAGCTTATAAAAAGCTCTTCATCTACAACAAATCCGGTAAACTTTGGTCTGGCATAAGGTTCAATAATTAGCTCATTTGACCTTGGGCTATCGCTGATTTTGAATCCAATTCTTCGCGCTTCTCTTTCTAAAACTTGATATACAGTCTGACCATCTTGCGGTAAATAATGGTATGACAAACCTTGCCCTTCCATAACTAATTTAAGGTTATATTCTTCTGCAACTCTTTGTGCAAATTCTCTAAGGGTTATATTTTGAAAGCTTTGTGTTTGGGGTATTCTTGATAATTTCCATCGCACTGACTTGCCAGAGAACGACGTTTTTTCAACACCATACTCCTTGGAGCAACTGGCTTCTGTGTGGATAAAATGAAAAGCAATTAACTGCGTAAAACTATTAGAGCCGACCATCATTTCAATAATTAATTCAGTCCCTTTTCTGGTATCTTCCTCTGGCTGTGCCGAAGTTTTCAGTCTTTTTGTATCGTCAGAGTTTTTAGTCCCCTGCATAGTTTTCGCAAACTGCTTTAATCCCGATTTTGATTTATTTTCGGCATTTGGTGTTATTGGTGTTATTGAGCTTAATGCTTTGACAATCCTTTGTGCATAGGGCAATAAAGCCTGTTTTAATGCTGTAAAATTATTATTCGCCACACCGCTTACAACTAAGTTTGTGAGATTGCTATTCAGTGCATCAATTTCTAAAATTGTTAAACCTTTTGCAATAGAGCCAAGTTTCTCGTCTGGAAATCTGCGGATATCTTTCCCTGCCAGTCCCCAATAAAAACTAAAAAAACCGAATTCTTTGGCTAGGGCTACATCCATCTCGCTCAAACTTTTACCACTTACATCGTATTTTGAGCCAGCAATAACGCCTGGTTTCCCACCACCTGGCTGGTCAAAATGCAACTCAAGAGAATATGCGCCTGTTGATTCTTTTAGTTGTTGCACACTTGTGGTGTATGCTTTCCTGGCATTATCGCCTCTTGCTGACGGTAATGGTGGTGGTGCGATTACTGTAAATCCGGCTTTTGTTAATTCGGAGCTTACCACCTGTGCTGCAATCTCAGTGGCAACAGACTCCTTTGTTCTGGTTTCGCCACCATAATTTACCGAGGTGTTGGTTGTTCCGCTTGTTCCGCTATTAATATCAAGCCGATGCCCAGATGTGACAATTATTTTCTTTGTTGCTGCAACTTTTGGATATGGCCAATCACCAACCTTGGATTGATTTACTGTAGTTTTGGGTGAGGCATTTTTTGCCGCTGCTTTTACTCCCCCACCTTCACTTGATGCAGACTTGATCAGTTCATCAACATTGCTTAATTGCTGTCCGCGAATCTTCTCAAAACCTCCTCCGGCTCTATAAATCCTGACAGCTTCCATGTACTGTTTCATTTGATCTTCTCTGATGCCATTAACCATTCTTCTGGCATTGCGAAAATCCGGTTTATCCGTCAAAAGTCCAAATTGATTAATGTTTTTGTATCCAGTTGGTGGTCTACTCTTTAGAAGATAGACCGCAATTTTAGCCGCAGTGTCTGGGTTTTGCGCCAATTCTGGATTATTAACTAGGTCTAGTCCCACAGCTTTCCCTGTGGTTTCATAAACTCCGCGCCCAGTTATTTGTAGATATCCGCGTCCCTTGTATTTCACTGCCCAGTCTCTTCTGCCGTTGTTGCCGATACCCGAAACATTGGCGTATCGTGCAAGATAACTATCTGATCCTTGTTCCGCTAAAAAGCGGGTATCACCAACTGGATATTTTGTGGCCGCATCACCTGTTTCGTGTGATGCGGTCGCCAATAAAAAGATTATTTGATTCTTGTTCCATCCTGCTTTTAGTGCTTCACGGACTAAAAGCATTTCATTGTCTTTCCAAGTTAATTTTGTTCCATTAGGTATTGACGATGCTGTTGGTGATACTGTTGGTGTTGTCCCATCTATTGATGTGTTTGGTACATTGTCCGGTTTCTGATCATTAATTACTTTTGAATTAAGTAATTCACTATCTACTATAATTCCGCCAAACTTTATACTCAACGCTCTGTACTTTGCAGCAATTTTTAACCCAGGATCGTATAAAGTAAAGCTTCCGGTGCTTGATGCTTTGTTTTCGCTAAGATTTACGTTTATATCTGCTGTCAATATACCATCTCCAGATTGCCAAACATCGTCACCTATTCTTACGCGAGCTATTTTAGATGTAAATTCGTAAAAAGTCATATATTTTAATACCTTCATTGAGATAATTTTATCATCAAAAATAGTGTTTGACTTTAAGTGTTATCGCCCGAACAAAAACTATTTCCATATTTCAGCATTAACACCGAAAGAAATAAACTATGAGAGCAAAATTTACTTCATTTAATCAAAACAGAACAAAATGGGAATAAATATAAACCCAGAGTCTTTTGTGGGGGACGAAATTATCTATTTATTGCAGTCAAGAGCCAATAATGCAGTCGTTGTTGTGAGCGAAAATGATGGAACTATGCTTATTGACAATAGGCAACTTAAAATCATTCCACAAATTACTTAAAATATTTCAACATTAATATTGCATTAATATTGAAGGCGTGGTATGCTGGTTACAGAAGAAAAACACAGGAATCAAAAACAATGACTTTAGATTTTTTGACAAAACAATTCTACCAAGAAGAGTATTTAGCAGAGTGGGAAAAATATTCACGGGCTGCAATTAATAACTGGGAGTTAGACATTAAATATTTATCAACTTTTGGGCTTAATATAGAAGACGTAAAAAAACTTTTAAAAGAGCCACTAAACTTTGATGATTGGTGTAAGGCTGCCATCAGGATTGACAAATACACAAAACTAATAGAGCAGAGAGAAAAGATTCTTCATAGGCTAGATAATGTGTGCTCTAGAAAATTAAATCCAGATGAAGAAATGCTAATGAATAAGCACAGCGCAAAAATATTAAAGCTTTACAAAAGAATGCTTAAGTATGAAATAATGACTCTTTGTTAAAATATTTTGTAGTGACTTAATTTAAGTCACTACAAAATATTAATAATTTAGCACAATTAATTAATGATCACCAAAGAAAAAGGAATAGATCTAGCTAAAATACACTTAGGCGAATTAATAAGTTGACGGCGATTAAAACTATAATTTTATAGTTAGCACAATGTGTTTAAATTCAATCAACAACAAGGAAGATACTGTGACTACCGCATCAAAATTCTACATAGTTACACAAACAAAAGAAGTTTTTTCAGTGTCCGCAGCACTGGAAAAATGTGTAAGACATTTAATTCTTGCAGATCAATCATTTTATAATCAGTTGCCTGGATTTCCAAGGCTCGAGATAACGCCATCTCTAAAAATGGTAAATGTCATTTTTAACTATTTGGGGCTTACAAAGAACCTTATGATTCAGTTTCATTCTGACGAGGACGAGATTAACGGTGATAATTACCCGAAGATATTTTTTACTTTACACCACAATTATTCTGAAGGCGGAGAACTAGAATGCCTTAAAAAAATTTGCACCCTTATCTGCAAAAGCCACAACTTGTTTGATTGGGCGGAAAGCGTCTGGTTCTGCGAAAGTGACGTTGATGGCGAAGAATACACTAAAGTGTTCGACAATTGAGGCGTTTATTCTGCAAAAGTAACGCTTGACCTTGTTTGTTAGCCGTAGTAATATTAAAATACAGAAAACAAAAAACCACGACTAAGACTTTTACAATCCTCAGAGGCTTTACAGGCAATGGCAAATTAGTACATAGAACATATAAAAAAGCTATCTAAACATTTGTAAGGGTAGCTTTTTATATGCTTGACTTTTTTTGTTAGCTACAGTAATATGTTTAAAAAACCAATAAAAAAAGGCAACAATGTCTACGCCCAAAATAACTGTAATTGACGAACATGACTGCTTTGGTCAGATTAAAGAATTTGTATCCGCAAATCCACAAATCATAAAACCAAAATACTTTATTGCACCGAATAAAAATTTTTTACAGTCAATGACGGAAATTTGTCTTCAATCTAATCTCGTTATTATCCACCGTCACATTTGGTTGGACGACTGTCACAAAAACGATAAGCCTTGTCAACAAATAGTGGCAGAACTAAAAAAACAAATTGCACCAATTCCAATTATTGAAGTTGGCGGAGATGCAGTAGATGCAAAACGGTGTCCAAGTGATATGCTTGCTGCATTTACTCAAATTGCGATCGCAGTTAAAAACCTGGGAACACTGATAGGGGCGCAAGTGTCGCACCCAAGCCCAGCTTACAACGGCGGATTGATGACTGTCTCTAAAATAGAGATGTTAGGAAACGGAACAATTGGTGCTACCCTCAAAAACAACACTGGAGAAGAAAGAAAATATTACTCGCTGCAAAACCTGTCGGCTTACGCCACTAATTGATACTTTCGCTTATTTAATATAAAAACAGGGATGCCAATACACACTAGCATCCCTGTTTTTATATTAAATAACATATTGCAATCCCCACACAACAATGGTTTCGTGTTTTTGGCAATATTCCCCGCAGCCGTTCCCCCCAAGCCGCAAACCAACCATTTGCACCAACGCCCTAACAACGCCCGTGCCACCAGCTAAAAACCTAAAATCTGTCCAGCCTTGGCGACAAAAAACATATTGCAA
>B570J13884_100076_pt1 | contig 11178 bp, 25 predicted proteins | sample LakMenEpi05May10_FD_13884 | JGI IMG/M metagenome (IMG submission 13884)
TGAAAAGAGAATGTCTTAGTACCTTTTGCGTAAGTAACATTCGAAGGGACAACGTGCATGAATGGATATTCGGTAAACTTTTCCAAGTCTGCCGTATCAATCTGACCATGTGAAAAGGTCTTAAGAATAAAGTGTCCAGAGGCAAATGCCTTGAATCTATCTATAAGCGCGTTGTAGCTTTGTACGTTCGACATAATTGTAGTCTATTAGGTAAGTCATATATGTAAATATCTCCCACGCTGATTTTTCCGTAATTGAATCTAATTTAGTTATGTCACGTCCGCAGGCTTCCATAAAAAGGTGATACCAACCGTATCTTCCAAGCACATGGTTTAGGTTGTCTCTGTCTTCAATTGCTCCGTCAATTCCTCCGTCAACTTCTTCACCTCGTTCTCCAAATAGTCTAGCGAAGTGTTGCTTAGTTCGTTGAGCAAAGTCGAAAAAAAAAGCATCGCACCGTTAAATTGTTCGAGCGTCATCTGCTCAACGTAGCCTTCAACAAGTTCTCTGTTTTGTTTGCTGTGTGGGACGATTGTATACTTTGAACCTACGCGTTTGTCTATTGGTCGGTAAAGCGTTCCCATTATTTTGACCATGTTCTCACCTACATTTGCAGCCCACGTTGAAATGTCAGCGTACTCACCCATTGAGATAGAATAAAGGTCAGGGATAAAACCGAAGTCCTTGTCTTTGATAGTTATCGTTTCAAAGAACTTTGCTGATTCGTTCAATAATGTTTCTTCGAACGCTGCGATTAATGTCGGCAAGTGTTGGAAGGGAATTTGTTCCGCTTGTTCTTTCAGTAGGTTACTGATGCTAACCAACTTGTCGATGTCGTTCTTTGCCGCGTGGTAGTCAACGTATTGCTTGACGCTAATCGAAGAATAGTCAGCTGGTATACTTACTTTGATGCTCATTTATCCGTATTTATTCGTTTAAGATCCGCAATAAAGACAACCTTCGTCGTCATCATCTATCGTGTTCGCTTCTTCGTGTACTCTGATTGCTTCCATGTGTACTTGTTCTTTGCTCCATTCTGGATGAAACATTGCAATCTGCGACCGCAAGAAGTTTAATTTGTTTTCGCTCATTTTATTAATTGTTCAATGTTTATTTCGTGATGACTGAGTAGTGCGCGAAAGTATTCGAATACTTCTTCAATCCCTTCTTGATATGCGCCTTCTTGCCTGTCGTTGTACTTCGTGAACTTGCGGTAACCATTCATTTCAATTTCCCAAAGTAACGAAGCCATATCACGCGCTTTCGTGATTTGGTTGAACTCATAACGATCGTTGCCGTCGCTTAAGTCAAATGTCAAAGTAGCTGTACTCATTCGGTAATTTGTCGAATTAGTTGTTATAATTTGTCATTGATTATTATTTGTACTGGTGCTTCGCTATCTCCTGCGTGAACCGTTCTTGCTTGTTTAGGTTTGAAGTATTCAACTAACGCAAGGTAATAATGAAGGTAGTCTTCGTCGTCCATTGCGTGCATAACAGTCATTGCTCGTTCAGCTCCTTGCGTTACTACATAATCACCTAACTGATTCCACATTTCAGTCTTTTTGTTTATTGCGCCCTCTGGTCTTCCTTTGGGATTTCCGCTTTTTCCCTTTTCAAATTTCATTTTTTTTCTGTATTTAATCTGATAAAAACAGCTAATAATGTAAATATAAGAACTACCCTAATTTACTCTTGTAGTGGTTAATAAGTTGTTCCATTCTGCTGTCGTAGTATTTCGAGAACGTCTTAAACCCATCGTTGTCTTGTTCGAACATTCTAAATAGAACACCTCGTAAACGTTGTGAGGGCTTTTTAAGCGTATCTTCAAGTTCACTCTTAAGACTTTCTACTGCGTCCAGTTCTTCGCGCTTAAAATCTTCGTCTTTGAAGGCGAGGTAACCAAACTGATTTGCTATTGTGAATAGTTCACTTGCTTGTGAAGGACTTAACTCGTTTGTTCCAAACGTTAGTTTGAGCGTTTTGTCCTTTCGCGTACCTACTGATTCTAATTGTGCTGGTATGATAATCATTTTATGTCATTAAATTTATAGTATGTCACTAAATATGCAAAGAAAAGAAAAGAACAAAGAAAACGTGTAAGCACTTTAAAGAAAGAACAAAAGAAAAAGCTCCCCCAAAAAGATTACTCTCGCCCTTAAAAGGGCAGTTGCGCGTTCCAAGCATTGATGTTTTGCAAGTGTAGTCATTGGTTACTTCGCTTTGACTTACGAAGGTCTTGTTTACTCTTATTCAGCTTACGCGTGTATTCATTACTCTTATTCAAAAAAATAACCCCCAATTGTTTCTTGTCGTCAAACGGAAACAAAAGAGGGTTAATACTTTATACCATTTGACACAACAAAAATAATTAAAACTTACTTCATTGCGTCAATTAGTTATTCACCTATTTCAACATCTTTCATTGATTCAAGAAAGGTATTGATGTCTTTCTTCACGCAAGGGGGGCAAGTAGAACGCTCGTTGAACGCTCCTGTGGCCTTATCCTTGAACGAATAGAACTTCAACATATCTTTCTGCTCAAGACGTCCTTGCGCCTTCATATCAAGCAAGAATCGTTTGAACTCTATTTGTTCCTCAACTGAAAGAACACCGTCCCATTTAGATGCAGGACAAGAAGCGAACGCGAGTTTTGCCTTGACTGGCATAACGCAGCCGCATAACTTAATTGACTTCTTTCTGAATTTCACTTCAGTTTCTACTTCGTCACCTACTATTAAAGTTCCGCACGACTGCGTTGAAGGTTCGAAGAATTTGCAAGCACGACAAATGTCTAACCTGCGTTTGTACTCATTGTGTTTTGCGAATAACATTGGCTCTTATTTTTTGTTTGATATTATCAATGGTTCGATAAAGGAAGGGTGTAGGTATTCCCGTTTGTTTAGATAGTTCACGATAGGTAAAATCTTCAAGTATGTATTCTTGAAAGATTAACCGTTCAAACTCGCTCAACCTACTTATAAGAATATCCAGTTGCTCGTTGGTCATTCTTGCGCCGAGCCAAGTCTTGTCCACTTCGTGCGCATAGTCTTTGAAGTCGCGTCGGTTTCTGTTCCAAGCAATAGTCTGTTTGTAGAAAGGTGAAGTTGGACTGTTAACCGACAAATACATAACGCGAATAAGATAGAACTCAAAGTCGCCTGTATCAATTAATTTCTCAATGTGTTTACTACCAAACATAGAAAGCAAAGAGTCGTGCAGAAGATCCTCGTAAAATGGTTCTTTACGAGCAATGCTGTATGCTAACTCTTTGAAGTGCTTATACCGCCCTTCTATGTAATGGTCAAGTGTCAAGTGTTTGTTTCCAAATTAGATTTTCAATTTCTAAATTGCCCTTGTGAATAATATCTTCAAATAATTCATCTAACCAAGTAACTTCTTTTTTTTCTGTTTTCATATCGCAAAGTATTCGTCTATTATCTTAATTGCTTCCTCGCTACCTTTACAAATATAAGACGCATAGCCTCTGTTTCTTAATTGTTCTTGCCATGACTTTTGCTCAGGCGACGCAACACCCCCTTTTTCTTTCTTCATTTCAATAGCCAAGCCGTGATAGTCTGCGTTTGGTTCGTAAATGAATAGGTCGGGAAATCCTTTCACATATCCAGTACGTTTCATTTTGACCGCTTGCAAGTAACTTGTTCTCATTCCACCTGCGGAAGCGCAATAAAGAGCGTCGGGATATGCTAATTTTAGATACTTCACAACTATTTCTTGTTGGTTTGATTCAGATTCGGGTGTTGGTTTACGTCTTGCAACACTTTTTTTATAAGTTTTCTTAAAAGTTTTCACGTTCATTTTCAATCAGTTAAGCATTTTTATGAAAAATAATTCATTTTTTTCTTGCGTATGTCAAAAGTTTAGCATATATTTGTAAAACAATTGAGAACAATAACAAAGATAAACAAAATGAACGCAACGAAAACAAGATTCATCTTTAAGGTTGAAGCAGCCGAGAAGATTCAAGTAGGTTCACAGATTGAAAGTGGTGACACAATCATTAGTAAGAACTGTAACACTTTAACACAAGCCAAGAAGTTAGGCGAGAAGTTGTTGAAGAGTAACAATGTGTACAGCGTATGGATACACCAATTCGAATTAGACGAACAAGGTGATCCAGTATACCAATGGCGCAAATATCAAAACGAAAGTTGGACAGGCACAAGTGGCTGGTAATATATCGAAACAATTAAACCCAAATAATCAAATGAAAAAAACACTACTCTTTATCGCGATGCTATTCTTAGGAATGTTAATCGCAGGAACGATTGACGAATCAACAAAACAATTAGAACAACAACCAAACACAACAAACAAATGAAAGTAGAATTAATTCAAAAAACCACGCTAACCGATATGTACTATAAGATTGTAGTCAACGGAGAGTTTCATATGTCGTACAATGACTACGACGAAGCGGTACGCGCTTACGACAAAATTAAGTCAGCCATTCCACGCGAAGAAATCATCTTATCAAAAGAAATCTAAAAACTAAAACAAAATGAGCAATGAAAAACACCTTTACACAACTCCTTTCTTATTTGAAAACGACGTTAAACTCATTATGGATTCAATCATGCAAACCCAAGATTATTGGGGTAGCAAGAGAAATGGAACACTGGCTTGGGATACGTTTTGTCAAAGTCGAATTGACGAACTTGAACCACTACTCAACAAATTTGATTCAGCAAATTGGAAAGAACTACCAGAGCCAACAAAAGAAATCTAACTTTGTTTGCGTTTCGTCATCAGCGTCAGCGTACAACCTAACGCATAACGAGATAAGTGCCAACATAGAGAAACATCAAAAACTTTCGGAAGCGCGTTGGAACGACCAACTAATTGAATATATTTGTAACCACTAAAAATCAAAACTATGTACTGTCCTAAAATTAATTACTGCTTCAACGAAGACGACATCCGCACGTTGAACGAAAGAATTAAATCAATTGCAAACAACTACAACGACGACCAGACAGGTTGGTTCGAAGTAGACGAAAAACAACACTTGGTATTCGTTGACGAACAAGACAACATGTTCACCATTCATTTGCGTGGTCGTTTCTTCCGCAGCGACGATCCTGAGTTCGACTTGGACTACGTCACGCTAGAAAAAGACGGAATCACTTTCAGCTTTGACATTAACATCTTTGATGACCACGTGTAATGGGTTATTTCAAACGCATCAACGAACAGTCCGACCTTCACGAAAGTCAGGAAAGACACATTCAAGCCGATTACGAACTAGCTATAAAGTTCGAAGAATACTTAAATCAATTCAATAACAACAAAATAAACAACAACAACATGAGCATCATTGCACAACAATCAAACAACGGCGGCGGCGGACAAACAGTACCTGCTGGAACACACGTAGCACGTTGCTACCAAATCATTCACATCGGAACAATCCTTGACACTTTTCAAGGTGAGGAGAAGCTGGTAAACAAAGTTCGCTTGGTATTCGAACTGCCTCTCGAATTAGCCGACTTCGGTAAAGGTGAGCAGCCTTTTTCAATTGGTCGTGACTTCACTTTGTCAATGCACGAAAAGAGCGGATTGAGAGCGTTCGTTCAGGGTTGGTTAGGCAAAGCATTCAGCGACGCAGAAGCTAACAAATTTGACATTGCTACGCTGTTAGGTAAGGAAGGAATGATTAACGTCATGCACCGCACCGCGAACACAGGACGCACCTACGCAGACATCAAAGGTGCAAGTCCACTTGTCAAGGGAATGACTTGCCCACCATTGGTTAACTCTGCTTTCCTTTTGGATTACGACAGCGAAGACTTCGACCTTCGATTCAAGATGCTTCCAGAGTGGTTACAAAACAAGGTCAGCACATCTGCTGAATTTAGTCAACGACTTGACAAAGCTGCGGATCAAATGAACAAGGCGAAAGCAATGCTTGAAAAAAGCGGTTTAGTTTCTACTGACGAAACAGACGATATGCCATTCTAAATAATACGAGAGGGTTGAAATATACCCTCTCTAATTTTAAAACCAAACAATCAAATGAACTACAAAGAATTAAACGGATATTCAATTCGAGAAGGGTTTAACAAGTTCAATAAAGAAAACCCTCATATTTTCGAAGCGTTTGAAGACCAAGCGTGGAAAGCTATAAAGAAAGGAAGGGATAAGATAAGCGCAAAATTGATAATTAACTGGATAAGATGGCACGAGTTTTTAGAAAGTTCGGACAAAAACTTTAAGATAAACGATGCTTACCAATCTTATTACGCAAGATTCTTTATTGAAAAATACCCTCAACATATTAATAAATTTGAATTTAGAAAATTAAGAAACGAAGAAGGCGGTCAGTATATGAATGTAAACCCTGATAATGGTCAAGTATCTTTTCTTTAATAATAAAAACTATGAACAAGCAAATCTATTCAACACCCTTCGGTCGCTTAGTCAAGATTAACTTCAAGACGCTGACTAACTTCAAAGCAGCTTTACGAATCAGTGATCCAACAGCACGTCTTTACGTCGCACACCCAGAGCGAATGAGAATCAAAGACTTCAACAACATCTGCCTTCATACGGGACTTTCACGCGAGGAAGTATTCAGCACATTTACACCTACCAAACTAATCAACGAAGAAAATGACTAACGAACAGATAAGAAACGAAGTGCTTGACATGATACCATTCAGACACATGGAACGCTTCGAGTTATTGTGGACGATGATTACTCCACGCTACGAAAGATTAACGAGTGAACAAATTGAAATGCAAAAGCAAATGGAAAACGAACGAGATATGTTTTGGAGCGCTCTGGAAGATGTGACGTGTTCGGTCTTGGGAGTTCCTTCACAGGCATTGTATAAGACAACAAGGAAACGTGAGATAGTAACCGCACGACAAATTATATTCTTTATCATTCGTCCTTGTTACGTTCTCTCGCTTCAAAACGTAGGTGACCGTTATAAGAAAGACCACGCTACTATCCTGCACGGAATAAAGCAGGTATCTGCTCAGGTTGAATGGGATAAATACTACCGCGCCAATGTTGAACGCATTTGTTTTATACTAAATGAAATGGGTTATGCTAAACCAATGACTTTTTTTACTAAATTTGTCGAACACGTTGAGCATCAAAAGACACTCAGCGCAAAAAGAAAATCTAAAATCAAATAACTAAAACTATGAAAAGTGAATTAATCTTTTGTCCGAACTGCGAAAGCAAAGAACTCGGAGAACGAGTTGATGAAGTATTGCGCGATCAACAGCTTGAAGATTGGGACACCGCCTACGAATTTGTAGATGACGAAGGAGAAATCAAAGTCTGTTTTGACTGTCAAGAATGGGACGACGCAGACGACGACGCAAAAGGCGAAGGGTGGGACTAACTAAAAAACAAAAACATGATGTTAATACTACAACTTAAAAAGAGAATTGAGATTCTCGAAGCGAAGGCAAACGAACAGGAACAAAAGATAAACGACATACTTATTCGCTTGTCCGTTCCAACAGCACCAACGCTAATCGCAAAAGAAAAAAAGTCGCCATTCGTCAAACCTACCGTTGTTGAAATATACGACTACGCCTGTGAGAAACTAAACGACAAAGACGCGCTTGCATTTACCGAGAAATTTCATGCACACTACGAAGCGAACGGTTGGAAGGTCGGACGCAATCAAATGAAAGACTGGAAGGCTGCCGTTCGTAAATGGGACTTGTCTACCTTCGTAACTACAAACCAACAAACCAAAATCAAAAATGGAAAATTCGACTCCGATGCTGCGCAGCGCATCTACAACGACGCTCACAACTATACAAAGGGTTGATCGTGCGGAACGCGAAAGCGCATTCGTTGCCGATTACGAACTACCTGCATTTGTCAAACTCTGCTCAAAGGTATGCGCCATGTACGGCATCGCACTTCCAGAGGCACAACTGTTGCAAATGTTGCATGAGTTCATAGGCAAGCACTTTCGTTGGGTTACATTTGAACACTTCAATTTAGCGTTCGAACTAAACGCAGCGAATGAGTTAGAGAAAAAGTGTGAACACTACGGAGCGTTGAGCGTGTCGTTCATTGGCGACGTGTTAACGGCTTACAAACCACATCGCGACAAGGCGAACCTGCAAATTCAGAGAGAAATAGCGGAAGCAAAAGAAGAAGAATCAAAACAACTAAAAGAAAAAGAAATGGCGGTAAACGATGATAGCTGGCGAAGGATGTTAGCAGAAGATATTGCAAGTTATAAGAAAGGAAAATATACGGTCATTGAGATTCGTGCGGCGTCGCTTATGCGTTGGCTCGAAGAAAGCAAAATAATAAACGCTGACACCTTCACCGAAGAAGAATATCGGTTATGCAAAGCGAACGCAAAGAAGAACATTTACTTTGAACAACAGCTCGTTCAATCAATGGTTGATCGCATGAGTGACCGCAAAAGAATGTTGCTCAAAGAATCAATTCGCTTCGAAGGTATGCGTGAGTTGTATAAATTATATTTAAGTAAACAATGAGCCAGTTCATTTACAACGAACACGGAGTGTGTGAAAATCCTATCTTGAAAACTTACAAATGCAGTAAGGGTTATGAAGCGCAGGTTGAAACTGCTATTGTTGAACATGAATTGTGGGGTTACGGAGTTCGGTTCAACGGAATGTCCGAAGGTTGGTCGCACACATTTAATCAGCACCGACCAGACAACGACTTGTATAAAACAAAAGGCGAAGCGTTTGAAGGTGGTCTTCAGTTACTCATAAATCAATTAAAAAGACGCAACGAAGAACAACGATACAACCGTATAATTGAAATACTTGAAGACGAACTTTGTCCTGTGGTTGAAAATCAACTAACACTATTTTAATGCAACCATACAAACCGACATACCTGCCGCGTCAGATTGAAGCGTTGAACTACCTAAACACAGATAGCATCGTTGAACAGTTGTTATACGGTGGCGCGGCAGGGGGTGGGAAGACGAAGTTCGGTTGTATGTGGCAGATACAACGACGTTTGAAGTACGCAGGGACACGTTCTCTTATTGGACGAAGCAAATTAGACACGCTAAAAAAGACGACGTTAAACACGTTTTTTGAAACGGCTGAGGAGTTTGGATTGATAGCGAATAAACACTACACTTTCAACGGACAATCGAACGTGATTAAGTTCTTCAACGGAAGCGAAATTGTTTTGAAAGACTTATTCGCATATCCTTCGGATGTAAATTTCAATTCACTTGGATCGTTAGAAATTACTGATTATTTTATAGACGAATGCTCCGAAGTAACAGAAAAGGCGGTCAGCATTGTTCATTCGCGTTGTCGATTTAAGTTGAACGAGTTTGGGTTAATTCCAAAAGGTTTCTTGTCTTGCAATCCTGCGAAGGGGTGGTTGTATAATGAGTTCTACATGAAGAACAACCGCAACGAACTACCTTCACACCGCGCCTTCGTGCAAGCGTTACCGCAAGACAATCCCTTCCTTCCTATTGCTTACATCGAATCGCTTAGACGACTTCCTGAATACGACAGGAAAAGACTTTTGGAAGGGAACTGGGAGTTCGACGACGATAGCGACAAGTTGTTTCAAACGGAGAACTTGCTTCGAATGTTTAGGAACGAAGTAATCAATGAAGGAAAGAAATATATCACAGCCGACATAGCGCGTTTTGGTAAGGATAGAACGATTATCTGCGTATGGGAAGGTCTAACTATCATAGACATAATTGAAATGAATCGCGCAGCGTTAGACGAAGTAGTGAACAAAGTTCGTTTAACCTGTCAACAACACTCAATTTTATTGCAAGACGTAGTGTGTGACGAAGACGGTGTTGGTGGTGGTGTCGTTGACTTCTTGAAATGTCGAGGGTTCGTCAACGGATCTAAACCAAAGCACCCGCAATACCAAAACTTAAAGAGCGAATGTTATTACAAATTGGCTCAATATGTAGAGGAGAATCGGCTCACTATCTTATCCAGTACGCGCAAAGAACAAATCGTTCGCGAGCTTGAAATGATTAAACGACACCGAGCAGATGTTGACGGTAAACTTATGGTCACACCGAAGGACGTAATCAAGAACCGCGAAGGTATTTCACCTGACGTTGCAGATGCAATAATGATGCGAATGTATTTCGAACTCAATCCAAGTTATGGACAATATGTTGTCGGTTAGAATAATTTAGCATACATTTACAATATGACACCAAAAGAAAAAGCGGAAGAACTGTTCAACAAGTATTGCATTTATTTGCGAGCAGGTTTGTTATACGATGACGAGGCAAGGGAAGACGCAAAGCAATGTACTTTAATTGCAGTAGATGAGTTGATTGAAGAACAAAGAATAGAGGTATATAATAATGGTACTTGGCGCCGATTAAATTATTGGATAGAAGTTAAACAAGAAATAGAAAAAATAATAATATGAAACAAACACCCCTTTACGAAACGCTCAAAATGACATACGATCGTGAGCGCGAAATCGTTAATTCAATAGCAACCTACTTTCAACAGGGAAAGATTCTTGGAGATATTCTTCTGGAGCTTTCACAGCGGAAAGACTTAAACGCAAAAGAGAAAATTTACTTAGCTTTAATGATTGGTTCAATGATGTCTAAAACAAAAGAAGAAAATGGCGAGCAGCAAAACTAAGAAAGGTATCTGCGTGTACTTACACAAAGACCTGTGGAACGAGATTGACGAAAAGCGCGGAGAGAATAGTCGCAATATATTCCTGAGCGAAGCAATCCAGTTCTCAATGAAATTCTACATTCCCGAATCTAAAGTAAAATTGACAGAACAAAAGTCGACAAAATAGCGACGGTTGACGTAACGACTAAAGCGTGGTTTCTGCGCTTTTTTTGTTTCTCCAATTTCTTTTTATCAGCAGCGAGATTGTTAATTTCCTCTTGCAAGACATCTTCTTTCTGTTCATAAGCCTCAACGACTTCTTGTAAGTTGTCAATCTTTTGTTCTTCGATGTTAATTTGTTTCTTCAGGTTGTTAATTACCAATGAATCGGAAGCAATAACGCTATCGCAAGAGTTCACCAAACGGATAACATCAACAATATTAACAGTATCTCGAATAATAATAGCAGAACGAGTTCTTTGATAGGTGGTTTTGGCTGTAAGTTGAGCATCTTCATAGGTTCGAAGTTGTTTGTAAAGTTCAATCTGTTCTGTAAGTAGTC